>Ga0209017_10002719_pt1 | contig 10896 bp, 9 predicted proteins | sample YNPBryunderm2012_FD_185812 | JGI IMG/M metagenome (GOLD analysis project Ga0209017, IMG submission 185812) | Anoxygenic and chlorotrophic microbial mat microbial communities from Yellowstone National Park, USA - YNP Bryant MS undermat 2012... ... | reverse complement strand
AACTTCACGCACATTTTTCAGGAGGATGCCATGAGCAGGAACCGTGAGCTGTGGAATCGCTGGATCATGCCGGCGTTTGTTTTGGCCGGGCTGGCCGCCGTGATCGGCGTCGCCTACGCGGCACAGGCGCGCAAGGCGCCGCCGTCGAGCTACTCGCCAGTGGTCATCACAGAGGACTTCCAATCGGTGGTCCAGCGGATGCAGGCCGCCAGGCCGAAGATCCAGCAGCAGCACGCACGTTTGCTGGAGGAACGTTATGACCTGAGCAACCGGCCGGCCAAGGGCGTAACCATGTCGCGCGGCAAAGCCGTGCAAGAGGGCGTCCGCGTGCGACTGCCCGAGGGCGTCGCCTCCTGGGAAGAACTGGCCGAGATGTCGCCCGAGGAGATTCGCCGTCGCGGTCTGTGGCCGAAGGGTTTCCTGCCGTTGCCGCATCCGAATCATCCGGAGGGCGGCATGCTCTTTCCCCAGCATCACATCGACGAGATCCGCAAGCAGGAAGGGCGTGACTTGACGCGCTTCGACCTGGATTTCGATCTGCCCGATCATCTGCTGCCCGAGTTTCCACCGGCCGTCTATCTGACCACCCGCCCGGACCTGGGCGACGTCTCGCAGGGAAAAGTGATCACGCTCCAGAACTACTACGATTTGTTCAACGGCATTCTAAATCCGAAGCAACTCGAAGGTTTGCGGCTGCTGGTCACGCCGTTTCCGCAGCAGCAGTTCAACGCTACCGAGGACCGTCGCAGCCTGCGGCCCAGCCTGGGCGTGACCTGCTTCGATTGTCACGTCAATGGTCACACCAACGCAGCCACGCACCTGGTGGGCGACATTCGGCCTCAGCAATTCCGCCACCGGCTGGATACACCCACGCTGCGCGGCGTGAATATCCAGCGGTTGTTCGGTTCGCAACGGGCACTGAAGACTGTGGAGGACTTCACCGAGTTCGAGCAACGGGCGGCCTACTTCGACGGCGACCCAGTCATCGCCACCAAAAAAGGCGTGAACATTCTGGAACGCGGCAGCCAGGTGCACTTCATGGCCGAGTTCATGGCGCTGCTGGACTTTCCGCCGGCGCCGAAGCTGGATGTTTTCGGCATGCTCGACCCGGCCAAGGCCACAGCAGCCGAAATGCGCGGCCAGAAGGTCTTCTTCGGCCGTGGGCGTTGCAACGTGTGCCACATTCCGCCGTACTATACCGATAATCTGATGCACAACTTCCGCACCGAGCGGTTCTTCGAGCCGCACATGGTTGCCGGGCACATGATGACCGGCGACGGCCCGATCAAGACCTTTCCGCTACGCGGCATCAAAGACTCGCCCCCATATCACCACGACGGCCGGTTGCTGACGCTGGAGGACACCGTGGAGTTCCACAATTTAGTTTTGGGAACGAAACTGACCGCTCAGGAAAAACGAGATCTGGTCGAGTTCCTGCGGTGTCTGTGACCGGCATTGCCAGCGGCGCCTTCGGTTTGTGCATCCCTGGAGAACAACTTCCTGTGGTGGCCGCATAGCGCGTTGATCGCTTACGGTGCAACTTGCGCCCATTTTGCGCGCGTGCTTGCCAGTTAAGTGGAGGGCCAAGCTCCGTCGTGGCCGCGCACGGCCTGTGATCTTGGAGGGCCATGCTATGTCGTGGCCGCATTGGGCCTCGGCGATTGGCCTCAATCGATGCAAACGTAACGGACGCGCCCGCAGCGCGTCTCTGCGTAACACAATTTGGTTGCTGCTGTTGGCCGTGTCGGATTGCGGTCGGTCAGTCGAGCAACCTTTCTAGCAGCATCCTCAAACGGTGCACAAGCAGCAGCAAGGGGCCCATTATCGCCAGGCAGAAAACCATCGCCAGCGGCACAAACCATCCCAAACCCAGCAAGGGATACAATCGGTCCCACATGCGCCCCCAGACGACTATCACTGCCAGTGTAGCCAGGCAGAGGAACGGGCCGTAGGGAATGGCATCGTCGCGCACCAGCAACCATTGCACGATGCCGGCCGCCAGAGCCAGCAGCGGCGCCAGGAAGAATACGACCAGGCACGGTTGCCAGCCCAGGAATGCGCCGATCATGGCCATCAGCAGCACATCGCCAAAACCCATGGCTTCGCGCTGCAATATGTGATGTCCCAGGATTCTGACCGCCCACACTATGCCACCGCCGCAGAGCATCCCTGTCAAACTGCTGAGCAGCGCCGCCCAGGAGTTCCCGCCAAAAGCCCACACGGCCACGACGGCCATAGAGCCTACGACCCCCATTGCTAGTACCCGATAAGTGAATCGTTCGCGGACGATTCGGGCCAGGCACAGCAACACAGCGCGTCGCAGCCCGTGGCGAGCGTACCATGTCCGCGGCAGCAGCGCCAGGCACCAGGCCCACCAGCAGGCCAAGGCGAGGGCAAGCGAGCCGAAGTGCGGTGCGCCGGCCAGCCACTGCGGCCACGGGTTGGGGGAAGTCAGTCGCAAGAACGGCCAGTGGGCCAGCGACGCCGGCGGAGGGGCATTGACGAACAATCCTGCCTCGGCAGCCGGAGGAAACGCCGTCAACAACGACCAGGGCAACAGCGCCGCGCTGGCAAGCCCGATCAATGTGCCAGGCACGGTTATCGCATCGGGTATAGTTTTCTCATCCAAGTCGATCAGCGATGCTGTCATCATCATCCAGCACAGCACCAGGTGGACTGCGAACTGCACGTGCAACACGGTCATTAACACCATCGGCGGCGGAAGGGCGATGCCCGCGGGCAGCAGCCCGAGGTATTGTGTTTCCCACAGGTACAGCCCGCAGCAACCCAGCGCGGCCAGCAGTTCCACCAGCATCGGTCTGATCCAGAAGCCGCGGCCGTGCAAGTTTGCTTCGCGCCGCAGCCCCAGCCAGCCGACGACCGGCAGGCGGTCGCTCCAGCGGCGCGGCGGGGCGTCGGGCAAAGGTGGCCGCCACGGACTGCGACGGCGCGGGGTGAAGGCCAGTGCGTCGGCCGCAAGGTTGGCCAGCACGCCAGCAGCCAATCCCAACGCCAAAAATGCGGCCAGACGAACCGACAACGGTATTCCCAGCAGCACGTTCACCCGTTGCTTCCTGCTTGCGACTGTTGGGCGTCTTGGGACGCTGGGGCATCGGTTCGCTGCTGGCGGCCGGGTCCAGACCACTGCGGCAACTGTTCCAGTTGCGTGAGAATCAAATCGGCCAGTTCTTCGGGCGTGCGGTCTTCGGTATCCACTTTAAGATGTGCCGCTTCGCGGTAGGCCGACTCTCGAACCGCCAGCAAGTGCTCGATTTCCTCCAATGGCGATTTGTCCGTCAGGCTGGGCCGGCGTGTGGCGGTGGTAATGTCGGCGGTCATGCGCCGCAGGATGGTCTGCGGGCTGGCCGTTAGCCAGATCACAGGGCCGGCCTGGCGCATGCGTTGCCGGCTTTCGGGCCTAAGCGGCGCACCGCCGCCGGCAGCCAGCACCAGATTCTGGCGCGTGCAGAGATCGGCGATGACGGCGGCTTCCAGATCACGGAAGAACGGCTCGCCGTCTTCCGCAAAAATTGCGGCGATGGGCTTGCCCGCGCGGCGCTCGATCTCCACGTCGGCGTCGATCCACTGCCAGCCGAGCCGAGCAGCCAGCAGCCGCGCAAGCGTCGTCTTGCCGGTGGCCCGATAACCGATCAGCGTCAGCATCATCACCCGGCGCTCCCCGCAATAGCTGAAGTCGCCTGCCCTCGTCGCTTGTTTGTGGCCTCTTGGCTAACAGCGCTGCCCGTTTGCCTGTAAGCTGACGGCGCTGCGCGTTCAGAGCTTCACCGCGGCCGTGGCCCGTTTGATGGTCTCCCGCATAAGCTCGGCCGGCCCGTCCTGCCCGGTAAAGTATTTGAACTGCAAGGCGGCCTGGCGGACGAACATATCCACGCCGGTTATGACGGTGCAATTTCGGCTGCGGGCGTCTTTGATCAGCAGTGTGTTTTCCGGGTTGTAGACGGCGTCGAAGACGACCATCGAAGGCCGCAAGTAATGCTTGTCGTAAGGAGTTTCATCCACATTGGGATGCATCCCCACCGGCGTGCAGTTGAAAAGCAGGTCGGCTTTCACTTGGTGGCGCGCGGCCCAGTCGACTGCCCGGGCATTGAACCGCTGGGCCACGGCCTGGGCCTGTCGGGCGACGATGTCGGTGAGCACCACGTGCGCCCCGCGGCGAACCAGACCATAGGTTATCGCCATGCCCACGCCGCCAGCCCCCAGCACCAAAGCCGTTTTTCCCTTCAGCGGCTGTTCCGTGCCGGGCTGGATGTGCAAAGCCTCTTCCAGGCTGATCATCGCCGCGCGGTAGTCGGTGTTGTAGCCCAGTCGTTTGTCCCCCTCGAAAACCACGGTATTGCAAGCGCCGATGCCGCGCACCGCCCCGTCGGCCTCGGTCAATTTGCTGATTACGGCCTCTTTGTGCGGAATTGTTACGCTCAGACCCTTGACGTCCAGCTTGGGGGCGTCTTCGATGAACTGATCCAGGTCCTCGCGCGGCACACGGAAAGGCACATACACCTTGTTCATCCCCAGGTGGTGGAACGCCGCATTGTGGATCAGCGGGCTGAGGCTGTGGCCCACCGGGTCGGCCACCACGCCGTAAACTTCGGTGTCGGGCCGGATCGAGTCGTAGTGGTATATCTCCGTCATCTGCTGGAAGCTCAGTTGCCCCGGCGCCAACGCCCGCTCGTGATGAAACGTGCAATAGGTAAACGGCGCGCCGAACTTTCCGGCCAGTATGCGGGTGGGCAGGCCGATGTCGCCCATGCAAATCCCGATCGTCGGCACTTTGCTGTTGCGAATCAGATTCAGCATCCGCACATTGTCGCGCGGCTGATTGGCCATGGCGGCGATCTTCACGATGTCGGCATCCAGCGAGGCCAAGCGGCGGTGAACGGCCTCCAAGTCGTCGGGGAGCTTGCGGAAATCGTGCAAGCTTACGATCCGCTTGGTCTTGCCGAAACGCGGAATGGAACCCGCAATGTCTTCCTCCAAATCGACGTACTCCACCCCTTCGGCGATGGCTGTCCGCAACAACAGCAACCGCTGCTCTTCGCTGCCTTCCCAGCGGCCGCCATCGCGCTCGCGCCGGCAGGTGATCACCACCGGACACGGCCGTTCGGCGATCAACCGCTTTATGCTGACCTCTCCTTTGATGTAATCCAGCCGCAGCTCGACCAGCTTTGCCCCTTGCTCGGCCAGATGCTTATGCTCGGCTATCACATGCCTGTGCCGACCACGACCGATACTAACGCATAACATGCCGCTCGCCCCTGCTTAACAACCACAGCGTTGCGCTGTAACCGGATGCCCATCCCCGCCTGCTCGCATCCCCACCTGTAAGCGTTTCCATTAGCGTATTGGTCATGTCTGCCTGCCGCAAGCGAAGCACGACGTTGCCCGGCGGACTGCTCGTCGAGTCCCCGGACAATGCCAATATTGTGCCCAGCGGGTTTGTGCAAATCAAACCCCCGCAATGGGTTGGACCGGCAGATGCCCGACCCAAATGGCCAAGGCGCATTACGTTGCCAAACCTCGGCCGAGGATTAACAGGAAAGCTTGCGTCCACCACTGCCACATTACCCAGGTATTAATCAGCTTCAGTAAGCGAAAAAGAAGCGGCAGTCAGTGCCCTCAGGGCCGATGCGGATTCGAACCGGCCGCGCGCACTTCGGACAGTGGCCTTCGTAGGCTGTCCTGGTGCGGTTGATGTAAATCCTAACGTACACGTCGCAACACAAAAACCGCACCCCTACGAAACTGCGCTTGGCAGCAGCGGGTGGGCTTTCACCATTGCTGGCCAAGTCGATATGTTCACCTTGCATAGTCTACCTGGATTCTCAGCAGCGCTGATTATTGCCAAATAGCGCCATGATTCTTCGGCGAAAGGGCATTCTCGGCCCCAGAAAGGACTGGCCGGATAGCGCAATCCGCCCCCAATTCGGTTTTTAACGATCTTGGCGAAAGGCAGTGACCGGCTGATGCAATTTTTTCCAGCGATTGGTGCCGCCACGTATTTCGGATGCTACGGATTATCGGATGCTACTGGTAACTTACGGCGCAACTTGTGCGTTTTGCGCGAATGTTTCCAAACGATTATGTTTCCCAACGATTAAGAGCATTGACAGCAGTAAAAAATCGCCATGCTCGCTCGTGGCTGTCGTCAGGAGGGCATTTCCGGAAGCGGCCGAAGTACGCCCTCTCAACACCGCCATTTTTTGTTGCGGCCGGAGGCTGCGTTAGTTTCTCACGACGTAAACTGTGCGTGAATAGTGTGCGCCTAGCGCCTCTTTCCGGATGATCTGGGGGGCCACGCTCCGTCGTGGCCGTGCGCGCAGTACTACGACCGCAGCGCTTCCCGCCGTCACTTTGTTTGGTTGCGGCCACAGGCCGCTTTGGGAACTAGCAGGCAGGCCGTGTCGGTAATCGACCCGGCGTATGCCCCGGGTTGAAAAAATAGCGCTTTGGCGCAAATAATTACCTCTGGTCTGCTTGATACTGTGCAACTGCTGATTCTTTGTTCCGTTTGGACGACATTCACATCGATGCCAAGCAAGCTTTTAGGCGAAGAAGCTGCCGTGGCCCAGTACCGGCCGGTCAGTGCGGCGGCAGTTTGCGGGCTGATTTTGGGTATCGTTTCGCCGGCGGTTTTCTTCCATCCCGTAATGTGGCTTGTGCCTGCCGTCGGCGTGCTGGTGAGCGCCGGAAGTTTATTTCGCATCGCTGCCAGCAATGGAGAGCTGATCGGCCGGCGCGCCGCGATGATCGGCCTGTGGTTGTCGGTGGCGTGGCTGGTAGCCGGTCCGACCAACTGGGCCAGCTACCGCTGGGCGCTGCGCCGCGAAGCTCGACAGTTCGCCCAGTACTGGTTCGACTTCCTGGCCCAGAACCGACCACGCGAAGCACACCAGCTTACCTTGTCCCCAAAACGGCGCGCTCCGCTGGATGACCATCTCGCCCAGCGCTACAGCGAAGGCAGCCAATGGGCGGAACAACTTAGCGGCTTCCTCAAAGACCAACTAGTCAGCGTCATGCTGGCACAGGCAGCCAATGCCAGGGTGGAGTACGTCGGCTCGCCGGGCCTTGGGCACGAGGAGAGATACGACCTGGTCATGCTGCGATACGCAATCCACTATCCTGACGGCGCCCAAAAGAAAACCGCGTACGCTCTGCTATATCTGTATCGGATGTATTTGGAGGACGGCCGGGCCAACTGGCAAATCGTCCGCTGGGACTTCAGCCCAAGCTGACCGCACCGGAACACGCCGCCTGCGGTTTCCCAGTGATGCAGCGCTGCTTGCCGCTGTCACCAAGCAACCGCGACAGCCGGCAATTATCGGAACTTGGGGCCGAGCAACTCTTCCACAGTAACCCCGATATCTTTGGCTATCTGCCGAAGGAGAATCGGAGAAATATCCCTTCCCTGATGAAATGGAACGGTTGTCGTCCGACCGTCCGGATGCCGGTATTGTTTGTGCGAGCCTCTTTGCCGGACTTCTCGGAAACCGAGTTTCTCCAGCAGTTCTACCACTTCGCGCGGCTTGAGCACGGGGTACTTGCCCATCCAGTCAGTCCACCACAATCATTTGCGTTCCCACGAATTCGGACTGAAGCGTCGGCTCGCCGTCCTCAAGCAGCATGGCGATGACTTCGCGAAGGTTTCGCTGAAGTTCATCAAGCGTCTGGGCTTGAGTGTGCGCACCGGTAAATCCCGGCACATAGCCAACGTACAGACCGGTATCGGGGCACTTTTCAACAACGGCCGAAAAGACTCTCATACGCTACCTCCGCCGGAAAATTCTACCACTTTTCGAGGCGGCAACGGTAGTCGGCTGAGGCAATCCCGCGCCGCACCCGGCTGCGCTATTCGTACCGAACTCATGATCATCATCAATTCAGCCGCAATGCCACAGCCCACGCCGACTGCTGGCCGGCCTGCGCCGGCCGCTGGCTTGCACTTGCATACGGCGGCCGGCACCCGTGCCGCTTACCACGCTTTGCCGCCTTTGCGCGTGCCGCAGATGTTCACCTGCATTCCCATGGCTTGGGCCATCGCGGCTTTGGCCAGCAATGCCCGGTCGGCCTCTTTCTCGCTGTTGGCATACGCCACCTGGATATGGTTGGCCTTGTGTTTGGCCATCATTTCATCGCGGCCCACGCCGTAAGTGACCGCGTGCATGATCGGCCACTGCGGCGTGGTTTCGCGCCAGCGCCGCTGGGTCTCCTCTGGAGGCAGCTCGACGACGCCTGCCCGACCGATGTCCATCTTCAACCTGCCGTCTTCGATGTAAATCCGCGACCAGACGATCTCGCCCGGCTTCGACACGCCCTTGAGCGTGCCGCCGCCCAGCCGGAAGTACATCGGCGGTTGTCGCTCGCTGCTGGCGCCGGCCCAGCCGCCGATGAAGTGCGCCGGCGGTGCAGAGCCGCTAATCAGGAATACCCAAACGTAATCGGGCACCGTGCCCGAGCGGTCCCAATCGCCCCAGCGCAGGTCGTGCAAGGTGGTTTCCACCGGCTGGCCCATGGCTGCGTGAACGCGGTTGGTCATCAGGCCGTCCAGCCCGGCGCACTCATCTACCTCGTTGAAGTGGATCACCGGCTGGCCCTCGAAGAGTATGCGCGAACCGTCGCGGCTGTAAACCGGCGGACGATCGGCGTTGTTGAGCATACCTTCCACCAGATCGCTGGCCGGCAACAAGTCCTTCAATCCCTGCTGATATTGAATCCCTATCAGCGAGCAACCGAAGTCGTCGGCGATGCGCACGGCGGCAATGTACATCTTGCACTGCAATAGTATCTGGTTGTCGGTCAGATCGGTTTCCTCGCTGGGTCCGGTGACGAACTTCATGCCGCGCTGCTCCATCCACTGGCGCACGGCCAGCGCCTCATCGTCGCGGACCTGCATGGTCTCGTAGTACAAGGCCGATTGACTGAGCCGCTCTTTGTACACGCCCAGGGGAAACAACAATTCGTCGGGAATGATGGCGTTGTACATTCCCATGCAGCCTTCGTCGAAGATGCCCATGATCACAGGCTGACGCCGCAGTTGTTCGGCCAGCGACTCGCCCAGCTTGCGTTCGGCCGCCGGCAGCTTGACTTTTTTCAGCGGCGTGACGTGCGGCGTGGGATGCTTGATCTTTTCTTTTTCCAGCCAGCGGCGCAGGTTCTTCAGGAACCACTCGTCGGTGAAATTTTCGCTCCACAAAGTGGAATACTCGCGTCCGGCTTTTGTCAGCGAGCCGTTCAGGTTGAGCATTCCCACCAGACCCGGCCACGTGCCCGACCAGTTGGCCACAGTCAGTATCGGCCCGCGATGCGCCAGCAATCCGCCCAGTATGTGATGCGAATACTGCCAGACGGCCTCGGCCACGATCAGCTTGGCTTTAGGGTCGATGTTGGCAAAGACCTTGATGCCGTAATGTTGCGAGTCGATGAAGCCGTGTCCTTTTTCAGGATCGTAGGGATGCGCACGTACCACTTCATACCCGGCCGCGCTGAGGGCTTTTCCGAGCGCTTCTTCCATCGCTTGCTGGGCGGGCCAGCACTGCCGATTGGCTGCCAGCCGCAAATCTCCGTTGGCTACAAGCAGCACTTGACGCTTGCCGATTCTGTCAGGCTTGCCCAAGACCGGAACGCGATACTTCGCCATGATCTTGCACTCCGTATTTATTGTTTGTTGTTGCGAACAACCCTTGTTTCCACACCGGCAATGCCGCCCAGCCAGCACACTGCCGCAGAATGTCCACCATACTAACGCCGATCGTGCTGACCGCATAGCGGTAGCGGCGGGCTGACGGCTCGCCAGTGCAACGTCGGCTCGTCAATGTGGCGGCAGGATTTGATATCAACGTCTGCCAGACGACTGCGGCTCGATTAGGCGCTGTGAACGGACGTACATTTTCTTTGCGTGTCTTGGGCAGTCGCCATAGTCGAGTTCTCACGCCGGTCTTGCGCCATCGATCGCTGCCGACTAGCAGCAATATCGGCCGAGCGTCCTCGGAAGACCCGATAACGGCCCATGTTCGATGGTAGTAAATTATTGTACAAAGAGAAGTTACGTCATCTGCTCGTCCCAGCAACACTATCGGGTGGGACGCAACGAAAATTCTGCTTGCAATTGTTGCAACTTCTGGTACTCTAGTTTTGCGGAGGGTGACGATCGGGCCGGTTGTGCGGCGGGACGGGAGTTTTAGCTGCGGGGGAGATCAGGCGGGCAAGCAGCCAAAATTTTCCGGTCGTGACGCGCAAAACGCTTGCGTTTTCTGTAGGGCCTGATTATTCTAACAGTTGTGATGCGCAGACTAGGCAATCTGTCTACGTTTAATCAATTGCAAGATCGGGAGCTTACGAAGCTTTTTTCGCATTAGTCGTCGGCAGACATCTACGACTCGATAAGAACTTCTCGGAGGGGCCGTCATGTTGGGAAAAGTTAGCTTGCGGTCAGTAGCGCTGGTGGCCGTCTGCTCGCTACTGTGCGCGGATGCGTCGGCGGGTTTGGTGGGTATCATGGGAAACCTCAATATCGGCGGTGGCGCGAACCCGCTGGGACAAGTCGAGTTCGAAGGCCCCGACAGTATTATCCTCACCGCCTCGAACTTCAACGTCGTTACGGCCCAAGTCGCTTCGGGCTATAACTGGGGCGGATGGGATGGATTGGGAATCGTCAGCAAACCGGCGCGCTTGAACCCATTGGCCAATACCGCAATAGGCTTGATGAAGGGCGAGGATTACTGGTATGGAACGTTCTACGGTCAGAACGTGCAGCCAAATTGGATACTAGTTCATTACACTTACGCCGGTGACGCAACGTTGGATTCGGTGGTGGACTTGGACGACTACGCCCAGATCGACTGGGCTTACGTGAACCCCAGTATTCCGCGGATATGGATTAAC
>Ga0209017_10002718_pt1 | contig 10904 bp, 5 predicted proteins | sample YNPBryunderm2012_FD_185812 | JGI IMG/M metagenome (GOLD analysis project Ga0209017, IMG submission 185812) | Anoxygenic and chlorotrophic microbial mat microbial communities from Yellowstone National Park, USA - YNP Bryant MS undermat 2012... ... | reverse complement strand
AGTCCCCATAACACATCTTCGGTGAGGGGGTACCGGCCAAAGCCTAAACGCTGCGAGGTAATATACCGAATCTCGCCCACCAGGCCCTGCGCTATGAGCTCACGTACTTTCTGGATAGCGGGATGATAGCGGAGGATGTGCCCGACTAAGAGGTGGCGATGGTACTTTGTAGCCAGGTCGGCGAGCCGGCGGGCGGTGGAGAGGTCCAGCGCGAGGGGCTTCTCGCACAGGACATGCTTGTTGGCTTGAAGGGCGGCTTCCACCAGAGACGGATGCGTAGGAGCCGGCGTAGCAATGATAACCCCCTGGATAGCGGAGTCGGCCCAAACCTCCTCTACTGCAGTAGTCCAGCGCAGGTCGGAGTACTGGCTCATAAGGCTCTGGTGTTTCTCCAGGTTCTGGGCGACTACGGTATGAAGTGCGCCGAGCGGGTGCAGACGACTGAGAATCTTTTGGCCCCAGTAGCCGGCGCCAATGAGCGCAATAGCCGGCCTCATAGGCCCAGGATAGCTTTACCTTTGGGGGCCCGCACGGTGAAGCGAAAGGTCGTTTCCCAGCGCTGGCCCGGTTCGAGCGTAATAGTCCAGCTCAGGCGGCCGGTTTCTGCGTCCATGGTGCCTTTCCCGCTGTCGGTGAGGTCCACCTTGATGTCGCTGTGGCGGCTGACAGGGATGCGGTCCCAGATGACAACCCTGACAGGCCGCTCATAAGTAGAGGCGACAGAAAGCCGGTAGGTAAAGAGGTAACGTACCATCCCGCCGGCTAAGGTAGTTTCTCGGCGGCGCTCTACCTCTTCCCGGCTGACGACCAGGCGCTCGGTAGGCCCTAAGTCCAGCCAGACGGTATCTTCTTTGGTGCGGGGTGGCCACCGCAAGCGCCCCACGGGCTGCCCTTCTACTTCTATCCGGGCTTCGCCTTCGTCGGAGAGCCGCATCACCGAAAGCGGCAGCGCCGCCCGCATGTAAGCTTTCGGCGTGGCTGGCCCATTTACGAGAAAGAACGGCTGCACGCTAAAGGTGTCTTCTTTGAGTAGGAGCCGGACGGTGTTTTCCCCAGTAGGGATAGTATGCGTGCCAAGCGTGTAGGTACGGGCAAGCAGAACGTTACTCTCCACAGGAAGGAGGTGATTTTCCTTCTCGGCGCCCCCTTCTGGCTCAGGGGCAAAACTATCATACTCACCCTCTGCCTTCGCAGCCCCAGATGCTCGTGTAAAGGCTCTTATCTCACCATACAGGTCCACATACCAGGGCTGGAAGGGAGGTGCCTCCGCTGCCTGGCTCGGCAAGGCCGTAGATAAGGTCAGCTGCACGTTTTTCCAGTCTATGCCGGTTTTGTTTTGGATTTCGGCCCAGCGCTGAACATAAAGAAGACCTTCCGTCACATTAGGTAGGCGAAGGAAGTAGGCTGTTCGCCAGCGAGCATTGGGGACTTGCACTTCTACCCGCAGGGGGATAAACTCATTCTGGGGGCTCCAGAGGCGCAGATAAAGGGCGGAGCGGCGCTGGGTATAGTGCTGTTTGCGACTCTCGTAGGCGGTTTTCCAGCGGCTGAGGGAGTCTTTGGCGGCCTCTATGCTGCGGGAGAGCGGGTACATCGCCTCCCGAATGCGGGGCAGTTCGCGCTCTAACAGGCGCACGTAGGCTTCCACGGCGGGTGCACTAGTGCCGCCCTCCGCCCCGCCCAGCTTTTTATTTTCCAGCAGGGTGGCTTCCTGGGCTTTGAGCAGGGATAGGCGAGACTCGTAAGTGTAAACGAGCTTTTCCAGCGAGTCTATCCGCCGGCGCCAGAATCGCAAGTCTGCCGGTTCTTCGGTTTGCGTGGGGGTATAGGGTTCTATACGGCTCTCTACCACATAGGCCCTGGTAGTAGGGGGTAAAATCACCCGTAGATTGGACCCATGATGAGGAAGGTCTGCCCAGACGAAGGCATTATACCCACGCTTTAGGGAAAGGCTCCCCGTATGAACAAACACAGCATTATCGGGATGAACCGTTACGGCCGAGAGCACCAGGCTCACGGCCATCCAGAGGGTATCCATGACACAAAGGTGGGGAAAAAACGCTTTGGCAAGTTTTTTGCGTACTTTTGAGATATGCGTACGCTAGCCCAAATAGCCTTTTTAGCAGGCGTACTAAGCGGAGGCTGGGCACAAGAGGAAAGCCGTCATCGGGAGAGCGTCCCACCGCCCGTAAAATCTGCTCCTGCCCAACCCCGTCCAACCCCCAAAGAGGAAGTCGTCATGGAAATGCTTAGTGGCACCCTCCTGGACAAGGACGAGAAAGTTCTTTCTAATGCCCGCCTCTGGCTCGTAGATAAAGCCACCGGAAAAGTCCTGGTCGAGACCCGCACGGATGCCAAGGGAAACTATACCATCGCCGTGCCCCGGGCCGATACAGTCATCCTGCGTGTGAGCGTGGATGGCAAAGCCTTCATGGAAAAAGAATACGCCTTTGATGCGCTCCTTTCCGCGACGGAGGTTATCTTTGAGCCATGAGCCGGCACTGGATGGGGGTACTTCTTGGGAGCCTGCTCCTGTGGGGACAGGAGATGGCCTACCGGCCCGGACGTATCCTCTTTGAACTCAAACCAGGCTATACCCTGGAAAACCTCCCCCCCGAACTCAAGGCGCTCGCGACCCACCTGGAGCAAGAGCGCCTCTCCGAACGTTTCCCGGGCATCAAGATGGCCTCGCCCGTGTATGTATTGGACTACAAGGCGCCCTTGCCCCCACCTTATGCCGCGAAGCTCTGGGCACGCAGCCCCGTCGTCCGCTATGCCGAACCCGAATATGTCCCCCAGCCCCTCCTCTCGCCAGAGCGCCTCACCTATACGCCTAATGACCCCCTCCTCAGTCAGTGCTACAGCCTCACCCACCTCCATGTGCTGCCTGCTTGGGATAGCACCCAGGGCGATACGAACTTCGTGTGGGCGGTGGTAGATACCGATGTGCGCTTTGACCATCCCGACCTGGTGAATAGCATCGCCTACAACTGGGCCGACCCCATCAACGGCATAGATGACGATGGGGATGGCTATGTGGATAACTTTCATGGCTGGGACTTTGTGGGAGCGACTATCGGTGCCCCCCCCGATAATGACCCCCGAACCAATCCCACCGGTCACGGCACCTGGGTCGCCGGCTTCGGCGGCGCCACCCCCGACAATAACGAAGGCATAGCAGGCCCAGCTTTCCGGTGCCGCCTCCTCCCTATCAAAGCCGCTCCCGATGACAGGTGGGCCTTGGTCGCCGCCTACGACGGGGTGCTCTACGCCGCCCAAAAAGGGGCTAAGGTCATCAATGCCTCATGGGGTTCCCCTCTCCGTAGTCGCGCCGCAGAAAACTTCGTCCGAACCATCACCGACACCTATGACGCCCTCATCGTCGCAGCAGCCGGGAATATCCCCCCTAACCAGGGAACAAAGTTTTACCCCGCCATGTACGATGGGGTCCTGTCTGTAACCGCCTTGCGCAATACAGACGACACTTGGCCGGGCACCGTCCAGGCCTACTATGGCATAGATGTATGTGCGACAGGATGGGGTACTACGACAAATGGCCTGAATGGTTATGGCGCTTATACGTATGCCACCAGCTTCGCTGCCCCCCAGGCCGCCGGCTGTGCTATCCTCCTACGGAGCTGGCGCCCCGACCTCAATGCCCGCCAGATCGCCGAGCTCCTCCGCATCACCGGCGACTCCGTAGACCACCTCAACCCTACCCTCCGCTACCAGCTCGGCCGACGTATCAACCTGTATCGCGCCATCACCACCTCCGACACCCCAGCCTGCCGCATCAAAACCTGGCAAGTTCAGGACAATAACGACAGCCTCTTTTTCGCCGGCGAAACCCTCTTCATCACGCCCACCTACATCAATTACCTTTCCCCCGTCCAGAACCTCACTATCAAACTCTCCAGCCTCTCCCCCTACCTGGAAGTCTTAGACAGCCTGTATGCCGTAGGCAACCTGGGGACGTTAGCTACCCACTTGCAAGCTACACCCTTCCGGGTGCGGGTGGCTGCAGGCACGCCCATGGATGCCACGAGTGCCTTGCTCTTTCAGTACAGCGGCGATGGGGGGTATATAGACTATGAAGTGCAGGAAATAGCCCGCCTCAATCCCCCCTATGTACATCTGCCCGCCGCCCGCCTCAAAACCACCATCAGCGGCAACGGCCGAATCGGGTACCACGACACCCCGCAAAACGAGGTGGGCCTGGGCGTTCGGTGGGGAACCTATACAGACTCGTGGCTCTTTGAGGGGGGTATAGTGCTCTGTGATACGACAGCCCACCTCTGCACTCGAGCACCAGGTGGAGGGATGTACCAGCACTTTATGCCTGCGGGGAATGCCACACGCTCCTACACACCCCTCTACGAAATGGGAGCGGTAACCATGTATGGCGATGTCTCGCAGGATCCAGCTGCCTTACCCTTCGCCATTCGCCTCAAAACCTACGGCATCCGCCACGAGCCCGCTAATCCCTTTGTCGCCTTCGTGTATGAGCTGGAAAATTTCTCCGAGCAGGACTACACCAACCTCGCCTTGGGCTGGTGGCTCGACTGGGATGTAGGCAATAACCCCACTACGGATATCGCCGCCATAGACCCCACTTACAAGCTTGTTTATGCTCGGAATGGCACCACCCGCTATGCCGGGGCCCTGCTCCTCTCCCCACATCAGGCCGTGCTCCACGTCGGAAGGGTCGATACTTTTAATCCTATCCCACAGCGCTATCATGCCATATTCCAGGGCCTTGGCACAAGCCCGACCAGTGTAAGTGGCGATATCTTCACGGCTATTTCCGCCAGGGCAATCTCCCTCCCAGCCGGAGCTAAGGATACTATTGTCCTGGCGCTTGTAGCCGGTGGCTCTTGGGGCGAATTCTTAGACAATGTAGAAGCGGCCCAGACCTGGTACCAGTGCTTCCTCCAGGGGGGCAGTGCCCTCGTAGACCTGGGGCCAGACCGCTCGCTGTGCTTAGGCGACTCAATAGTCCCTTCCGGGAGTAGCCTCACCGAATACTACTGGAGCACCGGTGCCAATACCCCGCTTATCTATCCCCGCCAAAGCGGAGCCTATTCGCTCTTAGCGCGAGATGCCAGCGGCTGCTGGGGCTACGACGAAGTCACCCTCACCGTGGATAGCCTCCTGCCAGCAAATGTGCAGTTCACACCGGGACTTGCCATCACCCCCGGCGAGACCCTCATGGGCACGGACAACGGCCCCGCTTATGACCGCACCTGGCATATCCAGACCCCAACCGGCTGGGTAAGCTACACCGGCGCATCCTTCTCCCAGGTATTTTCGGTGGCAGGCACCTATGAAATACGCCTGGTGCGCATAGACATGACAACCGGCTGCCGAGATAGCCTGAGCTGGCAGGTCTCGGTAGGAACCAACCGTCTGTCTGAAAGTAGGTCAGCTACCATTCGGCTGTATCCCAATCCCACCTCCGGCCGCCTTACCATAGAAGGCGAGATACAGGCCGGTGATTACTTAGAGCTACTGGATGGCACAGGCCGCATAGTGAGCAAAATACCCATCCCAAAAGCCCAGCAGACCGAAATCCTTCTGCCCCCACATCTCGCTGAAGGGACCTATCTCTATCAGCTCCGACGCTACCAGACCACCCAGATCATCGCCCGGGGGCTCCTTCTCGTAAGCCGCTAAGGCCCCCCCTCTGCCGATAGTTTACCTTTGTACCTGTGCGAAAAGCCTTCGTGCTGCTTTTGCCGGCTCTCCTATCGGCGCAGGGCTCGCTTGTCCCCTTATCCCATGGGCCGTGGCATCCTGTCATCTGGCGGGATAGTGCGGGGGTGCCGCATGTCTACGGGGAGACGGATGTGGAGGTGGCTTATGGTTTAGGGTGGGTACAAGCGGCGGATGTGGGACGATGGCTGCAAGAAAGCCTCCTGGCCGCCCGGGGGTGGCTGAGCCGTGTCCTGGGCAAAGAGGGCCTTCTCTGGGATTTCCTGAGGGTCTGGACAGGCACGGACACTATCCCCGTGCGCCCACTTTTCACCGAGCAAGGCTGGCAAATCCTCGAGGCTTTCGCCCAGGGCGTGAATGCCTACTTCCACCAGCACCCCGCCGAGCAGCTGCAAAAAGACCTCTTTCCCACCACCGCAGAAGATATCGCCCGGGGTTCTCTGCTCATCCTCCAGGCGATGACCGGTTTGGGCAACCTCCTTCCCTTCTTGGATAAGCCCGAGCTGACCGAGATAGGGGCCCTCTCGGAGGGCTACGGATCGAATGCCTGGGCGATTGCCCCCAGCCGCACCTATGATGGCAGCACCTACCTTCTTATCAACTCCCATCAGCCGCTGGAGGGGCGCTTAGCCTGGTATGAGGCGGAGATATGCAGCCGGGAAGGGTGGCATTTTCGGGGGGGCTTTTTTCCGGGCAGTCCGGTCCCGCATCTGGGCGCTAATCCCGCCCTCGGCTGGGCGCATACGATGGCTTACCCGCAGTACCGGGATGTGTTTCGACTCACTGTGCGAGGGCGGCGCTATTTGGTCAAGGACAGCACCGCCACGTGGTGGGAGCCCTTCCGCACCCGAAAGGTTACTTTACATCTGCGGGGGCTGCCCTTTCCGATTCGCCGACGGGTGTATGCCACGCGCTTCGGCCCAGCTCTGCGCCGAAAAGGTGCATGGTTTGCCATCACCCCCTGGCAGCCCGACACCCTTCACCCCCTCCAAGCCTGGTACCTCCTCTCAAAAGCCCGCAACCTCCACGCCTTTCTCCAGGTGCTGAAAATAGGCGCCTTGCCAGCCTTCTACACCGTCTATGCCGATGAGGAGGGACACATCGGCTTTTTTTGCACGCATTACCTTCCCCGGCGAGACACGACGCTTACCTGGTCTGTGCCATTGCCCCAGCCAGATGTGCGGTATCTGGCTCGAGAGCGGGTGCCTTTTGCGGAACTGCCCCATGTAATAGACCCACCCTGCGGCTACGTCTACAATGCCAATCAATCCCCCCTCTCCGTAACCTGCCCCGAAGCTAACCCCCGCCCCGCCCATCCCCTACCTGGCCTCCAGCGCTTTACCTACAACCGCGCCGAGCGCCTGAAAGAACTCTGGACCCACTATGCCGACCGCCCCCTCACCATGCATGACCTCATAAGTATCAAACACGACCGCTGTTATGCGCAGGAAGGCAGCTATCGGCGGGTATTTGAGCCGCTTTTCACCCTAAACGCTGAGCGCTATCCCCATCTTTCCGAACCTATCCGGGCCCTTCAGCGGTGGCAGGGCTGCGCACAGCCCGAAGATACCCTTACTGCCCTCGTCATGCTCACACACCATCACTTAGAAAAGCTTACAGGCCTGCGGTTTGCCGCAATGATGATCCTCGGTCTGCAGCCGACGGAGTCGGAATGTGTGAAGGCCTTAGGGCAGGCTGTTCGGACGCTTAAGCGGGCATACGGGACACTATACCCGCGCTGGGAAATGGTACTCAGGCATGGCCGAGGCGGCATAGAGGTTGGCCTCGGCGGCGCCCCCGAAGTCCTCGAAGCCCGCCACCTCTCCTGGAATGCCAAACGCCACCGCTTTCTTGTTAAAGGCGGTGATGGCCTCACCTACTTTATCCGCTGGCACCAGGACAGGCAAACGCTTTATGTCCTACAGCCCTATGGCGCCGTGCATCGCCCAGATAGCCCGCACTACACCAGCTTTATCCACGACTTCGCCCGAAGAGCCTACCGAGAGACCCACCTCACCACAGCACCCATAGCCCCCTAACTTCGCCCCTATGGACATCCGCCTGCGAGGCGTCCGCACCCACAACCTCAAAAACATCACCGTCTCCTTCCCCCGCTATAAGTTCATCGTCGTTACGGGGGTTAGCGGCTCCGGGAAAAGCTCCTTAGTCTACGATACGCTCTACGCCGAAGGGCAGCGCCGATACGCCGAGACGTTTTCTACGTATGCGCGGCAGTTTCTGCAGACGCTGGAGCGGCCCGATATGGATGGCCTGGAAGGCCTTAGCCCCGTCATCGCCATGGACCAACATCGCTTCGTCCATAATCCCCGCTCCACCGTCGGCACCACGACGCAAATCTACGACTACCTGCGCCTTTTATACAGCCGCATCGCCCATCCCTACAGCGCCGTAACCGGCCAGCCGCTGATTCGTTATACGGAGCCGGAGCTAATAGCGCTCCTGATAGAACGCTTTTCAGGCAAACGAATACACATCCTCTCACCCCTGGTGCGGGCTCGCAAGGGTCACTATCGGGAGGAGTTTGAGAAGCTGCGCAAACGGGGCTTTGAGGTCGTCCGGATAGACGGCGAATGGAAAGACCTCACTGAGGGCATCCCTAACCTCGACCGCCACAAGATGCACGACATAGAAGTGCTGGTAGATACACTGGATGTGTCGCTGGCCCGCCGCCCCCTCCTGGAAGAAGCTGTGCATAAGGCGCTTCGGCTGGGTAACCGAACGCTCTTCGTGATTGAGAAAGGCCGGCCGGAGGTATGGCCCTTCTCGCTGGATTATATTGACCCGCATACGGGGGAAAGCTTTGATGAGCCGCAGCCGAATACCTTTTCGCACAATAGCCGGTATGGGGCGTGCCCCACTTGTCAGGGCCTGGGCGAAGTGCGCTACCTCAATCCAGCGTTGCTTTTCCCCGACCCGACTAAGCCCGCCCGAGAAGCCCTCCACCCCACCCTCCTCGATGATGAACTCGCCGTCTACTGGCAGAGCCTCCTCTACCGCCAAGATATCCCCTATGCCACCCCCTGGTCAGAGGTATCCGAAGCCCAGCGCCACAAGCTTCTCTATGGCCAGCTCAAAAACCCCCAGCCTTTCCTGGAAGCCATCCCTTACGACGAAAGCGAAGCAGAGAGTGCTCTCCCTCGCAGCGGCCCCTGTCTCTGGCAGTACATCCAGCACCATCTCCAAAGCGAAAGGCCCCCGGCATGGATAACGTCTTATCTAAGTACGCAGGTATGTCCCGCCTGCGAAGGGCGCCGCCTCAAACCTAATAGTCTCGCCTTCAAAATTGACGGCGTATCTATCGGAGAACTGGGCTTGTGGGAGCTTTCGCAGCTGGGCACCTGGCTGGAAACCCTCCCCGATAAGCTCTCTCCGCTGGACCGCACTATCGGCGAGGACCTCATCCGGGAAATCCGCAAACGAGTGGGCTTCTTAGAAGAAGTGGGCCTGGGCTACCTCTCGCTCTTTCGCCCTATGCATTCGCTCTCTGGCGGCGAAGCCCAGCGCATCCGCCTCGCCGCCCAGATCGGCGTTGGTCTGACCGAGGTGATCTACATTTTAGATGAACCCAGCATTGGCCTGCACCCTCGGGACAACCGCCGCCTCCTTCACGCCCTGCAAAAACTCCGAGACCAGGGTAGCACTGTCCTTGTCATTGAGCACGACGAGGAAACCATGCGGTCAGCCGACTATCTGATTGAGATTGGCCCCGTGGGCGGCAAAAAAGGCGGGTATCTCGTGGCTGCCGGCCCCTTAGACGAATTTCTCAAACAGCCCGGCATCACGGCCGATTACCTCGCCGGCCGCCGACAAATACCCATTCTGCCCCGCCGCGAGCCAAAAGACTTTTTGGTCCTGCGCGGCGCCAGCGGCCACAATCTGAAAAATATCACGGTGCGCTTTCCATTGGGGTGTTTGATCGTGGTGGCTGGCGTGAGCGGCTCTGGTAAAAGCACGCTTATCCTGGATACGCTCTATCCGGCGCTTCAGCGCCGCCTTCACAGCCATACGACGGCCGTTCCCCTCCCTTACGAGCGCCTGGAGGGCGGTGAACGCATCCGACGGGTGCTCTTAGTAGACCAGGACCCAATTGGACGTACGCCCCGTAGCAATCCCGCCACCTACACAGGGGTCTTTGACGAAATCCGGAAGTGGTATGCCCAGCTGCCCCTCTCACGCATGCGGGGCTACAAACCCGGCCGCTTCTCCTTCAACGTCAAAAACGCCGGCCGCTGCGAAACCTGCCACGGCGCCGGCCTCCTGGAAGTAGAACTCGGCTTCCTGCCCCCCGTAAATGTCACCTGCCCAGCCTGCCACGGCCAGCGCTACAACCCCGAAACCCTCGAGGTGCGCTACAAGGGCAAAAACATTAGCGACGTCCTGCGCATGTCAGTAAGTGAAGGCCGCACGTTCTTTGAGTCCCACCCTAAAATCAGCCGCTATCTCACTGTCTTAGAGGAAATTGGTTTAGGGTATCTACCCCTCGGGCAGCCCTCGCCTACCCTCTCCGGCGGGGAAGCCCAGCGTATCAAGCTCGCCGAGCAGCTCGCCCGTCCCCTCTCGCACCACACCCTCTATATCCTGGACGAGCCCACTACCGGCCTCCACAATGACGACATCGCAAAGCTTCTCTCTGTCCTGCACAAGCTGGTCGACCTGGGGCATACCGTCGTGGTGATCGAGCACAATCTGGATGTGATTCGGCGGGCGGATTGGGTGATTGAGCTGGGGCCGGAAGGCGGCCAGCTCGGCGGCCACCTCATCGCCGAAGGCCCCCCCGAGGAAATCGCCCGCCACGATACCCCCACTGGCCTCGCCCTGCGGGAGGTCCTCATCCCCGCCATGCAAGGGCAATAACAGCCCCCGCCTCAGCCACCTGCTACGCCAAAACGACCGTGGCGAACTCTTTCCAGGAAGCCCGGGGCTCGGAGAGGAAAACTTTGGCTAATTTTGCGGGCTGACCATCAAAAACTCATCGCAGCTCGATGGAGCACGCAGCGATGCAGCCTGCCATTGCGTCGGGAAATGGGCACTGCCCAGCAGTGAAACCCGCTTGTCCCTTGTTTTTTACCAGATGCTAAGGAGGCTCCCATGCCGGATATTTCCACGCTTGAGAAATGGCTCTGGGAGGCTGCCTGTGCGATTCGCGGCCCTGTGGACGCGCCCAAGTTCAA
>Ga0209017_10002717_pt1 | contig 10906 bp, 6 predicted proteins | sample YNPBryunderm2012_FD_185812 | JGI IMG/M metagenome (GOLD analysis project Ga0209017, IMG submission 185812) | Anoxygenic and chlorotrophic microbial mat microbial communities from Yellowstone National Park, USA - YNP Bryant MS undermat 2012... ... | reverse complement strand
CGTCGATGGCCTGCTCGTACCCGGAGGCTTTGACAAACGAGGGATCCTCGGGAAAATCGCCGCCATCCGCTATGCTCGGGAAAAGCAACTTCCCTTTTTCGGAATCTGCCTCGGGTTGCAATGCGCTACGATCGAATTTGCTCGAACTGTTCTCGGTCTTGAAGAAGCGAATTCCACCGAATTTAACCCGGCGACTCCTCATCCCGTGGTGGCGATGATGAACGAGCAGCGCCAGGTCACCCAGATTGGCGGCACCATGCGGCTGGGAGCCTACGATTGTAAGATTCGCCCCGGCACCCGGGCTTATGCCGCCTACAAAGCGGTGTTGATTTCCGAAAGGCATCGCCATCGCTACGAGGTGAATAATGCCTACCGGAGTCAACTCGAAGCCGCCGGATTGATCATCTCGGGAACGACACCGGATGACGCCCTGGTGGAAATGATTGAGTTAGCCAATCACCCCTGGTTTGTCGCCGTCCAAAGCCATCCGGAATTCAAGTCCAAGCCGACGCAGCCACAACCGCTCTTCCGCGACTTTATCGGAGCAGCCGTCGTATATCACCAGCAACAACGGCCCTGTTCGGCAATTCCCCTGCCGAGGGACACTGCCGAACCACAAGGAAGTGTAATCCCTCAGCCAAGGAATAAAGGTTGAAATTCACACATCTGGCGTAGGAACATCGTTCACGGTGATGAACCGCTTGGATGGCTTAAGGTAACTCAAGTGTCACTGGTTCCAGCGTAGTCGTACTATCAGATTGAACCTCGACCGCAAAACCGAGCAAGCCGTTCCGGCCCTTGTGATATCCGTTTTCATGCCAGTAAACAATCCGCCATTTGCCAGCAGGAACATCTTTAATCTCGAACTTGCCCTCTTTGTCGGTAACCGCGAAATATGGGTGATCGAACACCCGGACTCGCCCCGCCATCCAGGGATGAATGTCGCATTTGAATGGGATCGGGCTCGATTGTGCCTGCAAAGTTTGCTGAGCCTCGTGGCTTTTGCCGGGCGGCAGCGTCACATTGAAAGATTCAATATCCGAACTGTAATTGATGTTGTGCGGTACCGGGGCACTATTTTTGATGAGCAATTTGTCCCCGGCTCGTGCCGCAATCACCCGAGGCTCAAACTGGCAGCACGGCTGATCGATCACGTGTGTTTTCGGAGGTGCTTTCAAGAGTTCTGGCTTGATTTTATCTTGCGGGAAAACCGCCTTGCGATTATCATCATCAGGACGCAGCCAAACAACCACATTCTGGACGCCTTTCGACTTCGGGTCCACAATCAGATCGGTCGGATAAAGCTCCCCTTTCGAGAGACAATGTTCTTTATCCACGGTGACATTAATCGGGCTTTTCGACGGAGGATTCGGCAAAATCACCTGACCCTTGATCGTCCCGTAGCCTTGTGCCTGCACAATCGACGTGCTGCTCAAAAGCAGCACACAGGCCGTGGTGAAGCACGGAACATTCAACAATCGCATCTGTTTAACTCCTTGTTCGAAGGGAAATTCAAAGGCAACTTGAATGACTGTTCCTTGGCGGGTTCTTATATTATCCGCCATCCTGCCTGGATTGACAACCACAGGATTCATTCATTCAGAATCGCTTGCACAACGCCGTGCAGTCGGCCATTACTCGCCAAAACATCTGGGCGATGGATCGTTCGTGTGCCTTGCCAATCCGTCAGTCGGCCGCCAGCTTCTTCGACAATCGGCAGTAATGCCGCGATGTCCCACGGATGCACTCCATGATCGACCATGATTTCCGACGAGCCTTGTGCCACGAGCAAAAAACCGATGAAATCACCGTAACCACGCTGCCGATCCGTACCCTCAACCAATTTTAAAAACTGTTCCTGCCGGTGATGATCTTGGAACCAGGAAATGCTGGAATAACAAAGCATGGCGCTGGATAAGTTCGCGATTTCGGAGACTTGAATCCGGCAATCATCCCGATAGGCGCCCTGACCGCGTAAGGCATGAAACAGCTGCTTCCATCCCGGAACATAACAAGCACCAGCGATCGGCTCTCCGTAGTGTTCAAGGCCGATCAATGTCCCCCACAAGGGGATGCCACGAATAAACGATTTCGTGCCGTCAATCGGATCGATCACCCAGCGGAATCCACTCGATCCGGGCTGATCGCCAAATTCTTCGCCGAGGAAACCGTCCTCAGGGAACAGCCGCTGAATTTCGGAACGGATCAATTCCTCGGCAGCACGATCCGCCACGGTCACAGGGCTTTGATCGTCTTTGATGATAACTTCGTAGCTTCCGCGGAAATACGAATTGGCTAATTCGCCGGCTCGCCGCGCCAGTTCCTGCGCCAATTCGTACCGGCTTCGCCACTCAGGTGTTGTCACGCCAGAGTCTCCGGCAGTTGAGGATGCTCGCCGTCGATAAAACTGGGGTGCGGCAAGTGCCAAGTTAAGATCCGACCGCCTGCACGGCGAGGCTCGCCGTTGCATGAGTGCGTGCGCGAGCATAGGCCGCGCACCCGACAATACCCGAGTCATCGCCCAGAGAAGCCGCAACGCAACGAACGTTGTTGGCGGCCCCGGGCAAGATACTCCGCTGGGCGATGTCCCAAATCCGTTCGACAAAACTGTCGCCAAGCGCTCCGGTCACGCCGCCGCCAATCACAATAATTTCCGGGCTCAACAGGTTGACGACGCTGGCGATCGCCGATCCGATCGCACGGGCGGCATCATCAACCACCCGGATCGCAATGGGATCATCTTTTTGATAAAATTCTGCCAGTTGGGCACTTTTCATCCGTTCCAGATTCACCCCTTTCCATTCGCGGCGGACTCGTTTCGGGGCATCGTCCAGAAGTTTTTTCGCCCGCTTCATCTGATATCTTCGTCCGGCAATCTGTTCGAGGGTCGCAGCATTGCGCCAATTTAAGACAATGTGGCCAACTTCCCCCGCATGGCCATTGAAGCCGGTGTAAAGATCGCCGTTAAGGATCAGACCGCCGCCGACGCCGGTGCCGACGAAGATCCCGAAAATGTGCCGGGCACCTTGGGCCGCACCCCGGGCGAATTCGCCGTACGTCCCCATCCGGACATCGTTTTCCAGTACGATCGGCCAATGCCAATCTGCCGGTATTAGCGGGCGAACATCAATGTCCCGCCAGTTCAGATTCGGAGCAAACCGCACAATGGTTGTACCGGGCTCGATTTGGCCGGGAATGCCGAACCCCATGCCGGCGATATGTCGTGGCTCGACTTTGGCTTCTCGGACCACTGTGTCAACCGCTTGGGCGATGCGTGTAAACACACCGGACGGTCCACGTTCACTTCCGGTGGGGTGTTTGGCCCGGGCCAGCAACTGCAACTCGTGATCGAACAACCCAGCGAGAATCTTTGTCCCGCCAAGATCGACGCCAATCCAGTAACCTTTGTGCAGGCTGTTCATCGAAGGAGTCCTGTCTCAGTGCGTTAGCCCCAGATTTTCATTCTAAGAAATCCTCGCCGGGGTTGGGGGGTCTCTCTGCAGCGGGAGCAAGAATATCGGCCGAGACTGCCCGCACTGCTTGCACAAACGCTCGAACTTTGCCCAGGTCTTTGCGTCCGGGGGCAGATTCGACGCCGCTGGCCACATCCACCCCCCAAGGTCGAACCTGCAGAATTGCCTCGGCGACATTATCCGGTGTCAAACCTCCCGCGAGGATTAGCCGGGGAGACCGGGGAAAATTGGCGAGCAGTTCCCACGGGGCCCGCTGCCCGGTGCCACCGACAGCTCCAGCGACATGCGAATCAATCAGCAGCGCGGCGGGGGCAAGCCCTCGATCCAGCTGCCGACGAAGTTCAGTGCGAATTTCGTTCATGCTCTCCGCATCTTTCACTCGAAATGCCCAGATATGAGCCGTTGGAGCGAAGTCGATCCCGCGAACTTCAGGTGAGTAGGTCTGAACAGCTCGCAATCCCAAGGTGTGTGCGATTTCCCGAATCTGATGCGACGACTGCTCGACGAAAACACCGACCGCTGCCACGAAGGGTCCGAGAGAACGGCTGATGACTGCTGCGGTGGCAAGATCGAGAAACCGCGGCGACGGCGGGTAAAAATTCAGCCCGACCGCATCGACGCCGAGATCGGCTAGTTTTTCAGCATCGACCGGCGAAGTGACGCCACAAATTTTGATGCGGATCATAAACACCAGGAACGCAACAGCTGAGAGGGCGAAGTTTCGAAAGAGTCAACACTGATGGGGAGCAAAAAAACAGGGCCGGAATCCCGTTGACAGAGAACCGGCCCAAGATCGCGGCATCCCGAGAGGGCATTATCCAGCGGTTTCAGGACTTGCGGGGCTTGCCACTGCCGGCGGGACAACCGCAACTTCTGTCGTCGGCGGGGAGACACTGGCTTCGAAGCCGAGTTTCTTCTCACCATCGACTTCCACGACTTTGACCGTGACCGTGTCTTTGCCGACAAATTCGCCTCGCAGCAGTGCCTCGGACATCGCGTCTTCGAGGTACTGTTCGACAGCCCGACGGAGAGGTCGAGCGCCGTATTCGGTGCTAGAGCCTTTCTCGATCAGGAAGTCTTGTGCTTCTTCGGTCACCACCAATTTCAGCGACTTATCTTTAAGCCGCTGACTGACCTTGTTCAATTCCATCTGGACAATTTGCTTCAGATCGGAGTGCTCGAGTTTGCGGAAGACGATAATGTCGTCGAGCCGATTCAGAAACTCGGGGCGGAAGACTTTATCCATCTGAGCTTTCAGCTTCGTCTTCATCTCGTTATAGCCGACTTCCGAATCAAGCTTACGCCCCTTCGTGAACACGGTGCTGAAATCGTCCGGGGCGATGATCGTTTCCGCACCGACATTGGTGGTCATGATTAAGATCGTGTTCTTGAAATCAATGACCCGGCCAACGTTGTCGGTCAAGCGGCCTTCTTCCATGATCTGGAGCAGCATGTTCCAGACATCCGGGTGTGCTTTTTCGATTTCGTCGAGGAGAATGACGGAATACGGCTTGCGACGAATCTTTTCGGTCAGTTGGCCGCCTTCTTCGTAGCCGATGTATCCCGGGGGCGCCCCGACGAGGCGGGAAACATTATGTTTCTCCATGTATTCGCTCATATCCAGTTGCACGATGGCGTTTTCGTCACCAAACTGGAATTTGGCGATAGCTTTGGCGAGCAGAGTTTTCCCGACGCCCGTCGGCCCGGCAAAGATGAATGAACCGATCGGCCGTTTCGGGTCTTTCAAGCCCGCGCGACTCTTTCGCACTGCCTTGGCGATGGCTTTGATCGCTTCGTGTTGACTGACGACGGTCTTGTGAAGTTCCTCTTCCATGTTGAGGAGCCGTCGGGTTTCGTCCTCCCCGACTTTCTTCAGCGGCACACCGGTCATCTTCGAGACGACTTCGGCCACAACTTCATCATCGACGACGCCGTCGGTTTCTTTGGCCTTTTCTCGCCATTCCCGAGTGATCTGCTCTTTCTTTTTCTTCAGCTTGTCGGCTTGATCTCGCAGTGCCGCGGCTTTTTCAAAGTCTTGCTCGGCGACGGCTGCTTCTTTTTCTTGATTTAATTTTTCAATTTGTTCGTCAAGATCCTTCAAATCTGGTGGCCGGGTCATCGCCTTGATGCGAATCCGGGCACCGGCTTCATCGATGACGTCGATGGCTTTGTCGGGCAGGCATCGACCAGAAATGTAACGTTCGGACAGGTCCACGGCAGCACGAAGCGCACTGTCGGTGATTTGCACCCGGTGGTGGGCTTCGTAGCGGTCGCGGAGACCTTTCAAAATTTCTACCGCTTCCTCTTTCGATGGAGGATTGACGATAATTTCCTGGAATCGCCGAGCCAAAGCGGCGTCTTTCTCGATATACTTGCGATACTCATCGAGGGTAGTCGCCCCGATGCATTGAATTTCACCACGGGCCAGAGCCGGCTTAAGAACGTTGCTGGCGTCGATCGCACCCTCGGCACCCCCTGCTCCGACCAGTGTGTGCAGTTCATCGATAAACAAGATCGTATTTTTCGCGCGGCGGACTTCGTTCATGACCGCTTTGATTCGTTCCTCGAACTGACCGCGGTATTTCGTGCCGGCCACCATCATGGCCAAGTCGAGAACCACCAACCGCTTGTCGCGAAGCAGTTCGGGAACGTTGCTATCGACGATCAGTTGCGCCAAGCCTTCCACAATCGCTGTTTTACCGACCCCAGCTTCTCCGAGCAGGACGGGATTATTCTTGGTGCGGCGTGACAGCACCTGAATCACCCGTTCAATTTCGTTGGCTCGGCCGATGACGGGGTCAAGTTTTCCTTGGCGGGCGAGTTCGGTCAGATCCCGGCCAAAGCTATCCAGGGCCGGAGTTTTGCTTTTTTGCCGGCTGGAAGCTGTTCGTTCGCTGCTACCACCGCTGCCGCCGCTGCCTGGTTCATTTTCATTTGGCATGGGATTATGCCCCAGTAGGTTGAGCACTTCCTCACGGACATCTTCAAGTTTCAGGCCGAGGTTCATCAGTACCTGAGCCGCGACACCTTCTTGCTCCCGGAGCAATCCCAGTAGCAAATGTTCAGTTCCGACATAATTGTGGTTCAGATTCCGAGCTTCTTCGATCGAATATTCGATCACCTTTTTGGCGCGGGGCGTGTGCGGCAATCGGCCCATGACCACCTGATCGCCCCCGGCTCCGGGTTGAACAATCCGTTCAACTTCAATGCGAATTTTCCGCAAATCGACATCCAGGTTTTTCAACACATTCGCAGCAACGCCCGAGCCTTCTTTCACAAGCCCAAGCAAAACGTGCTCGGTGCCAATGTATTCGTGGTTGAATCGCTGCGCTTCCTGGTTAGCGAGTTGCATCACCTTCCGAGCACGGTCGGTAAAGCGTTCGTACATCGATACCGTCTCCGACAACTGCAGGGTTGTCTTCACCCACCAAATATTGACTTCGGTGGAATTATAATGAAAATTCTCGCAAATTAGATGGGGAAGCTCTCGGAAACGACTCCGAATTTCGCTCAAATTCCCGCATCCAAATTACGACCGCATTTCTTATCTGATTACTCTTATCATAGGCGTCTTGAAGGCGAGCACCAACATCCACTGTCATTTTGAGCGCAAACCGATAAAAAATTTTGCTTTGCAAGCCGCAAAATCCTGAATCTCTCGTGTTTGGTCAAAGAGTCAGCGTGCCTGAAACAGCAGAGTCAGGAGATCGTCTTCAGGAGATCGTGACCACATTGAGTTCGAGGACACGGGCCGGGCACGTCAAGTTCAGCAATTCCAGCCGGAGTTTCGGGACAATGCCGGCAACGCTCCGGGGTATGATCGGAGATCTATGATCGGAGCTCGAGTCACCGGGGCCGGGGCGGACCTTGTAAAATTCCGCTCGGCGTCCGTAGCCATTCCAGGCGTTCCGGCAGTCGATCGAGTTGCAAATTCTCCATGTTGCGTTGAAGAGCATTCGAAACCGCTTCAGCAAAATCGGGGTGAGACAACAGGAATTTTTCGAGGATAATCGGTGGCAGCCGGGGCGGGCCGCTGACGATCGTTTCTAAGATTTCGTTAGATTGCTTGGCCTGGTCTCGGTGCGCCAGAACGATCGCATGCCCGATGCGACCTGCGAGGCTGGCTGGCTGGCTGGATACGGCTTTGTTCCCGCCTGATCGACCAGCCCGTTCCAGTTGCATCTCCGCAAAGATGCGATCCGCGTCGTCTAGCCGACCTTCCCGAAGATAAAGCAAACCGAGTTCGAGCATGGCATCGACGACGCTCGACTGCGGCGATGCCCGATTCTGAATCGTTGCCTGCAATTCGCGTTCTCGCCGAGAAATTAGCGGCGACGGCAGCGGGTGGAGCGGGAGACCAGCTTGGGGTGCGGCCGCGGTCTCTCCGACTTCTGGAAATACTTCAGGCAGATACCACCCAGCCACGGCCAGAATCACCAGCAAACTGACTCCGGCAAGTCGTCGAGCCGACGCTAAGCTGGAAGCCGGGGGTGGAAATGGCGGCAGGTAGCTTCCGGGACCGTACACGGCAGCGCCTGTCAGGCCACCTCCCGTGGCGAGCACCGCCTGCGAGCGTGAGCCACTTACGCCAGACGACAGGACCGCGGTCCCCCCCGAACGACTTGGTGAATCGGCGGCAACCGGTAATCCACGCTGAACCCGAGCCAGATCCCGGATGATGTCACGGGCAGTTTGATAACGGTCTTCCGGGCGTTTTGCCATCATCCGCTCGACGATCGCACAGAGATCGGCTGGCAGATCAGGGCGGAGGACCGAGAGTGGCACCGCTTCTGCTTGAACGTGTTGAACCGCCACTTCAAAGGCAGTCTTGCCGCGGAATGGGGGCTGCCCGGACAGCAAGTGATAACTGGTAACACCCAGGGAATAGATATCCGAGCGATGATCAACCACTTGCCCTTGCACTTGTTCCGGGCTCATATAAAGCGGGGTGCCGAGTGTAATTCCGCTTTGCGTTAAATTTAAGGGTTCACCTTCACGGGCAAAATATCGGCTCAGACCGAAGTCGGTCACTTTGACTTCCGCCTTTTTAGTGATCAGGATATTTTCCGGTTTGATATCCCGATGAACGATGCCATGCTCACTGGCCCGTTGTAAAGCGGCGGCGACTTGGCGAATAATGCTCAAGGCCAGGGCAAGTTCTGGCGGCCCTTTCCGGGCAAGATAATCACGCAGGTTGCGGCCATCAACAAACTCGAGGGCCATGTATCGCAGGCCTTCGTGCTCCCCGACCGCAAAAACCTGGACGATATTGGCATGCGTGAGCCGTGCAACGGCTTCGGCTTCGGCCTGAAAGCGTTTCAGCGCTGTCTTGTTGGCGGCGAGATCATCACGGAGGATCTTCAGTGCCACCTCGCGTTTGAGCGAAAGTTGCCGGGCAAGATAAACCTGGCCCATGCCGCCCTGTCCGAGCTTACGGAGAACCTGAAAATCGCCGATCGTCCGTCCGGTCAGGTCGGGAAGCGGATTCTCGGCGGCCGATTCGGGCAAGGTCGGGTCGGACATGGCGAGTTCCACGCAAATCCTCTGAGACGGCCGTCACCGTGTTGATCAGCGTTATTTGAGTTTCAACTCCTGCGAACTGGTGATGGTGAGATAGAACCCGTGCGGGTTGCCACCGTTTGCGACTTTGAGGAGCAGCGTGTTGGACCCCGCCTTAAGTTTCACGGTGACACGATCTTGCTCCGGAGCAGCGGCGCGGGTAGCATCGGTCTGCCAGATTTCCTCGCCATTCACCCACAGTTTCGCTCCATCGTCGGTGCCGAGCAAAAACGTCGCGTCCTGATTCACGGGCGATTCGATTTCGCGATACAAATAGGTCGCCGAGTTGGCGGCTTTCGGCCCGTGGACGGTGGCGAGATCGAAGTAACCGTTGCCGCTGGCTCGCAGCGTCGTCCAGCCGACGGTACCACCGTTCACCGGAAACTTGGCCGCGATGGCGAACGGCGCTTTTTCCGGCCCGAATTCCTTAGCCAAGGCGGCGGCCATGCTTTCCGCCGCGAAGGGCCCCACGGCATGCCACGAATCCGGTGTCAGCGACGGCGTTTGCAGCGTTTGCAGATAAGCGACCAGGTCGAGAAGTTCGTCCTCGGTCAGCGCTGCGACCAGGTTTTCCGGCATCAGCGACACAAGCGATTTGCTTCGGCGTTCGACATCAGCAACGGGGATGGCGTAGTCCTTGCCGTTGGCGTCACGCAGAGTCAGGGTCGTCTCGCTCTCGCCGACAACCAGTCCCACGATGCTCTGGCCATCCACGGTATCAACTTTCAGGCTGACATATTGATCCGCAATCGCTTTCGAGGGCATAAGAATGGATTCGAGCAAGTTTTCCTTGCTTCCCTTTTTGCCAATCATGGAGAGATCCGGTCCGATTTGGCCGCCCTGGCCGCGGATCATGTGGCACTTCAGACACTGAAGCTCGCTCGTGACAGATTTCATCATGAGCTGCCGACCGTTTTCCGGATTCCCCTGTCGTTTGGCGAGTTCGCTGATTGGCGGCAGCTTCTTGGGGTCGAGCTTGCCCGGTGGGGGAAAGAGCAGCAGGGCCCGGTTCCGCTCGCCCTGGAAGGGGGAATTGCGGAGCAGGCGGCCGGCCTCGGCGACCACGTCCTTCGGCAACCCGGCCGTCTGGTGCGTGTCGAGCAGCCAGATGGTGCCGCTGCGGCTACCGGCCAGGGCTTCGACAGCCGCCAGCCGCAGTTCCACCGCCGCTGCGGGTTTACCGACCAGGGCTTGCAGTTCCTTCAAGGCCCGGGCCGCGACCTCGTCCTTCGGTGGGCCGCCAGCCATGCTCCCCAGGGCGCGGATCGCTTCGGTCTGAAGGGCTAGCTCCTTGGCCGAGGCGACTGCAGCCGCGAGCGTCTCCGCTGCCGTCGCGGACTTCAGTCTGCCGAGGGTCCGCACCGCTTCCCGACGTGTTTCCAGGGCCAGAGTGGAATTCCGCAACAGTTCCGCGACGCGGGCGGCCTGGTCCGTGGCGTTGGCGGCGGCGATAAGTTGAAGCCCGGAGACGGTCGCTTCGGGCTTGGTGAGCAAGGCCTCGACGGCGGCGGCCAGATCGGGCGAGTTCTGAATCGCCTTCCACTTCGTCGGTAGGAACAGCTTGAGGCTCTCGAGCGCGCGGGCCTTCATCTCAGGGGCCGCGTCCGACCTCAGCACCTGAAGCATGGTGCGGCCGGCGTCGGGGTCGTCCGAGGCGGCGAGGATGTCGACGACGCGGCCCTTTTGGGCGGCGGTCAGCTTCGGGTCTTCGAGCAGCTTCCTAAGCCGAGGCAGCATCGACTTGGGTCGCAGTTCCCAGACCAGGTCCGCCACCGTGTCGTTCCACTCGGGGAAGTGCTTATCGAAGTCCGCGAGGATGGCGTCGCGGCGGGCCGGGTCGGTGCCGCAGGCGATGTTCAACGCGGCGCGGTAGA
>Ga0209017_10002714_pt1 | contig 10926 bp, 4 predicted proteins | sample YNPBryunderm2012_FD_185812 | JGI IMG/M metagenome (GOLD analysis project Ga0209017, IMG submission 185812) | Anoxygenic and chlorotrophic microbial mat microbial communities from Yellowstone National Park, USA - YNP Bryant MS undermat 2012... ... | reverse complement strand
GGGGGGGGGGTCATCGTTGAATCGGACGCTGTCGTGGTCCTCCTCGTTCGCCTCGGAAACCTCCAACTCGTTCTCCTGAGAGGGGGACGTCTCGGACGCGACCGACTCCCTTTCCATCGCGGTGGCATCGACGGACGCCTGCTGGGGGGCGGCTTCGTCGTCGGTCGCGTCGCTGGCCACCGACCCCGTTTCAACCGCCACCGCGGACACGACGGAACTCGAATGAGCTTGGACCTGACTGACCGCGTTGCGGCCCGAGGTGCTGCCACGCCCTCCCTTGCGCCGGGGGCTCTCCTCGCTTTGCTGCTCGGCCAACTCCTCAGCCGCCTCCACAATCCGGATGGCTCGCTCGTGGTCCAGACCTTCGATCGTCGCCACCAGATCGTCGATCTCCATGACCGACAGGTCGTCGTAACTCAAAATCCCCTGCTCTACCAGGTTCTGAGCAAGCTCGGCGTCCACTCCCTCAATTTGAGTGAACATTTGAATCGCTCTATCAATAACTTCGTCGAGTTCCTCGGCGGTCATGATTTCGATGTCCCACCCAACCAGTTTGCTGGCGAGCCGGACGTTTTGTCCCCGCCGCCCGATGGCCAAGGAGAGTTGGTCGTCGCGGACCAGCACGATGGCCCGTCCCAGCAGGCCGCAGAGCATCACCTCGTCGATCTCGGCGGGAGCCAGCGCGTTGGGGATCAGGACTTGGAGTGAGTCATTCCAGCGTACAATGTCGATGCGTTCGCCGCCGAGTTCGTCCGTGATTGTCTTGATCCGGCTGCCGCGCACGCCGACACATGCTCCCACCGCGTCCACCTTGGGATCGACCGAGGCGACCGCTACCTTGGTGCGGTAACCGGCCTCCCGCGCCAGGGCTCGGATCTGAATCGTGTTGTCCGCGATCTCGGGAATTTCCAACTCGAACAGCTTGCGCACGAAGTCGGGGTGGGTGCGGCTGAGGATGATTTTGACCCGCTGCCCTTGTTTTTTGACCTCATGGACCACCGCCCGGATTCGGTCGCCGGGGTGGAGCGCTTCGCCGGGGATCTGTTCCGGGCGGGGGAGGATCGCATCGGTCTTGCCCAAATTGACCAAAACCGCTCCTCCCTCGAAGCGTTGGACCGTGCCGGTGAGCAAGTCGCCCTTTTGACTCTCGAACTCCTCGAACAACGTGTCCCGTTCCGCCTCGCGGAACTTTTGGATCATGATTTGTTTGGCGGTTTGCGCGGCGATTCGGCCAAACACCGCTGGATCGACCCGTTCGCCTCCCCGGGTGGCGTCGATTTTGAGGGTTTGAGGGTCGATGGTGATCGACAGTCCCTCGGAGTCGTTGAAGAACTTGCGGGCGGCGTTGAGGATGGCAGTTTGGATCGCGTCGATGAGGAGATCCTTGGGGATTCCCTTCTCGCGGTGGATCGTATCGATAATGCGCGGCAAATCCAAACTCATCCGGGGCTGCTCCAGCGGCCGCGCCTCCCTTGAAACCGGTCCCACAACTTAGGGGAGAAGGGCGGGGCCGACACTGACGGTCGGTCGTATTTTGAAAATGAGGACGAAAGGAACACCAGGCGCGTTGGTGACTCTGCCGGGGTCGGAGGCAAGTGAACCGGCGGGTCGCGTCGCGGTTGCCCTGGACGGATCGCGTGTGCCGACGACTCGGAGTTGCAAGCCGAGACAACGGCAAGCGGCTTGTACGAATCCTCCCGAGCGAATCTGGCTTGGCGTCATGATGCGTAGTCGAGACCGCCAGTCAACCCGGAGGAAGTCCGTATCGCGCGGTTTCGAACCAAAGGGAGGATTCGTCTTGCCAGCCGGCTTCAAGCCACTAAAATACCAGGGCTTGCGAAACTGTCAAGACGCGATTCTTGTCTTGGCATCTCGTCCTGAATCGGGATGATGTTCGACTGAGTGAGATTGATTTGCATCACCAACTGGGGGGCTTTCAAGTCGCCTGGTCAACTTCAAAGCGTGGATGGAGGATTGGGACGGTGCAAAGCGTGGCTTCTAGGGAGAATCATGGCGAGGGCATGTCTTCGATCCGCGAGACCCTGGAACGTCACGGCCTGCGCTGCACCCGACAACGTCTGGCGGTCTACGACTTTCTGAACCGTACGGAATCCCACCCGACCGCCGAGGAGGTATTTTTGGCGGTCCGTGACCAGGTGCCCCATATCAGCCTCGCCACGGTGTACAAAACCTTAGATGCGCTGGTGGATCGGCGTTTGGTGGTCAAGTTGCCGGACACGACTGGCTCGGGGTCGTCGCGGTTCGACGCCCGCGCGGAGCATCACTATCATCTGCGTTGCCTGGAGACCGGGCGTGTGGAAGACCTGGATGCTCCCTTCGACCCTGAGTTGCCTTTCAAGGTCATTCCGGAACTGGAGGACCACCTGCGGCGCAAAGGGTTCATCATGACCGGTTACCGTCTGGAATTGCATGGGCGTTTCGCTCCGGAGCTTTCCGCCTTGGACGACCAAGGCGGGGGGGAGGGAGACCGCTCGTGACCACCCCGCGCGATGCGTTCGAGGAGTCACCGGTTCGTTTGAGTCCGTTGGTGGACACCCACGCCCATCTCGATGATCCGCGTTTGGCCGGGCAACTCGCTGTTCTTCTTGGCCGCGCGCGTCAAGCTGGCTTGGTGGGAATCGTCGCCGTCGCCACCACCTGGGAGTCGTCGCAAGCGGTCCAGCGTATGGCGATCGATCACGCCGACGCCGGGGTGGTTGCCGCTGTCGGCTTCCATCCCAACCAGCTGGACGAAGCCCGGCCCGGTGATCGGGACCGTCTGGAATCCCTCGGCGACGCCCCCGGCGTGGTCGCCGTCGGCGAGACTGGCCTGGATCGTTACTGGAACCGCGTCGCCTTCGACCTCCAACGCGACTGGTTCGATTGGCACCTCGATTGGGCCCGGCGGATTGGGCTCCCCGTCGTCATCCATTGCCGCGACTCGGCCGAAGACATCCTCGACCAACTCCGTGGGCGTCCCCGGCCCCTTCAGGGTGTCCTACATTCGTTCACCGGTAACCTGGACCAGGCTCGCGCCTTTCTTGACCTTGGCCTCCACCTTTCCTTCGCGGGTCAACTCACCTTTGCCAACAAAGCGCTCGAGCCGTTGCGCGAGGCGGCCCGATTCGTTCCCGAAGATCGGTTACTGGTCGAAACCGATTCGCCCTACCTCAGCCCTCATCCTCACCGGGGCCGAACCAACGAACCGTCGCGGGTGGTCCACACCGCGTTGACCCTAGCTCATCTTCGGGGAGTCGATCCCGAAGCTTTGGCGCAACGCCTCACTCAAAATGCCCAGATTCTCTTTCAACGCGCGAACTGGAATCCTTCGCCTTGTCCCCTCTCTTGACAAAGGCATGGGTCGGTTGAGGTAAGGTGGGAGATCCCAAGCGGTTCGGTTGCTTACCGACCACGATTTGCCGGTCGCCTACTGGTTTCCCCATCGTTTCGTTGAACGCGACTCGCGCCGCGTCAAACCCATTATCGATCGCATAGGCGAGTTTCGGCTCGACCTGCGGTCACGGCGAAGTTGGTGGGTTCGTAATCGGGTACGAGGCACCACATCAAGATCACCAAGAAAGCGCGTGAGAACCGGAAAGCAAACGATTTCTCGGCACGTCGAAGCATCAAGACGGACCGCTCAACGTAATGCGTTTGCTCGAGTTCATTTTTGGGATGGAGAGCGAGCCCACCATGTCGAAGGAACAGGACGGCAGCTGGCCATCGTGGCGAAGGACGATCGGTCTGGCGGCCTTGGTCGGCGGGTTGCTGTGGCTGAAACCCGACCGGCTCCACGCCCAATCCAGCCTCGACCGATTCCGCGCTGAGCCGTTGTTGACCCTGTTCCCGCCAGGTCACACCGGCGAGGTTCGCGCATTGCAATTTGCCGAGGGCAATGGTGGGACTCAACTCCTGTCGGCGGGCTTGGACAAGGTGGTCCACGTCTGGGACCTCAACCCAGCCAACCCCCCGTTGATCCGAACCCTGAGACCACCGCGTTGGCGGGGGTTGGCGGGGGCAATCTATACAATGGCCCTCTCACCGGTCGAACTGCCCGGCGATCCAGGCCAGCGGCTTTTGCTAACCGCCGGTTACGGAGTGGATGCCAAGGGAGGCTCGGCGGTGTTGTTCCGATACCCCGGCGGAGACGCGCCCACTGGCGAAATCGTGGGACGCCTCCTCTCCGGCGACGAAGCGCTGAATCGCCTCGGGCACGACAACGCGATCGTCGCCTCCGTTTTTTCGCCCGACGGACGACGATTGGCCACTGGCTCGCTCGACGGCTCGATCATCCTCTGGGAGGTCAACGCCATTGCGCCTGAGGATCGGGACCGCCCCCGCGCCTTGAAGCGCATTTGGCTCGCCGATGCCAACCGTGGCAACGCCGATGCCGCCGCGTCCGGTCCGACCCGGACTCCCACCTGTTTGGTTTTCACGCCCGACGGATCGTTGCTGATCGCGTCGGACTCGCTAGGTGGCCTGACCGTGTGGGATTCGCAAAACGGGACGCGGCGCGTCTCGACCAAATTGGGGGAGGCCCGCGTCAATGATTTGGCGATTGCGCCCGACGGCCGCGACCTTCTCGCCGCCTCCGCCGATGGGCGTCTGACGCGCGTGACCCTACCGAACCTTGATGGATTGACACCCCTCAATCTCGACGGACAGGCGGATCGGGCCGGAAATGTCCGTTCCAACCCAGGCCGCGAACTCTTCGCGGTCGCGTTCGCGCCAGGAGGCAAACGGTTCGCGGTCGCGCGCCTCGCCCACCCGTTTGTCCAACGCGACCGCTTGCCCGACCTGACCACCGTAGTTGAATTGCGGACCTGGCCCGAAGGACGCCTGGAAACCATCCTGCGACAAGTTCCTGGCCGGGTGGCCTGCCTCGCCTTCAGTCCGGATGGCTCTGCCCTAGCGCTGGGGGGAGGCGAAGGTCATCGGGTGGAATGGCACCCTTTGGCCACTCCTCCCGCTGACCCCGCTGGGCTCGCTCCGGCCTCGCGTCAGTTCGGCTCGGGAGGCGACCCGATCCGCCGGCTGGCGTTCCTCGATCCCAATCGGCTCGTTTGGTCGAATGGTCACGCCGTCACCCCGACCAACCCCGCCCGCGGGTTCGACTTGGCGCGCCGTCAGCCCTACGAACTGAACGCGAACCTCGCCGTCGAGCAATTTTGCGCGATTCAAACCGCCCTGAGGCTCGATGTAATCACCGCGTTGGGCGACTTGCGCCGGCTCGCCTTTGCCGCAGCCGCCCTGCGCGCCTTGGAGACGGACCCCGGCCAACCCGCGCGGGCGGACAACCTTCTGCTGACGCCTCTCGACCCACAACGTGTGGAGATTCGTCGGACCGACGCCCCCGCCCAGGCCCCGCGTTCGCTCACGCTCGACCCCAACCGCGAGGGTCGCTGGTGGTGCCTGGCGTTGACCCCCGCCCGCCCCCCCCGCCTACCCTTAGCCTGGATTGGCACCGATGCGGGCGTGTTGGTTTATCGTCTCGACCCCGCCAATCTCCGCGACCCGGTCCTGGTCCGGTTCCTCGCCGCGCACGAGGGTCCGGTTCTGAGTTTGGCCTTCTCGCCCGACGGCCGTTGGTTAGCGACCGGCTCCTCCGATCAAACCATTCGATTGCATTCGTTGGCGGGACTCGACTTCACTCGCCCTCCTGGCTTGGGAGCCACCTTCCAAGTCCGCGACGATCGCCGCGTGATCCTCATCGCCCTCCAACCCGAGGGCTTCGCCAACCGCGCCGGGCTACGGGTGGGCGACGTGATCGACCAGGCGTTCATCGGACGCGACCAGTTCGGTCCGGTTGCGCGGTTTCCCAACCGCCCGACACGCGACCTGAGCCTCTTCCCCGCGTTGGCCGAGGCCGAGATCCCCAACCGCGTCGCAATTCAGCTGCTGGTTCGTCGTCGCCAGACGCTCTTGTTCGGTTGGACGCTCAACCGCGGCAATCTGGGCTTCTCGATCACCAAACGGGACAACGCCGACCTCGCGCTCTACCGCGACTCGACCGATTGGGTGGTTTGGACTCCTCAAGGACTTTATGACACCTCGATCGAGGGCGACTCCCGAATCGGCTGGCATATCAACCGATTCTTCGTCGAGGACTCTGCCCGACGCCCTACCGACGCCTTCGCCCTGCGGGAGTTGGAATCGACTTACCGTAACCCCGCCTGGCTGGACACACTTTGGCAAACCGGGCGAATTCCCCCACCGCCCGCTCGGGCTCCTGCGCCGCCGCCGATCCGTCCGGTGGTCCGCGTGGAGGGTCCGCCGCTCGATCGTCTGGTGACGGCCGCCTCGCTCTCGACTCCCCTTCCCAACCCCCCCAATCGCCTGCTGGCGTTGAATGTCGCCATCGAGTCCCTGGCCGCTGGACCAGCGCCGGCTCGTCTGCGTGTGCGTCTCGATCGCGCTGTCTCCCGCTTGGAACCAATCCCGGCCGGTGGGGATGTGGTGCGGCTGGCGTTCAACAACCTGCCCATCGACCCCGGTTCCCATTTGCTCGACCTGACCGTGCTCGATCTGGACAACCAGCCGTTGGCCGTTCGTCAGTACCCGTTCCAGACCCAGGCCGAAGCCCCTCCCGAATCATCGCCGACCCCCGCCCGCCCCGCCCGGTTCCATTTCGCTGCCCTGGGTGGCGCAACCTTTCAGGCAGCGTTACGGTTGCCCACCATCGTGCAATCCCCACGTGATTTGCGCGTCTTCCAGAACGTCGCCGCTCACGCCTGGATTGATCCGTCCACGCTGGAACCCTGGGGCCAACGGATTCCCCCCCCCGCCGTATCGGACCAAGCCACGGATCTCGACGACCCGGAGGACCCCGACGGCGACCCCTCAACCACACACGCCGACTCCCCCATTTTTTTGAGTTCCAACGTGGTTGAATTCGTGGAGATTTTACGTCAAAAAGAAACCTTCCTCCAAGCCGACGACACGTTGGTGATCGCGCTTCAGACCCACGGGTTGCAAACCCGCCCTGGTTCAAATCAACTGGATGACCTCCTCGATCCGCAGGGCGGTCGGGTCAGCCGGGATGAACTCGTTTCGTCGCTCGGTGGTGTGGTAGAGAAAGGAGTGCGGGTGATCGTGATCGCCGACCTGCTCCATGTGGAGGCCGACCTCGCGCGAACCTATCCCGGCCGGGACAAACCCGCTTATGATCTGACCGAACTGGGCCGCCGCCTGCAAAACCAAGGCGTGCTGGTCCTCTGCGCGTCGGTCCGCGGCCCCTCGCAGCACGATGGCCGCGTTGGCTACTTCGCCCGCGCTCTGGCGGACACGACTGGCGACACGCTTGATCAACCCCTGACTCTTTTCCAATACGAGCGACGGGTCCGCGAGGAGGTTGAGCGTCGCACCGACCAGTCCCGATTGGGACGTCAACGGGTTCGCTTCCTGTTGCCACCCATCAGCGCGAATCGACACTTCGATCGCAATCATCCCTTCTTCCGCCCCGTCGGGACAACCGGACCATGACCCCCCACGACCATGCCGACGACTGTTCCCTACCAACCCGCGCGACCCACGCCGGCGTGTCGGTCGCCTCGGTGAACCAAGAGGAGGAATCGGCACCTCCCACCTCCGCCGGCTCGGTCCCGCACGTGATGAGTACGGCCCAATCCGACAAGGCGAATCCGCCCTCCACCCAGCCCAAGGAGACGGCTTCCCACCACCTTGGCTCCTCAGGAGCGATCTCGATGGGTTCAACCGCCGCCTTGAACCCCAGCGGAACCAACACCGCAACGGTTCTCGGTTCAAGTTCCCGCACCCTGCCTGCGGTGATCGAGCCGGGCGCGATCTTGTTCGGCAAGTATCGGGTCGATCGCCTGCTGGGACGCGGCGGGATGGGGGAGGTCTGGGGCGTCATTCACGTTGAACTCAAAACCCGTCGCGCCATCAAATTGATCCGCGTCGAACGAACCGCCGACGCCCGCAACTTCGACCGCTTCAAACGCGAAGCCGAACTGCTGGTCCAACTCAACCACCCCGGCGTGGTCTTGGTCCACGACTTCTCTCACAACCCCGAACGCGGCGAAGCTTACCTCGAAATGGAGTGGATCAACGGCTTGAGCCTCAACAAGATCCTCAAGCCGGACCAACCCTGTTCGCTTGACTGGATTTACGAGATTCTCCGCCAACTTTGTAGCGTGCTTGAATTAGCTCACGCAAAAGGGATCATTCATCGAGATCTCAAACCCAGCAACTTGATGCTCCACGACCGCGGTGATGGACGTCCCGAACTCAAGGTCCTCGACTTCGGCCTAGCGCGGATGATCGACGAGGACGATCCGATCAGTCGCACCAATGAGAATCCATACACTGCTGCCTATGCCGCTCCCGAACAGATCGACCCCTCCATCAACAACAACCAACTCGACGAACGGACTGATCTGTACGCCGTTGGGGTCATGCTTTATGAGTTCCTGACCGGGCGGCGACCCTTCGTGGGGGGACTGTCTCAGATTTGCATGAACAAACTGGCCTCGCTCCCCAAACCGCCTTCGCACCACAACCCCGAAATCTCTCCCCAACTCGACACCTTCACGCTACGTTGTCTAGCCAAAAACCCAAGCGATCGTCCTCAAACGGCCAGGCAGCTTCTGGAGGACTTCGCCGCCATTTTGGGCCACTCCAGCGTACTTCGTCTCCCACCCCGCCCAGTCGTTGTCCCCGGCGAGCAGATATCCACCAACCCCAGTGGTTATTCAACCCTCCCCCCCTCGACCACTCAACCCAATACGGGCTCCACGACCGCCAAGAGCTCCAGCACACGCGATTCCACCGCCACCAACGATCACTCGCTGCTCAACGAACATGAGAGTCTCAACACAGATTTCCTTCGCTCTTCCAACTTCGCCCCCTCCTCTTACCCCACTCATCTCATCAGCGGCGATTCCTCCGCCCCGACGCCTGGAAGTTCTCACGAAAACAGCGACGTTTCCCAACACCTGACTGCCTTTCCAATCCAAGTGGTGGGAACGTTGTTGGCATTTGGCATCCTGGTCTTGGCAGCCGTTTTCCTGCTCCCGCGAGAATGGTTCTCCAACACCAAAGGTATCGATCCGCCGAAGATCGAGTCAGATGGTCCGAAGAGGTCGCTGACTTGGGACGGCATGATCGACGAGGAGGGCCGTTCAAGCTTCGCCGATTGGCCCGCCGTGCTGGTGCGGGCCGACAAACCGGGCATTCGCTATCGTCGCCTAGACCGCTTTATGGGCAAGGACCTCAACCCCCGTCCGCTCTACCTCCCCGATGGCCTAGAGGCGGTTTCCGAACCCCGCGACGACAACCGCGACGGCTGGCCAATCCAACTGCGCCGCAGCCTCGACGGCGCGACCTTCCGCCTCATCCCGCCAGGGTCCTTCGAGATGGGACGCGACGAGGGCGGCACCCAAGGACCTCGAGGCGATTTCCCCGCCCACCGGGTCGAACTGACCCGGCCGTTCTATTTGCAAGATCACGAAACCCGTTATCGGGAGTTCGAACTCTGGCTTGGTGAAACTAACCGCAAACCGTCCGCTGAGTTGGAGCGCACCCGTCGGGAACTCGTCGAGGCCTTGGGAGCCCAAGCAATCGACGACCTACCGATCGGCTCGGTCACCTGGGCCGAGGCCGACGCCTTCGCCCGCTCCCGAGGCGGTCTGCTGCCCACCGAAGCGCAATGGGAATACGCCGCCCGCTCCCGAGGCGCACGCGCCTTGCCCACCGTCTGGCCGGCCAACCTGAATGTGCGCGACCGCGTCGAAAACCTCGCCAACCTGCGCCGGGACACCCCAAGCCCCCCCGGCTCGTTCGTTAACGACACCACCGCGGAAGGAATCCGCGACCTGTTCGGCAACCTCGCCGAATGGACCCGCGACCTTGGCCGGGTCTACAACTATGACTCGCAAATTGACCCGGGCGACGGAGCCGACGTTGGCGGCTCCCACAACGCGGAGGGCCCCCGGATCGTGCGGGGCTTTTCCTACAACGACACCGACGCCAACCCCGTCCTCACCAAACGTAGAGAGTGGGAGGCCAGCTCCTCGGCTCCCTGGATTGGTTTTCGCATGATTTTGGTTCCCCTGTCCCGCCCGGACTCGAACGACGTTCCGGTCCGGGTCGCGTCCTCGTCTGGCCCCCGAGGGTCGTCCAGATGACGAGGTTTCCAAGAAACTGGTCAACGTGGCCAGAGCGAGGGCGGCGTCCGCCGTTCGTGTTGGGTTTGGGTTTGCTCATCCTGTGGGCCGCGTCATCAAGCGGTTGCGGACCGGGACGGCCCGAGCCGATCGACCCTCTCACGGTTTCCGATCGACCCGCGACCACCCAACCCAACGTTACGACCGTGCCATCTGACTTCGAGCTCCCTCAAACGCAAGCAAGCCAGCGTTTCCAAGCCGCGGACGATCCGCCCGGTTCCCCCTCCGATGCCGACGATCCCGACGGCGTTGGCCCCCGTCTGCGGGTGATCGCGGTAGGAATCAATCAGACCGACCCACCCGACCCGGCCATTCCCGCCCGTCCCGACGCCGAATCGGCCGCCCGCGCCTTCGCCGCTTGGATGGCCGACGACCTGGGCTGGCAGGGCGATCGGCTGCTGCGGATGAGTCCCCGCGATCCTGACCCGCCGCTGGACCGTCGGGCTTCGCTCGGTTTCCTGCGCCCTACTCGCGCCAACCTTGATTGGGCCGTCACCGCATGGGCCGCCCGCGACCTGCGCCCGGGCGATTGGGTCTGGATTCATTTCGTCGGTCAACCCGGCTGGGTCGGACCACGCGGCCTGGAACCCCTCCAAACCGCCCAACCCAACCCCAACCCCGCACCTACAGCGGCGTCCTCACCTCGCGCCGTGCTAATCGCCTCCGACACCCGGTCCGATCACGCCGAAACTGCTTGGATGCCCGCTTCCGCGTTGGCCGAACTCGCCCAACGTGAGGCACG
>Ga0209017_10002708_pt1 | contig 10942 bp, 6 predicted proteins | sample YNPBryunderm2012_FD_185812 | JGI IMG/M metagenome (GOLD analysis project Ga0209017, IMG submission 185812) | Anoxygenic and chlorotrophic microbial mat microbial communities from Yellowstone National Park, USA - YNP Bryant MS undermat 2012... ... | reverse complement strand
CTGACTTTCAGGAAAACTGGGGCTTCAGCGTTGGCAAGGACGCCGCCTTCCTCACCGAATATCTCGCCTATGCGTTGAAGATCCTCAAGAATGTGGGATTCCTTTGCCAAGGCATCACCACTCCCGGAGGTTTCGGCAATCGGGTCTTGCGGGACCTTTCGCTGGCCAGCCGCGACGCGGTGGGTTCGTTGTTTCCTCAAGTCGATGTGGCTCACTATGTTCGGCATCTTTACACCGATGACCGATCGGTCGCGCCCCGGGTGGAGTTCGCCGAAGGGCTCAATGGACCCAGCCCGCGTTGCGTGGTCTCGATCATCGGTTGCACAGGGGACTGGTTTGGTGGTTGGGACGGTCTGGAAATCGGCTCGGCCGATCGGTTCCTCACCCCGGACGGCCAGTCGGGACGGCTCGCCGAGGTGATCGCGCGGGGAGAGCCGGCCGTGATGGTCAGCCACTGGCCAGGGATGTATTGTAACGGCAGCAAAGAGGGCTTCGCCATCCTCCAAGCGGTCGTCGAACGTCTGGAGGCGTCATATCGGGATCGGATCATCTGGATGAACCTTGACGGGATTGCCCACGCCTGGGCCGCCCGGGTTTTGACCGCGATCCGTCTTCACCCCCTTGAAGCTCCCCAGGAGGGGCAATCCTCGCTGGAGTTGGACGCCCCCTTCCCTTGCGACGCCTTCACCTTGGAGTGGGACCGCACCGCCTGGAACCCGCCCCGCGATCGTCCCCTGATGGTGCGAACCCCGGACAATCGGATGATCCGCCTGGAGCCAATCACCCGTCCTGAGCGTTTGGAGCCAGGGTGCGTCCTGGCCGACGAGCCACGTGAATGTCTGATCGCCTGTTTCGACCTGCCCCGAGGCCGCAGCCGGATCGAGGCGGGTTCCCTTTGACGCGAAGAACCCGGCGAAACATGAGGCGATATCCTAGTTCTTCAACCTTGAGCCTCACCATCGCGTCTCTTCATCCGGCCACCTAAAGCAGCAGGCGACCTTTGGACTTGGACTAATCGCGGTGGAGGCCAACCACATTCCCGGAAGAAGAAAAACAGGTCTGCCCGTCATGCCGCCAACCCAGCGCGACGGGCGAATTGAGGCGTTTCAATCCGTTCCTTAGCAAGCAACCCCGCATAGCTCACTTGAGCCTGGAGAGGTACTCGATCAGGTCGAGGAACTCGGTGGGGGACATCGCGCCGGCGAGGCCTTCGGGCATGCTCGACTGTTTGACCTGGAGGATTTCAACCACCTCGGTCTTGGGAATCACCACTTTGTCTTTGCCGTTGAAGATGATCACCTCTTGGTCGCTGGAGGGAATTCGCAACCCGGAGACCACCCGACCATCCTCGACTTCAACGGCGGTGGTCAGATAGTCGTCGGCGACCTCGGCGTTGGGGTCGATGATCGACTCGACCAACTTTTGCCGGGACAGCCGTTCGGCCACCTTGGCGAGGTTGGGGCCGTATTCCTGGCCCTCGCCGTTGCCGACCTTGTGACAGGCGGTGCAGTTGCGCACGAAAATCTCCCGGCCCTTGGTAGGGTTGCCGCCCTCAAGCGTAGCCAGAGCGTTGTATGCCTTGTCGCGGACCTCGGGGGTGACCTCGAGGGCGTTGGCTGAACTGAGCAACAGCCGCAGGTGACGCGACGCCTCCAAGCCCGCCTTGTGAGCGGCCATCACCTCATTGAGCGCCGCGAGCCCCTGAGGGTTGTCCGCGGCGAGGGTGCCGTTATAGTAGGCCGTCCGCCAAACCGGTTCGTTGGCACTCAAGGCATGTTCAATGGTGTAGGATAGCCACTTGTCGAGCGGTTGTGCGGCGGCCTCGAGGATGGCTTCGACCGCCCGCGACTCGGGGAGGAAGCTGAGGGCGCGAACCGCCTCCAGACGGACGCGGGGATGCTCGTCGCGGACGGCGCGGGCGAGGACCGTGAAGCTGCGTTCTGGGTCCAGATAAGTCCGCTCGTCGGCGAGGACGCGGATCGCCGCAGCGCGGGCTTGGCCCAGCTTTGCTGAGGTCGCCACCTGTTCAAGCAAATCGAATTTCACTCGATGATGCGATTGGAGCGCCCAGAGCGCTTCGCAACGCAGACGGTCGAACTCGGGATTATCCGGGTTGAGGGTCCGCACCCAGGAATCCACGGCATTGGCCACGGCGTCGGCGGCGAAGTCGCGCAGCGCCCGGCGGGCGCGGTAGCGGGTCCGCCATTCCGGGGCGCGAAGCTGTTCGAGCAACTCGGGGATGGTCTTGCCGTCTTGGGTCGTTGGCTCGATTAGGGGACGATCCTTGGCGACCAGGCGGTAAATCCGGCCCCGTTGCTTGTCCCGGTTGGGGTCGCGCTGGGAGTACTGCATATGACCAATCAAGGCGTTGGCCCAATCCACGAACCAAACCGCTCCGTCGGGGCCGATCTGGGGATCGCCAGGTCGGAAGTGCTTGTCGGTTGAGCGGATGAGGTCGTCGGGGGAGCCATCGGCCTTCTTGAGCCGTTGGCCGCGGAATCCTGCGCCGTCATCTTCCAGGGTGAACCGGGGCATCCCATTCATGTTGATCACGCAGGCGTAGGTGATCTGACCTTGAAGGTCGTCGGGCAAATGCCGCGAGACCAGAATCTCGTTGCCCAACGCCGGTCGCATTCCCTCGTTGTTGAAGATGGTGTCCAGACCTTTGCGGTTATTGGTCCACGCGGTCGAGAGAGGAGAATCCCAGTGGTGGTTGGCGGTGGTGCCATCGCCCACGATGCCTTGGCCCCACTGGTCGAAGACGTAGCACCAGGAGTTGTATTGGCCCGGGAGGGTGAATTGACGGATCACCCAGGTCCGAGGATCGAACACATACGCGCCACCCGAGCCAAAACTGCGATGAGGACCGCGTGGAGTTTCTAACGTGGTACTGGTAGCGATGCCCTCAAGCATGTGCAGAAGACCACCGTGACTCCATTCCCAAGCGCCGCAGGTGTGGTGGGTGTCGTCGGTGGCCCAACCGTCCATCAGGAATTCAACCTGGTCAGCGCGGTCGTCGCCGTCGTTGTCCTTGAGGAACAGGACGCGGGGTTGATCGACCACCAGGACGCCACCGTTCCAAAACTCGAACCCAGTGGGGCAATGCAGCTTGTCGTAAAAGACCTTGACGCGGTCGGCCACGCCGTCCTTGTCGTCATCCTCGAAAATGAGCAGACGATCGGATGGTTTGGGGTCGCCCGGTTTCCACTGGGGATAGGTGGGCATGCAGGCGACCCACAGGCGGCCCTTGGCGTCGAAGTTGAGTTGGACCGGGTTGGCCAGTTCGGGGAACCGGGTTTCGTCGGCGAAGAGTTTGAGTTCCAGACCCTCGGCCACGGCGGTGACTGCTTTGAATTCCAACGGGGTCAAGTAGCGCAGTTCCTCAGCTTCGGAATACTTTTGCCGCGGGTCGCCAAACCGGGTCGGGGGCACGTACAACTCGCCGGTCCGCGAGTCGTCGGGAATGGGGGAGATCGGTCGTCCCTGGACCAAGTCAAAGATTCTGCGGTCGCGCACCGCCACCATGTTGCGGATCTTGACGTATTCGCGCGGGAAAGTTTCGGTGTCCCAGGTGCGGCGGCCGCCATAAACGTACCAGCCATTGAGCATTCGATAATCTTGCTGGTGGTACCACGCCTTGTCGATCACCTCGGCGCGGAGGCGTTCGAATAGGGCGGTACCGGCCAGATCGGCACGGGGGTGGGGCGAACCGAACAGCGCCTGGTCGAGCAGGCGGCTCACCAAACGGTTCCCCTCGGTGTTGAGGTGGCAGCCGTTGACAGTGTAGCGCAAACCCTGACCATGTTGAAATCGTTCCTGTGTGGGGGTGAACAGATCGACGAAGAGGAGACCACGACGCGCCGCCACGCGTTGAATCGCCTGGGTGTAGGCGGCCAGGCGGCGGTTCTCCTCAACGCCGGAGGGCAGATAAGGATCGCCGCTGACCTCGAAAGCGACCGGCGAGACCAGCACGAACCGGGGCGGCCCCTGGTGATCGGCGCGGGGATATTGGGCGGCGAAGTCATCGAGAAAGCGGTCGTAGGTGGACTCGAAGTTGGCCAGCGCTTCGGGGTCGTCGCCGGCAAACGACTCGTTGAAGCCGAAGAAGCAGAGGTATGTATCGGCGCGGAAGACCGCCACGGGGTCGTCGATCTTGGTGTAGTCGTTGGGGCGTTGGCGTTGGCCCACTTCATCGGCGGGCCAGGCGAAGTTGCGGACCCGCAGTTCGGATTGGGGGAAACGCAGGTGCAGCCAGGTCTCGAAATGGCCGTCGAGGTTGAAACGCTCGGCCAGGCTGTTGCCCAGGAACGCGACTTTTTCTCCGTTTGCCAAGCTCAGGGGCGGGGAGGCCAGGGTTGTGGCTTGGGGAGCCGCGATGGAGTCGGTTGGTCGCGCTGGCTGGGCAACGCCTTGATCCAAGGGGATCAACCCGAACCTCATAGTCGCCAGCATCAGGGGAATCGTGATGAACGCCAATCCAATGGGCGCGACGCGCTGGAAACGTAGTGAGGATCGCACGAGGCGGGACTCCCAGAAAACAAGGCGAGCGGGGAGGGTGGAGATCGGGGTGGGATTGATACCCGATTTTGGTCCTCTCACGCGGAAATGTCCAGCGGGAAGCCCCATCCATGCCGAGGCGTGGGGAAGTCGGTCGGGGGGTTCGAAAGCCGATTGGGCGCGATCGCCTCTCCCTCGTGCAGGTCAAGCGGGAACCGACGCGCCCGGAATCATTCATACGACTTGAAAAGGCATGGGCGGACCGGCTGGAAAACCTGACCGCCATTCCGTTCCGTTCAGTCCTTCTGGGCGGCCTCGGCATTGGGATAAACCGTCTTGCCGACCCGTTCCTCAACCTCCGGCACCCGTTCGATCAATTCGTTAGGCTGGCCGGGACGCTTCTTGAGCGTAAAGGCGTCGTACAACGTGTTGACGGCGGTGCGGGCTTCGTAGTTCAAGGTGTCGCCGTCAATCGAGATGATTTGGAAGAGTTGAGTGCGCTCAGCGGCGCGTTTGGCGGTTTGATGACGTTCCAGAATGTACATCTTCGGACCCGACACCGACACGACGTACACCGTGCCATTTTGACTCTGGGTGGTGGCCCCTTCAGTCACGTTCGTGTCGCCCACCACCAAGTCGGAACGGCTGTAGGTGTGGTCATGACCTTGCAACACCAGGTCCACGCCGTACTTGTTGAAAATCGGCAGCCACAGCGCACGCAGCCTGGGGTTGTCCCGGCCTTTGGCGGCGGAGAACATCGGGTGGTGATAGGTGATGATCGTCCACTTGCAGGGATTCTTGGCCAGGATGGTTTCAAGCCAGGCGGCCTGTTCCTCGTGCTTCTCGTTGGAGTTGAGCGAGATGATCCGCGCGCCCTGGTAATCGACATAGTAAACGGTTTCCTCCAGTCCTTCGACCTTGGGACCGTTCATTGGCATAGTGAACTGGGGACGCCAGTGGAGCGAGACTTGATTCTTAAGCGCGTCGGCTTCCTCCTTGCTCATGCCGGGGCGAACTGGCTTGGCGTACTCGTGGTTGCCGGGGGTGGCGATGCTGGGGATCATGCCGTTGAGCCAGGCCCCTGCGTTGAACCACTCGCCCCATTCCGCGTCGCGGTTGGCACGGTTGATGAGGTCGCCGGCGTGGAGCATGAACGCCGCGCGGGGCGCTTCCAGGTTAGCCTCGCGGATGACCCGCGACCACATTGACTTGATGTCGTTTTGGGCATCGCCGAAGTAAATGAAGCGGAACGGCTCGGCCTGGTCCGAAGCCGTGCAGGTCTGGAACCACTCGCTCCAGTTGGACCCGTCGCCCACCCGATAGACATATCGAGTTTTCGGATGAAGACCTTTGAACATCACCGAATGATAGTGTGCCAAACTTAGGTCGGAATCAAGCTTCTCGGTGACCGCCTCGACCGTGGTGACTTTGCCGGAAAGCTGAAAGTCCGGCCCATCCTCTGCCAGAGCGATCTGGCCGACCGCCTTGGTCACGTCCGCGCTGGTGCGCCAGGTGACCGCCAACGTGGTGGCCGGATCGTCGGCGAAGGTCAAAATGATCCGGTCAGGGGTCGGAGTCGGGCGGTACATCTCCCGTTCCGAGAACGGTACCCCGCCCAGTTCGTCCTGGCCGGTGGCTGGAACCGTCGCTAGGCCGACCAACACCCAGCAAGCCATCAGCAATCCACGGGTCATCGTCGCTCTTCCCTTAACAAAGAAACCGACGCGGGGCAAATTCCGAAAAACCAATCGGGCCGGATTCCTCATCGCGCGGCCTTTGTGATTTGTTCATCATTTCCACACACGTCTAGATCGGAGTCGGTGTGCGATCAGTTTGCCCGACGCGACGTGGTTCGACAAGAGGTTGGCGGCAAATCAGTCGAATGTGGCGGGGGATTCGCAGCAGCGGGCGGGATGGGTCAGTAGGTAGCAACCGCGTCCGTCGCCCTGGGGTTGGCTAACAAACCCCACGGCCCGCCAGCCCTCTTGAAACGCCGCGATAAACCCCGCGCGAACCGCGCTGAGCCAGCGGAAGGCTCGTTCGGGGTCGTCGCGTCTGAGGTCGGAGACGCGACCGGGAACAGCCAGAGAGAGCCAAAGCGGATTCTGGTTCCGAGGTATGAGAAGTTGTTGAAAATCAAAAACGATGGGATCGGGATGGCCCTTGCTGCCGTCTGGAGCGAAGCCGACCAGGGGCCCGACCCTTGTGGGGTCGTCCAGCTCGTCCCAGGTTGGCATGGAGGTTGGGTCAGGTCGGTCGCTGTCGCTCCAGACGGCGATGAGACGATCGGTTGGAGCGCCTCCGGTGAGCGGGTCGAACCGAGGTCCGTACATATCCACGAGATACCGCCTAGCGGTGGCTCCCAACGTGGTCAGGTTGAAGCGAGCGTTGCCGGTTTGCAGCGGGTCGAACGCCCAGGCGACCTTCGAGAGCCCTTGGCGGCGGGCGAAGTCGAATTGGAACCGTTTGAGTTGGCGGCCCAGACCTTGCGACTGGTAGTCGGGAACGACGCCGGTGAGTTGGGAGTAGAGTCCCCACTCTCCTTCGATGCGGGCAGGAAAGGCGAAGGAGACCCCCGCGGCTGAGCCGTCGGGCAGAAAGGCCCCCAGCACCAGGCCGCCGTGATGTTGCACCCCCACCAAAGTGGCGATGGGCACCAGCAGGCCGGCCCCGTCCTCGGGCAGTTTCCAAGCACGACGCTGGGCTTCGCGGCAGGCGTGAAAGTCGGCGATCGTCTGGGCGGGACGAATGATCCAGGGAGGCCTCGGAGGCGGTGTGTCGGTGGTCATAGGCGACCCATGCCGGAGGGCAGGTGAATGTGGTCACGCGAGCGGACCGAGCGACGGCGGGTCCGTGACGATCAAGGCCGCCAGCAGCGCAGCGCGTTCAGGGAGGGAGGAAATCCGAATGTGTTCGTGGGAGGCGTGCGCGCCGTCGCCACGCGCCCCCAGGCCATCCAGGGTGGGCACTCCCAAAGCGGCGGTGAAATTGGCGTCGCTGCCGCCACCGGTGGCTCCTTCGACGAGTTCAAAGCCCAACCGCGCGGCCAGGTCGCGGGCATGCTGGAACAACCCCCCAATCGCCGCAGTTCGCTCCATCGGCGGACGGTTGAAGCCCCCTGAGAGGGTCAACCGCGCCCCGTTCAAAACGGCGCGCAGGCCGTTCAATTCCCGCTCGATCCGCGCCTGTTCGGCCAGCGTGACCACCCGAACGTCGAGTTCGGCCCAGGCCGTCTCGGCCACCACGTTGGTCGCACCGCCGCCCTGGATTTGGCCGATGTTGAGGGTGGTGCCCGCCTCTGGATCGCCGAGCTGACCAATTCTCACAAGTTGATGTGCAAGTTCGAGAGTGGCGCTGACGCCCTTCTCGGGAGCGATACCGGCGTGGGCGGCCTTGCCCTGCACGTCGAGACGGAACCGGCCCACCCCTTTGCGGGCGGTCTTGAGTCCTCCGTTGGCCAAGGACGGCTCGACCACCAGGGCATAGGCCGAGTGTCGGGCCTCGGTCTCGATCAAGTTGCGGGAGGTCGGGCTGCCGATCTCCTCGTCGGAGGTCAATAGCAGCGTCACCGGGCGGCTGGGCGCGAGGCCGAACCGTCCCAATTCTTCCAAGGCGTGCAGGACAATGACGATTCCGGCCTTCATGTCTAACGCGCCTGGACCGGCAAAGGTGTCGGCCTTCTGATCCAAACGGATCGGCATCCGCTCCAAAATTCCGACCGGCCAGACCGTATCGAAGTGACCGAGGACCAGGATCGGCGAGGGGGGCGTGTTCGACCTTCCCGCTAGGTTCTCGAAGAAGACCGCTTTGAGGTGGTCGCCGCCCCGAGGGTTAGCCACGAGTTCGACGCGGGCTCCCAGTCTTCGACAGCGATCCGCGAGGTCGCGGGCCACCGCGTCGAGCCTCGGCTTGTCCAGGCTAGGCGACTCCCGTCCCACCAGCCAGGAGAGATCCTCCAGCATCGCGGGAAGACGGCGGGCGAACCGTTCGTTCCAGGTGGTCCAATCAAGTGGCGGCATGGGAGCGGAGCCAACGCTCATAGCTAAAGGCGTTCCTCTGCCGAATTGTTCGGATGTGCTGAGGTAAGGTTAGGAGTAAAGCATGATGTACACGATCACGCCGGTCACCGAGACGTAAGCCCAAATCGGGAAGGTCACCGCGGCGATTCGCGCATGCTGGGCAAAGCGTCGTCTGAGGACGCGCGCCACCGTCAGGGCCAACACCGGCAACATCAGGATGGCCAGCGCCACGTGCGAGATCAAAATGGTGTAGTAAACGTAACGAATCGGCCCCACACCGTCATAGGGTTTGCTGACCCCTTCGAGGTTGAAGTGGTAGGTCAAATAGCAGCCCAGAAAGACCGCCGAGACCACCAACGCTACGCTCATGAGGATCGCGTGCAGCGTGACGCGGCGGGTCAAAATAGCGGCCCAGGCCAGCGCCAACAGCACGGAGGCGGTGAAGTTGAGCGAGGCATTAATCGCGGGCATTCGTCCGATCCAACTGCCGCGCAGCTTGGCCTCGCCCACCAGGGCGGCCATGCGGTCCTCCTCGGTCGAGTCGTAAAAGCCAATGAGACGACCGCCCCGGTCCACCAGGGCGATTCGATCGGAGTGGGCGATTTCCTCCATGTCCTCGTTGAGTTCCTCGGGAGGCACCGGCACTGCTGAGACGCCGAATCCCTCGCGCACTAACGTCATCACCGCGTCAGTTTCGCCGGTGAGCAACCACCACTGCTCGGGGTCGATCTCGAAGCTGTGGGCGTAAGCGGCGAGCACCTCGGGGGTGTCGTGGGTGGGATCGACGCTGATACTGACCAGCCGCACGTTGGTCCCGGCCAGTTTCTCGCCCAGGTCCTTCATAACGGTGGTGATGCGTGGGCAGGAGAGTCTACAGCGGGTGAAGATGAACGACACCAGGCAGACGTGACGGCGTAAGTCGTCGAGGCGTACCTCGCGGCCGGTTTGGTCAACCAGGCGGAATTCCGGCAGCGTCTTGACTTCAGGCAGACGTTCGGCGGCCCGACCAGGCGCGGGTTCTGGTTTGACGACGGCTAGCGAAACTCCGAGTCCCACCACGATCAGAGCCACCACGATCGCCAATCCCAACATGTACGAGCGCGTTCGAGAGCGTTGGAAGAACGCCCCGGATTCCGGTGTCAGGAAGTCCAACGGCGACGTTTTCGAGAGGGAGGACATGATGAAACGGCGGCTCCATTCACGGGGCCGCGGCCGTCCTTCGTCGTCGCGTGCGGTCGGATCAACCGACAGTCAGCGGTGCGACATGGTGAGCGGAGGGAGGAGTGAGCGCCTTGGGCGGCGACGATCACGATTCGCCCTCTCTCCTCTCCACGCGATGGGGACAGTCCACAACACCCGTCCAAACACGCAACACTCGGAAGTCAGCAAACACCACTGCGGCACAGCCTAGCCGTCTTCGAGTCGTTCGTAAAGCGGCCGGGGTCCAACGGCGTCAGGTTGATTGGATTTGGTCGGCGTTGGCTCTTGGCCCGCGGTTGGCTTGAGCGTTCAGCGGTGGTCGGGCGGGTGCTGATGTTGAACCCGCTCGCCCGAGGCGCGCCGCACGTCGTCGCGACGGGTTTGAGGCAGCTTCAGCGCCAAGGCCACGGGCAACTCGTTGGGTTCGTTGCTCAGGTGGCCTGGGTGTGGTGGTTGGGCGGTGAGGGAGTCACGGTTCGGTTGGGAATGTGAGGCGGTCAAGGGGGACCCCTTGGCCAAGGCATCGGCACCGAAGATGCGAACGCGCCGCAATTCGGCTTCAAGCTTGGCCAAGCGGCGTTCCAACTCGAGTTTCTCCTCGTCGATCACGTCGGCGTCGGGGTTGCGATCCAGGTCGGGAAAATATCGGGACGCTTGGCCTCCAGGCCGTCGCCAACGGTTGAGGTTGACGAGTTCCGAATCCCGCGTGAGGGAGCCGCCGGCGTTGCCGAGCAAATTCGGCGCGGGTCTTGGAGTCCGGGCCGTCAGGTTGACGCGACCTGGTGGCGTGGTGGTGTTCCGTTTTCCGAACAGGCCACCCGTGTGTCCTACACCGTTCAGAGGTTGAGGAGCGTACAGCCCAGCGTCGCGGGCCGCGGCGATGCTGCGCGACACTGGCCCCGCGGCCCTCCCGCCTGACACCCCCGCGCAGCCCATCATTCCCAACAAGGTCATCAAACCGATCACCGCTACGGTGAGTCGGCGGGCCGTCGTCATCCGACCGTTTCGCTCCATGAGGCGAGTCCTTCCGCCGATTCGTTGACGATCCCTCGTCAATCGCCCGTCCCTTGCTTCCTCTCCCAGCGCAACGCAGAGCGGCGTAAGTTTGACCGCCGCCTCCAGGGCACGCCGTTCCACCCAACTGGGTTGCAATGCGATTCGTACTCGTTTTGTCGGTGGTTCCCCTTAGTCAACATGACTTTGACAAGCGCAAGCTGGAATCCAAC
>Ga0209017_10002707_pt1 | contig 10948 bp, 6 predicted proteins | sample YNPBryunderm2012_FD_185812 | JGI IMG/M metagenome (GOLD analysis project Ga0209017, IMG submission 185812) | Anoxygenic and chlorotrophic microbial mat microbial communities from Yellowstone National Park, USA - YNP Bryant MS undermat 2012... ... | reverse complement strand
TGTTAGCATTTTCTCCAGCAATGTCTTATAATCTCTTTGAGCCATCGTAAGTAAAAACCTCCTTTCTTAAGTTTAAAGTCTTTAAAAGGAGATATTACGATGGCTCATCCTCTTAGATCAAATTGCGAACATTTTTATACACTAGCATTCTGTGAGGGAGTATTTATTTTCTTAGAAAAATATATTTTATTAATAATCGTTTGGCATTTATTCCAGTGTAACAATTAACGTAAGTTTATCTGATCATTTTCCAGGCTTGCCCCCAGATAAAATCCCACCTTCTCGGTACAAATCTGGCCAGGCCAGCGGCTGGGTAGCAGGTAAATTCTCCGAAATAAATACGCCCCTGCACGTTGTATAGATCAATACGGATAAAGTCGAATCCGCTCGAAAGAATATCAGCCAACTCAAGCATTTTTTCATAATTAATAGGTTTTTCGATAGAGCCATCATAAAGTTTTACCCCATTGTATATGTCTGTTATATTAAAGTTTCGATCCAGTATTCTCTCTTTGATGTCCCCGAATCTGTCGAAAGTGATTTGCAGATATTCGGCTCTTCCAGAAAAGCAAAAGAACTTATAGTCCCTTGGAGGTCGACCGTTATCTTCAATAAGAGTTTCAACAAAGACCTTCGGTAAGATATTTTTATAAGCCCAGGCCATTCCCAAAAAAGCTGAATAAGCAAAATTTTGTTTTAGCCAGTTGTTAATTTTTATCAACTCTTTTTTTAATTCAAAGTTACTCTTATCGTGGACAATTAGATTATAGCCACAGCCATGATTGGTCTTGATGATAAATTTATCAGGAAGGCTTTCAACTGGAATATCATCGGCTCTGTCTCCTATCCAGAGTATTGGGATTAAATAGTTGGGACCGACTTTGCGCTCAACGATCCTTCTGGCAGCTAATTTATCACTTAACTCAGTCCAGATAGGGTTTCTGTCAAAGAGCATTCTATGCCAGATTTTTTCAGAAAAGGTTCGGGGATTTCTGAATCTTGGTATATAACCATGTTCTTTTATGAACTTAAAGCTGCAGAGAAACGAATAAAGGCGATCGGCCTTGTTGTCCCCAAGGCGATGTGCATAGGCGCGGCAAATATTTTCATAGAGGGTCCCAAATAATTTTCTTTTAGGCCGAAGATAACCATTTTTATCTGCCATTGTTAGAATTTCTTTAATCAGATATTATTTATTATTGAATAGCATATTGAGCTTTATGTAATCAATAATTAAATTAAAGGCAGGCTCAATATTCCCGATAGACCCAGCGAAGAGCCAATTCCTGGGAAATTATTCTTCCTAGAGTGGATAAATGTTTTGTTGGTTTTTCTTTAGCTTCAAGTAGAAGATGGTCTAAAACCTTTTTATTGTAAAAGGGACCGGATATCATTGATTGAGCAGATGAGAACCATTTGCAGTATGGTGGTTGAGAAAATAGAACTTTAAGCAAAGAAGAATTCCTGCTCCAGTTTAGTTCAGGTTTATTGGAGTCCTTCCACTTTAGCCATCTGGAAATGGCCCCGTTGTACAATGATTTCAATAGAGTTATATATTCAGGATAAAACAAATAACTTCTGCAAAGGGTCTTTTTGACAGTTGGTATTCCTTTTTGGGTTTTAACATAAGAAATTTCGGGGAATAAGACTTCTGTAGCTGCTCTGGTCAGCTTTCCGCCTTTTTTAAATTTTGGCGGAAGTTGATAAATCAGCCTGGTTAAATCTCTGGTAGCTAACGGCAGATAGCGAGGTAATTTATAAATAAGTCCGGTATTACAGGTCTGAAAGACTCTTATCAAATGGTCGATCTTTATTCCTGTCGGGAAGTCCTCCACTTCACTTAGAGATTTTTTGATCTTATAAAATATTTCTTGCTTAATTTCCTCATCGGATAAATTGAACAGCTCCGGAAAATAATCAAGTAAAAATTTCATTTTGGTAAAGAATTTATAATCAAAACGCTTTGAAATAGAGGGGAAAAAAGCTTTACCTCGAAGATAATAACTCCCCCTGAAAACTTCTCCCCCCGGAGCACCGCAAAATTTAATGTGATTATAGTTGATAAAGGGGTCTCGGAGGTTTAAGCCATAGGCGGTGCAGGATGCAAAATAATCCTCATAAGCTTCAAAAAACAAGCTCACTTCTAGTGCTTTCTCTAATAAGAAATTTTCAGTAATCTTTGGGATGGGTCTTACTCTCAAGGAGAACTGACCAACACTGGAGAGCTTCCTGGCAATGACAACGTCAATATCATCACTCTGACCATCCACTATGCCCGAAAATGGAATCCCGAGATTATGGACAACTGAAAGTATAAGCCTGGAATCCTCTCCTCCTGTTATATCGCATAAAACCTGCTTTTCATCAGCCAATTCGTAAAAAGAAGTAACAGCTCTTTTGAGCAAATCAATAAAGAGTCTGACAGCCTCATCAAACTTGACGGTCCACTGTTTCTCTGTTACCGGCTGCCAGTATTGTTCATCAGCGATCTTTTTGGTTTTATGAAAGGTTACCAGCTGAGCCGGAAGCAGTTTCCTGATATTTTGGAATCGACTTAATTCCCCCCAAGTCAGCTTGAGCTGAACTGTCAGGCTCAAACCAAGAGGGTCTACAGGACTTTGTAGAAATCTGGCTAGAGGAAGTTCATGACTTGATAAAAAGACTCCCCGGTCTGTGACGGAATAAAATATGGGAATTGTGTTATCATAATCAGTAGCAGCATAAAACCTGTCTGTGTCGGCATCATAGGCCAGCAGGCACCAGCACCCATCCAGGTGTTGTCTTATAATTGAGGAAGGAGCTCTAAAAAAATTAGACAGGAATGATGGTTTTTCTTTTTCTGGAAGCTGGAAAAGCGTAGTACCCAGAATAGCTATCCAGGACTTGCTGTCCTTATCCTGATAAAAGAAATCTTTTATTGTTTTGCTAACGCCGTATACTGACAATGAAGTTTTCTGGGTTGCTAAGTGTAATATTTCATTTTTTAGATATTCCGGTAATGATGAGAGGAAAGATTGGTTTAAATTTTCAACCAGGAAAGCCTCGGCTCCGTAAGCTGTGATGAAATAACTCATTATAATTAGATTATATGGTCTGATTTAATTGATTTCAACAAACCGGGTAATAATTGATTCAGGAATTAAATAATGAATCCCAGGTTATTCTTTGATTTATTAACTCTTTTTTATAGAGGGACTTTCCTACATAGAAGATCAAAAATAAGTTCATTATTGCTCCTGCTGTGGCAAATATCATAATGGTATGGGTCACTTTAAGTAATAGTCCACCAATTACCAGAATGGATGTTCTGATGAACAGAAGGGCCAGGTCATAGAAGAAGACAAATTTCTGTATTCTTATGATGCGAGCGAAAAGAACAGCCGGCAGATTGCAGAAAGCAAAGGCCAGCCAGATGATCAAACTTCTGGCCATGATTCCGGCCATGAACCACCGGGCACCAAAAATAAAGGTGAAGATTTGGGGTCCCCAGATCAGTATTATCAGGGCAGGAAAGAATATTAAGCTAAAAAGAATTAAAATGGTTCTGATATACAGCAGAAAAAGTCCTTTTTCCTGATGTTGGTATTCACAGGCTTTCTGGAAAAGAACCTGGCGAAGAGCCGTCAGTATTAGGCCCATAGGAGCAATCAATAGATTTACTCCGAAAGCATAAGAACCAGCAATGGTCAGACCATAGAATCTGGTGAGCAGCAGAACCGGCAAGCCGGAAGAGATTGCATTAATAAAATTCTGGGTTGCAGAATAGAGGGGAAAATCCAGGTATTCGCGAGCCATAAGCCTCATTTTTTTCAAAGAGATTGAACTATTATTGATTAATAGGTCTTTAAGCACTACCTTGATCAGGGTAAGGGTGGCGGCCAGATCGGCTATCAGGTTACTGATAATCAGTCCGAGAGAACCAGTTTTGAACAGACCAAAGGTTATCCTGGCTGAGCTGGAACTGAGGCTTCTGATTACCTGAGAGGCTGATGTCCTTCGGAAAGCTTTTTCTCTGACAGCCCAGGCCTGACAGGATTGGTTGATTCCCACAACCATAAGACTGAGAATAAGGAAGATTATTGGCCAGACCCCTGTGGTTTTTGTCAGGCTGTAAACAATTGAGGGTTTGATTATGCTTATGGTTATCATTAGTAACGTTATCAGGGTGGTTGAAGATATAGATAAGCAAAACAGATTAAGGGCTTCCACCTTTTCCTTCGGTAACATTATCGCCTGACTGTAATCAAGAGTTATCAGAGCCCCGACTATGCTGACCAGGGCGCTGAAAGAACCGAAGATGCCAAAGTCCGAGGGTGAGAAAAGGCGGCTGATGATTGGTGAAATAGCATAGCTTATTATCTGAGCAATTGCCGTCCCGCTCATTACAATTAGGAGGTTTTTGAAAAAAGGAGATTGCTTGAGGGTTAAGATCAGCTCTCTCCAGCGTCTCTTTTCAAGCATATATTAGTTGCCCATATCTTTTTATTAGAAAAAATGATCTTAGAACTCTCTCTTTTTTATCAATTGTATTCTTAACCTGGCCAGCAGCTGGCTAAAGTGGTGACCGCCTTTTTCCAGACATTTTACCATCCAGTGAGTACCAAAAAAGAGACTGAAGGGCAATCCCAAAATGTAAAAAATGATAGCCAGCATGGATTTTACTGTCGTAGTTATTTCCTTAAATAAAGAGGTCCCTTTTATGCTGTTTTGATATGAATTATAACCATGGACTAAAGCCCTTTTTAGATAATAAGCTTTTTTCCATCTCTCAGGTGGAATGATTTCAAAGACCGGGGCCTCAGCCACAGCTATGAACCTGTAACCTAAATTGATGGCCTCCTTAAAGAAGGCCCGGTCGGAGCCACTTGTTTTCCATCTTAAATCAAATTTGAGACCATACTCATCGAAAACTTTTCTCTTCATTAAGACATTGCCAGTTCTTGTCTGGTGCCACTTAAGAAGAGTTCCAGTTCGAAGTACCGGGCGTTCACAAAATCCGCCTTTGATTAACCAATCAGGAGGCGTTTGTTCAAAATAAGGGAAAACTGGACCCAAGGCTCCATCAACTTCAAAAGTTTGGATAGCTCTGTATAGAGTAATCAGCCAGTGTGGGGGCGGGAATTCATCATCGTCAATTATCGCAATATAATTTCCTTCAGAAAGACTTAGCGCCCGATTTCTGGCAGCTGGGATTGACCTTTCTGGTTCTATCTCATATTTTATTTCCAGGTGAAGCTCTTCGCGGGCCCTGTTAGCTACTTCCTGGGCCATTCCATTCGGGTCATTATCAATTAATATTATAGAAAAACTGAAAAAGCCACCAGATTCCTGTTCTTTTAGTTTTCTTAAAAGTCTGACCAGAGTATGATTTCTTTTATAAGTACAGACATTGATTGAAATATGGTTTTGCTTCATGGTTCAATCTCTGATTGAATAATTTTAGCCTCTATTTCATCGACTTTAATTTCTGCTGTCGCGACCAGGGCTATTAACAGAATCAAGGAGCTGGGAAATGCAGAAAAAGTTCCCAGAAAAGATTCGCCAATATTATGAATCAAATACATAAAAATCATCGTAAGAAATAAGAAATAAACCTGTTTTCCGGAAAATAAGAAGTTTAAACAACTTCGGGTAAGTGAGATTAAGAAGAAAGCAAATAGAAATAGGCCTATAATACCCAGATCAAGAATAGTATCAAGATAGCCGTTATGAGCATGGCTGGATATTCTATTGCGAAGTGAAGATGTCCAGAAGCCGCCAAAACCATGTCCGAGTATAATTTTATTGGTAGCATAAGGAAGAAGGGCTGACCAGATCTCGGTCCGGCCGGTAAGCGTCGCATCTCGGCCGAACAGGGTGGCCAGTTCCTTGAAGGGGAGCTGACCTAAAAGAGGCATTGAAAAACCAAGCAAAATTATTAAGAGTGCCAGAGTAATTAATTTTCTTGGGGGATAGGCATTTTTGTTGATATATATTTTCAAACCAGTCATTGTAATAAGACCGAACATAAGGGATATAAATGAAGTTACTGAATAATTAAAAGACCTTTGCGGACCCATCATCAAATAAAAAGCGAGAAAAAGCATGAATAAATCTATGAGCAAAATCACTCTAACCTGGATATTTTTTCTGTTTTTGATATTTTCTGTAATTGACCAGATAAGGAAAATGACAGCAAAAGCACAAAGCAAAGCCAGCCCATTTTTCTGGTCGGATATCCCAACCCACATCAGTTCTCCTGTCCAGCGATTATACTGCCTACCGTAAACTCCATAGTATTTTATTAGCAACAGAGAAAAAGGAATGGCAATATAAATAACCCGCTTGAAAATTGACAACAGGCTCCTGGCAGGGTTACTTTCCGTCATGATACAAAAGGCAATTAATAAAGAAATGGCTTCTTTTCCCCATCTGCGGAAAGAAATCTCAGGAAATCTCGACCACAAAACGCTCAATAACATGTAAATAATAATGATAATTAACAGCCTGTTACTCTTAAGCCCATCAGACCAAGAGAAGTTTCTTTTTATTAAAATTAATAACGCTAGAATGCCAAGAATTAACATGAAATATCTGTCAGGGGGACTCCCGGCTTCCACCGTGGTGGTTATATTCAACCAGGTTCCCAGTTGTTTGCTGGCTGAGTAAAGTAGCCAGATAGTTGGAACCCAGCTGGGCCAGCTGTGAGTTGATTGTTTTTTTTCGAAATAGAGAATTGATAAAACGAAAATTATACTCAGGGCTAAAGCTAATTGGGGAGGCAATCCTTTTCTGCTCCTTTATTAAGTAGAATGCCTATTACAATTTCTAACAGGAATAATATTTTTTTCGCGCTCTGAAGTCAAACCCGCCCATCTTATAAAGTTTTAATTGAGGCTTAACTAACTTTAGAGATCACCGGTCCAAAATCGCTTAGGGCAGGATAAAGAAAATACAAATATTAGGACCTCAAATATATTGTAAATTCAGAAATTTAATTACTAAAGCAAGAAATAAAACTTATTCTGTTTTAATGGATTAAAAGATACCAGCTTTCAGGTTTTTTTGAAGTATTTCAGGAATCTTTGATAATAATATTGATGCCAGCCGCTGGAATAATAGTATACATCAGAAAAAACAGGAATAGCTTTTATGTTCTTAGCTTTATTGAATTTGTTGATGACCCAATCAATAAGCTGAATTGAGAAACCTAATACAAATCTCGGGCTTGATTCTATGGTTAAAGGCATTACTGGCCGGAAACTTGAATAAGCCAGAACTCGGGCCATTTCTGGCGACAGGGAGACAAGGGCTTGTTTTTCAATTAGAGCATCACCTCGAAGGCTTCTCTTGCTTCCCCAATTACTTTCGCTTATTTGTAATCCTAATTCGATTACCGGAAAAGTTCCAAGGGGTTCCAGGTCATATCCGAATTGATTGAAGGCTCCAATAAGAAAAGAACTGTACCTGGCGGTTATGAAAAGTTGTAACAATCTGATGTAATCTTTTTCGCTATAAATTTTTAAATGATAGTGTTTCTTAAGCTCTTGTAATTGTTCGATAATAGCAGCGATAACATACTCATAGAATCTGTCATTTATTATAAGGGATTTCTTTATTCTTAACTTAATCCCGGCCATAAATTCAGAAAGGTCTCTGACGTAAATGGGTGAAAAGACTTCTGTCCCGTAAACTCCGCCGAATCCAAGCTTATACTTGCCTGCATTTAATATTAGCGGACAGATAGTAAGATTAAAGGTCGGGGTGAAAGATTCCGTGATTTCAATAAATATCTGCTCGTGTTCAGGAAGCTTGAGCTCATAAATATCAACGGGTACACCAGTTAATTTAGAAATCTTTTTTGCAATTCTTAAATCATATAGAGAGTTTCTACTCGTGGTTGAAAAGGCTGTTCGGTAGCGGCTGTTTGGATATTTTTTAATAACAATAGCAGATACCAGGCGAGTATCACGACCTCCAGTTAGGGAGGAGGCTACTAGTTCAGATTCTAATTCTTTTTTGTAAATTGTGTTCTCCAGGATTTCAATCAGAAAGTGAGCCTGTTGCTTAAGGTCTGGACTCTTTTCATTATCAAGAGTGAATTCCATCGATTTGATTTTTAAGCCGGACTGGTTCAGGTCAACTTTGAGATATTCATATGGGAGGAGCCAGTTAATTTTATGAATAGCAGTTTTTGAGCCGAGCCAGCATGGATACAGGATCTCCTTAATGGCTAAAAACTCTATCAGCTTAAAATAGTCTAAGTCTTCAGGTTGTACTCCGATGATGTCTTCAAGCATAACGAAAGAGGATGAGGCTGAGTTTAACTGAGGAGAGTAAAAAATATTTCTGGCGCCTATAAAATCATTGAGGATATAAAGAAAATTATCTTTTTTGATTATTAATACATACTGGCCATGCAGCCTTTGTTTGATTACCGGAATTTTTTGTTCATCAAAATCGGACAAAATTTGCTTTAAGGAATAAGCCATTGAATTGCTGCCATATAAACTACAGTACCCCAGAGAGCATATCCAGTCTTTATCCTGGTCAATAATTGAATAAGTATTTTGAGCACCGGTCAAAGTTAGAGACCAGCCTTGTCCCAATGTAATTTTACTGGTGGGAAGACTCTTATTTATAAAGTTTGCAGAATTTTCAGGTGCCAAAAAGAAATTAGCCATACCATTTAGGCTACATTTTTTAAAGAGTTGTGTCAAAGGCTTAATTCTTTCAGGCTTTTGTTTTTGTCTTAATTTTCTTCAGCTGGAGAAAGAATGAAGAAATAGTAAATTGCCGTGTCAGATACCAAATAACCCTTTTGAATTATTTGCCTTCACACGAGTCATAAATTAAATGCTCTTTTGTTTCACCCCTAAAGGTGATCCCAAAATTGTCATCACTGCGACAAAATTAGGCGGACGGAAAAAGTGCTAAACCAATGCCCCGAGGTGTAGCCATGAAAAGTAAGGCAATTAAATTTAAAATCTGTATATTTCTTTTGCTAATCTTAAAGGTCTCTTTGAATTTTGCCTTCGGTCAGTCATATTTAACTTCCCTGTTAAAAGTTTTTATAGGAACTCAAAACAATATAAAAGCCAGCTTCAGTTACAGCCCTGTTATTCCTGTAACCGGAATGCCAGTAAGATTTGTTGATAAGTCATTAGGAAATCCTAACTCATGGTTATGGAGCTTTGGGGATGGGAACATAAGCTATGAACAGAACCCTATTCATATCTATGAAAAATCCGGTCTCTATGCAGTATCTTTGACTGTCAAGCTCAATGGCGCTTCGAGCACCACTACTAAGAAGATAAGGATATATGCCTCTAAGGCAACTTCGAGCAATACTTCAACAAAGGCTGGTGAATTAACCCCATCCTTTGAATTTTCACCCCAAAATCCAGAGGCCGGTATGATAGTCCAGTTTACCGACCGCTCCACCGGTAACCCCACTTCCTGGCTGTGGGATTTTGGCGATGGCAGCCAAAGCACTCAGCAGAATCCGCAACATCAATATCAGAGTGCGGGAACATTTAATGTAACTCTGACTTTATCTAACGAAACTTCAAGCAAAAGCCTTACCAGAGCAATTAATGTGCTTCCATTGCTGAGTCCTGGTTTCAGTTATATGCCATCTAATCCTGAAGCGGGTGAGAGTATTCTTTTTCAGGATACTTCGTCTGGGAACCCTTCGTCCTGGAGCTGGAATTTTGGTGATGGAGTAACCAGCAATGTCCAGAATCCCAGCCATACCTATGGCTCTGCAGGAACATATACTGTTACACTTCAGGTATCAAATGGTACCTATACAAAAAGCACTTCAAAAAACGTTACTGTTCTGGCACCCGTCACTGTGGATTTTGCTTTCAATCCATCAGCGCCGGTGGTGAATCAGGACGTTGTATTTACCAATCTTACCGGCGGTTCGGTTGATTCATACCTCTGGAATTTTGGTGACGGAAGTACCAGCACGGCCAAAGACCCGACACATAAGTTTACCAGTGCTGGCTCATATACAGTAACGCTAACGGCGACCAATGCCAGGGGCTCAAAAACTAAGAGCAAGACCTTAGTGGTGAGCCAATCTTTAAGCGCTTCCTTTGCCTATAGCCCATCTTCGCCCTATGCTGGACAGAGCGTTCAATTTACTGATACATCTACTGGTAACCCATCCTCGTGGCAATGGGATTTTGGTGATGGTTCTAGTTCCATGCTTCAGAATCCGGTGCATATCTATTCAAATTCAGGAACTTATACTGTAACCCTCAGAGTCACAAATAGTACAGAGAGCAAAACTACCAGTAAAACTATTACTGTCAAACCAGTTATTCAGGCAGATTTTTCATTCAGCCCGACGAGTCCAGCTGTTGGAACCACTATCCAGTTTACGGACAAATCAATTGGTAATATAACCTCCTGGTCCTGGAAGTTTGGCGATGGAGCAACAAGTACTCAGAAGAATCCAACCCATGCCTATTCAGCTGCTGGGTCGTATAATGTTACTCTCACGGTTTCTGATGGGCTCACTTCGAATTCTATGACCCAGACCATCACGGTAAAGGCTAATATTGCAGCCGATTTTACCTACAACCCTGGCTCTCCAGTGGTGGGACAGGAGATTCAGTTCCTGGATAATTCTCAGGGGGCACCGACCAGCTGGTCCTGGGACTTTGGGGATGGTACGAAAAGCAACGCTAAAAATCCAACCCATACTTATTCTCAAGCAGGAACCTTTAACGTGAAGCTTACAGTGAGCGATGGTGTTAATTCGAGTAATACAACTAAAGCTGTTATAGTTTCGAGCTCTTCAAAGCGGGTGATTACCGCCGCCAGTCCGGCCCTGGCCGATGTTCAGGCGGCGATAGCACAGGCTAATCCTGGGGACACGGTAGTGGTGCCGGTTGGTTCGGCAGTCTGGGGTGGTCAGTTAGTGATCAACAAGGGGATAATTCTTAAGGCGGCCAGC
>Ga0209017_10002698_pt1 | contig 10979 bp, 11 predicted proteins | sample YNPBryunderm2012_FD_185812 | JGI IMG/M metagenome (GOLD analysis project Ga0209017, IMG submission 185812) | Anoxygenic and chlorotrophic microbial mat microbial communities from Yellowstone National Park, USA - YNP Bryant MS undermat 2012... ... | reverse complement strand
GAGAGCGTGCACGATGAGCTCGGAACCTTTTGAACTTTCAGTCCCTCGTCACGGCCTCGAAAACGCCCTGCGTTTACTGCGTAAGCTTTGCAGACCCAAACACGGCGAAGAAGCCATGTTAAGCTTCGACGGCGGGTGCCTCCACATCGACTGCGGTGGCATGGCAGTTACTCCGATGGCCAACGGTAAGTGGCCGGGGCAGATCCGTATCCCGGCACAATTTGTGATGATGTTGGCCAAATTCCCGCCGCCGGGCGATCCGATCCAATTCTCCGTTAAAGACGGTCGCCTCCACGTCGGTTCCTCCTCCGTTGCCTGCAAGATCCAACCCGCACGGGCAAAAAGCATAGAGCTGCCGATGAACGCGTCGCTCCTGCAAATCTTGGCGCTGCAGTTTACCCACACGGCGGAGGAAATTGAAACCGCCGGGTACAGCAAGCTGCTGAGCGATGCGAAGTCCGTGGCTGAATCTCGAATTGCCAAGGCCTCGGAACACCTCAAAGGCTTGATGGTCGAACCCGAGGAGCTGCGGGAGTTCGTCTACGCCACGCTCCGGCGCAAGATTGCCGAAAGTAGATTGCCGGAGTGACAGCGCGGCCGAAGCGGCGGCAGTGGAGCGATAACTACATGTCTTGCCACATTGGATGCGGTCTCTTTCCTGCAGAACATCGTATAGGATCGTCCGTGCCGCCTTCACCAGGCATCAGCGTCGGGATCGGTTTATCTCTGCTGGATGCAAGGAGGGGGAGATTTGATCCGAAGGTGCGCGTGGGAGCGCAGCCCGGGAAAGACATCTGGCAAGATAAGACCCCGGAGCCTCCGCTCCGGGTCTGACAGGTGATTTTGAGCCTGGACCTGATTAAGCTGTGACCCCTGCGGTGGTCTCTGCTGGCGCTAACGCGGAGCGGTCGGACCGAGTGGCTTCAGATCGTTGAGCGAGCGAGTCGTTGCGTTGATGCCATCGGACGCTTGTCACGAAGCCGAAGGCGCTTCTCCGTGGCCGTGGCCATCGACTTGCGAAAAAAGCATGCGAGTTCCTGAAGAACCAGTTTGTGTCCCTTTGGCACCCACAGCCCGCGCGTATTTCCGCCGGCACATGCTATTGGGGATGGCCGGAAAGCTCAGGCCTAATGCGCACCAAGGGCCCTCACGACCACGGTTGGCCAACGCATAGAGCTTGCCGGTCGTGTGTCTTGTCAACTGAGCTCGGGCTCGGCCCGATGATCAATCCCCCTGGGGCGGTAAGTGAATGGCGGGAACAAGAGTTGACCATGAAAGCGGAACTTTTTCCCGCCGGCATCTCAACCTCCGGGGCATAAATTCAAACCTTCGGACCGCCCCACCGACCGCTCACAAGGCTCCGGCCCGGGCCCAAGTGCAACGGCTCCCCGCCCCGCGGGCCAAAGTCCGATCGGTTGACCGCTTGCCAGCCAGCCTGACCCGCGCGCTGCCAGTGCCGTGGCCGGGCAGCTCAGTATGCCACCCGCGGCGCACACGGCCACTGGCTGGGCGCGCGGGTCGTTTGTGCCGGCTCCCGCTCCTTGCGTTGCCGGCCCGGCGGACAGGCCCCGAAAGGATGATCCTGGTGACGCGCCTGCTGCCTCCGGAGCCAAACGTCGGCCCATGGCTGGCGGCCGATCGTGCCGTCTGGGGCATCGGAAGCCGTCTGCGCCAGCGCTTGGACGTCTGGCCAGGTGAGAGCGCCTGCCGGGTACGTCGGCGCAGCGCAATCGGTTTGAGGACGATGTTCCGGCGCTTCACCTACACCTTGTTCTTGGAATGGCGCCCGGCCGCTGGCGCCTGCGCACAAGACGAGCACCGACCTCTTGGCCTCAGGAAGGCCCAGTCTCATCGCTCTCCCCGCCGCCGCCCTCGGGCCCGCCCATCTCGCCACCCACGCGCTCCGTGAATTGCCTCTGCCCCATCGGCGCTTCCACCGGTTTTTGGCCTTGTCAGGCATCCCCGTGACGTTTTCCCATGGAACAGCATGACGACGGCCAACAAGGTGACCATTTTGCGAATGCTGCTGATCCCGTTTTTCGTGGTGGAGGTGCTCTACTACGTGCAGACGGGTTTGGAAGTACATCGCTATACCGCGCTGGCCTGTTTTGCAGTGGCGGCCTTGTGCGATGCGGTGGACGGGTTCATCGCCCGACACTTCCACCAACAAAGCGAACTGGGAGCGGTGTTGGACCCATTGGCCGACAAGTTACTCCTGGTGTCCGCCATGGTGCTGTTGAGCTTCGACCACGCACCCTATCTGGAACGGGTACCCTTGTGGCTGACCGGAACCATTATCGGACGGGACGTGCTGCTGGTAGCCGGCCTGGGCGTCATCCACATGACTGTCGGCAAGGCTGTGGTCCGACCTCGCTGGGTGGGTAAGGTGGCCACTGTGTTGCAAATGAGCGTGGTTTTGTGGGTGCTCTTGAAGTGGCATGGCACGGTCTTGAACGTTTTGACACTGGCGGCGGCCATCACCACCGGCATTTCCGGCCTGCTCTATATCTGGGACGGCGTCCGCCAGTTGAGCGCCAGCCCCAGTAGCGGGCCCATCCCTGGACAACACGCCCGTCCCAGCCCGAGCCCGGCGTGTCCCGTAAGTACCCGGGCCGATCCGAAGCCCGGCCCAACTTCTCCACAGCCATGAAACAGGAACCCGTCGATCTGCAAGAGGGCGCAGAGGCGCCAGTGTTCGAGTCCCCGAACTCCGAGGGCCGCCTTTTCCGGCTCCAAGACTGCCGTGGCCGCTGGGTCGTACTCTACTTCTACCCGCGGGACCACACCCCCGGTTGCACTCGCGAAGCGTGCGAGTTTCGAGATTCCTACGCCGCCTTCCAACAGGAAGAAGCGGTGGTCGTGGGAGTCAGCACGGATTCCGTCGAATCCCATGCCCGCTTTGCCGCCCGACAACAACTGCCGTTCGTGTTGGTAGCAGACCCGGACCGCGCCGTAGTGCGACAATATGGAGTCTGGGGACCCAAGCGATTCATGGGCCGTCTGCTGGAAGGAACCATCCGAAGCACCTTCCTGATCGACCCACACGGGCGAATTCGCCGGATCTGGCGGCACGTACGGCCGGCAGGACACGCCGCCGAAGTCCTCAAAGAGCTGCGCCGACTGCGAACCGGTGCAGAACCAGCCCGCTCATTGCGACCACCTTCACAAACACGGCAAACGCGAAACGCCTCAGCCGTCGGAACCAGACCAAGCCCCAAACCGAAAGCCCGCAAACAGCCCTGAATCCAACTCCCAGAGCCAACGTTGCTCGGCACCGCTCCCCTTCCTCCCGGCCGGTACCCTCGCAGCCCAACCCGCCAACCCACGCCGCTCCGCCCAAAACCGGTGCTGCGGCTTTCCCCCACCAGTCTCCATACCGGCCCGGAATGGGTCTGCCTGATTCGCCTGTACCGCTGAAAGCGCAGTGCCGTTGCATGCGGAAAGCAGGGGACTCGGACGCTGTCGTTTCCCCGGAGCCGACCCCAACACCCGTGCTTGGGCAATGGTTCTACCAGGGAGCAACCCCAGCACAGGGTAGCGAAAGCCAAATCGTCCAGCCACGTTGCCGGAGGCACACGCCGGCGGTTTTGTACTCGCCTCAGCGCAAGGGCCGGTTTTTATTGCTGCACCCATGAAACGAAGTGCATACGCGCAGGCAGGCGTGGACATCGCGTTGGGCAACCGACTGAAAGCCAACCTGCCCCGGCTGCTGGCCCGGGCCCGTCGACCCGAAGTACTGGGCAAAGTGGGCGGGTTTGGTGGATTGTTCGCGTTGTCCACCCACCGCTACCGCCAGCCCGTGCTGGTCTCCTCCGTCGACGGCGTGGGCACTAAACTCAAGGTGGCCTTCGCCATGGGCCGGCACGACACGGTCGGCCAGGACTTGGTCAACCATTGCGTCAATGACATCGCCGTGCTGGGAGCCGAGCCGCTCTTTTTTCTGGACTACATCGGCACCAGTCAGCTCGAGCCCCGCATCTTCGAGGCGCTGGTACGGGGCCTCGCCACGGCCTGTGCCGCCAACCGCTGCGCCCTCATCGGCGGAGAAACCGCCCAAATGCCCGGCTTCTACGCCCCCGGAGAGTACGATCTCTGCGGCGCCATCGTTGGAGTGGTGGACAAGTCCGAGATCCTAGACGGCCCCCGGCGAGTCCGGCCGGGCGACGCGGTTTTGGGCATTGCCTCCAGTGGACTGCACACCAACGGCTATTCGCTGGCCCGTCGGATCCTGTTCGAGCAATTGAAGTTGCGTCCGGACAGTTACGTGCCCGAGCTGGGCACCACGGTGGGAGAGGAATTACTCAAGATCCATCTCAGCTACGGTCCACTGCTCCGAAAGCTGTTGCGCAAGTTCAATCCCCCGCCGGAAGCTTCCAACCGGTCTCGGACCACCGCAGGTGCGGTTCACGCACTGGCCCACATCACGGGAGGAGGGTTCACCGACAACATCCCCCGGGTACTGCCCGCTCGATGCGACGTGGTCATCCGTAAAGGCTCCTGGGACGTCCTGCCCATCTTCCGGTTCTTGGCCGAACGGGGCCGGATCCCCGAAACCGAGATGTACCAGGTCTTCAACATGGGCATTGGGTTGGTGGCCCTGGTAGCCGCCGATCAAGCCGATGCCCTCTTGCGGTTCATTCGGCAGCACGGGCACGCAGCCTGGTTGATCGGCGAAGTGGTCCGCGGCTCCAAGCGAACGCGCATCGAATAACAGACCGTCCTCTCGCTGCGCACTCGCAGGGCACCCAAGCCCCGAAGGCTCGGCCCCTTAAGGGGCCCGGCCCTCTCCAGAACCGGCATCCGGCCCCCACAGTGCTGGCTCCTCCTCATGCCCATGGTGGTGCGGATGCTCGTGCGTTGGATGACTGTGCCGACCGATCAACACTGCCAGCGCTACCCCCAAGACCAGCGCCACCGTGAGCTTGGTTCGATCGTGCGCGTGAAATTGCAGTTCCGGCAACAAATCCGCACAGGCAATACACAAAAACGTACCCGCGCAGAAGGCCAAAGCCGCCCCCAGCCAGGTCGGATGCGCCTCCCAGACCGACTGGCCACTCCAGAAGAACGCCAGCGCGGTCAACGGCGTCACGGTGGCAAAAGCGACGTTCACCGGGATGAACCACCGCCGGTTCGTCCCAGCCGCCACCATGAGGGTCGTCACCGACAACGCACAGAACGGCTTGTGCAAAAGGACCGCCAGCGACGTTCCCAACCCCAACCCGTGACCATGCCCGTGATCCACAGCCGCCACCGAGGCCGCCAGCGCCAAGCCGTCCAACACCGAATGAAGCGACAACCCCAGTGCCACTCCGATCCAGCCAAGCGGCCCGCTCCGCAGCAAAGAAGGCGCATGCGCATGACCGCACGCCGAGGCCGGCTGTCCCTCCAACACGTCGTGTTCATGAAACGGCAGGAACCTTTGTAGTACGAACGTCAGCAAAAAACCGGCCACAAACCATCCCGCCGCCGTCTCCACCGACCCCATTGCCTCCGCCCCATGCGGCAGCAACTGAAGCAGGGCCAGCCCAAACATAAGCCCCGCCACCATGCTCACCGCCACCTGCAACCGCGTATGAGTAAGGGGCAAGCAAAAGGGTATGGCGCCCGCGGCAAAGGAGGCCATCCAAACGGCCCCGCTGTACACCAGGAGTTGCACCAACGGCGTCGCACTTGTCTCGTTCATGACCCCAGTTCTCTTGCCCGCAACCACCCCGTACCCCGCCCCGGGAACCCAGACCTCACCAACCTGACCCCGGAGCTCGAACCCGGGACCCATCCTAGAATCAGGCCCGCCCGGGGAACAGGATTTTCCCGCCAGCCCTCAACCCTTGACCCGACCCAGCAATCCAAGGGCCAGCCTCCACGGAAGCAACTCCCTCACCGTCCGCAGCTGGCCACATGTGTGGGCGAGACCGTCCGCACACGACACACACAAGCCCCTCGACGAACCCGCAACTCTCAACCGTTTCGACGTTTTCTTCCGTGCAACCCCGGTTCCACTTCGCTAGAAAAGAAAGGCGTGAAGACGGTGGGCATCATCCCGGCCCGGTACGGTTCAACCCGGTTTCCCGGCAAGCCCCTGATTCCCATTGCCGGTAAACCGTTGTTGCAACACGTGGTGGAACGCTGTCGACACGCCCGGCGGCTGGCCGAGATCATCGTGGCCACCGACGATCCCCGCATCGTCGAGGTGGCCAGCCGCTTATGCCGGGTCGAAATGACCCGGGCCGACCACCCCAGCGGAACCGATCGCGTGGCCGAAGTGGCCGAAAAACTCGATTGCGAGGCCGTAGTCAACATCCAGGGCGACGAACCGTTGATCGATCCAGCCGCTGTGGACGCCGTGGCCGCCGCACTGGAACAGGCCGAAATGGCCACCGCCGCAGCCCCCTTGAGGGAACCGGATGACTACCACAACCCCAATGTGGTCAAACTCGTGGTCAGCCGTTCCGGCCGTGCCCTCTACTTTTCGCGCCGGCCCCTGCCGTATCTCCGGGACCACGCCAACGAACCAGTCGCCACCCAACTGACCCAATTCCCCTTCCTCCGGCACATCGGCCTCTACGGTTACCGCCGCACCACCCTGCTCCGATTGGTCCGCTGGCCGGTCTCGCCACTGGAACAGGCCGAAAAATTGGAACAACTCCGCGCCCTGGAACACGATGTCACCATTGCTGTAGTCCCGGTCACAGAAGCCGGCGTGGGAGTGGACGTGCCCGAGGACGTGGCCCGGGTCGAACGGCTTTTGGCCGCCAATGGCGCAGCCGGCGCGGTGCCTTTTCCGGAGACCCTCTGACCCACGACCATGAAATTCATCTTCATTACCGGAGGCGTGATCAGTTCGCTGGGCAAGGGCCTCACCGCCGCCGCCCTGGGCACGTTGCTGGAAAGCCGGGGACTGCGCGTAGCCCTCCAGAAGTTCGATCCCTACCTCAACGTCGACCCGGGCACCATGAGCCCTTACCAGCACGGGGAAGTTTACGTCCTGGACGACGGTGCGGAAACCGACCTAGACCTGGGCCATTACGAGCGATTCACCCACACCAAGCTCACCCGCCTGAACAACCTCACCAGCGGGCAGGTCTACCAAACTGTCCTCAACAACGAGCGAGAAGGCAAATACCTCGGCAAAACCGTCCAGGTCATCCCCCACGTCACCGACGAAATTAAGAACCGCATCCGACTGCTGGCCCAACAGACGGGGGCCGATGTGATCATCACCGAAATCGGAGGCACCACCGGCGACATCGAAGGCCTGCCCTTTCTAGAAGCCATCCGCGAATTCGCTCACGAGGTCGGCCCGACCAATGCCATCTTCATCCATGTCACCTACGTCCCCTTCATCCGGGCCGCCGGTGAACTGAAAACCAAGCCCACCCAGCAGTCCGTAGCGAAACTGCGCGAAATCGGCATCACTCCGCACATCATTGTCTGCCGCTGCGAACGGCCCTTGGACAAGGAGCTGCGCCAGAAAATCTCCATGTTCTGCAACGTGCCTGTAGAAGCCGTAGTGGAAGAGAAGGACGTGGATCACACGATTTACGAGGTGCCCCTGATGTTGCAGCGGGAACGGGTCGACGAGCTGGTTTGCCGGTTGCTCCACCTGGACACCCCGCCGGCCAACATGGCCCACTGGCAGGAAATTCTCCGTAAACTCATCGCCCCCCAGCATCGCGTTCGGATCGGCGTGGTCGGCAAATACATCGGCCTACAAGACGCCTACAAGTCCGTCTACGAAGCCCTCAGCCACGGCGGCATCGCCCACGACTGTGGGGTCGAAGTGGTACGAATCGAAGCCGAAGAAATCGAGAAACATGGACCCGAACCGCTCCTCAAGGACCTGGCCGGCATCCTGGTCCCGGGCGGATTCGGCGAACGGGGCATCGAAGGCAAAATCCGGGCCGTCCAATACGCACGCGAACAGCGCGTGCCCTACCTGGGCCTCTGTCTGGGTATGCAGGTGGCCTGCATCGAATTCGCCCGTCATGTCCTCGGATTGGCCGAAGCCCACTCCACCGAGTTCGAGCCCGACACCCCTCACCCAGTCATCGCCCTACTGGACGAGCAACGCCAAATCACCCGCAAGGGCGGCACCATGCGGCTGGGAGCCCAGCCCTGCCAACTCAAGGTCGGGAGCCGGGCCGCCCACCTGTACGGCGCGTTCCTGGTCCACGAACGACACCGGCACCGCTACGAATTCAACAACGCCTACCGCGAGGCCTTCGAACAGGCAGGCATGGTCTTCAGCGGACTGTCCCCAGACGGCAAACTGGTCGAACTGATCGAACTGCCCGAGCATCCCTTCTTCCTAGCCAGCCAGTTCCATCCAGAGTTTCTGAGCAAGCCGCACCAGCCCCACCCGCTGTTCCGAGGCTTCATCGGGGCCGCACTGCTTCGGGCACAAAAGGGTCGCTAGGCTTCCGCCCCCTGACTAGGACAGCCACATGCAGAACCCTCCCCCCATTCCGGCGCCTGCAGGCCCTCTGGCTCGCGTCTCCACAGGCAGACGCCCGGCCTAAAGCCCAGAGGAACCGCAGAACCACGATCCGCCAAGCCGCCGCAACCTCGCTAGACTCCGCAAACCTGGCCCGCCTGACCACCCACCCGCGTCCATTGGGAACACCGGGCCGAAGCTCAACCGGTGGGCCCCCAGCCGCCCAGCGTACCGGCCCACCCCAGTGCCCCGAGCCGTGAACCACGCCACCCCCCAGCCCGAGCAGCTTGTCTCTCCAAATCCGGTCCTTCAAGTCCCAACCCAGAGCCCCACCGCCTTTTCACCCTTGAGTTGAAGCCGAGCCGCTCGGTTAAATGCCCGCTGATGAAACCACGGTTGGCCCGTGTCCAACGCATCACCCGGGAAACCCGCATCCGACTCCGCCTGAACCTGGACGGGCGCGGTACCGCCCGCATCCATACCGGCATCCCCTTCTTCGACCACATGCTGGAGCTGTTCGCCCGCCACGCAGTCGTGGACCTAACACTGCGCTGTCAAGGGGATCTCGAAGTGGACGCCCATCACACCGTGGAAGATTGCGGGCTGGCCCTGGGACAAGCCTTCCGCGAAGCCCTGGGCGACAAAACCGGCATCCGCCGCTACGGGACCGGATTCGACCCCCGCAACCCCTTCACCGGCGAGGCCTACGTCCCCATGGACGAATGCCTTGCACGGTGCGTGGTCGACTTCGGGGGCCGACCCTACCTGGTTTGGCGCGGCCTCAACGACCTTGCCTATGCCCGGCTGCCGCGTAACTGGAAACAGCAGGATGCCGCCTGTGCCTTTCGCTTTGGACTGGCGCGGGAGTTCTTCCAGGCGTTCGCCAATGAAGCCCGTTGCAACCTCCACTTGGAACTGTTGTACGGAGACGAACCCCACCACATCGTCGAGGCCCTTTTCAAGGCCTTCGCCCGCGCCGTCGACCAAGCCTGCCAGCGCGACCCGCGCCTGCAGGGCATCCTGCCCAGCACCAAAGGCCGACTCTAAACCGCCTCGAATAAAACCCGGGACCCGGGCGTCCAACCATGCAGAAAAACCGCGACTTTTCCTCCGCCCCGGACGAGGCGCTGGTGCAGGCAGCCAGACAGGGCCAATTGGAAGCCTTCGAGGAGCTGGTGGCGCGGCATCGAGACAAGGTGTACGCGCGGGCCCTGAGCATCTTGCACAACGAGGAAGACGCGGTCGATCTTTCACAGGAAGCATGGATCAAGGCCTGGCAAAGACTGGAACAGTTCCAAGGCGATTCGAGCTTCGCCACTTGGATCACCCGGATCGTCATCAACGTCTGTCTGGACCATCTGCGCCGGCAAAAACGGTGGCCCTCCGAGTCCATCGAGGCCCTCGAAGAAGAAACCGGCAACCGCGACTGGCTCCTGCCACCGGTCACCGTCAATCCCACGGCCGGACTCGAACGCGCCGAACTGCAGGCCCGCATCTGGCAGGCCTTGGGCCAGCTCAGCGTCCCTCACCGAACCGTGTTGATTCTGCATGAGTTCGAAGGCATGGAATACCGAAAGATCGCCGAAATCATGGGTTGCTCAATCGGAACGGTGATGTCCCGGCTTTTCTACGCGCGGCGTCGACTGGCCGCGCTGCTGCAAGATTTGAAAACTTCCGAAGACTCCAAACCATGACGCACGACGAACAACTCAAGCTCCAAGCCTGGTTGGACGGGGAACTGTCCGAGTCGGAGCGCCAGGCCTGCGAGGCCCGCTGGACCCACGACCCGCAGGCCCAGGCGCTGCTGGCCCAGTTGCGACACGTGCAGGCCACCCTCAAGCAGTTCGATGAAAGCCAGCTGCGCCTGCCCGAATCTCGCGAGTTCTACTGGTCCCGCATCGCACGAGCCCTTGAATCGCAAGCATCTTCCACGGCCGTGCCGGCCGGCACCGGCCTTTCCCCTTGGGCCTGGCTGGCCCAGTGGAAGCGTTGGCTCGCCCCGGCCGCCCTCTTGGCCAGTCTGGCCGCCGTCCTCACTCTCACCCTCCCCAGCCCCGGCCAGCCCGACTACCCGGAAATGCATTTGTCCCTGGCCGACAGCCACGCCACCACCTACCGTGACGATGCCCAACGCCTCACATTAGTCTGGTTCACTTACCCGGCTGAGCCCTAAGCCTGCCCTCGCCCATGACATCCACACCCATGACCCGCAATCCCATCCAACCCCTGCCCGCGCCCCCGCTCCGCTGCCAGACCTGGCTGCTTGCACTGTTGCTGGCTTGCGGCAGCATCCTCGCCTCCGACCTCAAGCTGGAGGCCCAGCTCATCTGGGGCACCAACGAACCCAAATCCCCCAACCCCCAGCACAAACCCGTAGAAGTCGCGGTAGCCAAAAAACTCAGTGAGCTCCCCTTCAAGTGGACCCACTACTTCGAGGTCAATCGCAAGGAGTTTACCGTCCCCCAGGACCAGCCCCGTCGCATCGCCATGAGCGACGAATGCGAAATCAGCGTGCGCCAGGTCGAAAACGATCAGGTCGAACTCA
>Ga0209017_10002694_pt1 | contig 10985 bp, 9 predicted proteins | sample YNPBryunderm2012_FD_185812 | JGI IMG/M metagenome (GOLD analysis project Ga0209017, IMG submission 185812) | Anoxygenic and chlorotrophic microbial mat microbial communities from Yellowstone National Park, USA - YNP Bryant MS undermat 2012... ... | reverse complement strand
TTTTATCTACAAAAAAAAGAGTAATTATGAAGCTTTTAAGTTTTTTTAAATCTATCTTGATTTTAGGTCTATTTTTATTGATAAATGTTCTAATTAGTTTTCTATTACAATTTCTTTTACAGTTAAATATTTTATCTCACGAATTGTTTAAAATTTTATTGAGTCTTACTTTTATTGTTCCGTCAGTTATTGTTTATTGGATTTTTAAACATTATATTTATTTTAATATTTATTTTATAAAAAATTTTATGTTTTATTTTATTATATTTTTTTTATCATTAAGTTTACAAATTATGGGAACTATTATTGAAGTTTGGAGTATGTCTTTTATTAGCGATGATTATAAAGATTATTATAATTTATTGAAAGAAATGCTTTTACCTAAGAGCAATCTTGATGCTATGTTTAGTTTAATAACGATTGGAATGATTGCACCCATATGCGAAGAATTTTTATTTCGCGGTTTAATCTTAGATAATTTATACAGAAAATATAATTTTTGGATCAGTAATATATTTCAGGCAATTTTATTTGGTATTGCTCACATGAACCCATTTCAATTCTTGTATGCAATTCCTATTGGATTATTGCTAGGATGGTTTTACATAAAAACAAAAAATTTGTGGGTGCCCATAAGCATTCATATGTTTACCAATAGTATTGCAATATTATCCTCTTTGATAGAAACAAACAATACTTTGATCAAAAAGTTTTTACAATTTGGCGAAGAAGCAGAATCCATTAAAGACCTGCCCATAGAACCAATCTATTTTGCATTATTTATGTTAGCTATTTCTATTTTATTGATTCCTCATTTAAGTAAAAAAGATTAATATTATATTTTTATACATACCTTGCCAAAATGAGAACCACTAGCCATATATCGAAACGCTTCTGTTGCTTTTTCGAACTCAAAAGTTTTATCGATTACAGGCTTTAATTTAAAATAATTCATCGCGCGAATCATTTCTTCGAGAGCACGTTTGTGCCCCACAACAACACCTTGAATTTTTATGTTTTGCATCAATACAGGAGTTAAATCTAATGGTGCTTGTTTTCCAGCTAGTACGCCGATTAGATAAATGCTTCCACCAGGTTTTACACTCTTAATCGATCGTTCTAATGTACCAACACCACCAACTTCGATAATGTGCTCTACTCCTTGCATCTTAGTAATTTTTAAGACTTCTTTCTCCCAATCTGGGTTTGTTTTATAATTGATGGTATGATCTGCTCCTAACTTTTTTGCATATTCTAGTTTTTCTTCGCTACTCGATGTAAGAATCACTTCTGCTCCCATCATCTTCGCAAATTGTAGGGCAAAGATAGAAACACCACCCGTACCTAATGTTAATAATTTCTCTCCAGGTTTTACTCTTCCCAATTCGACCAAAGCACTCCATGCAGTTAAACCAGCACAAGGTAAAGTTGCACACTCTTCGTCCGTAAGATACTCGGGTGCATTTACAACATCCATTGCTGGAACAATCATATATTTTTGCAAAGTTCCATCCAAAGGACCACCAAGAGTTTTTCTAAGCATAGTGCGATAGGGAGAACCATCATACCAGCCTTGCGCAAAAATTGGAATTACACGATCTCCTTCATTTAAATGATCAACGTTTTTTCCTTTTTTTATTACGATTCCTACACCATCAGAACACGGAACTAAGGGCATTTTTAATTTCGGGTTATAATTTCCTTTAATCATTAAAATATCGCGATAATTTAATGACATCGCCCTCATTTCTAACAAAACTTCGTCATCTTTTGGTTCGCGAACATCATCTTCTTGAAGTTTTAAGTGTTCAAAACCAAATTGATCAAAAATCCATTTTTTGTTTTTCATATCGATTCCCTGATGTTTAAAATTTTTCTATCCAACCATCTTCTTCAAAGGTTTTTGCCAAACGAAAGATTTTGTTTTCTTCGAAATGCCAAGCTTTAATCTGCATTCCAATCGGCAGTCCCAACTCGTCCTTAGCTATTGGTATATTCAATGCTGGAATCCCCCCGAGATTGATCGATATCGTTAATAAATCACTTTTATACATGGATATAGGATCATTCACTTTTTCTCCGATTTTAAAAGGTACTGTTGGACTCGTTGGTGATAGGATAAAATCTACTTCTTTAAAAAAATTTCTGTATTCTTCTCGGATCATTTTTCGCGCTTTTTGAGCTTTATGATAGAATGCTTCGTAATATCCCGAAGATAATACATATGTTCCCAATAGTATTCTTCGTTTTACCTCTGGACCAAAGCCTTCTGTTCTGGAACGAATAAAGACATCGATTAAATTTTTTACGTTTTTAGAACGATATCCATAACGAATGCCATCATAACGTGCTAAATTACTCGATGCTTCTGCTGTTGCCAAAATATAATAAATTGCAATGGAATATTTCCATAAATTACTGTTGATGGGGATTACTTGATATCCTTCTTGTTCTAATTTATTTTTAAGATCGATGCATGCTTTTATTACAGACAAATCAAATCCTTCTTCGTTTTCGGATGGAAAATAAACCCCAATTTTTAACGATTTTTTTTCTTCTTTTGTGTAAGGTTTAGGATCAACATCGATTTTCATCTCTTGTGTCTTAGGATGAGAAGTAGAATCGTGTTTATCGTATCCCATAATAACAGAATAGATTAAGGCAATATCCTCCACACTTCGAGCAAAAGGACCAATCTGATCTAAACTCGATGCAAATGCAACTAATCCATAGCGCGAAACTGTTCCATAAGTAGGTTTTAATCCATAAATCCCACAAAATGCTGCTGGTTGTCGTATAGAACCACCTGTATCTGAACCTAAGGACGCTGGAACAATTTTAGCAGAAACACTTGCAGCAGAACCACCTGATGATCCTCCTGGAACTCGCGTAGGGTCAATGGGATTTTTGGTTATCATAAAAGCAGAGTTTTCCGTAGATGAGCCCATAGCAAATTCATCTAGGTTCGTTCGTCCAAATAAAATAGTACCTTGTTCTTTAAGTTTTTTGATTACAGTGGCATCATAAGGTGCAATAAAATTTTGTAAAATCTTGGATGCACAGGTAGTCTGTTCTCCATCTTCGCATATATTATCTTTAATAGAAATCGGTATGCCTTCTAGTAGTCTAGCTTGATTGGATTCGTATCTTTTTTGGGATATTTCTGCATCTTTTAAAATTTTATCCGGATCAAGTTTTAAAAATATATTTAAATGTTTTGTTTGTTCTGCACGTTCTAAACAAGCAGAAATATATTCTTTTACGCTATATTTTTTATTCTTAAAATTTTCTAAATGTTGTTTAATACTATAATGGATGATTTCTTGCATTTTCTACCTCTCTTTTAGTGTTCTTGCTCAATCACACCTGGTACGACAAAATGACCAGATTCCCAATCAGGCGCATTTTTGGATATTTTTTCTAAAGGTAAAGTAGGTTCAGGTTCATCTTTTCTAAAAATATTTAACGTATCTTCTTCGGTATAATCTTCTACAATAGCAGATGTATCAATTTCTTCTATGTGTTTTACATATTCTAATATCTTTTTAAAATCCTGTTCTAAATGAATTAAACTTTCGTCGTTGGGATCTAACCTTGCTAAAAAACATAACTCTTTGAATTCTTCTGTCATAGGATCAAAATGTTTTTTTTATTTTTAGAGTCAATTCATTGTTTTTAAAACAAAATTTCTATTTGTATTTAATTTTTTATTTATAAACCTAAATTTTAGACCAAATCAACCATAGAAATTTCGATAACTTAAATTCTTTTTTTTAAAATTAGAATGATGATTTTAAAACAAATTATTCAGAAATTTTTTTATTAAATAATTTTATAATATATATCAAATAAAAAAAAATTATGAACTTAAAATAAACAAACAATTTTTCTTGAAATTTTATATCGTTTTATATATATGTTATTTTACACAAAAATTTTTAGAATTATCAGGGCGGGAGGGTGGGTAAAATTCTAAGGGAGGGAGGGTGGGTAAAATCTAAAAGGAGATATTATATGAGCAAAATATTACCTACAATAAATTTAGGCACTGGTATTAAATTCCATCGACCAGAAGCACCTGTTTTTGAACCTTTAAATCCAACAGATCAAGCTATTAAAGCGATGACAGATTTAAAAAAAATTCCCGCACGTATCATCTATCCTAAGGAATCCATCGATGCAGCAAACGAAAAGATGATCGCGAATAAAGTCCGACTTCTTTTTGTTGTAAATTATTCTGATCAAATTCTTGGTATTATAACAGCACAAGACATACTAGGAGAAAAACCAGTTAAGTTCGCACAAGAAAACAACGTAAAACGTAGCGAAATACTCGTTCAAGATATTATGACACCAGCGGAACAATTAGATGTAATCGAGATCAAAACATTAGCAAATGCAACGGTTGCAGATGTAATCGAAACATTAAGACAGAAGAAAAGACAACATATATTAGTAGTAGATTATCAAGGACCAAATAACGAAAAAACTGTTCGAGGAATCTTTTCGTTAAATCAAATTGCAAGACAATTGGGAATCCCCGTTAAATCTTATGATATTGCAGATACATTAACAGAAATTGCAAAAGTACTACAAACTCGTTAAAAAGGAGGTAATAAATTGAATATGAATAAAAAATATATAATTTCTATCGATCATGGTACTACGGGTTCACGCGTATTCTGTTTCGACGAAAAAGGACAAGTAATCAGTAGTAGTTATAGAGAATTTACACAACATTTTCCAAGACCAGGTTGGGTAGAACATGATCCCGAAGAAATTTGGGCTGGTGTTAAATTTTTAATCCAAGATGCGATCAACAAAGGTGATTTATCACCCCATAATGCGATAGCGATTGGAATCACGAATCAAAGAGAAACTGTGGTTATTTGGGACAAACAAACAGGAAAACCTATTTACAATGCAATCGTTTGGCAATGCAGGCGAACCGCAGATATTTGCAACGATTTAAAAAATCAAGGATACGAAAATTTGGTAAAAAACAAAACAGGTTTAGTAATCGATGCATATTTTTCTGGAACAAAAATTAAATGGATATTAGATCACGTGGAAGGTGCAAGAGAATTAGCCAAAAATGGTCGTTTATCTGTTGGAACGATGGACAGTTGGCTTTTATACAAACTTACTGGTGAACACAAAACCGATTATACCAATGCAAGTCGTACCATGATTTATAATATTAAAGATAAAAAATGGGATGATGAATTATTAAACATCTTAAACATACCCAAAAATATTTTGCCAGAAGTTCAACCCAGTAGAAGTAATTTTGGAAGGACCAAAAACATCCAAGTATTACCAGATGGCATTCCTGTATTTGCATTGATTGGAGATCAACAATCAGCATTGTTTGGTCAGCTTTGTGTACATCCAGGCGAAGCAAAAAACACTTATGGAACAGGATGCTTTTTATTATTCCATACGGGAGATGAGTTCATTCTTAGCAATTCGGGACTATTAACCACCTTAGCATGCAATAAAGATGGTAATGTTGCCTATTGTTTAGAAGGTGCTGTATTTATTGCAGGTGCAGTAATTCAATGGCTTAGAGATTATATGAAGTTTTTTGCAAACGCGAAAGAAAGCGAAGATTTAATCCATGATCTAAAAGACGATGACGAAGTTGTTTTTGTTCCCGCTTTTGTGGGATTGGGTGCACCTCATTGGGATATGAAGGCGCGCGGAGCTATATTTGGTCTTACAAGAGATACAACACCAGCAAGAATCACACGTGCAGCATTAAAGTCAATAGCATTCCAAACTTATGATTTAGTTCAAGCAATGGAAAAAGATACGGGTAAAAAACTTCCCTTTTTACGCGTAGATGGTGGAGCAACGAGTAATCACTATTTGATGCAGTTTCAGGCAGATATTCTTAATAGAAGAGTAGAACGTCCTAAAAATATCGATACAACTGCTGCTGGTTCAGCTTATTTAGCTGGAATACAGGCAGGTGTATGGAAAGATGCAGAAGAATTAACAGAAATACTAAGAGATAGAACAGTTTTTGAACCTAAAATGTCCGAAAACATTCGACAAAAAGAATTAAAATACTGGCATAAAGCTATAGAAAGGGTTAAAAACTGGGTGGAATAATTCCACGCACTTTTTTATAAAAGGAGACAAGTATGAAAACTTTAACAAAAAAAATTATCGCTGTAAGCTTAATACTAAGCTTTAGCTTTGGGGTGTTACTAAACTGTTATGGGTCCTTCCCATTAGTTAGGACAATTTATAATTTTAATGGTTCGATTGGGGGTCCATCCAAAGGTGGTGGTATTGTTCGTTCTATTGTGATGATTCTTTTAACGATTATCCCTGTTTATGGAATCTCTTTTTTTATCGATGCAATAATTCTTAATTCCATCGAATTTTGGTCTGGTAGTAAAATGAATTTAGGTATGAATAAAAACGATCTCATTGAGCTTAAAGAAGTTGGTGATCGATTAGAAATCCACAGTAAGATTCACAACCTCACATTGTATGCATTTAGGAATGAGCCTGGTAAATTCTTTGTATTAAAAGACAATCAATATATTCCCATAGAAACTAAAATTGTAGAAAACAAAATCTATATAGTAGATAGCCAAGAAAACGTAATCCTCTCGAAAGAATTAAGCCAAAAAGAATTAGCATACATTCAATAATCAATAGCCAGGAATTATTCCTGGCTTTTATTGTAATTTTAACCTTCCAATCCAATTTCCGTAAAGACTTGCAAAATAAAGATAATTGTTATGTTCTTTTACACCAGTAATTATAACAAATTTGGGTTCTTCGGTATCAGGATTTTGTAGTGTTTCGATTACATTCCCATTAGAATCTAACTTTACAATAAATCCATATTTTGCTGGCTTAGGCCAAAGAAACTTAGGTAATGTAGATAAAATATTTTTAAAGGAGGGATAAGGATGGATTAAGTCCATCATCTTATTTCTTTTTGTGAATAGGCATAGCCAAAAATCACCCTCTGGAGAAGTCCTTAGATTATCAGGAAAACCAGGTAAATTTTCGTAAAATACTTCGTAAGTGTCTTTCTTTTTGCCTTTTAACCAATAACGCCAAATCCTATATCGATAGGTTTCGTTCACTAAAACAAAAGATTCATCTTTGGATAATGCCACACCATTAGAAAAATATAAATCTTTCATCAATGTTGTCGTTTTTTTCGTTTTTGGATCATATACCAGAAATCTTCCATAAGGTCTTGATTCTAACAAATCGTACAAATATTCTCCCGGTCCATATTTAGAACTTGCATCTGTAAAATAGATTTTTCCATCGCTTGCAACATCCAAGTGATCTGTAAAGCGAAAAGGAATTCCATCTGCTTCGTTTGTAAGAACTTCTATTTTATAATTGTTTTTAAAATCGATTTTTAACAATCCCTTGATTCCATCTGCAACATATAGATTCCCATCTCCACCAAATCGAAGGCCAAAGGGGCGACCTCCCGTATTTGCAATTACTTCTTCGCTTTTATTAAAAGATACTTTTACTATTAACCCATTTTCTAATCCTGTATAGATATTTCCTTCGTTATCGACTTCTACATCTTCTGCGCCAGTTCCTTTGGATAAAACCATCTTTTCCGCGTTCAACAATCTTTTATTTGGTTCAAATACACCTTTTAGCTCTGGAATAGGAGGCGGATTGTATCCAACAGAATCTATCCTAGAAACAGAACGAAGAATAAGATATAACGCGATAAAAATTAAAACGATTAATATAAGCTTTCGCATAACTCCCCCTTTAAATTTTTATGGTTGAGTAAGAATTAATTGATTGATGGATGTACAAGCCTCGATTTGATTTTTTTGAATTTGTTCGCATGTTGCATTGGAAATAGCGTCTACACAAGGTTTAAACTGAGGAATTTTATTTTCTTGTAAAGCCTTGATAATACTTTTTTCGCATTGTTTTTTGAATGCATCGACTTCCACATTCATAGCCATAGCTTGACCTTTCATGGGTTCTACAACACAAGAAATCAATTTATCGCAAAGCTTGTTTTGCACTATTTTCGTATTCTTGCAAATTTGCATTTTCTTTTTTTCCACAATCCACCACTACTTGCAAACCAAGTATTAATAACATAGTAAAAATAAAGTGTTTTATCTTCATTGGAACTAACTTAATCATTTAGTTTGAATTACAATCATTTTTTTATAATATATAATTTTAAATATTCTATTTGAAATAATTGAATCCATTTTCGATTTTATAGATAGATTTTGTGTTGAAAAATCAAAAATCAAAAATTAATATGTTATTGATGAATTTTTTGAATTACCTAAAAAATAGATTCCTTATAACAATTCTTTTAGTTATAGTGACTTTTTTTGCAATTGTATTTTCGATTCGTGATTACTACATTGATTATTTGTGGTTCGAATCCCAGAATCAAACACAGGTTTTTTGGACGAATCTTACATTAACTTATAAATTCCAAATGCTTGGATTTGTTATCGCATTAGCATTTTATCTTGTATTTTACTATATTTCTACTATCAACCTTGCAAAAATCTATCCTAAAAATGCATTTACTTTGACATTTCGCGTAATTTTTATCACAGTAGCAATTTTTAACGCGTACTTTATCCATGGGGATAGCTTCGCCAGACATGGATTTGATTTTTTGTTATGGTATCATTCTCAGGATATGGGTTTGGCTGATCCTATTTTAAACAAAGATATCAGCTTTTATTTACTAAAACTTCCTTTTTATGGTTTTTTAATAAAATGGATACAGGTTCTAATATTTTTTAACTTAATCTATATTTTAGCCATGTTTTATTTACCAGTTCAAATCGCGAACATCAGTGGGATCTATCGCAAAAAAGATATAATGATCCGTTTTGGTTTATTAGCTTTTATCTTGATTGGCATGTTTATCATCGCTATTTCTGTAAAATTTTACTTAAAAAATTATTATTTAATGATTGATGGTTCTTCTAGTGTTGTATCCGGGGCTTCTTATATTGATATTTACGCGAAAATTCCTATTTATAAAATTCTATCTTTTATAAGCTTTTTTATAGGAATCGGACTTATAACCGGTTATTTATTTCGTAATTGGAAAATTCCTACAATTTCACTTATAGCATTTATAGGGATCTACGTTATTGGTATAGGCATTTATCCATCGATTTTACAGTCAATTCGAGTTAAACCGAACGAATTTATCGCAGAAAAAGACTTTATCGAGAACGATATTAAATTTACGCGAATTGCTTATAAACTAGATAAAATCAAAACATCTACCATAGATTTTAAAAAAAATTTAGATTTACAAACCATTAAAGAAAATCAAGACATTATAAACAATATTCGCCTATGGGATTATCGGCCAATCAAACAAACTTTTAAGCAATTACAAGAAATACGATTATATTACGAATTTAATGATGTAGATGTAGATCGATACGAAGTAAATGGTATACCAAGACAAATTCTTATTGCAGCTCGCGAACTCGATATTTCTAAACTACCTCCCCAAGCTAAACAATGGATTCCTTTGCATCTACAATATACGCATGGTTATGGTGTTGTAATTGCTCCTTCGAACATCGTAAATTCCGAAGGATTACCAGAATTGTGGGTTAAGGATTTTCCTCCCAAAAGTCAAATCCCTGATTTACCAGAAATCAAAAGACCAGAAATCTACTTTGGTGAATTAACAAAACATTATGTGATTGTTAACACTTCCTTCGAAGAAATTGATTATCCAACAGAAAACGAAAATCGACCTACTCAATACCAAGGAAGTGGTGGTATTCAGATTGGTTCTGGACTTCGTAAATTCATCATTGCATTAAAATACGATACATGGAAAATCCTTATTTCTGAATATATTAAACCAGATTCGCGAATTTTGATTTATCGACAAATTCAAGAAGCAGTAAAAAAATTAGCTCCTTTTTTAGTGTATGATTCGGATCCCTATATTGTAATAGGAAAAGATGGTAAACTCTATTGGATATTAGATGCTTATACAGTTTCGTCGAATTTTCCTTATAGTAAAAAGGTTCAACCATACGAAATATTGTACTATATAGACGAAAATTCTGATTTTAGTAAGATCGATGAATTAAATTATATCCGAAATTCTATCAAAGTGGTAATCGACGCTTACGATGGAAAAATCCATTTTTATCAGTTCGATGATGATCCCATTATAGAAACGTACAAAAAGATTTATCCTGGTTTGATTTTGCCAAAAAATGAATTTCCGAAGCAACTATTAGCTCATATTCGTTATCCAGAATCTTTATTTTTTTTACAATCAGTTCTTTACACCGACTACCACATGAATGATGCAAAAATCTTCTATACAAGAGAGGATCGTTGGCAGATCCCCAAAGAAATTATTTACGACAAAGAAAAAATTGTAGAACCCTATTATGCGATTTTAAAGCTGGAAAATGGTTCTAAAAATTTAGAAACTGTTTTAATGCTTCCTTTTGTTCCGAATAATAAACAGAATTTGATTGCTTGGATGGCTGTACGATGCGATTATAACAATAACTATGGCGAAATTATCGTATACGAAATACCGCGCACAAAACAAATTTATGGACCAATGCAAATTGAATCAAGAATTGATCAAGATGCAGAAATATCCAAAGATTTAACGTTGTGGAACCAACAAGGCAGCAATGTTATTCGAGGCAATCTTTTGATCTATCCTATCAAAGATACGCTTTTATACATAGAACCCATTTATCTACAAGCATCTCAATCTCCTTTCCCCGAATTAAAACGAATCATCGTTGCAAGTGGAACTTCTTTAGCGATGTCAGAAAGTTTAGAAAATGCATTAGAAAGATTACTTTCTTCGAACACAGAAATAGCCAAAGACGAAAACAAACAAACCAAAAAAATTCACCCAGCTTATCTAATTTTACAAAGAGCAAAAGAAGAGCTACAAAAAGGAAATTGGAAAAGATTTGGAGAATACATGC
>Ga0209017_10002688_pt1 | contig 11013 bp, 8 predicted proteins | sample YNPBryunderm2012_FD_185812 | JGI IMG/M metagenome (GOLD analysis project Ga0209017, IMG submission 185812) | Anoxygenic and chlorotrophic microbial mat microbial communities from Yellowstone National Park, USA - YNP Bryant MS undermat 2012... ... | reverse complement strand
GTGTGACGGGGCGAGGTTCCACGCCGTCTACCTGCGCTGTCCCACGTCGGCAGGGAGGATGGCGCTTTTCACCGGTCAGCAGGCGCACGCGGGTGTAACGGGGCGAGGTTCCACGCCGTCTACCCGCGCGGTCCCACGTCGGCAGGGAGGATGGCGTTTTTCACCGGTCAGCAGGCGCACGCAGGTGTGACGGGGCGAGGTTCCACGCCGTCTACCCGCGCTGTCCCACGTCGGCTGGGAGGATGGCGTTTTTCACCGGTCAGCAGGCGCACGCGGGTGTGACGGGGCGAGGTTCCACGCCGTCCATCTGCGCTGTCTCGCGCCAGCAGGGGGGACAGCGCGGTTGCACCGGCCAGCAGGAGTACAAGGGGCGGACAGAGCGAGGTTCCACGCCGTCCATCTGCGCTATCCCGCGCCAGCGAGGGGGATAGCGTGGTTGCACCGGTCAGCAGGACGCTCCCGGTTAGATTGATGTACCATCCGAACACATCATCTCCCTAAAATGCGACAACATTCGGTATCACCGGTTCAATGCCCATCGTCGTGGACAACTCTTGTAGGGAGAAGCGCTGCCTCACTCCGACCGGTTGCCGTGCCCACACGGTTCACCCAACAGCGCCGCCATCAGGTGCATCCTATGGCCATCGTCCTGGCGGATAGCGGTGCAACGGATACCGCTCCGACCGACGCATCACTGTGTACAGGCGCAGCGCCGCTGCACACTAAACGATCTGCTTCTGTGACAGGATATTTCAAAGAGGCTCTTATGCTGAAAAGCCCTGCATCCTTACTAGGATACACACGGTGAGCAAAGGCTTGCTGTGGGATCGTCGGGGAAGGTGTCAATACTGAGCGAGATGACATATTCCAGACGAAGGTACAGTCATAACCGGGTATATCCTGTAACCGATTACACACCAACCGTAGCACGGGCGAGTCGGAGGGCAGCCTCAGGATTCGGCGCCGTTACTACCTCTTCCAGACCGATATTGAGATGAACCAACGTTTGCGCCACCGCAGGACCAATGCCACTGATCAGCGTGCGCGCACCGAGTAACCGAATCGCTGTAGCGGTATCAATCAAAGCTCTGGCAACTGCCGTGTCGATAATCGTGATGCCGCTAACATCAATAATCACTGCCTGAGCACGACGTTCGGCAACAACCTTCAGCACCCGCTGGCGCAACGCCTCGGCCCGCCGACTGTCGAGGTGTCCAACCAGGGGCACCAGCAAAACTCGTTCGTCAATCGTCAATACCGGCAACTCAAGAACAGCAACCAGTTCAAGCAATCGTTGCTGCTCGAGTGCACGCCGTTCAATCTCCTGGCGGGCAGTCTCTGCCGTATTCCGAGCAGCTTCAGCCTCTTCCGCACGCTGTTCAGCAATCTGCAATGCCTGCATTTGAGCGGCAAGGATGCGGTCGAGAAAGGCCCAAAGGGCGATGAATAGAGCGGTAATACTGCTTGCTTCTAAAAAAGTTACTAAATGAGGATCGATACGCAACCCATTAGGCGATTGGTTAAAGGTTATGATTGGAATTGCTGCTCCGATACAGACAAGTAAAGTGATGATTGAGAAAGCTCGGTTCCCTTGCAATCCTGCTAATAAGATAATAACAGAGAGAAATGGTACGACAGACAGGCTTATTTCAGAGAGCCAAACAGCAATTGCTACCTCACAGCTAATGACCATGATCCCAAACGTTGCAATTGCCTGCCAGAGTTGATAATTACGGACCAGTAAAAGTAAGGTCAGGCTACAACCAATGATAGTAATCACTGTGATTGTCAGGATGACAACAATGAAAATGCTCTGGCTAACGAGGTAGGCCACTAGTGAAACAACGAAAGCAATAAGTGCAATTATCAACGTGCCAAGGGCAACTGTTCGGACGATTTGCCGGTATAGTTGTTCAAGCGACGGTTGTGTGTTACTCATGGCGCGCCCCTGTTTGTAACCTTTTTAGCCAGAGATATATCGTAAATTATACGGCTTTGTAGAATAAAAACAAATAGACTCTTCGCAACATTCTGTATCGACAAGCTAACGCCTATGCTATACTGCTGAGCAAATGGTATCAGTTGACGGTCTTACAAGTATATCTGTTCTGTGTTAAGTACCATTGTCATCGTAAGAGGTGTCTACTGTGTCTTACCGAAAGACTGACACCCTGAAACTATAGGATACGGAAGCACAAAGCTTTCTCGTATATTCTTCCAAACGAGTCAGGAGGTGGACAGGTGCCTTTATAGAGGAAGACCGTTGCGATTGAGTTCATTCGTTTTGGCAAAACATTCTCGTACAAATCATTGCTGAAAACAGTTGAAAAAACATTGTACAGCTAGTATCATCTACGATGTATTCTAAGAGCAACACTTCACGTTTTCAGGAGCCAACAATGCACACTTCAGTCAGTTTTCCGGCTATCAAATCATTCCGCTGGCTCTCCATTATCCGCTCTGAAATCATTCTCCACTGGCGATTCAATCGTTACGACATTTCAGCAACGGTCATTCCAGGATTACTCTTCTTACTGGCGGCCTGGCACAGTGATCAGCTCAATTGGAGCACCTTGCCAAATCTCATTTTCTGGGGTGCTATTTATTTTTGGCTCTACTGCATCTGCTTTTGCATCTCTAACCAATTGGCCGGTGAGGCCGAGGATCGCCTGAACAAACCGGATCGACCGCTCGTGCAAGGACTCGTGTCGCGGCAAGGTGCCTTCATCCGCTGGGTGATCGCAATGGGATTATTCTCGCTGCTCGGCTGGTGGTTAGGGGTACTGGAATGGACCTTGCTGTGGCAAGTCACACTGACACTACACAACTTTGGTCATTGGGCCCGTCATTATTGGCTAAAAAACCTCTCGATGGTGTTTGGCGCCATTGCTCAACTAGCTGCGGCCTGGCAAATGGTACGGCCATTGACACCAGAAGCGTGGACATGGTTACTGGTGCCTGCGATTACGTTGTTGTCAAACGCATCGTTGCAAGACCTACGTGACATAGAAGGAGATCGGATGAACCGACGCCGTACCATGCCAATCGTGTTTGGTGAGTGGCCTACCCGCATATTTGTTGCAATTGCTTTCATATTGCTGGCAGTGCTCTCACACATTGCCCTCTTTGTCCCAACAGGTCTCAGTGCCGGTACACTGCTACTTGATGTTCTGCTTGCAGCGCTTTGCGTGGTGATTGGCGGTCGAGTGTTGTTGCTTCGTAACCCTCATGCCGATCACGTCTCGTACATGATGTACACGTACTGGTACTGCTTCGTGCTAGCTGCGGCAATTGTGGCGTTGTAATACCCCTTTGTATTTATTATCAGGATCAAGAAAAAGGGATCGCGCCATCGCGTTCCCTTTTGCACATCGTCAGGCAGTATTTAAAACCGGCTCCACAAGTACTGATTCGTTACTTCGTGGTGAAATTGCACTTCGGCACGCTTGATCAGTGTCCCTAACTTCCGCGGACAACGGTCGGCAACGATCAGCTTGAGATCGGCAAACCGGCTGTGTACCCCTTCACCGAGAATACTTGCCATGAATGCACTCTGGCGGAAGTTGGTAATGGCGTCGTAGATGTTGTCGGGAAGGGTTGCTGTACCATTACGAACATCAGTAGTTGGTAGTGGTCCTTCAAGACCGGTGCGCAGTAAGGCATAGATCGCCATATAGGGGTTGGCATCAGGAGCAATTGAGCGCACCTCGATCCGGGCCGAACGAGCGTTGCCGATCGGAATGCGGATCATCGAGCCGCGGTCAGTCGGTGAGGCTTTGATCTGATTGGGTGCCTCGAAATGAGGATCGAGCCGTCGGTATGCGTTGACGCTCGAATTCAAGATCAAACAGAGATCCTGAGCACTATTGAGAATGCGATCAATGAATCTCCAGGCCAGTTCTGAAAGTTGTTCAGGGCCATTGGCATCGTAGAAGAGATTGACGCCCTGACGCGATAGCGAGATGTTCGTGTGCATTCCATTACCATTCACACCGGTAACGGGCTTGGGTAAGAAACAGGCCGTCATATCGAGCTTGCTGGCTACCTGACGACAGATCAACTTGTACAGGAGAATCTGGTCGGCAGCAATCGTGGCTTCGGTGTAGCTGTAGTTCATCTCAAACTGCGATGGCGCTACCTCTGGATGATCTTTCTCGTTCTCAAACCCCATTGCCCGCTGCGCTTCTGCCGCCATATCGATAAACTGACGGAGCGGATCGCCGGGTAGCGAGTGGTAGTAGCCACCGGTGCTGACCATCGTAAACTCACCGGTTTCACGGAAGCGCTGTTCGGCATTGCGACCTTTGAACAAGAACCCTTCGATCTCGGTCGCGACGTTACAGGTGAGACCATCACGCTGGTACAGTTCATTCACGTAGCGGTGCAGCCGTCCACGCATATCGGCTTCGTAAGACGTACCATCTTGATTGAGCACATACCCAAATACCAGCACCTTCCCCGGCCCAAAAATATCAGCCGGTAGCCAGTAGAAGGCTGACCAGTCAATCGCGAGCCGCAGATCCGATTCGGCCTGTACCGAGAAGCCTCGTACCGATGAGCCGTCAAAGGTGAGGTTGTCAGCCGAAGTCAACAGAAACTTTTTGTCGTAATCGAGCATGTGCAACCGGCCTTCGAGATCGGTAAAACAGACGGTGACCGCCTTGATCCGGCGCTCATCGGTCAGGTAGCGCATCCGCTCTTCGCGCATCACCTCTGGCGAGACTCTGGCCAGGCGCTGGCGCTTAACGCTCAAGTTCAGCTCTTCCAACTGCTCATAGGGAATTTCGAGGAAATCGCGTAGCTCTGCCATGGTTATTCCTTTGCATTCAACAGCGATGATGATTATGCTGCGTATTATACTCCGAACCGCAACCGACGCTGCGACGCAGGTCAGCTGCGGTTCAGTTGGTTTCACACCTGCGGTTATCGTCCTAGGGGTTGGAATAGGGCAACCGGATGTCAGAGACCTGCCAACCTTGTACGGTGAAGGTGACCGTGACCGCAAACTGTGCATTCCCGTGGTGACAGGTCAGGCGAAGTGGGATCACCAGCTCGGCACCGGGGAGTGGAAACGCAGGAGACCGGTACGGCCCTAAGACGATGATCGGTGGTTGATGAGCCTGCTGCCAGGCTTGACGCAGCAGGTGCAGCGCAGCCGGTTGACGAAGCCGGACAGCCACATGACGAATCGCTAAGTGATCCTGACGGTCGATCTGGTCGAGTAGCTCGTAGATCGGTGTCGTGGGTTGGTGAAACGGCCGGGTCAGTTGCACGATATTGTCTACCAGATCGCCAGATCGTACTGGCGTAAAGCAGAAAAGGACAAACAGGCCTACTACCCCCACAAGGAAAGAGCGCTGCATAACAGTTCCTAATTGTTGGGAAAATACAACCGGCGGAGATCGTGATGATCACCGCCGGTTAGTCATACATTACTTCAGGGTCCGTAAGTAAGCCATCAAATCAGCCATTTGCTGGTCGGTAAGGTCATGTGGTGGCATGTACCCGATCCGACCACTGCCGCCAGTGCGAATCCATTCGGCGATATTGGCTTCGCTTCGCTCTTTACCGTTTGGCAACCGACCTTTGTAATCTACTCCTTTAGGTAACGACGGGCCACTGGGGCTGAGTACACCGGCCAGTCCTGGCCCAACAAGCACTTCTTTCGTGGTGGTATGACAGGCAGTACACTGACCGAAAACTTCTTTCCCTTTCTGGACATCGCCTTTGGCCGAGATCGAAGTGTCACGGAGCGCCGCTGGCAGTTCGTTGGTTGATGCCGAGGTTGATGACGAAGTGGCCTGATTACCACCACCGCAGCCGGTGATGACAGCGATCATAAACAGGGTAAACAGCCATGCACTCAAACGGTTCATTGGTGTCCTCCTTATTCACTTGAACGCACCTATCCCGAAGAAAGACCGACAACGTCTAAGTCAGGGTTTAAACAATCAAGAAGTCTGGAAAAGCGGGAGGGTGCGCGGTGGCGGTGTCGGAGGATCACAGGAGAGTCTGGGTAAAAGTGAGGGGGAAGACAAATGAAACAGCAGTATCACAACGATGATCACAAGAGCAGTTACTTGCGCCGGTGGCAGCGTTTCAAAAACCGCCCGTGGTCGCACGGTTTCGATAGGCGACGATGTCGGCAACTCGTGATCAAGCGTCGTAGATGATGATGGGACGTTGCAGAGAAAAACACCGGCCGAGTTACGCTCGCGCAGAAGGTCGTGAATGAAACAATGTATGACACAGCTCAGCGGGCTAAGGAACCCTAGCTCAATCACGACCAGAACGGCAAGGGTGTGAATCCCCCGTTCGCCCAATCGATATAATTGCCGAAACCTGCGGCTTTTGTACGAGATCGTGCTATTTTTCACGCTCTTATGATGCGACAGGTGAGGTCGTTTGTCAAGCACTGAGGGGAATCGGTTCTGGAGATGAACGTTAACCTGGATCGCAATCTGATCGGTCATCGTTGTCAGTAACAATTGCGGGACTTGTACCAGCTTATACTACTTCTGGCACGAAGAACCAGCTCTCATCGCGCCACCCGCATGCCGTACCGCCCACATCCGTTCACCCCGTTCCGCTCGCCGACGCAGGAAGGTGGGCGCACGAGAGCCGCTAGGCGTATCCCGAATGGGCCGCAGCACCACTCCGCGCCATCTAGGGAGCGGCCAATCAGGGATGATTGTCGCCGTACCGTTCTGCGAGAAACACAACGGTGCTGGAGAAACGCTGGCCGCCGATCTACCCCATCGTGGTAGTTGCCACCTGCCACGGCCACTGTGAGACCAAACGATGCGATACATCCTTATCCCCACAGTGGCGGCGGAACGACAGACGCGGGTGGTATGGTCACAGTGGTACTATACCCTACCAGGCGCACCGTGCTCTACAGGTCGGCTATCGGGTTCCATTCAGCGTTGGCAGGGAGTATATTTCTTTTATATAATGTGCTGGTACGAGAAAAGTACGAGATATGGAGGAAGGTCTAAGGTAGGGAAGGAGGTTTCGCCATCATCGCCCTCTGGCATGCTGGCGTCTCGCTCTTGCAGAATATCCGCCGGGAGGATGCGTTCGCCCCTGTTCCCGTGCTGTTCACATCGTAATGACTCACATTGCCACTCGCTGCTCACAAGGAGGAATGCATGGCCATCACCAACCAGGAACGGATCGGGAAAGCACTCGAACTGCTGCGTCAGGGGCTACAACCCTTCATCGAGCGTGAGTTGCAGAATCACTACGGCAAATATTGGGTGACGACCGTCACCAGTACCTGGCGCAATGAGCTGGCCTGGCGTGACGATGATACCCCTCATCTCGATACTGCGGCACTGCTGAAGATCATGTGGGAGCAGTGGAATGAGGTGTTTCGTAAGACCCTAGGATTTACCGAACGTAGTCTGGTCAGTGAGCTGCGCGAGTGGCGCAACAAATGGGCACACCAGGAGTCGTTCTCAACTGACGATACCTACCGGGCGCTTGACTCAGCAGCCCGATTGCTTGCGGCGGTTTCCGCCACGGTGCAGGCTGATGAGATCGAACGAATGAAGTTTGATCTGCTCCGGGTCCGATTTGACGAGCAGGTGCGGAGCGAAAAGCGCAAGGCAGGCGGCTCGCTGATCGAGGCTGCGGCAAGTGGCATGCTCAAGCCTTGGCGCGAGGTCGTGACGCCGCATCCCGATGTGGCCAGCGGACGCTACCAGCAGGCCGAATTTGCTGCCGATCTGTGGCAGGTGCATCTCGGTGAAGGGAGTGACGAGTATCGCGATCCGATAGAGTTTTTCCGTCGTACCTATTTGACCGAGAGCCTGAAGCGATTACTTGTGGGCGCCGTCAAGCGACTCACGGGCAAGGACGGCGATCCGGTGGTGCAGTTGCAGACCAACTTCGGCGGCGGGAAGACCCACTCGATGCTGGCGCTGTATCATCTCTTTTCCGGGTATCGTCCTGCGGAGTTGCCCGGTGTGGATACGGTGCTCACCGAGGCCAGTGTGACGGAGTTACCAAAGGTGCGGCGGGTGGTGTTGGTCGGCAATAAACTATCGCCCGGCAACCCAACGGTCAAACCCGATGGGACGGTCGTGCGGACTCTGTGGGGGGAGCTGGCCTATCAACTTGGCGGAAAAGATGCCTACGCCCGGATTGCTCACGACGACGAACGCGCCACCAACCCCGGTGACCGGCTGCGTGAGTTGTTCAATGCCTATGGCCCTTGTCTCATCCTGATTGACGAATGGGTGGCGTATGCTCGCCAGCTCCACGACCAGAGCGACCTGCCCGGAGGAAGTTTCGAGACGCAGTTCACCTTTGCGCAGGCGCTGACCGAGTCGGCAAAACTTGCGAGTCGCTGTTTACTTGTCATCTCGCTGCCGGCTTCTGATACCGCAACCTCCTCACCGGTCGATGATGTGGAAGTCGGCGGGATCCGTGGTCGTGAAGCACTGGATCGGCTGCGGAACGTTGTCGGGCGTGTCGAGTCGTCGTGGCGTCCGGCAACCGCCGAAGAGGGCTTCGAGATCGTGCGCCGCCGGTTGTTCCAACCGCTCGCCGGTCCAGAGGCCTTCAAGTATCGTGATGTGACGGCGCGGGCGTTTGCCGAGTTGTACACGACTCATGCCGCTGAGTTCCCGCCGGAGTGTCGCAACACAGAGTACGAACGACGGATCAAGGAGGCGTACCCGATCCATCCTGAGATTTTTGACCGCCTCTACGAAGACTGGTCAACGCTGGTCAAGTTCCAGCGCACCCGTGGCGTCTTGCGTCTGATGGCGGCGGTGATTCACTGCCTATGGGAAAAAGGTGACCGCAGTCCGCTGATCCTGCCATCGACGATTCCTATCGACGATTCGCGGGTGCAGTTTGAACTGACGCGCTACCTTTCCGACAACTGGGCGCCGATTATTCAGAAGGATGTTGACGGCCCGAACGCGCTGCCGCTGAGCATCGACCGCGAGGTACCTGCACTGGGCAAGGTGTCAGCAACGCGGCGCGTGGCGCGTACTATCTATCTGGGTTCTGCTCCGAAGTCCGCAATGTCGCGGCGCGGATTGGAGGAACGTCGGATCAAGCTCGGCTGCGTCATGCCGGGTGAATCGCCCTCTGTCTTCGGCGATGCGCTGCGCCGACTCGCCGCAACCGCAACGTACCTGTACCAGGATGGAACCCATTACTGGTACGATACCCAGCCGACGGTCACCAAAATGGCCGAAGATCGCGCCGAACAACTTCGCCACAATCCAGATGCCGTGGCCATGGAGCTGGAAAAGTACCTGCGTGAGTACGCACGTGCAATGGGAGGTTTCTCACGGGTGCATTTGCTGCCGCGTTCAGGTGCCGATGTACCAGACGATCTCGAAACTCGTCTGGTGATCCTGTCAACCGATCATCCGTACAGCAAAGGGACGGGGAATGCTGCCGAGCAAACCGCACGTACTTTGCTCGAGTCGCGTGGGTCGGCGCCGCGTCACTACCGCAATACGCTGGTCTTCCTCGCCGCCGACAAGGCGCGGCTCCCAGACCTCGACGGGGCGCTGCGCACATTCCTAGCCTGGGAGTCGATCCTGAATGAGAAAGAGACGCTGAACCTTACTCCGTTTCAGGTCAAGCAGGCCGAGAACCAACACAAGAGCGCCAGGCAGACTGTGGAAGCCCGCTTGCCGGAAGTCTATTGCTGGCTGCTGGTTCCCGAACAAACGACGCCGCAATCCCCGATCACGTGGCAGGCGATTCGCCTCAGCGGAGACGGTGCGCTGGCCGTTCGCGCCTTCAAGCGATTGCAACACGAGGAGCTGGTTCTGACTCGGCTGGGATCGACCATTCTGCGCCGCTACCTGGATCAGATACCGCTCTGGAGAGGCGATCACGTGACGGTGCGGCAGCTCGTAGAGGACTTTGCGACCTACATCTATCTGCCGCGACTGACGATGCCAGAGGTGCTGATCGCCGCCATTCAGGATGGAATTGCCTCACTCACCTGGGCCACGGAAACCTTTGTCTATGCCGAACGCTACGACGAACAGATGGGGCGGTATGTGGGACTCCGCGCCGGTGAACGAATCACGCTCACCATTGATAGCGGCGGCGTCGTGGTCAAGCCCGATGTCGCCCGTCGGCAACTAGAAACCGATGCGCACGAAGCGCACCCGACAGTGGCAGGAAGCGATGGGCAGGGAACGACGACCAACCCGCTTCCTTCCCAAACAATTCCGCTTCCTTTGGATTCCACGTCGCTCCCTCCGCCGGCACCATCCACACCGCATCGGTTCTACGGCTCGGTCCGCCTTGATCCCAATCGGGTCGGTCGCGATGCCGGTCGGATTGCCGAGGAAGTGATCGCGCACCTTATCGGGCAATTAGGCGCCGACGTCACCGTCACGCTTGAAATTGAAGCCAGGTCACCAAAGGGCTTTTCCGACCAGATCGTGCGCATCGTGCTCGAGAATGGTCGAACGCTGAAGTTCACGACGTGCGAGTTTGATGAGTGATGGTGCATGTATTGGTGGTCCTGTTCCCATCTCGACATGATGGCTTTCGGAAAGGAGGTTCGTATGCGATGGTCGCCGTGTCGTAACCATCGCGTGCGCTGACGCATATGGCACACCTGGAAGATATTCAACCTGATGCACTCCTCCGCGGTATCTTGCCCAACGTCACGGTTACGGTGGTCAGTGTTCAGTGGCATGGATCCGATGCACTGACCCTCGTGTATCGTGAGCCAAACGGGCGTGTCGCCGACCGACTGCTCTTCCGCAGCGACGAACCCAATCTCGCGCTGGTTGAGCAGGGGCGCCCGTGGGCGTTTGATGGCGATGGTACGCTGTTCCGGCTGGTCGCCGAAGCCCATCGCATCCGGCTCGCGCATCTGTTCGATCCACTGCTGGCAGTGCATACCTCGCTGGTGGATCCGCTCCCCCATCAGATTACCGCCGTCTACGAGCTGATGCTGCCACGCCAGCCACTGCGCTTTTTGCTGGCCGACGATCCCGGCGCGGGGAAGACGATTATGGC
>Ga0209017_10002685_pt1 | contig 11028 bp, 6 predicted proteins | sample YNPBryunderm2012_FD_185812 | JGI IMG/M metagenome (GOLD analysis project Ga0209017, IMG submission 185812) | Anoxygenic and chlorotrophic microbial mat microbial communities from Yellowstone National Park, USA - YNP Bryant MS undermat 2012... ... | reverse complement strand
TTGGGGGAGACGCCGACCGAACCGGCCACCACGGCTTTTGCAACCAGTCGGGTTAACCGTTGGGTTCGTTGGACTCGGTGTTGTTGGCGTAGCGTAACCGGTTTTGAAGCTCTTCGATGCGTTGGTCCAGGGTGATCCGCGACATTCTGTTGGACTTCTTGAGGGTGGGCACCCCCATTTGGGTGACCAGGGCGGCGTTGGGGGGGTCCGCCTGCGCTTCTTGGAGGAAGAGCATGGCGTAGGCTTCCTCCTGCGCGTCGATCAGCGCGTTGACCGATTTGCGCAAGGTTTCAACCGCGTCTTTCCACGACATATCCGGGTCGATCATCGCCCAAGGTTCTCCTGGCTGAGGGGGCTGCGGAACCGAAACCCTCCACGGGTTCGGGGGGGTCGAGTCCACCGAACCGAGTTGACGTTGAGTTAAGGTTAGGTTGGGAACCGCCCATAAGCGGAGACCACGCTTATGGATCTTCTTCTTGTTGAACCTTGACTCAACTGGACTCGACACGACTTAGCTAACTGGTCAGACCGAGCATTCCCATGAGTTTCTGAAAACGGCTTTCGCGTTCGCTTTGCAAACGGGTGATCTTTTGAAACAGGCCGAAGTGGATTTGCTGAACGTCGGGCGGGGGCAGCGTGTCCTGGAGGGCAGCGGCGGGCGGTGAGGTCAGTGCTGCCGTGCTGTGATAGGGTGGCGTCCTTTGGGGAGGTGACGTAAGCAGCGGCGTGGCTTTGCGAAGCCCCCAGGCCGGAACCGCGAGGGTGCCGGAACAACGTGGTTGGGCGATCCCGTTCCACGCCAAGGGAGTGTCGGCTCGTCCCTCTTGATTGGTTTGGTCATCGCAAACCTGTTCCCCGGTGGTGACCAGGGTGGTGCTGCGAGGCAGATTGGGCGGGGGGGCCGTGTCGGTCAACCGAGCGGTCAGGCGACGGATTTCCTCCGAGAGCCGCCGCACCTCCTCATATTCGCGTCGAAGCGCGTGGGACTGATCGTCCCGAAGGTCGCGCAACAGGTCGGTCGTGGTCAACACCGTCTCGGCGAATCGGCTTCTCATCTGATCGAGTTCGAGTTGACGACGCAAAAAATACCGTTCCAGCGACGAGTCGGAACCGGTCGGCTTGGGCGTTTCCTTATCCAACGTGGTGGGCTGGTCTTGCGGCGCGGGTTGCGCGTCCGCGTGTCCCAAGTGCGACGGGTCGCCGTTGGAAGAGGAGGGGGCCAGACCAGGAACGTCGGGAACCGTTGGAATCGCCAGCCGGGAGAGGGCAGCGAGCCGGGATTCGAAGTCGCTGCTGGAGCGGGCGGTCGTCGCCGTGACCTGACCACGAGCGTGGTCTAACCCAAGACCCGATGGGATGGTGGCAACCCGACGCAACTCGGACCCGTAGCGGACCCCTAGGCGATGGTCGCCCAGCGTCAACTCACGACCCTCGTCGAACCGAACCGCCCGAACGCTAAGGCCGTCCACCGTCAGGGCCGAGTCGTGGCCCGATAGATCAATGAGCCAACCCCCGGCGGGGGTCAGCACCAAGGCAGCATGGAAACGGGAAACCCCTTTGGCACGAATACGAAGGTGGCAGGGGTGATCGGAACCGATCAGAGTCAAGACCCGATGCGCTGGGCTGCGCACCACCTCCCCAGCCGAGTTCGAGATCACCAGAACAGTCCGGGGTAAATCGACGTCCAAACCCGACTCGGTTTCGGTTGGATCCAGCACCGCGGTGAAGGGATCCGGCTGGTCGCGGTGGGCGACCGCTGGATCGTCCCGACCAATCAGGTAGGACCCCAGAGCCAACCCGTTGCGTTCGGTAAGCCACCCCCGCTCCAGGAGAGGACGACCCGACACCGCCGCCGTTGCACTCGACGCCGAGGAACCTGGATCCGCAGCCTGCTCAGAGCTGGACGACCCGCCGTTACCTGTCGCTTCGACCAAGGACGAATCACCCGAGGCAACGAAGTCGGACGACTCCGTTGGCCCCACCCAACGTAAAACGGGAGCCTCAGCGTTCAACCCCACGGCTAGTAGCCGACTCCCCAACGCCAACAGCAACACCGAGCGACGCGGTACGTCCGGGTCTGCCACATACAGATCCACCCGCGGCCCCGACCCGACTACCACAAACGGCTGAGGCCAGACCTTGCGACGAGTCGTATCCCAACCCAGTTTCTTGTAACGCAATCCCAACGGGCCAGCCACGCCCAAATCCCGGCGCATCTGATCCAGGGAGTAAGGATCACCTTGTCCGAATCCGTTTCGACCGCGTTGCTCGTCCCTCTCCCTTCTCATCGTCATGGCTCTCCTCGACCTCGCCCGCGGGCTGGTTTTTGTCGTCGCGGCGTTATCGTCGCTCGTCGGTCTTCCGCACTTACGAGCCGAAGACGACCGCCGGGACGATCCCACTCATTTTCGATTCGTACCCGAAGCGACCACCATTCTCACGTAAAATGACACAACGACACCAGCCAACTCAACGGATGCGACGGATCAAGCGGTTTGGGCGACCGTTGCAGTCGCGGCAACCATGACGGACCAAACAACGCGGCGAGATCGAAATGGAGGGCGGAGAAGAGGCAATGCGGAGTGCGAATCATCCGGGAAGAATGGCGACGTACGGCAGATGGCGGTAATCGTCGTTGTAGTCCAGGCCGTAGCCGACGACGAAGCGGTCGGGGATCTCGAACCCCACGTAGTCGGGTTCGAGACTCACCTGCTGACGTCCCAGTTTACGGAGCAGGACCATCGTCCGCACGCTCAGAGCGCCTCGATTGGCCATGTCGTCCATGACCCGTTTCAGTGTATGTCCCGTGTCGAGGATGTCGTCGAGTAGAAGAACATCGCGTCCCTTGACGTCGGGATCGAAGGCGGAATTGACGGCCAGATCGGTGGGGAGGGTGGTCTTGCCGCGGTAGCTGGAGGTTTGGAGCAGGGCGACGCGGTGGGGAATGGTCACCTGGCGGATCAAGTCGGCCAGAGCGACTACGCTGCCAACCAAAACGGCCACGATCGTCAAGGGCCGCCCGCGGTAATCCTCGGTGATCTGCTCGCCCAGTGCGATGATTCGAGCGCGGAGTTGTTCCTCGCTGATTAAGATCTCCACGCCTGATCCTCCCCCGCGCGACTCCGTTTGGTTGGAACCCTTGAAGGAACGGTTTCCCTCTCGATGAATCCCACGTTGTCATTGTCATTATGGCATCGGTTCGACCCTAGGTCGAATCGAATGAGTCGCAGCGGGGGAACTCGGGCCGGAGGAGGCGACTGACGCTCGACTCGGTTCAGTCGCGCAAGGTGTCGAGGCGTTGACGGGCCAAAGCGGCGGCGGCGGTGCCGGGGAAATCTTCAAGGAGCCTCCGATAGGCGTCGCGAGCCCCCTTGCGATTGCCCGCCCGCTCCAGGGCTTGAGCAACCCGGTAGGCGGACTGGGCGCGGGCGTCCAAGCGGTCACGCTCCGACTGATCCTCCGCCTCGACATGAGCGGGCTTTTCCGCGTCACCGGTCTTGTTCCTCACGTTGGTGGAAGAAGACTTAGCCTTGGCACCGGCGTTCACCAGGTCGTCGAATTCGCCCCCCGAACCAGAACGAGTCGGCCGCGAGGCCGACGACGGCTCTTTGACCAAATCAGCCGGGGCCATCGCCGCGGCCTTCTTGAGGTACTTCTCGGGGTTCTCTTGAAATTCGGCCTGACAGCCGGTGCAGCAGACGGGATAGCTCCGGCCCTGGTAGCTGACGGTCATCGTGGCCGCGCCACCGGTCACGATACATCGCGGGCGACTCGCCTCGGCGTTAGCGGCAAACGACTCGCCCTCGCGGGTCAGACCGAGTTCAGCATGACGACGGAACCGGGTGACCCGAGGTGATTTGGTGTCGAGATAAATCAGGTGGCGAATCGTGTTGTCAGACAGAACCCGGATCACAACCTGCTGATCCTGACCACTAGCGTCGGTGCCGTCGCGCACCAGGCTCAGCGTCTTGCCCGCCGCGTCGATCCCGCCCTTGAAGCGGGCCGCCCGACCATCGGCGTCCTTGGCCTCCAACCGGTAGGTCTTGGTCGCGGGGTCGTAGGTCAGTTTCCCCTCCTTGAGAAACTTGCTCCCCTGAACGGTCAAAATCATCCCAACGACCTTTCCCTTGTCGAACAGCCAGGACCAGTTGACCTGAACCTGAACTCCCTTGCGACGGTCGGCAGTGGGAACCTCGGTCCCTTTCCAACCGCCCACGAGATGTTCGAACGACTCAAATCCTGCAGGAACGGCCAGGCCGGACTCCCCCTCGTCGTCGCACGGTGCCGCCCCAATCAGCGCTGCCAACCCAACCAAAACCGAACCAACCCAGGCCGCCGTCGCTCCCGTGTGTCGCAACCACCGCATGACCTTGGCTCCTTGGGCAAGCAAGCCGACTCGAAATAAGAAATAAACCGAACTGGATCACGACAACTTGGAGAAAAGGGGGTTGAAAAAAGGCTCCTACCGTTTCCCCAACGCCCCGCCAGGGTCGAGAACTCTCTACCTCATCCATGATACCAGACCCACCGCGAGGAATCGAGTCACAGGCGAGCGGCCAAGCGCATCCCTCTTGGCGGCGTGCCACCCTCCTTGCGACCTTCCCACTACCCGTTTCCCAAACAAGGTCCTCACACGATCCCTAGCCAGGAAGGAAGGATGTCACGACGGTCAAACCATGTCATCTTTGATCGTAAAATATGATTGATTATGATCGCTTCATTCCATCGTCGTGACCGAGGGAGGAACCTTGCTCCGTCACCGTGGAGGAATTATCCTAAGCGGCCAGATCGATCATCGAGTCGGCCGTGATTACGACGCCGGTGATTGTCCCGTCACACCACGTCTCTCACCCCAATCGTGCGAACGACAAGCCAAAACGAAGGTTCAAGCACCATGTCCGGATTCGACCTTGGCCAACTTCAGGAACTGGTCCGCAGCGGCGCGGCGGCGCGTTCACGAACCACCCTTCAGCCGGCGGGCGGCGAAGGGACGAAAGTCTTTCCGCCCACCTATTCAGGATCGGTTTACGCCATTGAGAAACGTCGCCTCCCAGGCCATGACGAGCCGGTGGATTGCGTGCTGCTCGACTCAGTGCAATCCCAGGCCAACCGACTGGAGGAGGCGCTTCAGCAGGCAATCGACGAGGGCCGGATCACCCTTCCCCTGATCGAAGTCGATTTCACACCTTTTTATCCCGGCAAAGACAAAGAGGAAACACTCCGGCTTTTGGACCCGATTGGCAAAGTCACCTCGCTGCAAGCGCCCCATCGGATCGCGGACGCCATCCTGCGCGACAGCATCGTTGTTGAGGAGAACAGACCCTTTCGGGCACAGAATGAGGATCAAGAATCCAGCTATGGCCAGCGTCTGCGCCGCGTAACCGCTCAAAACGCGACCACCCTGCTGGAACTGTGTCCCACCGCCCTTTTGCTGGGCATGTGGGACTCGACCGGCCCCAAGGGCGGTCTCGGAGCCAAGTTCGAACGCGTGCTGGTCAGCGAGATCGTGGGAATCAACGTCATCACAGGTGTGCGGTCCAGCAGCCGTATTGACCCCTTGGCGATTCAACTTGAAGCCGGCCCCGTTTACCGCGCCAAGGAATCCGAACCTTTTTCCTGGACACTGGACCCGTCCAAGGCGAAGCACGAAAAAGGGGCTCCAGCCAAATTTGCCAAAGATGGAAAACCATCCGAGATCAATCACGGCAATATCAAACCGGATTTGAAAGATAAAAAAGGTCAACCGTTCCACGGTGGTGTCACCATCACATCGGCCGAACAAACCATTGTCCTCTCCTTCCCAGCGCTGCGTCGGCTGCGGTTTCCTGTGAACGGGGAAGCGCACTCCCGCCCGGAAGTCGATTTGGCGGCCCGTACCTTGCTGGCGGCGTTAGGACTGTGCGCCGCAGCCCTGGCGGCCGAGGCGGGCATGGACCTACGCTCCCGTTGTCTGCTCTGGCCCACAGAACCGATGACGTGGGAACTCCTCGGTAAACCGGGCCAAAAGGTAGACGCCGTGACGATGGAGGCCGACGACGCGGTGAAACTGCTCAAAGAGGCGGTCGCCGCTGCCAAGAAGGTGGGGCTGCCTTGGAGGGAGGAACCACTGCGACTCGTGCCGTCGGATGACCTAGTGAGACTCGTCGTCAAGAGCCAGCAACTCGCGGCCAGTCAAACCGGAGGGGAGGAATGATGCCCGGATTGATGATCGGCTGGGAATACCTGACCGGGTGTTGCGTCGCCACCGACCCGACCAGTCGTCAACGCGCCGAATGGCCTCCCCATCCCGGGCGCGTGTTCATGGCGCTGGCGGCCGCCTGGTTCGAGACCGGCGAGGACGAGGCCGAAGGACGGGCGTTGCGGTGGCTAGAACAACTAGGCAACCCGGAACTCGGCTTGCCAGCGGAGGTTTGGCCCCGTAAGGTCGTCGATTATTACGTGCCGGTCAACGATGACGCAGGGCCATCGAGAGCCCTTCTCCAATCGGCTCCCGGATTGACCCGGGATCGCAAAGAACGCACCTTTCCCACCGTCTGGGTTGGCGACACCCCATGCTTCCTCCGCTGGTCCCACGCCGACCCCGCCGATGTCGAATCGCATCGCCCCGCGCTTCAACAGTTATGCGACAAAGTCACCCGGATCGGCCATTCTTCCTCACTGGTGCGAATGTGGATTGCCGACGAAACGAATTTTTCAACCTCCACGCAAACCTGGGTTCCCGACGACGGACTGGCCGAACTCCAAACCCGCCGAGTCTCCGAAGGCACCCTCGAACTGCTAGATCGCCTTTTCAACCGGCGCGGTCGTGAGGAGTCGCAACGCCTATCCAGACAGATCGAAGACTTGGAAGCCGAAAGGAGGGCGGCCAGAGGCAGAGGAGCCACGCAACGCAGGACCGAACTCGATCGGCAGATTGCCGACGCCAGGGCGCGTCAGGAGACGGTGGACGCGCGCGACCCGATCCGCCCCAAGCTCGGCATGTGGACCGGGTATCGTCGCCAGCCCACCGAATCGCTATTGCCGGAACACACTGCCTTCGACAGCGAACTCCTGATTCTCACTCAGACAAAGGGGCCAAGACTCTCCATCACTTCCTCGCTGATGGTGACTCATGCTCTGAGGAACGCGATCATAAGCCATCTCGGGCAAGACCACACACCCGATTGGGTAAGTGGTCGCCATGCCAACAACGAGCCGTTACGCAACGACCAACAACATCTCGCCTTCATTCCACTGCCGTTTGTTGGGTCTCCTCACGCCGACGGGCACCTGCTTGGCGCAGCGTTGGCGTTTCCCCGGTCGGTCCCCCGCTCCGAACGAGGCAGGACGCTGGGGACGTTTCTGCTTGACCCAGCGTCCGGTCAACCGCGGTCGATTGAACTGCCTCTTGGCTCGTTGGGCGACTGGGTTCTCACCAAACGGGATTGGTCCGAGCCGCGACAAACCCTCAAACCTGAGACCTGGACGGCTCATCCCAATGGCGCGACAACCTGGGCGAGTGTCACACCAGTGGTGCTTGACCGCTTTCCAAAATCAGACCTTTGTCAAGACTATGAAGCGTGGCGGGAAGAAATCGCTGGGATCGTGACGACTGCCTGCGAGCGAATTGGTTTGCCTGCGCCGGATGAAGTTTCGACCGGGACAACGAGCTGGCATGTTGGCAGTCCCAGAGCCATTGCGAAATCCCGCCCCCTCCGAGGACATCCCGAAACACCCAACACTACGGCGACACTCGGCGATGGCTTCCCGGCCTATCGCGTCAAAACCGGCAATGCATCGCGTCCCCAAGTCCACGTCCGCCTGCGGTTCGAGAAGCCCGTGGTTGGTCCCATCTTGCTGGGCGCAGGACGATTCTTCGGTTACGGACTCTGCAAGCCTCTCCGGGACGACTTCCAACGATGAATCCACTGACACCCGACGACTTCCCGACGTTTTTCCGTGCGCTGCATGGATGCGATCCTTATGACTGGCAGTGTCGCCTGTCCAAACGTGTGGTGGAGGGAGCGTGGCCCAGCGCGATCGACCTGCCCACAGGTAGCGGCAAAACCTCGTGTCTAGACATCGCCGTGTTCGCGTTGGCCTGTCAAGCGTCTTGGCCCAAAGAGCAACGAACCGCGCCTCGCCGCATGTTCTTTTGTGTCAACCGCCGTGTCATCGTGGACGAAGCGTATCAAAGGGCGCGGAGGATCGCCGAGGAACTTATTAAGGCTGAGCAAGCTGACAACGCCGAGCATCCCCAAACCGTTCTCGGTCGGGTCGCCTCTTGCTTGCGCCAACTCTCGACCTCGCAACGCTCCATTGCTCCGCCGCTGGACGTGCTGGAACTCCGCGGCGGGATTTACCGCGACAACCGCTGGGCCCGGTCCGCGACTCAGCCGACGATCATTTGTTCGACCATGGACCAACTTGGCTCTCGATTCTTGTTCCGAGGTTACGGCGTTTCCCCCCAGGCGGCTCCGATTCAGGCAGCACTCATCGCTTACGAAAGTCTGGTGCTGCTGGACGAAGCCCACATTAGTCGGCCTTTCCTCCAAACGCTCGACTTTGCGCGACGCTACCTTGACCCCACGAAGTGGGCGGAGCAGCCGCTCAGAGTCAAGCCCATGATCGTGGTTCCCATGACCGCGACGCCACCCGAAGGCGTCAACGACGCCGACGTGATCCGCCTCGAAGCCGAGGACCGGACGAACGACGGACTAAATCGACGACTGACGGCCTCCAAAAAAGCGGAACTGATCGCGGTGAACGATCTTGTCTCGGCGATCGTCAAGAAAGCGACCGCCTTCGCGGAGGAAAACCCCGCTGCGGTCGGTGTCATCGTCAACCGCGTCGCTACCGCTAAGGCGGTTTATGACGAGTTGTGCAAAGATCAGAAAAAAAAGAGTGGACGCGGTGCCAAGGTTGAGCTGGTCATCGGCTCAATGCGTCCAATTGACCGAGATGAGCAAACGACATGTCTAGAAAACCTTGTGGGATCGAGTCGCCCGGACGTGACCGAGGAGACGAGTTTCATCGTGGCCACGCAATGTCTCGAGGTAGGAGCCGACTACGATTTCGACGCGCTGGTGACCGAATGCGCGTCGCTGGACGCCCTACGGCAACGTTTCGGGCGGCTCAACCGCCGTGGTCGGCCGGTTGAGGCCAAAGCCGCAATCATTCTCGACAAGAAACAAATCAAGGAGGAGATCAAGCTCGACGACAACAAGCCGGTCGATCCGATTTATGGAAATGCCCTCGCCCGCACTTGGAACTGGCTCCAGGTGCACGCCCAGGTGATTCAAGAGAACGCGGCCATATCCGAACAGGACCAGCCCAAACGGAAAACCAGCGGTGCTGAAGAAACGCGGGTCATCGACTTCGGCATCGATGCGTTCGAGAAGATGCTGCGCGAACATGGCGAGGGTGGACGCATCCCCAAGACCCTGTTGGCTCCCTCAGCGCTGAAGAACGCTCCGGTGATGCTGCCGGCCTACGTTGATTTTTGGTGCCAGACCAGCCCACAACCGACACCCGACCCTGAGGTGTCGTTGTTCATCCACGGGCCGGATGCGGGCGAGCCGGACGTGCAGGTTTGTTGGCGCGCTGATCTGATTCACGATGACCATCTCACGAAAAACCACTGGTGCGACATCGTCGGTCTCTTGCCGCCCACCGCGGCCGAGTGCATGAGCGTACCGATCTCTCGAGTCCGCCGCTGGCTGGCGAATCGTTCCAACCCCAACGACCAAGGCGACTTACTCGAAGTCGTGGAACCGGACGACGCCAACGACGGGAAAGCTAAGAATCAGAAGGTGGATCGTGTCGATCCCTCCCGGATTGGCGTGCTTTGGCGCGGCCCCGAGGAGAGCCAGATTCTTGAAAGCCCCGACCAGCTTCGTCCCGGCGATACCCTGGTACTTCCCACTCAGGCGGGAGGCTGGGACGTATTAGGACATGTGCCGAATGCCTCGCCTGAGACCATCGATGTCGCAGAATTCGCCTTTCGATCCGCTCGTGATCGTTGCGTGCTGAGACTGCATCCCATCCTTCGCAATCAGTGCCGCGCCTCCTCCAATCTCGCCAACGCCACGCCGATCCAAGACTTGCTCGACGAATTGGTTGAGCGGCTTCAAGACGAGGAAGAGCCACTGACTCTGCCTGAACTTCGAAGTCTGCTTGGACGGATCGCCAATGAGATGCCAACCGATCACAAGGAGAAACTCAACGAGATCGACTTGCGAGAGATATTCAAGTCGCTGGCCGACAAGAAACTTGGTCTCCTCCGAGAGGACTACCCAGACAACCGCGGCGTTGTGTTGATGAATCGTCATGTTATGAAATCAAACCAGGTGTTTTTTCCGCCCGAAACGGACGAAGGAGACGACGATCGTTCGCGCACTGAGCGCGAGCAGCCAATCACGCTGAAAGACCACACGGACCATGTGCGTGACGAAGTGTCGCGCATAGTTCAAGCGCTTCCGTTTGACGATCTGGGCGAAGTTTACCGCCTTGCCGCCCAATGGCACGATCTAGGCAAGGCCGACGAACGATTCCAGGCTTGGCTCCGGCGAACCGATCGCACTGACGCTTGGCTTCAAGTCGGGACCAACGGCACGCTTCTGGCCAAGTCCGATGGACTACCGCAAACCGCTCGACAGCGTCGAGAGGCCCGCGAACGCGCACGATTGCCCAAAGGATTCCGTCATGAGATGCTTTCCGTGCAACTTGTCGAACAGAGCGACTTGAGCAAGCAGGCCGCCGATCGACTCGAGCTCGTTTTGCACCTGATCGCCGCCCATCATGGCTACGCGCGACCTTTGGCTCCGGTGGTCATCGACGACGAATGCCCCGAAGTCGCGGTCGAAGGGGTGACCCTGACCAATCAGCAACGGAGCAATTGTCCACCCCATCGCGTTGACTCTGGCATCGCCGAGCGATTTTGGAACCTGACTCGCCGCTACGGCTGGTGGGGCCTGGCCTACCTGGAAGCCGTGCTGAGGCTTGCCGACCAACAGGCCAGCGCCAATGAGGACGAAGGCCGTTTCGATT
>Ga0209017_10002678_pt1 | contig 11062 bp, 5 predicted proteins | sample YNPBryunderm2012_FD_185812 | JGI IMG/M metagenome (GOLD analysis project Ga0209017, IMG submission 185812) | Anoxygenic and chlorotrophic microbial mat microbial communities from Yellowstone National Park, USA - YNP Bryant MS undermat 2012... ... | reverse complement strand
TTGCGGACCGATGTTTCGATTCTCACGTCGGCGATGCGCGGGCCGGCCGGCAGGCTCTCCAGATACACGTCGCCGCACAGTCCGCGGCGGGCCACCGCAGCTTTGACCTGCCGGGCGGCGGCACTGTCGGTGTACGAGAGCAGCACCGCCTGTAGCGGCAAAGCTGCCACGTAGATGCTCAGCATGTGCGTGCCACCCGGGCGACAAAAAGCAGTCAAATCGAGCCGGCCGCCGGGAAAGCGCACTTCGCCGGCGCGCTTGCCCTCAACGAAAACTACCGCATACGAGTTGAGATACTCCAGCGAAAGTTCGATCCGCCGCCCGGCCCAGTCGGCCGGAATGGCGATCTGCCGCTGGTACCATGCGTCGCCGATCCCGCCCAGATTCACCCCTTTCCAGCTTGGATGAGCGTAGAGCGTTTGCGAGTCCTTCTGCATGTAGTCGCCGATGCCCGGCCAGCAGCCGGGAACCTTGAAGTAGCCCCAGTTGGCCTCGGGCACCTGCTCGGCCTGCTGCTGGGCCGGCTGCCAGCGCCACAGCCCGTTGATGCAAACCCGCTGGCGGGTAGAAGTGGTTTGCCGGTAAGCCTTTTGCATGTCCCAGATGGCCTGGACCCCATCGGGCAGAACGGCCATTGGCCGCGTATCGGCGGACGGTGCGCCCCAGGCCGGTGTGGCGGCCTGAAACGTCGCGGCGGCAATCGCCGCCAGCAACCAAAACAACGGCACAGTCTGCGCCGAAGGTGCCTTCACAAAGGGGCTGACAGCGTAGGCGGGCATAGTCGGTCTCCTGTTGCACGGGAGCAGATGGAGGACTGTGCGGCGGATTTAGCGGCGGGTATAAAACTTGTTCGGAAAACGCGCGGCTCGGGCGTTCGGACTCGGCCTTGCCGCTTTTCGTTTCCCGTTGCGCTGTGTTATCATAATGTGATTTTTGTAGCAATAGCGCGGGCGAATCGAACGCCTCGTCGCGCTGTTTTGGCAGGCGGACTGTAGCAGATACTCGGGCACGTCGGCCGCCCTGGTCGCCTCGGGCTGGAACATTGCAGACGGCTCGGCGCAGGGCCGCTTTGGCGCGCACAAGCGCCCAGATGTCCTGGGAGTTCTGCTTTGCCGGGCGGGCTGCACGGCCGATTTTGCGTATAGGCTCCGCAGCGTGTTTTGCGCGCAGCAGGGCCGGCCCGCCGACCGCAGCGGACCTGCTATTGACGTTCGCAATACGTGGGGGCGCAAACCAATAGCAAAACGTTGTGTCAACCGGTAAATACCTTTTGCGAAGATCAAAAAGTTCGGCGCCGCAGCCGGCGCAGAGAGACCAAATGGAGGATTGTAAGTGCCGCGACGCGACGATCTGCACAAGATACTGATCATTGGTTCCGGCCCGATCATCATCGGCCAGGCCTGCGAGTTCGACTACTCGGGAACTCAGGCGTGCAAGGCCTTGCGCGAAGAAGGTTACCAGGTGGTGCTGGTCAATTCCAATCCGGCCACCATCATGACCGACCCGGAGATGGCCGACCGCACCTACATCGAACCGCTGACCTGCGAGATGCTGGAGAAGATCATCGCCGCCGAGCGGCCCGATGCTTTGCTTCCCACCCTGGGCGGACAGACCGGCCTGAATCTGGCGATGGAACTGCATCACCACGGCGTGCTACAGCGCTACGGTGTGGAACTGATCGGGGCAAAAGCCGATGTGATCGCCAAGGCCGAACAGCGCGACCTGTTCAAGGCCGCCATGGAGCGCATCGGGCTGGAGGTCTGCCGGGGCCAGACCGTCACCTCCCTGGAAGAAGCGCGCGAGGCCATCAAGGACATCGGGTTGCCCTGCGTAGTGCGTCCCAGCTTCACACTTGGCGGCACCGGTTCCAGCGTGGCCTACAACCGCGAGGAGTTCGACGCCCTGGTACTCAAAGGCCTTGACGCCTCGCCCATCCACCAGGTGCTGTTGGAGGAATCGGTGCTGGGATGGAAAGAGTTCGAGATGGAGGTGATGCGCGACGCCGACGACAACTGCGTGATCATCTGCTCCATCGAGAACTTCGACCCCATGGGAGTGCACACCGGCGATTCCATTACCGTCGCCCCCGCCCAAACCCTGACCGACAAGGAATACCAGCGCATGCGCGACGCCTCGATCGCCGTGATGAGGGAGATCGGGGTGGACACGGGCGGATCGAACATCCAGTTCGCCATCCATCCGCAGACCGGGCGCATGGTAGTCATCGAGATGAATCCCCGCGTCAGCCGCAGCAGCGCCCTGGCCTCCAAGGCCACCGGTTTTCCTATCGCCAAGATCGCCGCCAAGCTGGCCGTGGGCTACCGGCTGCACGAGCTTCCCAACGACATTACCCGGGAGACGCGGGCCTGCTTCGAGCCGACCATCGACTATGTGGTGGTGAAGATTCCCCGCTTCACCTTCGAGAAGTTCCCCGAGGCCGACCCAGTGCTGACTACGCAGATGAAGAGCGTAGGAGAGACGATGGCCATCGGGCGAACTTTCAAGGAGGCCTTTCAGAAGGCGCTGCGCGGCTTGGAAGTGGGAAGTTTCGGCTTTGGCTGCGATGGGAAGGACCTGTGGGGAACCAAACAGCAGCCTTCGATCGATGAAGTGCGCGCCAAACTGGCTGTGCCGAATGCCGAGCGAGCGTGGCACCTGCGCTACGCCATCAAGTACGGGATGTCCATCGGGGAAATCCACGAACTGACCGGCATCGACCCCTGGTTCCTGGAAAACTTGCACGAGCTGGTGGAAATCGAAGACCAGCTCCGCTGGCAGGGGCGACTGCACGCGGTCGACGACGCTACGCTGCGCCGCGCCAAGCGCTGCGGCTTTTCGGACCGGCAATTGGCTGTGCTGCTGGGCAGCACCGAGATGGGAGTGCGCGAGCACCGCAAACGGCGCGGCATCGTGGCCACGTTCAAGGCTGTGGATACCTGCGCCGCCGAGTTCGAGGCCTACACGCCTTACTATTACTCCACATACGAGGATGAGGACGAGACGCCGCCGAAGTCCCCAGGCTGCCGCAGGGTGATGATCCTCGGCGGCGGGCCTAATCGGATCGGACAGGGAATCGAGTTCGATTATTGCTGCTGCCATGCAAGTTTCGCCCTGCGCGAGTTGGGAATCGAGTCGGTGATGGTCAACTCGAATCCGGAAACCGTCAGCACCGATTACGATACCAGCGATATTCTGTTCTTCGAGCCGTTGACGATCGAGGACGTGTTGAACATCTACGAGCGTGTCCAGCCCGAGGGTGTTATCGTCCAGTTCGGCGGCCAGACGCCGCTGAACCTGGCCCGCGCGCTGAGCAACGCCGGCGTTCCCATCCTCGGCACCAGTGTAGAGACGATCGAGGCTGCCGAAGACAGGGAAAAGTTCCGCGATTTCCTGGCACGCCTGGGACTACAGCAGCCAGCCAGCGGCGTGGCCCGCACAACGGCCGAAGCACGCACCGTCGCCGCCGCCATCGGCTTTCCGCTGCTGGTGCGTCCCAGTTACGTGCTGGGTGGGCGGGCGATGGAAATCTGTTACGACATGGCTCAGTTCGAGCGCTTCGTGGCCGAAGCCTTCGTCGCCGCCCAGGGCCAGCCAGTGCTCATCGACCGCTTTCTGGAAGACGCCATCGAAGTCGATGTGGACGCCGTGTCCGACGGCCAGCACGTGCTGGTGGCGGGAATCATGGAGCACATCGAGGAAGCGGGCGTCCACTCTGGCGACTCGGCTTGCGCTATTCCGCCTTACAGCCTGCCGGAGGATATAGTGGAGCAGATACGCCAGGCCACCATCACCCTGGCCAAGAGCCTGCGCGTGTGCGGACTGATGAACGTCCAGTTCGCCGTCAAGCAGGAAGGCGATCAGCGCATAGTGTACGTATTGGAGGTCAACCCCCGCGCCAGCCGCACGGTGCCTTTCGTCTCCAAAGCCACCGGGGTGCCGCTGGCGAAGATTGCCGCCAAGGCCATGGTGGGAGTATCGCTGCTCGAGCAAGGATACACTACCGATCCAGTACCTGTGCAGACTTCAGTAAAGGAATCGGTATTTCCATTTGTGAAGTTTGCGGGCATCGACATCGTGTTGGGGCCGGAGATGAAATCCACCGGCGAGGTCATGGGCGTGGCCGAGGAGTTCCCCATCGCCTTCGCCAAAAGCCAGATAGCCGCCGGCACATTGCTGCCGCGCCAGGGACGCATCTTCGTCAGCATGAACGATCGCAGCAAAGCGCAGTTCGTGCCCTTGGCACGCCGGCTGGCGGCGATGGGTTTCGAGCTATTGGCTACCACCGGCACCGCACGATGCCTTGAGGCGGCCGGCATCAATGTGCGCCGGGTGAAGAAGCTCCAGGAGGGACATCCGAACCTTATCGACTACATGCTCAACGGCGAGGTGCAACTGGTGTTCAACACCCCCAGCGGCAAGGGCGCCAGAACGGACGAAGGACGCATTCGCGCCGCAGCCGTCGCCCGGGGTGTGCCCTGCGTAACCACCTTGCAGGCAGCCGAAGCCGCCGTGAGTGCTATGGAAGCCCTCCGCCGCACGACGCTTTCGGTGCAGGCACTGCAAGACCGGTTGCCCCAGTACGCCCGACGCTGAAATTGCAACGCGCAGTCCCCCAAACCGCATTGGTCATCTGGCCACGGACTGCTGGTCGGCCGGCACAGTTGCCTTCCGTGCAGCGTGACCTAACTTTCACTAGGAGGCAACGCTATGCGCATTGCAATGGTGGGAACCGGCTACGTGGGGCTTGTCACCGGCACCTGCCTGGCCGAGACAGGCAATGACGTGACATGCGTGGACAGCGATCGGGCGAAGATCGAGCGGCTCCGGCGGGCCGAGGTGCCCATCTACGAGCCGGGACTGGCCGAGCTGATCCAGCGCAACGTGGCGGCCGGCAGGCTGCAATTCACCACGGACCTGACAGGTGCAGTAGCCCCTGCGGCTGTGGTGTTCGTGGCCGTGGGCACACCGTCGGCCGAAGACGGCTCGGTGGACCTCAGCGCGGTGTGGAACGTCGTCGAGCAGATGGCCCCCGCTTTGCGCGCCGATACCATCGTGGTGCTCAAGAGCACCGTTCCCGTGGGAACCAACGCCGCCGTGGCGCGCAGGCTGAAGGATTTGACCGGCCTTGACATAGAGGTGGCCAGCAATCCCGAGTTCCTCAAAGAAGGCACCGCCATCGAGGACTTCATGAAGCCGGATCGCGTGGTCATCGGCACCCGCAGCGAAAGGGTGCTGGAAGTGCTCTGGGACCTGTATCAGCCTTACCTGCGCACCGACAAGCCGCTGCTGCACATGTCGCCCGAAAGCGCCGAAATGACCAAGTACGCGGCCAATGCCCTGCTGGCCACCAAGATCAGTTTCATCAACGAGATCGCCAACATTTGCGAGCGGGTGGGGGCCGACGTGAACGAGGTGCGCCGGGGCATCGGGCACGACAGCCGGATCGGCTTCGCCTTCCTGTTTCCCGGCGTGGGCTACGGCGGAAGCTGCTTCCCCAAAGATGTCCAGGCACTGGCGGCGGTGGCGCGGCAGGCAGGCGTCCAGCCGCGAATCCTGGTGGCTACACACGAGGTGAACCGACGCCAACGGGAACTGCTGGCCGAAAAGATCAAGCGGCACTTCGGCGAGTTGACTGGGCTGAAGCTGGCCGTTTGGGGACTGGCCTTCAAGCCCGGCACCGACGACATCCGCGAAGCCCCATCGCTGTGCATCATCCAGCGGCTGTTGCAGTGGGGTGCGGAAGTCGCCGTGCACGATCCGGTAGCGATGGACAACGTCCGGGCGATTTTCGCACAGAAGCTGTGCTACTGCGAGCATCCGTACGATGCGCTGCACGGGGCGGACGGTCTGGTCGTGGTCACCGAATGGAAACAGTTCGTGCATCCCGATTTCGCCCGGATGCGCCAGTTGATGCGCCAGCCGGTGATCTTCGACGGCCGCAACCTGTACCATCCGCAGCGGATGGCGCAAGAGGGCTTTGTGTACTACAGCGTGGGCCGTCCGGCGGTGCGTCCGGCGTGAGTTTGTTTGCGCGTTTGTTTCCGCGCGGACGTGCCGAGAATGGTGCTGATTATTTCCGCGCCGGGCTGCCGAGAATGCTGCTGACTATTTCCGCGCGGTCGTTCCGAAGATCGTTGCGGAACTGCGTCCAGGGGCTGGGGTGTCAGGCGGGTCTGCCAGTGGTGGCGGAAAAATCGACATCGGCGACAGCAAAATCGCCAGCCGTCCGGCCGATGGCACCGGGCCGCCCAAAAAGCGCCAATAACCCAGACGACGCAAGTGTAAACAAAATTAGCACTTGCGTCTGTAGTCGCATTTATCAGCCGTATGGCATCCAAATTGCTGCACAGGCACGCCAGGCCTAGCGCCTACAGTACCCCCACAGTGGGTGCGGGGCTGGTGCGGCACGGGCTGCTCCGGCCCCGCAACCCAAACATCGGCGTAGAATTGGTGTGACAAGTGTTTGAGGCGATCAAGTCCGTCAGATATCGAGTCGGGGAATGTTTTATCAAGGGAGTGTCTCGTATGAGAATCCTGCATACAGCAGTATTAAACCCTTACGCCATAGGTTATGCCGGTTTTGCGCGCTTGTTTTCCAGTGAGATCTGGAGGGCCACGCTCTGTCGTGGCCGTGTGCCCCGTGCTACCGGACGCGACGGAGCGCGTCCCTCCATTTGGTTGCGGGCGCAGCTTGCGTCAGGTAAGACCGCTATCCTTCTGTTTGCCCTGTTGTGTACCGGTCCAGTCTTTGCAGCCGACCGGCCCGCAGTGGGACCGGATCCCGAGCTTTATCAGCGCACCGTATCTCGGGCGATAGACTATTTGACCAAACAAGGGCAGGCCGAAGATGGCTCCTTCAGCAAGCAAGCGGGAATCGGCGTCACGGCGCTGGTGACCACAGCATTGCTGCGTGCCGGGTTGACGCCGCAAGACCCCGTGGTGGCCAAGAGCCTGAAGCTGCTGGAAAGCTACGTGCAGCCCGACGGCGGCATCTATACCCCCGATTCCTTCTACAAGAACTATGAAACTTGCATCGCCATCATGTGCCTTGTCGAGGCCAACAAGGACGGCCGCTACACCAAGACCATCCAGCAGGCCGAGGCGTTCGTCAAGGGCATTCAATGGACTGAAGGCCAGGGCAAGCAGAAGGCGGATATGGAGTACGGCGGTGCCGGCTACGGCAGAAGCAAGCGGCCCGATCTGTCCAACACTTCCTTCCTGATCGACGCGCTGGTGGCCTGCGGACGTGGGCCGGACGACGAGGCGATCCAAAAGGCACTGATCTTCGTCTCTCGCTGCCAGAACCACGAGAGCGAACACAACACGGCGCCGTTTGCCCCGAAGAATCCCGACGGCGGCTTCTACTACACCTGCGCCGCCGGCGGCGAGAGCTTCGCAGGCAAGTTGCCCAACGGCGGGCTGCGCAGCTACGCCTCGATGACTTACGCCGGTCTGAAGAGCATGATCTACGCTGGTCTGAAAGCCGACGACCCCCGCGTCAAAGCCGCTACTCAGTGGATCCGCCAGCACTACGATCTGAAGACCAATCCGGGTCTGGGCGAGATGGGCTTGTATTACTACTACCACACATTCGCCAAGACCATGCACGCACTGGGCCAGGATTTGTTCGAGGACGCCAAAGGCGTCAAACACGATTGGCGCAAGGAACTGGTCGAGGAACTGGCCTCTCGTCAGCAGGAAAATGGCTCCTGGGTCAACAAGGCCGACCGCTGGATGGAAGGCGATCCGAACCTGGTGACCGGCTACGCACTGTTGGCGCTTTCCTACTGCCGGCCCAAGTGATGATAGCCACTGGTCCTTTATGACAGAACATGTGCTCGTTCTGCGCGCACGTTTTCAACAGGTATGGAGGGCCACGCTCAGTCGTGGCCGCATTTCGCGTTGCTGATTTGACCAGCATCAACGCAAACATAGCGGACGCAACCGCAGCGCGTCCCCCAAATAGCGCCATTCGGATGCGTCCATAGGCAGCGGTAGGCCGAAGCAAGCCTTCGCGTTCGGCTGGCAGAAAGTACCCTCCAGTTGCTGGGCCGTCTGCCAGTAGCGCAGATCGGTACGGCGACTGTTGGCTTGCAGGTTTTCGCGGGTGCCGCTTCCCGGGACGGAAGATTTTGCGCTGAAAGTATGCGCGGGCTGGCCGACGAACAATCGGAAATCTTAACGGCGGACAATGCGTGTGTGTTTGTTGTGGCGTCTTTGCCGTTTTCAGATTGCGTGGAGGTCATCTTATGTACAGTAGTGGAGGTCATGTTATGTACAGTAACAGGCGCGGTGTTACTTTGGTCGAAATGCTGGTGGTGATATCCATAATAATCATCCTGGCCGGATTGCTGCTGCCGGCGCTTGCCACCACGCGGGAGTCTGCCCGCTCGACACAATGCCAGAGCAACTTGCGGCAGCTTTACCTGGCGACGATGCAATTCGTGGGGGTTTCCAACGGCATATTGCCGCCGCACCGTTGGCCCGACAGAACTCGCCGCGTGATGGTGCGCTTCAACGACGCGGAGGCGGTTGAGGTGATCAGGCCGCGCTGGCCGACCTTGCTCAGCGATTTCTGCCAGGGAGTATTCGATCTGGAGCAACTGCGGCGGATTCAACAAATAACCGGCAAAGTGGACGACGAATTGGCCGTTGTTACCAACAACATCTTCATCTGTCCGGATGCTCCGGAGCGCGTGGGGGTGCGCAACCTGGGTTACGGTTACAACTATCAGTTTCTGGGCAATTCGCGGCCGAAGTATTTCGACAACCCTAGCCAGTTGCCCGGCGCGCAGTACGCCTGCTTTCCGGTCAGCGAAAGCAGCGTAGCTGCGTCGCACATGACTGTGGTCTTTGCCGACTCGCTGGGATCGGCCGGCGAGTGGCCCGCACGCCAGAGACTGCCCTACAGCGCAGCCGAGCGGCTGGTCAATTCTGTGGGCAATCACGGCTACACGCTCGATCCGCCAAGGTCTTACACCACCGACGGAGTGAACTTCACCAACGCCCATTACGGCCCGAACGAATGCACCGCAAACAGCTTCATGTGCCCGGTAGAGCCGAGGCACGCGGGGCGGGCGAATGTGGTGTTCCTGGACGGGCATTTGGCGTCGATGACCCCGGAGGATCTGGGTTATTCGGTCAATTTGGATGGTTCCTTCAACCGCAACGGTGTTACGAACAAGTACTTCAGCGGCACGGGTACCGACCGTAACCCGGCGCCCTGCGACCCCAATCGCCCTTGATCGCCTGGCGCGCAACACCCCGGGCCTTGCTCGAGCGGTCCGATGGGCGGCCTGAGCACGTCGACAAACGCGGTGTGTGCCAATCTGCTCGGTGCGTCATCCATGGGGAAGCGCCACGGCGCTGTTAGCGGGAAAGAGTCTCGATGACTGTTTCGAGATGACCGTGAAACCGCCGCACGACGACAATCGATGCTACACGGTAGCCGACGAAGGCAACCACGCGCGGCCGACCGGCAGTCCCGACACGCTCACAGTCGGCAGCCAATTGCGATTGGACTTCGATTGTCCGCAGTGTGGGGTTTCCGGCTGGGTGATGTGGACGAAGCTGGCGCGGGTGATGCGATGCCACGCCTGCCGCACACGATTCTGGATCGACACCAGCGGGCGTCTCGTATCAGAACGGCAATCGCGCAACGTCAGATTCATCTGTCCCCGTTGTCGTCATCAGGATACACTGCCGGAACAGTTGCTGCCGACCGCTATCGCCTGTCCCGCCTGCGAGACCCGTTTGGAACTGAATGCCAACGGTTTGGTCTGTGACCATTCTGGCAGTCGGCTTGCAAGCCGCTTGCGGCGCAGCCGGTTTTCCGCCCACAGGCGAAGCCAGCGGTGGCTGTGGCGTGTGGCGATTGCAGCGGCGATGGTGGGGGTGGTCGGGCTGTGCTGGGTGGCGGCTGGGCTGATGCGGCACTCCGTCTGGCTGCTGCCCAGCCCGACAGATGTCGCCCTGGAGAAAGCCGTTAAAGAGTTTACCATGTTGTGCCACCAAGGCCGTATCGAGGAGGCGGCGCGTTTTGTTGTCCCAGAGCAGCGCATGTACTTCCAGCGCTGGTTGGCCTGTTGGCTTCCGGCCATCAGATCGTCGAAAGATTCGGATCCGGGCAGAGCTAGCATCACGGTACACACGCTCAGCAGGCAGCCCGACCGAGCCTTGCTCCACGTCAGCGTCGAACTAGACTCTCGTCGCACAATAGGGTTCACGCAGCAGTGGGTGCCCGGCGACTGTGGATGGAGATTCGATGCCGCCGCTGCCTTCCTTGCGGTGGCCGGCAGCGGAGATTGAGGCCCGAGCCAACTACAGCCATCGCTATAAATTCATGTGCCATAACGTTTTCTGTGCCCCCCAGTATCGTCCAAGCAATCTTGATCCCATGGGGTTGACATACGTATAATCCCGCCGGCCGGCAAAGCCTTCTCGCGTAAATATAGCCGGGATTTGGGGTTAGACGAACGTCGGATTGCCGCCGCCAGCGCAGTCCGACCGGCAAGGATGCTGCTCTGCTAAGACCCACCGGGCACAACACGATTTGCGCTGCACGCGCCCCCGCGCTGTTGGGAGGCAGCGAAAAGGCCGCGCGCCGGAAACCACCCGCCCAAGCGACACTGCCGCTGACGGTGCGGTCGATAAGACGGGCGGCGATGGGTGTCTTGGCGCTGCTGTTGACATTGTGGCACGCAGCCGCGGCGGCTCAGGTGACGATTCCCGACGTGCAGCAGCCGGGCGAAGCGATTGTGGTCTCCGCCGAATCGGCCCAGCGGTGGAAACAGGGCGCGTACGAAGTCTGGGTGCTCGACAAGTGTCATATCCGCCAGGGCACCGCAACCGCCCAAAGCCAGCAGGCGGTACTGTGGATCGACCATGCCAGTCCACTTCAGATGCGTCCGAACCGTGTGCTGGCCTACCTGGAAGGGCAAGTCCAGGTCGATCTTGGCCCGGCGCAGGGAAACGTGCGGTTGACCGACCGGGCCTGGTTCGGGCAGTTCAGCAGCGGGCGATCGGTAGAGGTGTACGCTGCCCGGGTGGCGGGAAAACCCGA
>Ga0209017_10002673_pt1 | contig 11071 bp, 6 predicted proteins | sample YNPBryunderm2012_FD_185812 | JGI IMG/M metagenome (GOLD analysis project Ga0209017, IMG submission 185812) | Anoxygenic and chlorotrophic microbial mat microbial communities from Yellowstone National Park, USA - YNP Bryant MS undermat 2012... ... | reverse complement strand
GTGTGTCTCTGTGGTGAGCGAACCGCGGGATGTCCTCGAGCATCACCTTTAGGATGAGGCAGGCGACAGGGTTCAGGTCGCTGGCGAACGCCTCGCAGCCGAGCCGTAGGGCCTCCAGCGGGATGGAGCCGCCGCCGGCGAACGGATCGACCACCAGAGGGGGCTGCTCCGGATAGGCCGCCCTGACCAGCCCACGGCCGACCTCCAACCAGACCGCGTGTGCCGACAAATCCCAATTGGCGAAATCGCCGATGAACTTCAGAAGCGCCCGCCGGAGGTCCTCATTCTTCGCGCCGACCGTCCCCATCACCTTCGGCAGCAGTGCCCGCGCCTTGGCCTTGAAGTCCCTGGGGCAGTGCTTATCGCACGGGTCGGGCAGCAGGAGGCCCAGGAGCATGGCCCGGCACGCGGCCAGCGGCCGCCGTGCCCACCACAGGTGCAGCGTGGAGGGGTGCCCGTGCCGGATGGACTTCTCCCGCGCCGAGTGCTTCGACACCACCGCAATCGGAAAATCCACCTCGGCCAGTCGTTTGCACTGCTTGGGGATCATGGCTGGCGTCCTTCAACAAGAGCGGCGGCCCACTGCACGACACGTTCGGCCAGCGCCAACGCCTGGCGGTATTCTTCGGGGGAAACGGGCTCAGTGAATCCGGGGTATCGGGCCTCCCATGCGTAGTGCGTCAGATCGGCGGCTTCCCAAATGTACTCCGGAACTTGCAGACCGGCCAGTTCAAGGCCATGGAGCAGATCGTCGAGGTCGTGGGTGTACCGGAAGACCTGCCCGCGAGCCCTGTACACCGCTTTGATGGCTTTTTCGGCTGCCTGCTGTGCATGGAAGCAGAGGCTCTCATAGGCCCCGCCTTCGGGCAGCGGGACGCGGGCCATGGCCAGATCTCGTCTGGCATAAAGCAGCCATTCTGCCGGGGAACCGGGAATCTCGCGCTCAGGGAGCATGGTAGATTTCCCTTCCTTCCGCGAGGGCGGGGCAGATGATCAGCGACGGCTCGTGACCGAACCGCTGAACGTCGCTTTCCGTCACCACGACGATGTCCTTCGGCACGCCAAGCCGACGAAGGGAGCGGTAGATCTGTCGGCAAGTTTCCTTCCGATGAACTCCGTCGGGCATGACGACCAGCACATCCAGATCACTGTTCGGTCCCATCTGGCCGCGCGCGGCGGAGCCAAAGAGAATGATTCTCCGAGGATGCACAGCCTGCACGATGCGGTCGACCAGTTCCCGGATGGTCTCTTCCCCAGGGGGGCCTTGTACGGTCATAGGCGTAATCCTCATGTGCGTGAATGGTCCTTCATCGGCCGGGTCATCGCGCTGAGGTCCAGCCAGTAGTGTGCCACCTTGGTGACTTCATGCCAGGGAAGCCGTACCGGGTCCTTGACGGGTTCCTGAAGGGTAGGGTGCGTGGCGCAGTTGGTGACCACGTAAAGCCAGTAGCAGTCGCGGCGATCTTCGGCCACGCGGCGCTCGTTGGGCGTCAGGACGATCCTCCCAGTCGCCTCGGCCAGGCCCTTGACCTCGATCAGACGGAGTTCGCCGGAGCTTAGGTCCAGGCTCGTCACGTCGTAACCGAGGTCCTTCTCGTGAACGTCGTAAACCTGGCGTCCCTGGGCCTTCTCGTATTCCATGACCACCCGCATGGCGATGGCCTCGGTCTGGGCATTCGGCTGCAAACGTTGGACTTCGGGCGACTGACGTTCCGGGTGCGGCAGCACGAGGACGCTGGCGATGCGCTCGACGGCTTGAAGCGTGAGCGACCGCTGCTGCTGGAGTTCCTTGCGGCGGCGCTCGCGCCGGGCCAGGAGTTCGGCATGGCGGTTTTCGGCCTGGGCCAGGCGGCCGTCCGCGCCGGCGACGCCCTTTTCCTTGTCGAGGCTGGCCTTGCCGATTTCTTCGTCAGCCCGCTGAAGCAGTTCGGTTAGCGACAGTTCCACGTGCTCGGCGATCCGCTGGACCTCGGCCAGTCGCTCCTTGCGGGTCTCTTCCAGGAAGGGCTGGAGCGCGTTCTCATACAGCCACGCAAAAGGCTCCGGCTCGAAGGCAACCGGCGGCAGGCTGGCCGGCGGATCACAGGGCATCAGGTTGGAAAGGATGGTTTCACCACAGAGACACGGAGAGCACGGAGAATCGGTTTCTTTCCCCTCCTGTGTGCCCTCTGTGCCTCTGCGGTGAGTCTTCAGTTCCACGGCGAAGAGCCGCTCGTGGACCACGTGGCCGAGGCCGTCCACCACCCGGGCGCGGTAAAAGTCGATCCGCGAAGGCTCCTCGTGCTGAAGGGAGTAGAAGCAGGCCCCCTTGGCCAACGTTTCGGCGGCCAGGGTCCAGGTGTGCCGACGGATGGCCTCGAAGAGCGGATGGCCGGGCGTGACCCATTCGAGGTTGTTCTTCTCGGCGGTATCGCGGTCGGTCGAGCAGCGGGGGTACTTGGCCGCCAGGGGCGGCAGTCGCCAGTCCTGCTCGCGTTCGTACTGTCGCAGGACCGGCGGCGTGCGCTCAGGCTCGAAGGTGTGCGGCATGGTCTCGACGCCCTTGAGCCTGAAGGGGACGTACCTGGCGGCATCGCGGATGAAGCGGGCGATGGTTTCCGGCACCACGCGGCGTTCCTGCGCCCGTGCCCGGCGCTCGATGAGCATCTCCAGGTTGAGCTTCTTGGAGGCCAGGCCTTCAAGCGCGTTCTGGCAGATGGCGCGGAAGCGGCCCTCGTCGACGTTCTCGAGCAGTCGTTCCTCAAGGTCGGCATCCCCGAGTTTGCCGGCGTAGTAGTCGCGCAGGATGCGTTCCACGTGGGCTGCCGGCAGGACTTCGCCGACGACGTTGAAGACGGCGTCGTCGTCGAGCGCGTCGCGGATTTCCTGGAGCTTCTCCAGCAGCCGCTGGAGGACGCGGCCCTCGATGGTGTTTGTGGCCACGAAGTTGAAGATGAGGCAGTCCTTGCGCTGGCCGTATCGGTGGATGCGGCCCATGCGCTGCTCGAGGCGGTTCGGGTTCCAGGGGATGTCGTAGTTGAAAAGGATGTTGCAGCACTGAAGGTTGATGCCTTCGCCCGCGGCCTCGGTGGCCACGAGCACCTGGATCGCGCCGTCGCGAAATTGCTGTTCCGAATAGAGACGAGTGCCCGGCTCGTCACGGGAGCCGGATTTCATGCCCCCGTGGATGCAGCCGACCCGGAATCCCCAGCCTTTGAGTTTCCCCACGAGGTAGTCAAGCGTGTCCTTGAACTCGGTGAATATCAGAAGACGCTTGTCGGGTTGGTCGAAGAAGCCCTCCTTGTGGAGCAGGTCCTTGAGCTTAGACAGCTTGGCCTCGGAGTCGGTGCTTTCCACCGTCCGCGCTTGCTCGGCGAGTTGATGAAGTTCGGCAATCTCCTTGCGCACCTGCTCGGCGTTCCCCGCCAGGGTGATGGCCGCGAGCATCTCCTCCAAACGCTCGCGCTCGTTCTCCTCCATTTCCTCGATTTCTTCCGGGTCGGGCAAGTCAGGCGGGGCAAGTTTGACGAGTTCCTGGGCCTTCTTCAGACCTTCTTCAAGCCTGCGGGCACGGTTTTCAAGGCTGTGGCGCATGGCGTAGGTGCTGGAGGCCAGCCTGCGCTGGTAGAGGGACATCAGGAAGCCGACCGCACGGGCGCGGGGGTCATCGCCTTGGGCGGCGGCTTTGGCGCTTTGGCGCTTCACGAAAAGGGTGATCTCCCTGTAGAGTTCGAATTCCGCACCGTCAATTTGGAAGTCGACGGTGTTCGGGATGCGTTTGGTGAATATCTTCTCGGCGGCCCAGGTGCCATCCGATCGCCGCTCCGGGAAATAGACCATGGCCTCCTTGGTGCGGCGCAGGTAGAACGGCGCGCGGCGGCGGTTCATAGCCTCGCGGATGGAACGGACGTCCGCGTAGGCGTCCGGGTCGAGCAGTTGAAGGAACAGGGAGAAGTTCTCGGGGTCGCCCTTGTGGGGCGTGGCGGTCAGCATCAGGATGTGGTCCGACGTATCGCGCAGGAGCTCGCCGAGGGCGTAGCGCGCGGTCTTGCGGGCCGGAGGCGTCCAGGACATGCGGTGGGCCTCGTCCACAATGACCAAGTCCCAGTGGACCTGCCTCAATCCTGGCAGTATCTCGGTCCGCTTGGCAAGGTCCAGCGACGTGATGACCTTCTTCTGCTCCAGCCACTGGTTGACGCCGAACTGGTCGCGGATGTCGCCACCCTTGAGGACCAGGAACTTCTCGTCGAACTTCTCCTTGAGTTCACGCTGCCATTGGAAGCAGAGGTTTGCCGGGCAGACAATCAGAATGCGTTCGGCGAGGCCGCGAAGTTCGAGTTCGCGGATGAGCAGACCGGCCATGATCGTCTTACCGGCTCCGGCGTCGTCGGCCAAGAGGAACCGAACCCGAGGGAGCTTGAGGAGGTAGTCGTAGACGGCTTCGAGCTGATGCGGCAGCGGGTCGACGCGGGAGATGGAGAGGCCAAAGTAAGGGTCGAACTCCCAGGCGATGCCAAGCGAATACGCCTGAAGGCCCAGCCGAAGGAGACGCCCATCTCCGTCGTAGCTGAAACGGGCGTCGCTAATCGTCAGGATCGCAAGGTCCTGAGCGGTCAACATCACCTCGCGGAATCGCTCGCTCTGCGTGCCCACCAGCCCGACAACCCACGTTCCGTTGCCGTTGTCACGCACCGTCTTCACGCGCATCGGCTCATTGAAGCTCGGGCCGGTGAGCACTTTGCCTTGTTGGATGGGATGCGCCTCGCTCATTCGGATGACTTTCTTTTCAGCGGCACCTTACTCTCCGCGTCCAGTTCTTCCTTGATCTCCAAGAGGCGGCGGACCAGGAACGGCTGTGGTCTCCGCTTGCCGTTCTCCCAGTGGTTCACCGAGCCATAGGTGACGCCGACCTTCTGGGCGAACTGTTCCTGCGTCAGGCCGAGCCGCTCGCGGAGCTCCTTGACCAGCTTCGGAATGTTCGGATAAGTCATGGTCGCCTTCCTGCGAACCGTTGCCACAAGAGAACCCAGTCTCATGCAACACGCCATATTATCCTGCATATTGGGGCCCGCTTGTCAACTGCTTTGCGGGCGTCTTGGGAATCTGGAAATCCGAGGGGGGCGGACGGCCGGTGGCCGGAGACGGACGGGATTCTTGGCAGGGCGAATGTGCGTCTTACTGGGCGGGGCGCACTTGCCCGACCAGCGAGCGCTTCGAAGGCGGCCCAGTCGGGCATCGTGCCGTCGGCTTGGTGGGCCTTGCGGGCCTGGCGGATCACAGCGTTTCCCCCCTGCTTGACGCTGGTTTCAACCTCGACATGCGGCTAAAGCGGCCAGGATGGTATCGAGAATCCGGTGCGTGGCGAACTCCGCTGCCGCTACGGCCCGCACTGCTTGGCGATCCATCGCCTGGGCCTCGAGCACGGCGTCGAGGTAGGGGGCGTTGGCCTACTCGCCGATGTCACTGTCTGCCCGCTGGCGGCCGGATGGGAGGCGCTGGACGAGTTAGCCGGTGACGCCGTGCCGGCCAAAGGTGGTTCCGGTGTGGACGCCGACGGCGGGGCAGCCGCGGACCCAGGTCGCTTGGAGCGACAGAGGCCCTCGTGCTCGTCTGTCAGGTAGCTACAGCCGCGGGGCCGACGGTTGCCTTGGCGGCGGGACTGCAAAGAGTCCGTCAATCCATGGCCACCGCAGAGCGCGTCGGCATGACGGCGTGAAGGCCCACATCAAACGGTGCTTCCCACGGTGCTCTCGGTTTGGGCCCGAGGTGCGCGCCAGGTGCTATACTGCTTGCCGGGCGTTGCATCGGTTTGCAGCGATTTGCACTGAAGCCGGGGCTGAAAGCCGGGCGAGCATCGGTCTCGCGGACCGACGGAAGTGGCGACGTGGCCTAGAGTTCCGGCCGGAAGAGAAGACGCCGCAAGCGGTTAGGGCTTGCAGCATTGGCAGTCGCGGCAACCGGCCGACGGCGCTCCAGATCGTCGATGAAGCACGTCGCTTATTCCGCCACAAAGCGCGCCCGGAGGGACTCGAACCCCCAACCCTCGGTTCCGAAGACCGATGCTCTATCCGGTTGAGCTACGGGCGCAGGCTGATCCGAAAATGTCACTCCGGTATCAAGTCAAACTGCACTTTCCCAAAAAAGTCGCAAGTCTTTTTGCTGCCGAGTGCCGTCGCTGGCTAGGCCCGGATATGGTTTTCACTTTCAGCCAACGATACCTTGTCGGGCCAATAATGTCTAGCTACCCGGTACGTGGGCGGGCGCCCATTGTAGATGCACATCAGCTTTTGCTGTGATCGGTGTGGCCAAGGGCGATGGGGGGACGCGATGCTGTGGCGTCCGCTGTGTTTTGCTCAATGCCGGGCGATCATCGACGCCAAGTGCGGCCACGACGGGGGTGGCACTTCAGGTTGCCCGACAACAATGCCGCCACGCCGCTGCTGAGCCTGAACGAAGTGATGCGAGATGGCGAGACTCCAGTGGACAGCAGCTTGGCGCAGTGGGCGGGCGCCGATATGCTTGGGCAGGTTTTTCACTTCCAGCGATTGCCGTCGATTTATCGGGAGCGGGTTTTTCAACAACGGCCATTGTCCTAAGAAATGCTGTCCTAAGAAACGGAGGATGCCCATGAGCGTATTGCGATTCGGCTTTGCCGGCGGTGGGTTCATTGCTGCATTCCAGTTAGAGGCGTTGCGTCAGGTGTCGGGCATCGAAGTGGTGGGCTTCGTGTCGCGCGATCCGGTCGATAACTTGCTCGCTACTGCCGAGCGGTACCGGCTCGGTAAACCCAAGGTGTTTCGCAGTGTGGGCGAAATGGCCAAACATTGCGACGTGGTGGCGGTTTTCGTGCCGAACTTCGTCCGCGTGGAGGTCGTCGACGAGATAGTCAACGCGGTCAAAGCCGGCGCGGAGCTGAAGGGCATCATCTGCGAAAAACCGCTGGCACGCAACATGCCCGAGGCCCGAAAGCTGCTCGCGCTTGTCCGCCAGGTGAACCTGCCGAACATCTACTTCGAGAATCAGCCGCACATGCGGGCGCTACAAGTCGCCCGTAAGCAGCTTGAACCAGTCATGCATTCGATGGGGCCGCTTACGTTGGTGCGTTCCAGCGAGGAGCATGGCGGGCCGCACAAGGGCTGGTTCTGGGACCCGGTGCAGCAGGGCGGCGGCGTGCTGTGCGACATGGGCTGCCATTGTCTGGCGGTGGGATGGTACATGCTTACTCCGCCGGGCAAGCCGGTGCGGTTCCTCGAGCCGGTGGCGGTGACGGCCGACGTGGCGCTGCTGAAATGGGGTCAGCCCCGCTGGCGGCAACAATTGCTGGAGCGTTTCGGCGTCGATTACGGCAAGACCCCGGCCGAAGACTTCGCCACCGGCATGGTCACCTATCGCAATCCGGAAACCGGCCAGTTGGTCAAGGCCCAGTTCAACGTCTCCTGGATGTTCGACAAGGTGGGGCTGCGGCTGGCGTGCGAGGCGATCGGGCCGGGCTACGCTCTGGAGATGAACACGCTCCGCTCGCCGCTGGAGGTGTTCATCAGCGATGCGGCGGCCGCCGGGCTGCGCGATACCGAGGCGGCTTTGGAGAAGTCGCAGGCCAGCCGGGGATTGCTATGCGTGCAGCCCAACGAGGCCGATCTTTACGGCTATACCGACGAGAACGTCGACGCCCGCGAGGCTCTGCTCACCGGCCGCCCGCCGCTGTTGGATTGGGAGTACGGGCTGGAGATCACGCGGTTGACGATGGCCGCTTACATGTCGGCCGAACGTGGCCAGACGGTCGATTTGACCGACCCGGCCACTTGCCAGGAGTTGGAAACCTACATTCCGCTGATCCAGCAGGGCCGCGGCCGCGAAGTGCTGGCCGTAAGTTGACGCGCCGCTGTATCACAGCTTCGGCCATAGCACCCGGCAGCATACCGGGCGAACAGTTCGGAACGACAGAGCCGCTGCCTGTCGGCGAAGCGTGCCGATATTCTTCCGGCGGCGGGCGGCGACCGAGCACTATCGAGAAGAACCAAGCGCCTGCTGGGCAAACGTGCCATCAGTCTTCCGGCGGCAGATGCACGACCGTCAGGCAGCAGCAGTCCCATGCTCTGCTGCCGCGCGAAGCATTCCAGGTGATGTACAGCTTGCGGCCATCCGAATCCACGGCGGTGCTGTACGTGCCGCACAGGGTGACCCCGTATCGCTGCTGGTAGAACGGGTGCAGGAAGGCCACTATCCGCTTCTTCCTTGTTTGGGTATCGAACCGGACCACTGCGGCACCGTCGCGCTGACTGCCGCCGTGGGCGCCGGGGACATAGTACAGATACCGGCCGGTCGGATCGGCGTCGATCGAGGTGATGTACGACTGGCTGCCCACCCGCGCTGTGCCAAGCTGCTCGATGCGCTCGGTCTTCACATCGAACGCCCAGAGAATCGGTTCGTCGCCGCCTTGGCCGGTGGAAACTGCATACACTTTTCCCTGGGGCGTTTCGGCGGTTGCGGCGCGGATGCCGGGACTGTCTGCAACAGGCTCGGGCGGTTTGCCCGAAGCCGGATCGAACCGCAGCAATTTTCCGCCGCGCATACCGGTCTGTCCCGCCAAGTAGTATGCTTTGCCCGTAGAGGAGGCCAGAATGATTGCTCGGGCAGGCCCATCCGCACCGGCGTAAAGCAACCGCCGCGCCGCCAAATCGTAGGCAAAGAAGCAGATGCTTTGTTGGGGTGCGTCTGCGCCAGGGGCGGTCCCGCCGTAGAAGATCAGCCGTTGCGTGTCGGTGATTCCGGTGGGGATCGAGTGCTTTGCCAGCGGGGCATGGGCTACTATCTCTGCCTTGCCGGAGGCGGGCTGCACGCGCACGATCCAGTCGCCTTTGTAACCGAACTGGTCGGTGGTGGCCTTGGGCGAACCGCGGTGGGTGGCGAAGTACAGCCAGCCGTCTTTGCCCATGTCCAGCCGAGTGTGAATCTTGCTCGGCGCGTACTGACCGTCCGGCACTTTCAGCAGCGACTTGAGGTCTATCAGCTTGCGGAGTTTCTTGGCTGCCGGGTCGTACTCGAAGACCATCGCGTTGCCGTGCGGGGCCAGATGATCGCCGATGCTGGAGTAATACTTGCCGGCGGCGAACACCCCATCTCCCCAATTGGACCACGGGTTGCCCGGGTAATCCTGGCCCGGATAGAACATGAAGTCCACCGTTGGTGGGCGTGAAGCGATTTCCACGTCTGGCAGGATAGTCTCCGGCGGCCGAAGCATCTCCGGCGAGCAGTCGGTAGCCAGTGCTTTTCCGTCGGGCAGTCGCGGGGGAAAACTCGGTTCGGCCTTCGCATCTGGTGGGGCATTGGCGGCGGCCCGACATATCCGGCCAGAAACCACGAAGAAGCACGCACCGGCAACCAGCACGGCCAGTGCTGCTCCGACCAGCCGGACAGCGGTAGCTCGAAATACAACAAGGTTCATATCACGGCTCATCGACGGTCAGTATCTGACAGGACTGGACGTTGGGCCGGTCGAGCGTAGCACCGCTGGGAAAGCGGACACGAAGATCAACCTGGCGATGATCGCCCAGCCCGAAATGGCATTCGGCAGGCTGGCCAGCAGAGTAACCGTATCCGGTAGCGATTTCCTGGAAACCCAGCAGTGCATCGCTGCGGCCTGCCTGGCCGGCTCGATACACAAAGACTTGCGCTCCGAGTGCCATCCGATTGCTGCGGCTGCCCCGTGCGCGCACGGTGAGCCATTGCTGCGGTGCGGTGACGTTGCGCAGTAGGCGAGTTCGCAATTGGGGGAACCAGCTTACCAGCAGCAGATCGCGACGGCCGTCGCCGTCGAAGTCGGCCGACGGCCCGGTGGCGAAGCTGACCATCGGGGGTTTAATGGGCCGCAGCGGCTTGAACACAGGCAGTCCGTCGGACTGTGCATGGTTGCGATAGATAAGCGGGGTCAGTTGGTCGCCATCCAGCCACGCGGCCGAAAAGTAAATATCGGCTCGGCCATCGTTGTCGAAATCCTGGATTTCGACGTGTGCGCACTTGGCGGGAACCGGGTCGCGCAAACCCACCCGATCGGTCACGTCGCGGAAGTCCGGCACTCCGTCGCGCAGCCCATAGTTGATGAACACCCGGTTCCGCGCCGGGTTGTGATGTACGCCGATGACCAGATCGAGCAACCCGTCGCCATTCAGATCGCCGAAGGCCGCTCCGCAAGGCCAGTCTTCCCCGCTGAGGGGTTGATGGGCAATGACCTTTCGCAGCTCCAGCGCCTCGCGGTACTTGCCGTCGCCGGTGCTGAGGAACAAGCGGTTGGAATGTGCGACAAAGAAGTCGGGCAGGCGGTCGCCGTTCAAATCGGCAATGGCCAGTCCCAGGCCGAAAAGGTCGTCGGGCAGGCCGGCCGCCGCGTTGGCTTCGGCAAACCGCAATCCGCCCAGGTTCCGCAGCAGCACGCTTCGTGGACGGGCGATGAAGCGGTCCTCGATCAGCAACAGGTCGAGCAACCCGTCCCCGTCGAAGTCCAGGGGACCGACGTTGCGAACCGAAAGCAGCGCTGCGGGGCACGCCCCGCTGGAATCGGTTATATCGACCAGGCGCCCTTGCTCGTTGCGGTAAAGCCGTGATCGACACAGTTGTGCGCTACGCTGCGGTTCGGTGGTGCGTCCGGTGTGACTTCGGGCGTTGTTGGCCACGTACAGCTCCGCGGTTGCGTCGTTGTCCAGGTCCACCAGCAGCGCGCCTGTTGTGCGAGCGTACAGTTCTATGCCGCCGGGTTTGACCTGCGCGAACCGCCCATTGCCTAGATTGCGGAACATCCTGTTGGGCACCGGCCCGGGAGCCGGCGCGTAGTCGCGATCGGGCCGGTCACAGTATCCGCCCACGTAAAGGTCCAGCAGTCCGTCGCCGTCGAAGTCGCCCCAGGCTGCCCCGTGCCCCATCATTCCTGCCAGCGGCTGTGACAGTCCGGCCGCTGAAGTGACATCCTCAAAACGCATCGAAAAGCCCGGTTCTTCGGCCGAAACTGCCAAAGCAGCCAGAATGTTTGCCGAAAGCGTCAAAGCGGTCAGGATGTTAGCCGAAAGGGTCAAGGCGGTCAGGATGTTGGCCGAAAGTG
>Ga0209017_10002672_pt1 | contig 11073 bp, 8 predicted proteins | sample YNPBryunderm2012_FD_185812 | JGI IMG/M metagenome (GOLD analysis project Ga0209017, IMG submission 185812) | Anoxygenic and chlorotrophic microbial mat microbial communities from Yellowstone National Park, USA - YNP Bryant MS undermat 2012... ... | reverse complement strand
ACCCGCCACTCAAAAAACCGCCGCCCATCAGCAACATCGCGTAGGCGATTCCTCCCACCGCGGGCAACCGCGACACGGTCAACGCCGGGGAGACCGTAGCCTGGGTCCATGCGGGCGGCTCGGGGTCTAGCACCCGCCCCTTCTCGGCCCCCTTGCCGCGTTCTCGCCCGGAACGCTGAGGAATCTCTTCGTCCACCAGACGACAGCCCGCTTCCTCCATGCACTCCGGACACCAACCAAAAACGAGGACCTCCTCGCCGCTCCAGCCCACTGATTGTCGAACCACTGGTTGATCGCACCGAGCGCATCGCATCGGTTCCGCCCTCGTCCCTCGACCCCATCCACCGCCACGATCCGTCGCCATGCCGGGGTTGGAGAGCCGGTTCCAACCTCCCGCTCCTTCCATGCTGTTTGGTCTCTTCCACAGCCTTCAATTCTGTCGGACGCTTGAGGCCAAAAGTGCTCGCTGGTCTTTTCCCCTCCTCATCATGACGAAGGCTTGGGTCTAGTGTAATCCATCGTCAGGGTCAAAACGACGGAGAAGGGAAACCGGTTCGACCCCAAGACTACCTTGCCGATGGATTAGGACGACAATCCGACCCCAGTCTCCGCTTCAGGTTCGGGATCACCCCCTTGGTGGGACGCGCTGAGGTCCATCGGTCCGACCACCCCGGTCGCTAGGCAATCGGGATCATCCAACGCGGCGACTCGAAACCGAAGGCCCGGCTCGATCGGAACCGGACGCGCTAACTTGAAGGTCACTTCAAGGCAAAAGGACTCCGCCAGGGTGCCCAACGGCGCGCGGTCGATCACCCGACCACGAACCGTCGCCGTGCGAATGCTCACCACCCACTCCGTCCCCACGCGACAGGCGCGGGCAAACTCGTCGCCGTCGCGGGGACCGTCGGCGGTTAGCACCCCGCGCAAGCAGGTGGAATCCCGACCCAACGGTTCCGGCGCGTCGAACAAGGGACGTTGAGTCGCCACCATCACACCTTGCACCTCTCTTGACGTGAGCATTCACGACGGAGGAAGCCGCTCCCAATGCGAATGCGGCACCGTCATGTCGGCCAGGGCAAATCTTCCCTCTTTGACCCTTCAGGCCGCGACGGAAACGCGACGGCCCGCGAACTCCCCAATCATGGCCTTGGGGAGGCGGGCCGATCAAGATCTCGCCTTGGTTGAAACGATCGGACCAGAACTTCATCCGCTCAAATCCTTTGAGCGAACCGAACACGAAACGCCGCAACGTGGCGCCGGATTCAATCAAACCGAACGCTGGTCTTCCCGTTTTGGAATTCCCCGACAATGTCGGATTCTTGAATGCGACGTCAACTGTTGCTAGGGTCCCCTCTGACGGCTTGGCGATTTATTGCGAGCGATAAAACGCCTCGCGGAAGGTCTGGCCGTTGTAGGTGCCCGAAAGGGTGCCGATCAAGCGGTCGAGGTCGTAATCACCCGGTTTGGAGGCAAACCGCGCTTTGCCTGAGTTGTTGATGTTGCGGACCTTGTCAGTAGTCGGCGCGGGGGAGAGCGGCACGGTCAGCTCCCCGCTGGGAGTCTCCAAACGAGCCTCAACCTGGGTCGGCAACGTGTCCAGTGGTTGGTCATTCTCGTTGAGGAAATAAGCCGCCACCACAGCGCGGTTGCGCTCGTACTCGATCACCACCTCGCCAAACCCTGAACCACCCGGCAACGGCACCATCGGACCACCGTGCGGACCGCTTCGAGGAGTCTCCGGCGGAAGGCTCGTGCTCCCACCGGAAAGACCACCACACCCGGCGATCAACACCCCCCCCAATCCCAGACTCAGCACCGGCGCGATCCAACGACGCCGATCCAACGACGCCCGCACATTGAGTGAATACGTTGGAATACGCTCTGACATTGGAAAATCCTTCCACAGTTGGAAAACGAGCCGTGTGCTAAGAGAAACCAACCAAACAAACGACAGAAGAATTTACCCGGGTGGACGACCACGAATTTAGTCAAAGCAACGAGGCGTTGGATTGAATGAGGAATGAGGGATTGGAGCAGGCGTTGGGGCATGAACGGTGCGGGTTCCACCGTTCAACCTCCCCAACGGGAAGCTTGCAACGGCACGGTTGAGGGCATCGGAGAGTGGAGGCGTCCCATTCCAAGACACCTCCACGAGGATTAGAAAGCGTCGGCGCTGATGACTTCTCCGCCGGCCCGCGTCCCCATCGAACGCCAGGCGAACGGGTTGACAGTATCCTTGACGAACTTCACCGAGCCGTCGCCCAGCAGGACGTTGACGCCGCCGGGGTGCAGGCTGCGGGCGGTGAAAATGCCATGTTCGCTGGGCACGTCGGCGATTGACGATCCGACCCCGCAATCTCGTCCCCGCCAGTTGGGCGGCGCTACGTGGTTGTACAAGGTGGCGATGTACCACGAGAAGGCCCAACCGTCGGAGAAATCGCTGGTGGGCAAGAAGCGGCCGTTGGCGTTGAAATAACTCGTGTCAGTGTTGTTTTGACAAGTGACGAACAGAGCGTCCAGGTTGAACGGGACGGTCTGGTTGGGCACGAACACATTATCGCCAGGTTGGAACCGTCCCGTGCTGCCCGAGCCTTTGGTGCGTTCCGCCATCATCGCCGTGTTGGACAGGCCGTCGGTGAACACCGCCGGGCCAAACGCCGGACCATACGTGAACGCGCCGTTGTCCAGTGGGTTGCGGCGGTTGTCCGGGCGGGTACCGCCCCCGGCATAAGGAGTCGAGCCGCCGAAGTTGGCTCGATAATTGTTTTCTCCCAAACCGCCTGGCGAGGTGTTGGGATCCGACGGGCAAATGAAAATCGAACTAGCCAAGGCGAAAGCCGTGAAGTTGGGCGCGATGATCACGTTGCCCAACCGCTGCCGCGAAATGTTGACCCCGTTGAAGTTGATTGCGTTGAACACCGGAGTTTGTTCCATGAACCCCAGAATGTGGCAGTGGACTGAATAAAAGCCAAGGAACGTGCCAGGAGGATTCGCTTCCGCCGGACCATAGTTGCTGTAATTGACCTGGACCACCCCGTTGAGAATGAAGTCCGGCTCCAAGCGTCCTGGAGGGAAAACTCCGTGGGTACTCAGATAGTTGTGCAGTCCCAACCCGATCTGCTTGAGATTGTTGACACACTGGGTCCGACGAGCCGCTTCCCGGGCCGACTGCACCGCCGGCAGCAGCAACGCGATCAACACCGCGATGATCGCAATAACGACCAACAACTCGATCAGCGTGAAGCCGGATCGCGTCCGGCGGATCGACCTTGAAGAAATCATTGACATGGGCCCGTTGATGGAACACATCGTACCAAAGTGATCCTTGTTTTTGGACGGGTCGATCCAATCGATCCCGCGGTCAAATGGAGCGGATAGATTTGGCCTGATCCAGAACACTTAATCTAGCCCTCTACAAGAGTTTTCAAGCGACAAAATTGTGAAACTTTGTTGAAGATCGGTTTTTTGTAAGCAGAATGGGAGCCATCGTCTCGGTTTCCCATCGGTCGCTTGACTCAACACGACGACGGGGACGTGACGGAGTCTTGAAAGGCGGGGGGGGTGGGGAAGGGGTTGGACAGGACAAAGCGATGAGCGTGGCGTCGATCGTATGAAATAGGAATCGACCTCGCGTTGGAGCGAGTCAAATCAATCGTTGTGGTTTGAGGCGTTGGACAACGCCAGAGCGGCCGCCAAGAGCGGCAGGTCGTGGTGGGTCCGCGCTAATTCAACGAGAAGGGCGACTCCTTGGGGGCCGGCTCGGAGGCAAAGCTGGGCGGGCGTAGGGACGGTGAGGGCGGTTTCGGGAACACCGTAAAGGTAGGTGGCGGCTAGTCGCGCCGCGTCGAGCAAGCGATCGTGTCGGATCAACAACCGCGCCAGCGCTTGAGCTGGAAGTGTTTCGATGAAGGATGAGGGCGGGGGAGTTGGCAATCGATCCTCCAGCCAGGCGATAGCCCGTTCCACCGCGTCGGGGTCGTCGCCCAACAAGCCCCGGAGATAAAGCGCGTGGTCGGGGTAGAGCGCCTCGAACGGTGGGTCGCCGGACTGCTGGAACGGCGCGGCGAGCTTAGTTCCGTAGTCGGCCAAATCGATCGCCGCTGAGAGCGCTTGGGGATCGTCGCTCAAGGGGGCTAGACGCACAGTCGCGGCCAGGTGGGAAAGATCGATGTGGTAGGCGTCGTCCGCGAACAGTTCAGGACGGCCAACCCACAACGGAGCCAGCGGCGCGCCGACCTGCCGAGCCGAGTCGGGGATGGTTGCCCCGCGTCGCTCCAGTTCATGAATCAGACCACCCCGGAGTTGTTCGCGCAATCGGATGGCCAACAGACCGGCACAACGGCCCCGCACCTTGCGGTCGGGCGGCAATTGATCGAACGCGGTGATCGCCGCACACAAGCCGTGCCGTTCGAGGATGAACTGCCACCCACGTGCCGGATGCGCCCCTTCATATAAAGCGATCTCCACAAGACGGTTGAACTGAGCCTCGGCGTGCTGTTCCCGCTGGTCGGACGCGGCAGGATCGTCGTCCTGGGCGACGGTGGTGGAGCCGGACGCGAGCCAGCGGTCCTCCTCGAGCGCCTCGCGGATCGGTTCGGGTTCTCCGATGAGGCGGAAGTAGGGCCAGGCGTTCACGAGATCGCCGGCGGCCAAGACGGCGTGGCCCACCCTTCGGACCGCCGCGACGTATCGTTGCTCGTAGGCCGCCCGGGTTGTTTCGGGCACGTCGCAACCCAATCCCCCTTCGTCGATGATCGCTGGCAGACCCAACTCCAACCGCGCCTGGAGCAGCAGCGTCTCCAGAGCCTGACGATACGTTCCCATCCGCTCCAGGTCGCGGGCCAGGTTCTCTAACGTGGCAGATGGACCGTGGATGGTCCATTCACTTGTCAAGCGCTCCATAAGCTTGGTCAAGGCGGGGTCGTCGTGAGGCGAACTCATTCCGGCGGCTCTCGGGAGGCCAAAGTGAAAAGGGAGGGAGCGTGATAATCCAGGCTGGGACAACGGCCCAAAACCAACTGTCAACCGCAATACGACGCGACTCGGCCCGACGCGACCATGAACTGGATCACGGATGCTGAGCGAGTCCGGCCAATGCGCGGTACGCCGCGCTAAGCGCGTCGAGTTTGGCGGGCTGGTTGGCCAGGCCGGACCAGTGGAACACCATGATCCCGGTGGCCGGGCGTCGGCTGCCGAACTCGACGACCGCGGCAACTTGCTCGGGGGTCACCGCTTGGCCCCAGTCGGCCAGTTGAACGATCGGCCAAATCTTGATCGTCTCCTCTGGCGTGCCTTGCACGTCAAGCAAGCGGCCCAGCCGATTGGTTTGACGGGCGATCCAGGCGGGATCCTCCGCGTGGCCAAACCGCGCGTGGTATGGCATGATGCTGAACACGTCGAGATAGGCTGCCTGTGCCTTGAGGTCAATCGCCAGCTTGGTTCGAATCGCGTGATCCCGCTCCTCTGGCCCCCAGGGACAGTGGAAGGTACCCAACAGGGCCTTGGGGCGCACCTCGTCTCGAATGTCTTTGTATTCGCGGACCCAATCGGTGAACACGTCGCAACGCCATTGAACCCAAGCGTCGTGGTGATTCTCTAGGATGAACCGCGACAGTTGGGGGGGAAGCAGCCTCGGCAACCGGATTCCGGTGGCCTTTTGGAACTCCAGCAAGGCAGTGGGGCTAAAGTCGGTGTCGGGCAAAAGGGGATCGTCGCGTTCCCAGTCGGCGTGGGCGTGGTGATAATCCAACCAGATACCGTCGATTTCATACTCGGTCAGGATGCGGCGAAACTCGGCCATCCGATTGGCCCGATAGCCCGGATCATGCGCGCTGACGCCCTGCCAGCCGTTGGGAGCCGGCTCGGGTTGGCCGTCCAGACCGATCGGCGCGGCCTCGGGATGGTCCTTGAGATACTCGGCGTAGTGCATCGAGTTGAATTCGGCGAAGATTTTCACGCCCTGTTGCCGACACGCGGCGATCAAGTCCTGGCTCAGGCTGCCCGACCCGACCCAAACGGCGTTGATTCCCACGTCTTTGAGCGTTTGGCCCCGATCGAGAAAAGTCTGGGGGAAGCCGCCGTACACCCCGCGAATTGCGATCCAGGGGCGGGGTTCCAAGGGTTGGGCGGCCGCGGAGGGGTTCGTTGGAGAACCCTCCTGAGTTTGCCCCCAAGCGTTCGCGTTCCACGGCGTGGGGGCGGCCAACGCCATTCCCAACACCAACACCAGCAGCAGTCGAGTCGTTGGGGCTGCGGAAGTCATTACAGGCGCTCCAGCAAAACACGGCCCTAGGCATGGGGTCCTCGTCACTCGACGACGACCAGCGCGGGGGGTTCGGGTTGGTCCGGGCTGGGGGGATGATCCAGTTCGACGCGAATGGTCCGTTCGAGGAACGCGCACAAGGTCCGGACATTGGTGAGGAGATGGCCAGTGGCGTGACCGACACGAAAACGCGAACATCCTGAGGCCAGAGCGAGCGGCAACAGCAATTGATCGCCCGAATATCGATCAATCGCCGCATGAGGGGCAGCGAGATGATCTTCGAGCTGGTCGAACGCCTCGTCAGCCACCGCCTCTGACGATTTGCCCGGTCGTCCCAACCCCACGAACCCCGCGACCAACGGCGGAGACGGGCTGGGTGGAGGGATCGTTTGGCCACTGGCGGCCACGCCCGGCGACTCGCCGGCTGGGTCACAATCATCGCTGGTGGGATCTTCGAATTCCACCGTGATCCCCACCGCGCAGCCGGTTCCGTCGGAGGGCGATTGAAGAAGGCGATCCACGATTTCCGCCTCGCCGAGTTGGGGATGATCGGTCAATCGGGTCTGGACCCTCTGAATCAGGCGTCGTCCAATAGACTCGGGCAACCGCGACACCACCGCGTCGATCAAGACCCGTTGGGGACGACCCCGTTGGGTCAGGGTCACGGGCCGGGGACGGCCCGGCGGGATGTCAGCCTCAAGCAAACCGCCGCCCCGGGGATAATAACCAGCGCGGGGGCTTCGCAACACGCAGTTCAACCCCACACGCGCTTGATGAACTCGCCAAACCCGATCGAGGAATGGCCAGGAGGGAGCCGCCAGGTTGTAGGTTCCGCCCCGAAGCGTCAGGGTCGTGGAGTGCGTCAGGCCAAGTTTGGCCCCTTGGATCGCCACAATTGGAAAGAGCGTCTGCAGCAACAATCCGGTCGAACCAGCCGTGCCGATGTCGTACTCAAAGGGACGAATCTCGAATCCTTCCGACGGTTCGAAGCGTAGGGTCCGCGACCCCACCTCCGCCCCCTGAGCTTGGGCTCCGGTCAGCGCGACTAACGCCTCCACGCAGGCCAGATGTTGAGGACGAAGCCCGGGATGGTCCCGGTTGGCCCGAATCCGGTCGATTCGGAACGGACGACCAGTCAGAACCGACAGGGTTAGGGCGGTTCGCAGGATTTGCCCCCCTCCCTCTCCCTCCCCGCCATCGAGTTCCACCATGAGCCAATCCACCGTCGTTGCCAACCGATTAACCTCAATCGGTTGGTTTGACCAACATCCACTCCAACACTTCCGCCAACTCGACTCCGTCGCGCCAATCCACCCACCGAGGCCGCTTTGCTTGATCGTTGGAGGCGGCCTCTCCCCAACGAATTGGCCAACCCAATAATCGCCGCGCGGCCGCGATGCGCGACTCACGACGTCGGAGTGGACGTCCGGCCAATCAAATCGAGAACCAAAATCACCAGCATCACTAACCCGACGATCACCATCGCCAAGCCGGGCATCGGTTTTCGGGTCTTGACGTAACGGAACCCGAAAAAGATGGTAAGCAACAAGGTGACGATCGCCGAAAGCAAGATCGCGATAAACCGCAAATCAGGGTTGAGCGTCAAAAGAAGGAAGGTCAGGAGTAGGATGGCAAAAATCACGCCGGTGATCACCGAGATCCGACTCCCAGTCCTCATGAAGCCCAAAAATCCGCCCGACGCCACCAGGATGGCGTAGATGAGGATCGCCACTTGAATGAACTGGAGACTCAACATGAAACCGCTCCGTGGAAAAAGGAGTGTGAATACCGCGTCGGAATCGCCGGGACGACATGAGGCGACTTCGTCTTGGATCGGTGGTTGACAAGCTTGCCGATGGGTCTAAAACACAGTTTGACCCCGAACGCTCAACCCGAGCGCTTTGGACAAGTCGTCCCATCATACTCCCTCGACCCGGCAAGCGTGAGAGCCGGGAAGGTTCGTACCCAAGCTCCTCTTTACACGTATTCACATCTAAGATATCGTGAATACGATAGACGCTTGGCGAAGTTGATCTGAGATTTCCCCTTCAGGACCCCTCGCCATGACTACTGTATGCCTTCGTCCGGTTTGGGTTGCCGCCTTGGCGGTTTGGTTTGGGTTCGGCTCGATGTTTCAGACGGCTGCGCACGCTCAGGATCGCCCTCCGGTCAAACCCGCCGACTCTGACTCGCCCCTGGCCGAGGACTGGCCCGGAGGTACCGCGCCGGGCACCATCGAGGTCAAGCGTTATCCGGCTTATCGCAGCGCCGTGGCGACCGCCAAAGGCATTCCGGTCAACTCTGGAGCCGACGGCGTCCTTTTCATGACGTTGTTCAACCACATTAGCAAGAACGACATCGCCATGACCACCCCCGTGGTCAACACCTACGATGAGGTCATGATCGAGACGCCTGGCGAAAAGGGGGTCATGACGATGGAGTTCATCTACCGCACCCCGCGTATGGGTAATCCGGGCCGCGACGGAGCCGTGGAGGTCAAGGATCACCCGGCCGCCACCTACGTCGCGCTTGGGATCCAAGGTCGGATGAACACTCAAATCATGCTCGACGGCGTGGCCCGTCTGGAGAAATGGCTCGAAGAACACAAGGACGAATGGGTCGCGGCCGGTCCTCCCCGTCGTCTGGGCTACCACGGTCCTATGACCCCTGAATCCCAGAAGCTTTGGGAGGTTCAAATCCCAATCAAGCCGGCCAAAGAAGCCACTCCTCCAACCGCCGGAGCCCGAGAAAACGTAAAATGAGTGGAGAGGTCGATTGATGATCGAGTCGTCCCATCTCCTATTTTAAACGTCCGTTTATCTACCCAACGGCTGATGGATTGTTGATTGCCCCGCGTCCCACGAACCGACTCCTCCTATCGTTCAGAGGAGTCGTGTCCGTGAGGCGCGGGTTGACATTTGGGAGCGTCCAAGCCCCTGGCGACGGAACGGATAGGGAGGACACCTTCAAACACGCTTTCCAACGTCTATCGTTTCTATAAGTCCGCCTTGACACGCCGCGGCAAAAGGGATGGGGTAGACTCGGAGTCAAGTCAAGTCGCGTCAGTATGAAAGCACGAACTTTTGAGGACGCGACTGGGGAGTGGACGGGGATGGATGGTCCGCAGGTGGCCCGCGCGCTTCGGGAAATGGGGGTGTTGCTGGAATTGCGGGGCGAAAACGCCTTTCGCTGCAAAGCGTATTACAACGCCGCCGACGCGCTACGGGGAATTGACGACTTGGCCGAGAAGATCAAGGATGGCGGCAAGGCGTTGGAGGGTTTGCCGGGTCTGGGATCGTCCATGTTGCGCAAGGTGGCTCAGCTTGCCTTGACCGGTCAGTTAGCCGAACTCGATGAACTGCGGCGCACCACTCCACCCGGCCTTTTGGAACTGTACCGCGTGCCGGGTTTGGGTCCCTCGAAGATCAAGGCGTTACGCGAGGGTCTGCAAATTGAAAGCCTCGCCGCGCTCAAGACCGCAGCCCAGACCGGCCAACTCGCACGGCTGAAAGGATTCGGACCGAAATCCCAGGCGTCCATTCTGGAAGCGATCGCTTTTCTCGAACAGGCTAGTTCCCGCTGTCTGCTCGACCAGGCCGACGGCTTCGCTCGGGCCTTGAGCCAGTCACTGGCGTCTTGCCCACTCATCGACAGTTCGAGGAGACTAGAACCCACTGGGGAACTCCGTCGGCGGGTGGAAACCATCGGCGCGGTGGAACTGCTGGCGGTTCCCGCCAGCGGCCAGATCCACCCAGCGGAATTGGAACAGCTTCACGCCAGCTGGGCGCGGCTCGGCTGGATCCGTGAACTCCGGTCCCAAAGTCTCGAAACCCCAGGTCCACCCGGCTCGCCGACCTTTGAGCTCGGCGTGTTGGAGGGTCGAGTCGGCGACGGCGTGCCGATCCGTCTCATCCTCTGCCCACGGGAACGCCTGGGATGGACCCAACTTTCTCGAACTGGTCCCGACTCGCACGTCGCCGAATTCCTTGATCACGCCGCGCGTCGAGGCCGATCGACCTGGCCGATCGACGCGGAGGACGAGGCGACCATCCACCACAGTCTGGACCTGCCCTTCATTCCGCCCGAACTCCGCGACCAGCCCGGCGTGGTCGCCCGCGCCGCCCGTGGCCTCCTCCCCCGTCTGGTGACCCTGAGCGACCTCCGCGGCGTCTTCCATTGCCACACCGATTGGAGCGACGGCGCTCAAACGCTCGACCAAATGGCCCAGGCCGCCCGCGATCGGGGCTTCCACTACCTCGGCGTGGCGGACCATTCGCAATCCGCCTTCTACGCCAACGGCCTCAGCCCCGAACGGGTCCACGCCCAGGCCGCCGCGATCGACCAGCTCAACACCCAGCTCGCCGGCGCGTTGCGGCTCTTCAAAGGCATTGAGAGCGACATCCTCGCCGAAGGTCAGCTCGATTACGCCGACGAACTGCTGAGGACGTTCGATTACGTCGTGGTCAGCGTCCATTCCTCCTTCCGACTCAGGCGGGACGCCCAAACCGAACGTCTGATCCAGGCACTACGTCACCCAGACGCCACGATCTTGGGACATCCCACCGGACGCCTGTTGTTGGCGCGTGAGGGTTACGCGGTCGATCTCGATCGGGTTTTGGAGGAGGCGGCCCGTCTGGGCAAAGTGGTGGAGATTAACGCGAATCCCCATCGTCTCGATCTGGACGCCGCCCATGCCCGACGCGCCAAGGAGCTGGGCTTGCTTTTGGCCATTAACCCCGACGCGCACTCGATCGACGGTTTGGACGACGTGAGATACGGCGTGGATGTTGCAAGGCGCGCTGGTTTGGAGC
>Ga0209017_10002670_pt1 | contig 11075 bp, 4 predicted proteins | sample YNPBryunderm2012_FD_185812 | JGI IMG/M metagenome (GOLD analysis project Ga0209017, IMG submission 185812) | Anoxygenic and chlorotrophic microbial mat microbial communities from Yellowstone National Park, USA - YNP Bryant MS undermat 2012... ... | reverse complement strand
ACACTCCGGTGAAGTACCGCACCGGTTGGATTAACGCGACGACGCCTACGCCTCTGATCGAAACGGCGGTGTGGGTTCCCAGCGTGGTCAACGTGTTCCCGCGCGTCATTCCGATCAACACCAGCCGCCCCGCGCAATCGGGCGACTGATCTGATCTGATCTGATCCGTTTTCATCGCGTTTCACCGCGTCCCCTTCCATCTTCCTCTTCCCCCACGATCCACCCTGTCCCCGCGAAGCGAAGGACGACCGTCTATGGTTGCCATCCGCCGCCCCCCGACGCCGCCCATCCTCCCCAACCGCGGAGCGCCACATCGCCACCGCCGGGGCGTCACCCTGGTGGAAATGCTGGTGGTCGTGGGGTTGTTGACCCTCATGATGTCGCTGATCGCGGTGATCTTTCAGGGCGCGACCCAGGCGGTCAACGTGGCTCAGGTCACGCAAGACCTCGACGCCCAACTCCGCCGCCTCGACACGCTGATCCGCAACGACCTCGAAGGGGCCACCGCGCGGTTCACCCCGCCGCTCAACCCCCGGGACAACCTCGGCTACTTCGAGTACGGCGAGAACGAGTTCGCCGACGACCAGGAAGAAGACACCGACGACTACATCGCCTTCACCGCCAAGGCCCCGCCGGGTCGTCCCTTCACCGGGCGGCTGTGGGTGCCGATCGTGCCGCCGGCCACCGGCTTCATCCCTCCCGGAGCCAACGCGACCGCCGTGGCAGCCATCCTCGAACGTTTCATGCCGATCACCGTCACCAGCGAGTTCGCCGAGATCATTTATTTCATGCGCTGGGATGTGACCACCAGGACCGGCAAGCTCTATCGCCGCGTGCTGCTGATCGACCCCAAGCGGACCGAGATGTACGCCGCCGCGGTTGGTCCGCCCAGCGTGTTGCGGCCTTTCGGTAACGCGCTGGGACCGCAGCCCAACAGTTCGCTCAACACGCCGGGGTTCTACCTCTGGAACCTCATCCGTCAGGCTCCGGTGGACACCAGCCTCGGCCTGCCGCAGGTGGAGTATCTTGCGAGCTGGATGGGGGTCAACGACCTGTCGGTGCGGCCCGGCCCGGCCACCACAGCGCTGATCACGACGCCGGACGTGTTCATGCCGGTGGGCAACACCCTGGGCGATCTGACCGACCGCCACAACCGCTTCATGCGTCCCCGCTTCACGGATGATTACGTCACCAACGACGGCGGCGCTCCGGCTCCCGACGGCAAGGCGGACGACATGAACTTCGATGGCCTGCCCGACTATTACCCCACGCTCTATCCCGGCGCGCCAAATGTCCGGGTACCAGTGGGAGCGCGAAACACGTTGGACGCCAAGCCGTTCCCCTACATCTATCGCGGCATGGATGTGAGCAAACCCGGTGGGGTGACGCTCACCAGTCCTCTCCTGAGCTTGCCGTATGCGAATAATCGCCCGGAAGACCTCGCGTTACGCCTAAACCATGCTCCTTTATCCTTTGGGGAAAGTTCGCGATACGGAGTTCCCCGCAACTCCTGGCTCGGTTTCCCCACCTGGAGGGAAACTGCCGTGGGTCAATTGTCGGTGGCGGGTGGCAGTCCCATTCCCTCTCCGCTTGCTTTTCATCCGCTCCATCCGATCAACGACCCCAATAATACCTTTGGCTCGACAGGTTCCCAAGTGCGGGGGGTCTCCTGGGAGGGACTCGCCGTCTTTCCCGACCGGATGTTCGCCCCTAATCCCCGGGATCAGGACCAACTGCTCCGAGGCGTCTGGGAAGACGACCTGATCATGACCGGCGTGCGGTCGTTTGACGTCAAGGCGCTCGATCCCAACATCAAACTGTTCGACGAACTTTCGGGCGGCGCGTTTCCCAACGTCGCCTCCACGTATGTCGATCTCGGTTACGCCAACGGCTTCCTTGATAGCGTGTTGGGTAATCTCAGCGGCTTTCAGCGTCTTCGGATCAAAAACGAAACCTTCGCCCACAACGGCTGGACCCCGCCGCGAATCATCGACGGCGTGTTGGACCCCAACTTCCCTCAGAACGTCGGCGACAACAACACGGCCATCCCCCGGCTGTGCCGGGTCTGGGATAGCTGGTCCACCACCTATACCCGCGCCCCTCAGTATCCCCTGAGTGTGCCGGACATCGCCGGTCTGAACCAGATTCCCCCCGCGATGCCCAGCTACCCCGCGCCTTATCCCCAGGCGCTTCGGGGCATTCAGATCAACATTCGCGTGGTCGATCCCCGCGAAAGCCGGGTGCGGAGCCTGACGATCCGTCACGACTTCTCGTCCAAGCTGTAAACCGGTCGGAAGGGTCGTCAGCACGACGACCGGCCCGTTTCCCGCAACCGCTCGCCTTGCCTGCCGTCCATCGCCCCGTTTGAGTTTGAATTGATTGAATTCACTTCGGTTCCGGTCTCGTTTTGATGAGGAGCCTTCTCGCTATGCGCCCGGCTCGACCCCCGTTTCTCGACTCCGCCGCCTCGCCGCCGATCCCGGCTCCGGCCACCGGTTCGCCCGAGCGTCGGGGGGTGGTGCTGATCCTGGTCCTGGCGCTGCTCTCGCTGATGGCGCTCATCGGAGTGACCTTCGCCACCATCTCCGGCCAGTATCAGCGTTCCAGCCGCAGCTTCGCCCAAAGCCTCCTGAATCCTCCAGCGGCCGATCTGGTCGATTACGCGCTGAATCAACTCATCAACGACACCGGCAACCCGCTCTCAGCCATCCGCGGCCACTCGATCAAGCGGGACATGTACGGCAACGACGGCCAGTACAACGGGTTCCTCGACCGTCATCCAATCAACCGGGGACCGCTGCGAATTACCGCGGTCGCCAACAATGGGGATGGCACCCTCACCCTGACGACCAACCTGGAGTCGATCGCCGCGGCCAGCCTCAACCTCAACTTCAACCGCTGGATCCTGCGCACCGTTCCCAACCCCGGCGAAGTGACGCAAACGCTGGAAGTCAACGACGTCCAGTGGAACCCAGCGCTAGCCACGCGGGTCACCAACGAGCCGTTCGTGCGTTTGCAAGTCGCGCCCCGCGTCGTCGTGGCCGATAACGGTGCGGCGCTGGCTCAGCCGGTGGTGGGCCGGGTCTTCACCCTCGACGGCCGCTATCTCAACATGATGAACGGACCGGGTCTGGACAGCCTCACGCCGACCCTCGGCGGTCCCGACCCTCTCAATAACCTCAATCTACGTTCTCCCTATCCAACCGCTGTTACTGACCCGATCATTCCAGGGTTTCCCGAGACGGCGGGGCGTCACCCCAACTTCCGGTTCAACGGCCTGGGCAACCGCATCTTGACTGCCCTGGTCGCGCCCAAGTTCATGTGGTTCAATTCCACCTCGCGCTTCGGAGCGCTGGGCGACCCCGACTTCGTGGGGATGGATGAGGATTACGACGCCTGCGACCTGGAAAACTGGTTCATGGCAATCCAGTCGGCCGATGGTCGGGTGGTGGTGCCGAGCTTCCACCGTCCGGCGATTCTGGTCCACGCCGCGAACAACCCCTCCGCGCCGATCAATCCGGGCAACCCATTCCTGCGCCGGAGCGACTGGGAGAGCTACACCGACGCGGAACTCGCGTTGATGGCGCTGGACAAACCGGAACGGTATCAGGCGATGCAGATTCGTTCCAAGTTTTTGCGTCCCCGCAAGGCGGACCATCCCAAGTGGTCGTGGACCGAGAACCCCACCGGGACCGACCCGGTTCCCGATCCGGCCACGGGCGCAATCGAGTACGACGTGGACAACGACGGCGACGGTTATAAGGAAGGGGTTTGGCTCGACCTGGGTTATCCCGCGGAGCGCGATCCGGAAACTGGGCGATTGTTCAAGCCGCTGTTCTCGTTCACGGTGATTGGGCTCAACGGCCGTTTGCCGCTGAACACCGCGGGCAACCTTCAAGCCCGCAAGCTGTTCAACGACAGCTCCCCCGGCATCCCCGTTGGCGCGCCGCTGTGGACTCACACCTCGCACCTGGGCTACTCGGTCAACGAGATCAACCCGCTGTTTGCGTTGCAGAACGCGTATCTGTTCCCCGGCATCCCCACCGACGCGACCCGCCTGGGACTCGATGCCGACGGCAACCCAACGATCATGAATAATAATGTTTATTCGCAGGTGGATGTGCGTGGAATCAATGTCGCCGTCACCCAACTGCGTAACCTGTTGACTGGCACCCGTCCGCACGCCAACCCGGCCGCGCCGGACTTCACGGAGAACGGCGAATCCGACTTCGTGCAGGTGGCCGGTCAACCGTTCTTCATGCCCAACAACATTTTCCAGAACCCGGGTGACGCCAACGCGATCCGCCGCACTCCGGCGGTGGCCGGTCGTTGGGGCGAGGCCGACGCCGTGCCAGACAATCTGGTGCTGGGGGTGGACCCCACCGCGCCTTACACCGCCTTCAACACGACGGTGCGGGCCGGTCGGGGGAACACGGGCAACCCGGTCAATCGGTTCCACCCTGGCACCGACGACGACTTCAACGGCCACGACCCGGTGCCGTTCAACGCGCCGGAGACCGCCAACCTCTACGACGTGGCCGGACAACTGCCGATCCCCGCCGAGCGGATGCGCGAGTTCAGTAGGCCGGTGGATGTCTCGGGCAACGGTCGGGTGGTCCACCACGACTGGAATGGCTACCTGCGGGTTGGTGCTGGCGGAATCAACCCGATCCGCGAGTTCGCCCCTCAACTGGCCTGGGGAACCGGAGCCGACCAGTACGGGCGGGTCGGGCACTTTATGTATTTCCGGCCCGAGGGTCTGGTGGTTGACTCCGCTGGAGCACTCAAGGGAGCTAACACCAACCGAATGCACGGGTTCGAGGCGTGGAAGTCGCCCAATGGCTTGGACGACGTGCCCAACATAGCGGGACAAACCCGCGCGTATGGCGCAATCGACGTGAACAACAACCAAACCACCGAGTTCGACATCGATCTCTTCCCTCGCCGCTTCATGGCCGCCATGCCCTTCGATGGCGCGCTCAACGCGCCTCACAACAACGGGGTGCCAACCTACAACCCGGTCAACTTCGCCGCGCGTCCCAATCCCGGGGCTCCGGTCGCGCCGGTCAACGCCTATCCGTTGGGGAGTCTGGCGAAGGACGAGGCGTCGGAGTTGAATCTGTACGACCCGGCTCCCTACTACGACGCGCCATTCACCAACAACGACCTCGATTGGCTCTACAACCGGGATAAGGACATCGTTCAGCAGGGCAGCCGTCTGGCGTCGCTAGCCCCGATCAGCTTCACTAACCCCAAGGACGGCCAGCAACGGCGACGGCTGTTCGCGGTCGAGACCTGGGACCTCAACCGGGCGAGCTTCGCGCCCTCCAACCCCGGCAACGCCTTCGAGTTCAATAGCTGGTTCAACCACGCCGCGGCGGGCAACACCAACGCCGCCAATCCCCGGGCGGCGTGGCAGGCGGTGGTGCAGTCGATGCAGGCCAACGGCGGCTTCGGCAACGCCATCGCCGCGCCCGCTTCGGCCCACAACGGCCTCACTCCACCCACGCTCCACGGCGGACGGCGGATCAACCTTAACTTCGCCTTCCCTGTGTCGGACAACCCATTCGAGCCGGTTCGTCAACAATGGGTGCTCGACGCCTACGACATGATGAAAAAGGCGCTCCCACCCCTGGCGGTGGATGACCCGGTGGAACGGGCGCAGCTGTTTCAACTAGCGCTCAACATCGTTGACTTCCGCGACCCCGACGGCGTGACCACGATCGCCACCTGTCCCGACGTGACCCTGGTGCCCGCCACTCAAGATGAACCAGCGCGGGTGGAGTTCCGCGTCGGAGCGTTGGCCAGCGCTCCGCCGTTGCAGATGTTCGGCATGGAATATCAACCGGTGGCAATCAACGAGGTGCTGGCGTTCCAGTACACCCCGCAAAGCGGCCAACCCCAAGCGCGTCTGTTCATCGAATTGGTCAACACCCTCACCCGTCCTGGCCCCGACTCGCCGTTCCCTTCCGCCAACGACCTGACGTTGGAAGGTTGGGACCTGATCCTCACCAAGGACGGCGACGAACTGGATCCCACCACCAACTTCTGGCAGGCCCGGCCCGATCCGATCACCGGCCAACCTGGCGTGATCCCGCCCAACGGCGTGACCCCCATCCCTCCCGGCGATCCAATCCCCGCGCTTGAGGGAACTTCGGGAGGCGCAGCGCGAGCCAATCCGATCTATTACTTCACGCTGTCCAACACACCGGCCGATCCAAACGTCGAAGAGAACCCGCCGCCCTCCAACGACACCGCCCGCGCACTGCCGACTGGCCGTCAACTCGACAATGCCTGGGTGGACGCCAACCTGTTGAACAACCCTGCGCCGCTGGGGAATCAGGATCGGCGGTTCCACTGGGTCTATCTGCGACGTCCGGCCAATCCGCTGCTGCCGCCCAATCCGGCCACCAACCCGATGGTGGTGATCGACTCGATGCGGTTCCCCTACATTGAAGGCTCGGGGACTGGCGCGCCCAACCCCAATAGCAACGCCCGCCTTGTCTATTCGGTCTACCGTCGCCAGCCTTACCGGGGTGGCCAGGTGATCTTCAACCACAACTTGCCCGACGTGATCGACAGCGGCGGCAACCTGGTCCACAACCCGGCGGTCCCCCGCCCGCGTTACGCCTACGGCTTCTCGGAACAAACCGCCTCCTACAGCGTCCAGCAGGAAAACAGCGTTCCCTCCACCTCCAATCGCCGCTACCGCATTTTTTGGGACGCCTCTCAACCGCCCACTGGTCCGGGCTCGGAAAACCGCTACCGCACTCGAACGATCTACAACACCATCGCGCGGAGTAACGACCGCAACGACAACGGTCATTTCGCCCCCTTCACCTTCCACGACCGCGAATACATGAGCGTCGCGGAAGTCCTGCTGGTGCCGATCTGCTCGCCAGGCCTGTTCACCAAGCAATTCATCGAGCGGTCGTATCACCCCGGCCGTTACCGCAACACCCCGGGCGACCCCACCGCCAACGATTACCGGCAACGACCCGCAGCCTACGGCAACGACCCCGGCGAAAGCCAGCGGATCGACGCCTCGAATCGGGATCTGAGCCACGAAAACTCGGAGGATATGCCTTCCTATCCCTGTCTGAGCGACCTCTTCTACTACTCCGGCGCGACTCCACAGCCTCCCGGCGGTCAGGTCGCCTCGCTGATCACGCCCAAATCGTGGTATAATCCCGCCGATCCTAATCTCGCCGCGTTGCCACCCTCCCAAGTCGGCGGAACCACCGGCGCGGGCTGGGCACGGATGCTGGAGTTCTTCGAGGTTCCCTCCACGATGGCCGGCACCCTCGGACCGGCCGCCGCCGGCGACAACTTCGACTGGGCGCGACAGGATCGCGTCCCCGGCAAGCTCAACCCCAACCTCATCATCGATGAAGAAGTGTTTTTGGGTCTGATCGACGATCCCCGGTTGAACCTCTCCCCCGTGCCGCTGGGCCAGGGTCTCCATGTTGTCCACGGCCTCAACGAAGTCGGCGCACCGTACTTCCAGGAATACAACCGTGGCGCGCCTCGGGTTGGTCGGAGTGTTCCCGGTGGTTCGGCTCTTCAGGTTGAGAACGACGCGCGGATCAACAACCCAGCCGGTCTGCCGCTTCCTCCAGACAATGGAATGAGTCCACTGGCGTTGATGTCCACCGCCTTCCACGACTTCCTGTCGTTGACCCACGGCGGCTCGGGACACATCTTCGCCCACGGCACCGGTCCGGTGGGCGCGGGCAACGTGGGAACCCCCAACCCCGTGCCAATCGCCGCCGAGCGTCCCTACCGCTCACTCGCTTACCCGGACATCAATGCCACCATCATGCGGCCCGCCTGGTTGCCGCCCGGCCCGGCTAGCGAATCGGTCGCGCCATTGTATGTGGCCTCCGGCGTCGGCTCAACCGACCCCAACTGGCCTTACCGAGAGCCATTCCCCGCGCCGACCCCACTGATCCCAGACGACCCTCTCAGAAGTTTCGCCACTTTTGCCGACCAAGGTGTGCGCAACCCCTACCTCGAATGGGGAGCATGGCCTAACACCCTACCCCAGGAACGCACCGTTCCACCGCTGCCACCCCGCCGGTTATGGCAGATGCCGGATTACTTCGACGTGCAGTTCAACAGCGTTCAGGATCCCAACAACCCCGGCGATCCGATGGCCCGCGTAACGATCGTTCGGCCCCCCCTCGAACAGTACTACCACCCCACCAACGAACGTGGTGGTCTGCATGTGAACCTACCGATGGATCATAAGCTACCCGACGTTCTCCCCGCGGTCGGCTCGGGCTACAATATCCGCAACCGGTTCGCCAACCTGTTCGGCTCACGGCCCGCCATCGGTGACGCGCTCAATCCGACCACTCGTTTGGACGCCTCGGGTATCCAGGGAAGTGACCCCGCCAACCCGCCCGCGGTCCTCTATCTCTACCGCGACCGTTACGGCTTCAACAGCGGGTTCCGCTACCCAGTCGAACCGCCTCAATATTTCTTGGGCGGAGCATTCATCGAAACCTACCGGTACGACCTGATGAACGATCCGGGTCGAACCAACCCGATCGACGCCCACTACAACGGCGACGATCCGGCGTATGTTGGTCAACCTCAGCCCTATGAATACCTCACCGGTACCTCGACTCGGGTGACCGACCATCGCCGCGAGCCGTACTTCCGCACCGAGTTGCTTCAGAAGGTCATGAACCAGACGACGCCGCGGACCCACCAGTACGCGGTCTGGGTAACGGTGGCCTTCTTCGAGGTCACGGAACAGGGCGACCCCCGGTTGCTCAAGCCGGACCAACTCGGTCCCGAACGGGTGTTGCCCAACGGCGAAACCGAGCGGATCAAAACCTTCTGCGTGATCGACCGCACCCGGGCTATCGGCTTCAACCCCGCCATCCCCGGCGACTTCCGCGATCTGATCACCTACCGCCGTCGCATCTTCTAACCTCACCTCACCGCGGGATGGACTCCCGTGGATCGCCTCGGGGCGTTGGCCGCTTGCGATCAGCGCGACCCGAGGCCACAATAACCCTCATGCCTTTACGAGTTTCATCGCCGCGTTTTCCCCATCGGATTGATGTTCGATCCGTCGCCCTCGAATTCGACGTGACCCGTTGAGGATTCGTCCCATGCCTCCGCGACCGCGACCCTCGAAACCGACCCGCGCGGGCTTCACCCTCGTGGAATTGCTGGTGGTCATCTCGATCATCGCCATTCTGATCGGCCTGCTGCTGCCGGCGGTCAACAGCGCGGTGGAGTCGGCCCGGCAAACCAAAACGCTCAACAACCTCCGCCAGTTGGGGATTGGCCTGACTTCCTACGCCTCGAAGAAACAGGTTTTCCCTTACGCGGGGGTTTATGCGAGTCCTGCCTCGGTGGTCGCCGCCGAGGGAAGCGGTGCCGGCACCACTGAGATCGTCCCCTACGCGGGCAACACGATGGACGACAACGGTCGGCAGATCGGCGCGATGTATAGCTGGGTGGTCGAAATCCTTCCCGAAATCGACCAGCAAAACCTGGCCAATCAGTGGTCCAAAAACTTCAGTTACACCGACCTCACGCCCAACCCCAATCAGGTCGTCAGCAACGCCCAGCTCGCCACCACCTTCATCCCCAGCCTGGTCTCAGGCCGGGACGACAGCGCTGTGGGCGGCGGTGCGCTCTCGTTCGTGGCCAACGGCGGCTTTTTGCGGTTCCCGCCAATCAGAACCAACCCCAACGATCCCAACCGCGTCAGCGCTTGGTGGAATGTCGCACCGTCGGGCGGCACGGTGCAATGGCAGCCCACCCCAATCACGCTCGGGCCTCTGCTCAACGAGTCTCACAACGACACCGCGGTGATGACCATTGGCGTGGTCGCGTCCGGCGGCGTCAGCCCCGCGCCATTCAACCACCGTACCCGGTTGTCCAACATCACCGACGGAGCGAGCCAAACCCTGCTGCTGGTCGAAAACGTCTTCGCGGGCAACAGCGAACGCACAATCGACAATCCGGCCTACAGCTGGGCCTCGCCCCACCCCAACCTCGTCATGTTCACCGCGCCGGCCCCAGCGCTCTACGGTTCGAGTCCGCCCAACCGGGCGTTGGCCAACGACTTCGCTAACAACCCGCTTATGGCGATCAACGGCGGCACCCGTGTTGGCCTGCGTCTTAGCAACCCGGGCGGCTTGCAACAATTCGACTATCTCGACGGTCACATTCCCTATCCCAACAGCGGCCACAACGGGATTCTTCCCGCGCTCTTTTGCGATGGCTCGGCCAGGCGGATCAACGAATCGATCAACGGCGCAGTCTGGTCAGCCCTCATCACCCCCCGAGGCGGCAAGCTGCCCGTTCCCTTCCGCGAAACCCCGGTTGATCTCACCGAACTCGACTGATTCCTCGCGGGGAACTCCACCCCAACCAATCTTCTCCCGCCCGCTTGAACATCGTCATACCCCGATCGTCGTTTCCTTCTGGGATTCGACGACCGGGGTTGTGCCGTGGAGTGGGGAGTGGAGTGTGGGGTGTGGGCAGTGGGGAGTGGAGTGTGGAGTGTGGGGAGTGGGGAGTGGGGTGTGGGGAGTGGGCAGTGGGCAGTAGGGTGTTCAGAAGAGTGGGGTGTGGGCAGTGGGCAGTGGGGTGTGGGGGGTTCAGAAGAGTAGGGTTTGGGGAGTGGGGTGTTCGGAGGAGAAGATAAGGAATAAGGAGTTTCGAGTTGGGACGGAAGAAGTGGGAAGAGAAAAATAAGCTGTGGGTGATCGTAGGATGAAGTGACATCAGCGCTCCGGTTTGCAAAACCCTCACTCATACCTTGGCATTCTTAGATATTTCGATATTGATAAAAGCATTCAATATGACAGGCTTCACATTCGTTGTGGTTATAGATGATCGATGTAGCAGCCCGCAACTTTCCGTTTTACATCGATCGAATCTCATCTTTAATCTTCTCGCTTTTTCCTTATCAAACAGCACTCTGCACACTCCGAACACCCCACTGTCCACACCCCACACCCCACTCCCCACTCCCCAAACCCTACTCTTCTGAACCCCCCACACCCCACTGCCCACTGCCCACACCCCACTCCCCACACTCCACA
>Ga0209017_10002665_pt1 | contig 11101 bp, 11 predicted proteins | sample YNPBryunderm2012_FD_185812 | JGI IMG/M metagenome (GOLD analysis project Ga0209017, IMG submission 185812) | Anoxygenic and chlorotrophic microbial mat microbial communities from Yellowstone National Park, USA - YNP Bryant MS undermat 2012... ... | reverse complement strand
GAAACCGGGTTTCCCCAGCCCCCCACCCGGTGGGAGGGTCTGGGAGGGCGCAGCCCTCCCAGGAACAACCTTTTTTATCTCGTTGGTGCGCGGCATAGCCGCGTGGACGGCTGAAGGAAAAACCATGCAAACCGGACCAAAAATCACCGAAGGAAAAACCAAAATCATCTATGCCCATCCCGATGATCCCAACCTGATCATCATGCGCCACAAAGATGGCATCACCGCCGGCGACGGGGCCCGCCGCAACGCGATTCCGGGCAAGGGCGCCCTGGCGGGCCGCACCACGGCCAATGTCTTTGCCCTGCTCAACCGCGCCGGCATCCCGACGCACTTCGTCAGCGCCCCCGAGCCGGAGATCACCATCGCCCGGCGCTGCGCGATGCTGCCCCTCGAAGTGGTCATGCGCCGCCTGGCCACCGGCTCATACCTGCGGCGGCATCCTGAAACGCCCGAAGGCAAACGCTTCGATCCGCCCCTGGTGGAGTTCTTTCTCAAAGATGACGCCGCGCACGACCCCCAGATCAGCGCGGCGGAGATCGTCGCGCGCAACCTCGCCACGCCCGAAGAGGTGCAGCAGATGATCGACACGGGGCGCCGGGTCTTCGCCGTGCTCGAAGCGGCCTGGGCCGCGCAGGAGGTCACCCTGGTGGACCTGAAGATCGAGTTCGGGCGCGCGCGGGGGGCCCTGCTGGTGGCCGATGTGATTGACAACGACTCCTGGCGCATCTGGCCCGGCGGCGAAAAGGGACGCATGCTCGACAAGCAGGTCTATCGCAACGCCGCCACCGTGGACGAAGCGGTGCTCGCCGATGTGCGGGCGCGCTATGAACAGGTCGCAGCGATGACAGAGGCATTCGCCGCGCGCGGCCCATCGGCCTGAGGAAAGCGTGTGGGAGGGCCAGACCCTCCCACACCCTCCCGCGGGCGGTTTATGTTCACCACTCACACATCGTCGGGGTTCAGGGCGCGGAACGCCAACCCGGCAACTGCCCCCCCGGCAAAATTGGCGACCAGGTAGATCCAGATATTGGCCCAGCCCGTCAGGCCCATGAGCGTAATGCCCAGGGCCACTGCCGGATTGAAGGCCCCCCCGGAAATCGCCCCGACGGCAAAGGCCCCCGCCAGCACCGTAAAGCCGATCGCCAGACCGTAGAACGAGTTGCCGCTCGTGCCTTTCGCGGTGGCGACATTCAGCACGACGAAGCACAGGGCGAAGGCGAAGAGGAACTCGGCAATCAACGCCGGGACGATCTGCCATGCGGCGGGGGTCAACGCCGGGAAGCCCTTCAAAAACAGCACCAGCCCGGCAGCTACGGCGGCGGCAATGAACTGGGCCACCATATAGGCAATCAGGTCGTTGAGCGCGAGCTTGCCGCGCACATAGACCGCCAGGCTCACCGCGGGGTTGTAGTGCCCGCCGGAGAGATGCCCGCCGGCGAAGATCATGACCATCAGGACCGATCCGATTGCCAGGGGGGCCAGATTGCCCGCACCCGGCTCGATTACCGTCATACCGATCGTGAACACCAGAAAAAACGCCCCGATAAACTCCATGATGGCCTTAGCCATAGGCCCGCCTCACCTTCTGTTCAATCCGCCTAACGTGAAAATGGGGAAACCCGGTTTCCCCATTCCCCCACCCGGTGGGAGGGTCTGGGAGGGCTACGCCCTCCCAGGAACAATCGTATGTTCATCCCGTCGGTGTGCGGCGCGAGCCGCATGGGGGTCTGAGCAGAAAAGCCCACGCGAGCACGACAGTGAGACAGACGCTCACTGCTGTCACTTCCTCATGGAAAACGTGTAAAAGAAAGACATGTGCTCCTGGGCCTCAATACAGTACCACAAGGCGGCACGATGAACAAGTGCGGCGATGGCGGTAAGCGTTCACGTTGCTCCTGGGCGCGAGGGCAGCGTGCTCGCGGAAACGCGGCGAGGGCGAGACGCCCTCGCTCTCAAGGCAGTAGCCCGGACGTGAACGGTTACCTACATAACGCAAAGACGCGAAGGCGCAAAGTATATGCTCCAGGCAGTAGCTCGGGTGTGAACAGTTACCTCCGGCCACGGGCGGCGACGCGCCTACCCGTGTCGCTCGCCCGGATCGCCGACCGGCGGCGCGCAACCCGTCGCGGCCCCCGCCTCGGCAATAGCCGTCGCCGGGGCTGCCGTGGCGGCGAAGTAGCGTCGCTGGAACCAGAAAGCCACGTTCACCAGACCGATCATCACCGGCACCTCGACCAGCGGCCCGATCACCGCGGCGAAGGCCTGGCCGGAGCTGATGCCGAAGACCGCCACAGCAACGGCGATGGCCAGTTCGAAGTTGTTGCTGGCCGCGGTGAAGGCCAGGGTCGTGGTCTTGCTATAATCCGCGCCGATGCGCCAGCCCATCCAGAAGCTGATCAGGAACATCAGCACGAAGTAGAGCAACAGCGGGATAGCGATGCGCACCACATCGAGCGGGATCTGAACGATCAACTCGCCCTTGAGACTGAACATCAGCACAATGGTGAAGAGCAGGGCAATGAGCGTCAACGGGCTGACCCGCGGCACGAAGCGCGTTTCGTACCACTCGCGGCCCTTCGCGCGCAGGAGCGCCAGGCGGGTCAGGAACCCGGCGATCATGGGAATGCCCAGGTAGATGAACACGCTGCGGGCGATCTCGCCGATGCCGATCTGCACCACGCTGCCCTGCAACCCGAACAGCGGCGGCAGCACGGTGATGAACACCCAGGCGTACACACTGTAGAACAACACCTGGAACACGCTATTGAAGGCCACCAGGCCGGCGGCATACTCCGTATCGCCCCTGGCCAGCTCGTTCCAGACGATCACCATGGCGATGCAGCGCGCCAGACCGATCAGAATCAGGCCGATCATGTACTCAGGGTAACCCCGCAGGAAGGTGATCGCCAGCAGGAACATCAGGACGGGGCCGACCACCCAGTTCTGGATCAGCGACAGGCTCAGCACCCTGCGATTGCGAAAGACCTCGCCCAGTTCCTCGTACCTGACCTTGGCGAAGGGCGGGTACATCATGAGCACCAGACCGATGGCGATGGGGACATTGGTCGTGCCGACCTGGAAGCGGTTGATGAACCCCTCGACCGCGGGGAAGAAATAGCCCAGCCCGACGCCGATCGCCATCGCCAGGAAGATCCACAGGGTCAGGTAGCGATCGAGGGCCGAGAGTTGGCGGGCAACACCGGGAGCCTGCCCGGACGAGACCGCCGCTGCTGGATTGGACATAGCCACGCTCCTTTCCGAAATCCGCGCGCCGCGCATCAGGAACCAAAGCGCTTTCCCGGGAAAGCGTCACCCTCCGCCGGCGCCTACAACACCAGGTTGAAGAGATAGCCGATGCCGATGATCCCGACTGCCACCACGCCAACGAACACGGCGATCAGTTGCGGCTTGAGCACCCGGCGCAGGATGATCAACTCCGGCAGACTGAGGGCCACCACGGCCATCATGAAGGCCAGCGCCGTGCCCAGGGCCGCCCCCTTGGCAATAAGGGCCTGCACCACAGGGATCATCCCGGCGGCGCCGGAGTACAGCGGCACGCCCAGGGCCACGGCCACCGGCACCGACCACCAGGCCCCCCGTCCGAGGACCCCTGCCAGGGCATCTTCGGGCACGTAGCCATGGATACCGGCGCCCACCGCAATCCCGATGACCACGAAGAGCCAGACCTTGCCCACGATGTCGCGGGTGCTGCGCCAGGCCAGGGCGAAGCGCTCCGACCAGGTCGGCGACGCGGCGGCCACGGCCCCGCCGCCGGCTTTGATGCGCCACACAAACTCCTCGACGTAGCGTTCCAGCTTCAAGCGCCCGATCACCATACCGGCCACGACGGCCACACTCAACCCGGCGAGCAGATAGAGCAGCGCCACTCGCCACCCGAACATGCCGAACAGCATGACCAGCGCCACCTCGTTGACCATCGGCGCGGCGATCAGGAAGGAGAAGGTGACCCCCAGGGGAATGCCCGCCTCCACAAAGCCGATGAACAGAGGCACTGCCGAGCAGGAGCAGAAGGGCGTCAGCACCCCCAACCCCGCCGCCGCCACGTTGCCCACCCCCTCGCGCTTGCCGCCCAGCAGGGCGCGGGTGCGCTCGGGGCCGAAAAACGAGCGCACCGTGGAGATGGCGAAGATCATACCGCTGAGCAACAGCAGGATCTTGGGCACATCGTAGAGGAAGAAGGCCAGCGCCTCACCCAGATGCGAGCCGGGCGCGAGCCCCAACAGGCCGAAGGTCAGCCAGTCGGCGAGAGGACCGATGCTGCGATAGGCGATCAACCAGGCAACTGCAGCGCCAGCAACCATCAGCCAGGCGCGCAGATCGGCGCGCCCTCGCCCTCCGAGAGAAGGTTGGAGGGTTTGTTCCATGGAACGATCCTTTTACATTCCAAAAGACGAATATATACCCCTATAAACCGGGGCGGTCCCTCCGCCCCGTTGTGCGCCCGGTGCGACGCGGCGCTTGCCGCGCGCCTGCGCTACCTGCCATCAGCCATCTGCGCGGCTTCAGCGCCCACCAGCGGCATGAACCGGAGGAGGTTCCTCAAAGAGGGCTGCGCCCGCCCACACTCGCCCACGGGGTGAGGGTATGGGAAACCGGGTTTCCCTATACCCCTGCGTGAGGGCCAGGCCCTCCCGCGGGCGGGGGCGTGGAGAACACGGGCGCAGGATTCCCCGGCAAGCGGCGGATGCGCCAGGCCCTCCCGCGGGCGGGGGCGTGGGGAAACCGGGTTTCCCCACACCCCTCGCCGAGGGCGTATGTTCACGTCAGCCACCGGGCAATCTCAGCTTCATCGGGGATGCGCCCCGCCGATACCAGGACATCATTGACCACCAGGCCGGGGGTCTGCATCAGGTTCCAGCGCATCATCTGGCCATAATCGGTGATCTTCTCGACCTCGACCTCAAGGCCGCGATCGGCCACCACCTTGCGCACACGCTCTTCCAGACGCTTGCAGTTGGCGCAGCCGGAACCGAGCACTTTGACGTTCACCATAACGCTACTCCTCCGGGGTCAATACAACGGACGATCCGACAGCGGGTCGGGCCGGCGCGGCGCGAGCGCAGCGCGGCGGGGCCGCCGGTGCCGGCGTGGGCGTTTCATCGCCGACGATGGCGCGCGCCGCATCGAGCATCGCAAGCACCTGCGGCTCGACAATGCGATAGTAAATGTTCAGCCCTTCGCGCCGGTCGGCGATCAGCCCGACCTGCCGCAGCACGGCCAGTTGCTGCGACACATAGGCCTGGCGCTGGCCCAACTGCGCCTCGATCTGGCAAACACACAACTCGCCACCGCGGAGCAGATCGAGGATCTGCAACCGCACCGGATGCATCAGGGCCTTGAAGATGCGCACCTGGCGCTGGGCGCTGGTCTGGTTCATACAACGTTACGCTTTGGAGGCGAAAGCATGTCTAACGTGAACCTAAGCTCTCAGAGGAAGGGGTGTGGGGAAACCGGGTTTCCCCACGCCCCCGGGAGGGCCTCGCCCTCGAGCAGGGGTAGGGGGAAACCGGGTTTGCCCCTACCCCCACCTGGTGGGAGGGTTTGGGAGGGCGACGCCCTCCCAGGAAGAACCTTTTTTCATCCCATCGCTGTGCGGCGCAGCCGCATGGAGGGCTAACGTGAACATACGCCCTTGGCGAGGGGTGTGGGGAAACCCGGTTTCCCCACGCCCCCACCCCGCAGGGGCATGGGGAAACCGGGTTTCCCCATGCCCCCACCCGCGGGAGGGTTTGGGAGGGCGACGCCCTCCCAGGAAGAACTTTTTTTCATCCCGTTGGTGTGCGGCGTGAGCCGCATGGAGGGCTGATGTGAAGTATATGCGATGTCTTGAATATATTCAGTGGCACATGTCCGACGCGCGGTTGCGATGTCGCAACCAGCCCCCTCCCACGGGGGCCCGCTGGCGACATGCCATCAAGGGGTCGGATCGGGGGCGCCGGCGAACAGATCGGCGATCGACAGCGTCACACCTGGCAGGCAGTCGAAGCTCACGCGCTCCGTCTCGCCGAAGCTCCGGGGGCCATCGTAGCGCCCTGGCGATTGCAGGCGGTAATAGTCGAGGGTGCGCGCGCGGGGATCGACGATCGCGTATTCGGGCACGCCGGCCCGCGCATAGGCGCCCAGCTTCACCTGCGTATCATAGACCACGCTGTTGGGGGAGAGGATTTCGATGATCAGATCGGGCACGCCGCGGATGCGCCGCTCGCGGATGATACCGGCATTGGCCTGGCGCACCAAGACGAAGTCGGGTTGCACGGGATCGCAGCCGGGGATCAACAAGCCGATGGGCGCCGTGAACACGAACCCGAGACGCTGATCTTCGACCGGGATGCCGAGATAGCGATAGAGACGCTGCCGGATCCACTGGTGAAAACTGCTCGGCGCAGTTGTCATATACAGCACCCCGTCAATAATCTCATAGATGTTCCCGTCATCGGGCAAGGCCTCCCAGTCGGCATAGGTCCAGTGGCCCTGCGGGGGACCAGGGACGGTGGGGGCATCGGTGCTGATGACCAGGGTACGCATAGGGCGCTCCTTCGGGAAAGGGTCGGCGATGGAAGTATTGTACCGCGTTAGACAAGGTTCGTAGGAGCTTCACTGTTCGATGCGTTCCGCCCTCCTCCCAGCCTCCCCCCGCTGGAGGAGCCCGGATAACTGTTCACACGTGGGGTAACCCACGCGCCTGCAAGCGCGGGCGTTTCGCCCCCGTCGCGTCTCCGCAGGCAAGCTGCCCGCGCTCCCAGGAGCAATGTGAACGCTTACAAGCCCGGTTCCCTTCCCCAGCAGGGGATACCGGGGCGTCACTTAGAGACGCCGCAAGCTCGTGAGCGCTGGAGCACTTCCTGTTGCATGGAGCGGCAATCTCCAATCCGCAATCTAAAACGGCAGAGGCCTTATGTGCACCGTTTGGAACAGCGTGGGGGGAGGCTCAGCCTCCCCCCATACCCTCCACCTGAGAGCGCTCCCCGCCAGGATGCCGGCGCAACTCGTCGCCCGACGGTGCGGATCAGCGCAAGGCGGCCACCAGCGCCTTCTGGGCATCATTGGAGACCACGTCGGAGACGGCAAAGTAGCCGACGTCACGGATCACCTCGCTGGCGTGCTGCAAGTAGTAACTGACGAACGCCGCCGCCGCCGGGTTGGCCTGGAGGGTTTGCCGGTCGGTATAGATGAACAGCGGGCGGGTCAGGGGATACGTGCCATCGGACACCGTTTCGAGCGCGGGCGCGACCGGGCCATTGCCTGCGTCGATGGCAAGGGCGCGCAGGCGTTCCTGATCATCGGTGTAATAGGCATAGCCAAAATAACCAATCGCGTAGGGAGTGTTCTCGATTCCACGCATCAACTCAACGTCATCCTCGCTGAGAACGGCGCCGGGAATGGCAGGAAGTAGCAACTTATCGCCCAGCACCTTTTCGACGAAGAAATCGAAGGTGCCGCTATCAACCCCGAGGCTGTAGATCGCAATCCGCTCCGCGGGAAAGGCCGGGTTCAGTTCGTTCCAGGCGCGGTAGCGCCCCGAGAAGATCTGCACCAGATCGGCGAAGCTCAAGGCCTCGACAAAGGTATTCTGCCGGCTGACCACAACGGCCAGGGCATCCACGCCAACCTGGAACCCTATCGGCTCACGACCGATGGCGCGGCAGGCGGCGAGTTCCTCATCGGTGATGGGGCGGCTGGCGTTGATAATCTCTACCGGATCGCCGCCGCAGAAGCTGCGAAAGCCGCCGCCAGTGCCGGTTATCTTCACATCGATCTGGGAACGCGACCCTTCCACATAGAACTCTTCAACCATACGGGCAGTCAGTGGGTAGACCGTAGACGAGCCGCTGATCTCGAACGCGCCGGTCACTAGCGCGGGATCAACCGGCGCCAGCGCGTCGCCAGCAAGCAGGGCTACCGCCGGGGGCGTCGGCGTCACCTGTTGCTGGACGCAGCCGGCAAGGAGCGCCAGAAGCGCGGTCAGCCCCAGCAGCGCCTGGATGCGATGGCCCATGACCTCCTCCTCTCAAGTACATGCGTTTCGCAGTCGCCTCCTGGCGGGGAGGGGTGGCGGGCCTGGGGCCCACGAACCGGTCGTTCCCCGCCCGCGGCGGCCAGGAGGCCTGGCGAACCGCCAACAACGCCCCGCCGCGGGCGGGGAACCGGGACATGCGGGGAGGCGCAACCTCCCCGCACCCCTCCACCGTGTACATCCTGTAACGCACGGCTCAAACAGGCGCCTTGCGCAGGGTGCGGGCGGGCTGCGCCCAGATTCATTACGGGGGCGAAGGACGTTTACTCGCCCATATCGCTCAGCACAATCGGGCGCGTGCGCGGGGCCGTCTGCACCGGCAGCGCCAGAGAGAGCGTGCCGGCAAGAAGCAGAAAGGCCATCGAGGCCCACAGGCACAGGACCAGGCCGCCGCTTGCGCCGTAGCGCAGGCCGATCTGGTAGAGCAACCCGGAGAGCACCGTGCCCGCCAGGCGGCCCATGGCGTTGGCCATGTAGTAGAAGCCCACGTTCATCGCCACCTTGTCGCTATCGGTGTAGGCCAGGATCAGATAGCTGTGAACCGCCGAGTTCAGGGCGAAGACCACGCCAAAGGCCAGCAAGCCCCCAACCACGGCCAGGGTTGGCGCGACGCCGTTCATGAGCGCCAGGGCGATCCCCGCCGGAAAGGCGGCCAGCCCGTAGGCCAGGGCCATGGCCGTGCGCCCGTCGGGTTCGTGGGCGCCCTCGACGCGCCGGCGGATCAGACCGGGCGTCGAGGCCTGCACAAAGCCGTAGCCTATGGTCCAGGCGGCCATGAAACCGCCGGCCAGCCAGAAATCCCAGCCCAGCACACTCACAAAGAAGACCGGCAGACCCACCACGAACCAGACGTCACGAGCGGCGAAGAGGAAGATACGCGCCGCGGCCAGCACGTTGACCGCCCGGTTGTGCGAGAACATCTGCGTGAACTTCGCCTTCTTGTTCGCCGCGCCAAGGTCGCCCTTGATCAGTATCATCGAACTGACCAGGGCCACGAGGACCAGGGCGCCCAGGATCATCAGCGCGTTCTGGAAGCCCGCCAGGGTCAACAACAGAGCGCCGACGAAGAAGCCCAGACCCTTGATGGCGTTCTTCGAGCCGGTCAGAATGCTCACCCAGCGGTACAATTGACCTTGCGACTCGCCGGCGACGAGCTTGACCGCGCTCTTCGAGGACATCTTGGTCAGATCCTTGGCGATGCCCGAAAGGGCCTGGGCCAGCATGACATAGGGCACCACCAGCAGCGAGGGCGGGGCGAAGGCCAGCAGGCTCAGGGCGATGAGTTGCGTGCCGAGGCCCATAAAGAGCGTCGTCTTCAACCCGAAGCGCGCCCCGAGGTAGCCGCCGAACAGATTGGTGATAATGCCGAAGACCTCGTAGAAGAGAAACAACGAGGCCACCTGGAACGGGGTGTAGCCGAGCTGGTAGAAGTAAAACAGCACCAGCATGCGGATGGCCCCGTCGGTGAGCGTATCGGCCCAGTAGGCTATGGTGACCAGCGCATAATTGCGCCGATCGGCCGAACGACGGGCAGCGGGAAACGTCTCGGTGCTTGCCATGGGATCACTCCAGGCTCAGGGCCACCTTGCGCGCCAGTTCGACGTAGCGATTGGCGTAGCCCCATTCGTTGTCGTACCAGGCATAGATCTTTACCTGCGTGCCGTTCGTAACCATAGTGCAGGGCGCATCAATGATCGCCGAGTGCGGATCGGTCACAAAATCAATCGAGACCAGCGGGCGGGTCTCGTAGGCCAGAATGCCCTTCAGCGGCCCCTCGGCGGCAGCGCGGAGCAGGTCGTTCACCTCGCCCACGCTGGTCGGGCGCTGCACCTCGAACACGCAGTCGGTCAGCGAGGCGTTGAGCAGCGGCACGCGCACGGCCTGCCCGTCGAGCTTGCCGAGCAGTTCGGGGAAGATCATCCCGATGGCCGTCGCCGAACCGGTGGTGGTGGGCACCAGCGAGAGACTGGAGGCCCGCGCGCGGCGCAGGTCCTTGTGGGGTTGATCGTGGACGCTCTGGGTGTTGGTTGAGCTGTGGATGGTGGTGATCATGCCGTGCTTGATGCCGATCCCCTCGTGGATGACCTTCACCACCGGGGCCAGACAGTTGGTGGTGCAGGAAGCGGCGGTGATTATGTGGTGTTGCGCGGGGTTATACAGATGATCGTTGACGCCCATCACGATGTTGAGGACCTCGCCCTTGACCGGGGCGGCAACGATGACCTTCTTGACGCCGGCTTTCAAGTAGGCCTCGAGTTGTTCGGGGGTGCGAAACTTGCCGGTGGCTTCGAGCACGATCTCCACCCCGGCATCGGCCCAGGGAACCGCGCCAGGCTCCTTGATCGAACTATGGCTGATCTCCGTGCCCTCGATAACCAGTTGCGCCCCCTCGCCATGGACCTCGCGGTTCCAGCGGCCGTGCACCGAGTCGAAGCTCAACAGATGGGCGCTGACCGCCGCGTCACCGCCGATCTCGTTGATATGGGCAAAGGTCAACTCCGGCCAGCCCCAGGCGGCCCGCAGGGCCAGCCGCCCGATACGTCCAAACCCATTGATGCCAACACGCACACCCATGCAGGTACCTCCGCGTCATTATGAGGGTTGTTCGCTGATAAGGGTTCATTTCAATCATTCCAGGTTGATGCAATCATAGCACAGATCGGCCAGCTTGCAAGACGGGTTTTTCTTGAGCGGAAGGGGTTCGTATGTCCACCGAAGCATCGCCGCGCTTTCCGAGCCTGGAAGCGCGCAATCTCAACGGGAAGCGCCTCTCCCTGCCCGCCGGGTTCGGCGGCGCGCGCAACGTGGTGCTGATCGCCTTTCGGCGCTGGCACCAGTCCCTGGTTGACTCGTGGTTCCCGCACCTTGAGCGGATTATGTCAACGAATCCGGATCTGCGGGCCTACGAACTGCCGTTGATCAGCAGTCTGTACGCCCTGGCGCGCCCGTTGATCGATGGGGGCATGGCCGCGGCCATCCCCGACCCGAAGGTACGCGAACGCACCCTGACCGTGTATACCGACGTCGGGCAGGTCACCACGGCGCTGCGCATCGGCAATCAGA
>Ga0209017_10002661_pt1 | contig 11110 bp, 9 predicted proteins | sample YNPBryunderm2012_FD_185812 | JGI IMG/M metagenome (GOLD analysis project Ga0209017, IMG submission 185812) | Anoxygenic and chlorotrophic microbial mat microbial communities from Yellowstone National Park, USA - YNP Bryant MS undermat 2012... ... | reverse complement strand
GCTCTTTGGACGGCTGCCGAAAATGCAGCCGCCCGCCCTGTTCGCCGAGTAGTGACGAGTAGTGAATCATAAAATAATCACTTTAAGGTTGTGTCGGACGGTTTAAGAGAGGGAAGTATATCTTCATGAGTATCAGACCGGTAGTGAAGCCAGGCAAAGTCTGGAAGTGTATTATCGGTTTTACAAGGCGGAGGGGCTACATCAGGGCTTGGGATACCACGCGCCCTACAAGGTATATCTTGGACATACAGCCAGCAAAAAGTTTGTTGAGCTGGGTAATTTAAATGGTTAAAATGGTTAAAGAGGGATGGCAAAAATGCACCTTAAACAAGCCTCTTGATTGTCCAAAGGATGGGGAGCATCTCATTTACTCATTTTATATAACGCCTCATTTTCATCTTAAATTAATGTTTAAAACAAGATAAACCATTTTATTTGTTCTTTAAAGCGTAATAGGGCTACTTTGATTTATATGTAACATAGCACCTGCATCCTATATGTAGGGGAACTTTTGGATAAACATTTTTAGGATAATCTTTCGACGCAAGCCTCTTACAATATGGGCAGGCGTCATCTCCAACTGTCATTATTTCCCAGCTTTCTACAAAATCTATGTAATCTTTTCTATCAAGATAATCTCTTTTTGCGATTCCCCTGTTTATATAAGTTTCAGCCAAAAGTATTGCCACTTCTGTAATAAATTTCCAGGCTTTAGATATATCTTCAAGTTTTATATTAGCAAACTCTTCAGGCAAGGTACATAATTTGAATAGTTCTCTAAAAGCTATTTTTCTTTTTAACCTCTCTTGTATATCAGGAAGAGAAAGCAAATATTCTACGGCCTTATTCTTTCTAGTAAATGGTTTTATATTTAAATCTGTTATAATCTCATTTAATTCTTTCAGAGTTAAAGAGTTTAATATCAAATTAAAAGGAATTTGAGTGCCTTGAATAGCCAATTTCTTTTCAACAAGGCGTTCAAACTTTTTACGATAATAATGATCAGCCGGAATTATATAGACTTTATCAACTCTATCTGCATAAGATAGGTAAAATTGTAGCAAATCATATTCGTATCGTTGTAATAACGCATCATCGATAGAAAAGTCGCTTGGCTCATATTCAAATAGATATATCAAATTACAATTAGGCCGAATGTCTAATGAATTAATCGCAGCTTGATGAAAACTATACAATAAGTCTTCTTTATCACTATCAGAAAGAGTAGGCCATTCAACCGAAGCCTTTTTTAATTCTTCTATTTTATTAAGATAAATAGGCTTAAATTTTTTAATATATTCCTCAATTTCTCTACACCTTAAGTTCTTGACGGCAATAAATGGAACAAGCTTAGGTAATATATCATAGGCATTTTTACTATATCCATCTTCCAGTAAAAGTTTTAGCTCATTTGCATCTTTCTCATTGATACCATAAATCGTCAAAGGAAATGTGCTTTTTGGATTTATTATCCAGCCCCCATCGCCATTAGGTTTTACATCTCCTGTATCAGGATTTTGGAAACTTCTTCCGGTTTGAAAATTAGTTTTAACAGTTATTAAAGGTTCTACTTCCTTATCACTCTTTTTATGTTTTTTACTTATTAGCCAGATAATTAGAAAAAACGCTAACAATAATAGCCAAAAGATTCCCATATTGTTACCTCATTTATTGGAAAAATAAATTTTATATTGCCCATCACCCATTCTTGTTTAATAACTTATTACTTTGTGAAAATGCTAAATTATATTTCAAAAAAAGTCAACGAACCGCTTTTTTTAGCTCAAAATAATTCGATGTATATTTGTATTATTAATTATAGTTATATTTTACAAATGCTAACCTCTTAAATATCCTTCAAGTTCTTGCTTACAACTGGTGGCTCGCTAGCCCTCCTCGCCTATGACTCAGTACTACCCTCGCTATCCTGGATACCATCTTTTAACCTGAAAGAAAAAACTACTTGACTCTTATCTTATCATTTATTACTATAAATTAACAATGGTTAATAAGAATAAGCAAAGTGAATTAAACATGGATAAATGGTTAACTCTTGAACAGATAGCAGAATATTTACAGATGAGCACATCTTCAATTTATAAGATGGCGCAAGCTGGTAAAATTCCTGCTTATAAGGTTGGTAGACAGTGGAGATTTAAGAGGAAAGAAATTGATACTTGGGTTGAAAAAAGAAAAGTAATAAGGCAAAAAGACAAAAAATAAAAATGAAACTAAACCGATCTCAGAGAAAACTCCGAGAGCGAATCATTCGAGTCCTAAAAGAACAGGGATTTAAAATAAATCCTCATGTGAGGCCAAAGGGATGCAGCAAAATAGCCTATCGTAGAATTCAACAAAAGGCAAGGCTTTATCAACTATCTTTGCATAAAAATTTTTTAGTAGATTCCATTAATAAAGTGAAAAATTATTGTAGAGATGGTTCTGAAATTATGCCGGAGAAGATTTCTTTAGAATTAAGGGAGGTTAAATCAGATTCCTTTGAAGAAATTTTATTTAAATGGTGGAATTTAATCTGGTGGAGTATCCCATATCAACGTTCATATGGTCGCCAGATAAGGTTTTTATTATGGGATACAACACATGACGCACCATTTGGTTTAATCTGTTTACAAAGTCCTGTGTTAAAAATATCTGTTCGGGATAATTACCTCGGAATTCCTAAAAAGGAATTAGATGTATGGGTAAATAAATCAATGAATGCCCAAAGAGTAGGTGCTTTACCTCCCTACAATGAATTGTTAGGAGGGAAAATGGTTGCGTTAGCATTAACCTGTAATGAGATAAGAGAATTTTATAGAAAAAAATATAAAAATTATGTCTCAATAATTAAAAAAAGAAATTTAGAACCTGAGCTCTTATTTATTACTACTACAAGTGCTTTTGGGAAAAGTAGTCTATACAATCGCTTGAAATATAATGGAGAAGTTGTGGCACAAAGTTTAGGTTATACTCAAGGCTCAGGAACGTTTCATATTCCTGAAAATCTATATGAAGAAATACTTGATTTTTTAGAAGACAGAGAGATTGATACAGCAAGAGGATACGGGCATGGCCCATCAAGAAAGCTGAAACTAATAGGTCTTGGTTTAAAATATCTTGGGCTATCTAAATTTGAATACCATGGGATTAAACGAGAGTTCTATCTGTTTCCTCTTGTTAAAAATTTAAAAGATGTTATTCAAAAAAATCAAGAACCTATATGGATTGACCGTCCTTTTGATAATTTGGTTACTTATTGGAAAGGACGATGGGCGATACCAAGAGCAGAAAGAATGCCTGAATGGAAAAATTTTGATAGCAATAAATTTTTTAAAAAAGTAGAAAAAATGTTAAGAGAGATATAAATGGAAAATTTTAACCAAACACCTTTTGCTGAACTGCCAGAAGCTCTGGTTGAAGAAATGCTATCTAAAAGTGAACAAATTGCGGATAGGCTTTATGATTCTTTTAAAGAAATTCGAAATAATAGAGATCAGATGCGGAAACAATTACAAGACAGGAATATCCTGAAACATGATACAGAAGTTGGGTATCCTGAAATACCAACGAATTGTGGAATAGATGGCTCTTATGCGGTTGAGAAGCTTTTAGCAACTGATTTAGTAGCTTGTGCGGCAGTGGCAATTGAAGGTTTAACTCCACCTTCTGAAAAAAGGTACTGGGAAAAACCCCATCATAGAGTATTTATTCATCCCGAGAAGCATGATCCTGATACAAGCACAGTTATTAGAGGAGTAATGATGGAGATGGAACTTGAACTTGCAGCAAAAGCCCCTCACGATATAGTCTTTTTGGATGGCTCTCTTACAACCCCATTAATATATATGAATCAGGCTATAAATAAAATAATAGAGTGGGAAAATGAAAGCAACCAAACAGAAGTAGGGAAGGAACTAAAAGAAAGATTTGGGCAATTTTTGAAAGACTATAAGATGATTTTAGAATCTTCAAGAACTGACAAATTATGGGTAAGCTTGCCAAAATACACTACAAGGAGAGAAATATGTGAAATGTTCAGTTGGTCATCCAATTACGATGACCGCGCAGCTTTAACAGCTATCTTATCCCCTGGTGAATTTACTTTGCCAATTCTATTAGAAAAACCTCCAAAGCCCTGGCACTTAAGGCTTCCTTCTAGTGACGAAGAGCTTGAAAAATTAAAAGAAGAAGTTATTTCAGCAATAAATAGAATTCATGTTATGTATTACAGACCTCATAATTGGACGCCCGTTTTTAGGATTGAGATGGCATCTTCTATTGCCACAAATAGTTCACGGATAGCATTATTGCTTCAAGGTCTCAAGTATCAATCTGGAACACCAGGGATTATGGAACCATATCCTCTTTACATAGCGGATAGGATGGTAAAACATCTTGGAAGTGCTATTCCTACCTTCAGACAGACTGCCACCAGAAGGATGACAGAATTGCATCAAGGAGATATAGGAGAAATATTTTTTAGTATGCATGGTTATAGAACTGAAATCGGGATATAAAACACTATGGATATTAGTATTAAGCTGATTGAAAATGCTTTAAAAAAGGCTTGGTCTAAAGAAACTTGTTATTTACCTGACCAAGAAAAATGGAATAATCAAAATCCTGCTTTCGGTCAGTGTGCAGTTACTGCCTTGATTGTACAAGACTTTTTTGGTGGTGAGATTTTATACTGTGTGCATTATCATCACTATTGGAACCGGTTGCCGAATGGAGAGGAAATAGATTTAACTCGATCACAATTTGGGAGTAAGATTAGACCATGCGCTGATAAAGTTGTGCCAAGGGAATATATTTTAGAAAGTGAGCCTGCTAAAAAAGTAAAGACCTTAGAAAGATATTTGTTATTAAGAAATAAGATTTACAAAATCATTAATCAAAAAGGGAAGACTCATTATGATTAATAATGATAATTGGCTTTATCTTATGAGTTCAAATGCAACAAAGGAATATATATTAGATATTTTAGAAGTGTTAGCAATGCCGTCTGGTTGTGTTCAGCATTTTAGATACCAACTAAGATGGTTAGATGAAGAATTGAAGAGTAAACTTCCAGTAGAAGGGCAGAGCCAGACCAGTGAATTAAAAAACAGAAGAGTGGTAATTTGTTATCTTTATCAAGTGAAAACTTATTCTAGATGGGAATGGGTTGCTGTTTATCCAATACGTTTAGGTATTTTAATGGATGCTTATAAAACAGGCGATAAAGATGAAGATGTATCCCACTTCTATTTTAAAGTTAATAATTATGTCTCTTATAATGGGCAAGATTTTACCAAAACATTTAAAGAATGTGAAAAATGGGGAAAATTTTATGCCTTTTTAGATACAATTCTTAATAATACACATATAGCCAGTGAGAAAAATAGTAAATCGGCATTCCATACGATTTGCAATTCTTTGAGCCTTGAACACCTGAAATCTCCCGAAGGGAAAGAATATTTCCCAATCTATTGTTTTGGAGATGGGTTGAAAGATAAGAAAGGTGAACCCCTTGTGCCTAAATATGATCCACTTACTCATAAAAGTTTTTATGAAATTGCAGAAGGAGGACATTATTCATTCGGATTTAGCACATATTTTACCCCGAAACTACCACCACCTCAATATAAAATAGAACTGGTAAGTGATGAAAAGGTTTTTTCCACCCCAGACATATATGAGTTGAAAGCTTCCTCTCGTTACGATGAAGAATCCTGGGCAATTGTTTCGCGCCTTTTGGAAAGAGATATATGGACTTCCCTTTTCTTAAAAACTCAATTGCCAGATAAAGTAGATAATAAGGAATCTTTAAATATAAACTTAAATTTCTCTATAAGAGTTAAGAGGAAAATTCTTTATAGAGTAATTGATGTTGCAAGCGACATTTGTTTAGTAATTGGAACTGGAGCGATAGCCTTAAAAGCGGCACTGCCGCAAAATACATGGTGGCATTGGCCTTTTATTTTTGGTTATGCAGCATTTGCAATCTGTAAAATTATAATAAAATTTTGGAGAGGATAAAAAGGAGATAAAATTATGAGTGCCGAAAGCACAAATATTGAGCAATTAATCAATACCTCTGAGCGGATTGGGACAATAGGTTCCCCTTCTTCTACCAGTGAGCTTTCATTAGACATTCTTGGCACCGCTGTTGGTAAAAAATTAGTAGGAGAACTTGCTCTTTTTAGATTTTCTCAGGATGGCAAACCCCATTATGCATTGGGTCAAATAACAGAAGTTCAACTCAGAAATATATGGCTCGAAGACCCAACAATGAGATCTCTTGCAAGACAAAGAGGACAGGTTAATCCTGTAAGTGGACAGCAAGATACCCACCTTGGAGATATGACAGTAAGTGCAGTATTTAGCGATGATGGTCATAGATTTGAACCAAGTATTTTGGGAACTGTTCCAGCAACTGGAACTCCTATTTACTTAGCAACTGATCCAATATTAGATAGGTTATTAGAAAGATACAGGGATGAAATATTTTACTTAGGTCATGTATATGGTTCAACGCCAAAGTTACCTCTGTGGTTTAAACATTTCGGAACAGGACCACATGGAGCGGGTGAAGCATACCACATTGGAATCTTTGGTAAAACTGGTTCTGGCAAGTCAGTGCTGGCAAAGATGATTCTCTTAGCCTATGCAAGGTATCCTGATATGGCTATATTTGTGATAGACCCGCAAGGCGAATTTTCAAAAGATGTCCGAGGGGAAGTAAGGGCAGAAGGATTCCCTTTAGATCTATCCAATATCCTATCACATTTGAACAAGGAAGTAGTTATTACAAGTGTTAGAAATTTGATTTTGGATAGATGGGATCTCTTCAACGAAATCCTTTATGAATCTCCTTTCTTTGAACGTCTATCTATTCCAAAAGGTGAAAATAGAAGAATAGCTTCTGAGGTTTTAGCAGAAAGGTTACAAAGGGCAAATATTACATTGCAAAACTTATATCAACGTGGGTCATTTGATCGTTCATGGCAAATACTTGGCGATTCGAATGTTCAGATGCAATTCTATAGAACTCAACAATCTCGTGATAGGTTCAATATAGTTTATCAAGAAGCAAATCAAAATGAGTTTTTTAATAATTACTGGGGACCAATAACCGAGTTATTCAGGAGAGATCGTAGTGGAGCTATCAGTGTTGACAATCTTATTAAGCAAGCTTTTGATCTGGATAGAACTCGTCGTCCGGTTGTGGTTATAGATTTGTCTAGAGAAATGGCATCAGGACTTTTCTGGAACGATACTATTCAAGCACTGGTTATAAAAAGGTTGTTAGACGGACTAACTTATTCTGCTGAAAGCGCTTATCGTGAAAACAGATTTTTAAATACGCTTGTGATATTAGATGAAGCCCATAGATTAGCTCCAAGGGAAAAAATTGAAAACGAAAAGCAAGAAAGTGTTAGGATTTCGCTTTTGGATGCAGTGAGAACTACAAGAAAATATGGTCTTGGATGGATGTTCATTAGCCAAACTTTATCAAGTTTGCACAGGGAAATTATCGGTCAATTGAGAATATTCTTCTTTGGATTTGGTTTGGCTTTGGGAACCGAGTTTATGTCTCTAAAAGAAATCGTTGGCGGTGACCCTAATGCCCTTAAACTATATCAATCATTTCGTGACCCTCACAGCGCTTTTGATATTGCATCGAGACAATATGCTTTTATGACTATCGGACCTGTTTCACCTCTTTCATTTGCCGGTACCCCTCTTTTCCTAACCGTTTATAACACTCCAGAAGAATTTTTGAGGACCAATCAACTATTAAGAGGTAGCAGTTAAAAATGCGTTGTGCAATTTATACAAGGGTGTCAACGGGCAATAAGGCAGAAAAGGAATTTTCTTCCTGTGAAGCACAAGAGGAGAAATAAAGGCTTTTATTAAGAGCCAGATTAGTTGGGAAGTTTTTAAGTTTGAAATGCTCCCCAAAAACTGGACAGGGCGATAAGGTGCAAAATGGCCTGCCATAACTTCAAAGGAGGTATGGTAAAATGGCTATTACGAAAAGACAACAGTATGAGGCAGCATTTAAGGCTAAATTGGCACTGGAGGCGGTGAAAGGCGAGAAGACCGTGGCCATGATAGCCAGTGAATTTGAGGTTCATCCCAGCCAGGTTCGGAAGTGGAAAGATCAGTTGCTGAGCATGTTACCTGAGTTATTTTCTGAATGAAGGAAGAAGGAGAAAAAGGAGCATTATAAGGATGTGCCATTTTATAGGGTTAGGAGGCTGACGGCCTGGTTAAGGGCTCAGCGCTATATAGTGAACCCGAAGCGGGTCAGGGTGCTGATGCGGCGGATGGGACTTCAGGCTATTTTTCCCCATAAGAGGAGGAGTTTTTCCTCACCCGGGTTTAATAAGAAAGGGTATTTTTTCTCAACAATGCGAAGAGGCTACCTCAGGAGCTGGGATACAGCACGCCCTACGAGGTATATTTTGGACATACAGCCAGCAAAGAGTTTGTTGAGCTAGGTAATTTAAATGGTTAAAATAGCAAAACAGGCAGGTCAAAAATGCACCTTAAACAAGCCTCTTCACTGTCCAAAAGATGGGGAGCACCTCACTCCAGGGCATCGGGAAGCGTCGTTCTCCCATACAGGCTAAATTTTGTCCGTTGTTCTATCCAGCGAGCTTTAATTCAACGGAGCCATTTGTTGAAAGAGAATCTTTCGGTTTGAGAAATTTATCGGCATATAAAAAAATCGCCTCTGACGCTTGTTTAACTTGCCAATCGCCAAATCGGGAGTCTGTCTCCATAGTCTCGAGGTATGAAGAAATGGCTTTAGCCAGCGGTTTAGAAGCCCTGTACTGATAATATTTGAGAAACCTAACCACCCAGTAGACATAGAATCGAGATTTTTCATGGGGGACCAGACGGTTGCACTTGAGGAAATATTCAAATTCTGCAAGGTCTTTTTGATGGTTGTCCAATTGGCGCTCCCAGGCTGGATAATACGGCCGTTAAATATACCACTTGAAATCTAAGATGGATAATTTTAATATAACATTGGAATTTTGTTGGGATATTAAAGGGAATCATATAATATACGACGCTCGTAAGGGGAGATTTGTATCAAATATAGCCTGCTGTATATTAATAGTTAGCCTCTAAAGAGAGAGCAAAGCATGTCAAGAATCCTGATCCTTGGTGGCACAGGTTATACCGGTAGATTGATTGCCCAGCATCTGGTAGAGCACTCGAAAGCGGATGTCACTATTGCAGCGCGGCACCTGGACAGAGCACAAGCACTTGCCGATAGGTTAAATCAGCAATATTCTGACCATCGTGTCAAAGCAGTCTACGCTGATGCGTCACAAACTGATTCGCTGCGCCTGGCGTTTGCAAATCAGATGATGGTCGTGGTCGCTGCGCCCACCACTGCATACGCTGAAAATGTCATTCGAACCTCGCTGGAAGTGGGTTTGGACTATCTGGACGTACAACTCGGCGCTCAGAAATTTGCTTTGTTGCAATCGCTGACGGATGAAATCGAACACGCTGGCCGTTGTTTCATTACCGAAGCCGGCTTCCATCCTGGTTTACCCTCTGTGCTAGTGCGCTATGCCGCCGCTCATTTGGATACCATCGAGAGCGCTGTTACGTTAGGCTATCTGAACATGGGCAAAGACTTGCCCTATTCCGAAGCGGTGGACGAGTTGGTCGAGAGTTTCAGAGAATACAACGGTCAGGTCTTCAAAAATGGCCAGTGGACGAAGACCAATTCATACGAAGTACGCACTTGCGATTTTGGCGGTGATATCGGGCGCAAGCGCTGTTATTCCATGTTTTTCGAAGAGTTGCGCCCTTTGCCCTCCATGTTCTCCTCGCTGCGTGAAACCGGGTTTTACATCTCCGAAATGCACTGGATGCTAGATTGGGTGGTGATGCCGATAACCTGGGCCTGGCTTAAGATAACACCGAAGGCTGTCCGTCCCATCGGTAAATTCTTGTGGTGGGGGATGAGCACTTTTCACAAACCACCCTATCGGGTTGAACTTCAGGTTCAGGCTGCCGGTCTCAAAGGTGGGCAGCCTGTCACAGTTCAGGCAAGCGTTTCGCATCCCGACGGGTACAAACTGACTGCCATCCCGGTCGTTGCAACCTTACTGCAGTATCTGGATGGTTCTGCTAGAAAGGCTGGACTTTGGATGATGGGACACTTGGTTGATCCGCTCCGTCTTATTAAGGACATGGAGAGGATGGGCGTAGCGTGTGTGACCAGGATTCAAACAGGAGAAGCAGAATGTCCCTAGAACACCAAGCGGCTAACAACGGATTGCAGCCGACGTTGCTCCGCTGCGCTCCGCAATGCGGCTGAACCCAACCTTTGGGCGAATTACAAGGAAGGAGGAAGTGATTTTGCAGGATAAGAGCTTATGGTAGCATTTATTACCGAATGATTGATGGAAAACTGGAGGAATGAAATGCTCCCCATAAACTGGACAGGGGGTTTAGGTTCTTTTTAAGCCCGCCATATCTCAACATGAGGTATGGTATTATGCCTGGTATGAGAAAGACCTGCGACGCTGTGTTCAAGACCAAGGTCACCCTGGAAGCCGTCAAGGGAGAGAAGACAATCACCCAGATCGCTTCGGACTTCGGCGTCCACCCCAACCAAATCCGCCAACGGCGGGGTCATCTATTGACCGTCCTGCCGGAGGTGTTTTCCCATCGCCGGCCGCAGGAGGAAGAATCCCGCGACGAGCTGGAGGCCTAGCTCTATCTGCAGATCGGCCAGCTCAAGGTTGAAGAGGAGTGGCTTAAAAAAACTCAAAAGCTCTTCTCGAGCTGAAGCGAGCCGAGGTCGAGCTTCATCATGCGATGATTCCGGTGTCCCGCCAATGCGACCTTTCGGATCTGACCCGTTCATCCTTCTACTACATGCCGGGGGGAAAATGAAGAGAACCTGAGGCTCATGCGAAGAATCGACGAGCAGTATACGAAGGTGCCGTTTTATGGGGTAAGCAGACTGACAGCCTGGTTGAGGGCTCAGGGCTACATAGTGAACCCGAAGCGGGTCAGGGTGCTGATGCGGCGGATGGGACTTCAGGCTATTTATCCCCATAAAAGGAGGATTTTCTCCTTACCCGGG
>Ga0209017_10002660_pt1 | contig 11115 bp, 6 predicted proteins | sample YNPBryunderm2012_FD_185812 | JGI IMG/M metagenome (GOLD analysis project Ga0209017, IMG submission 185812) | Anoxygenic and chlorotrophic microbial mat microbial communities from Yellowstone National Park, USA - YNP Bryant MS undermat 2012... ... | reverse complement strand
CGGAACCGCGGCGCCTCACCACCGACGGCACGTACAAATACCACCTGCAGTGGTCCCCGGATGGGCAGACGCTGCTGTTTACCCGCATCGCCCAGGGGCAAATGGCCCTGTGGGTGATACCCGCCGCCGGCGGAGAGATGAAACGCCTGCTCCCCGGCCATAAAGAGCCGCACTTCGACGGCCACTTCTCCCCGGATGGACAGCGTATTGTTTATGTTTACGATCGTCTCCAAGGGACCGACGGCAAATTGCAAATCAACATCTGCAACTGTGACGGCAGCCAGGATAAAGTCTTCATCCCGCATCAGGCGTTTGAAGAGTCGCCCCGCTTTCATCCGTCCGGTCGGTCCGTACTGTGGGTTTCCACACGGCAGAAAAACCCCGATCTGTTTCTGGTGGATCAGGACGGGAAAAACGAGAAGCGGTTGACCAATCACCCCGCATTGGACCTGCATCCGGCCTGGAGCCCCGACGGTCGGCAGATTGCTTTCAGCAGCAACCGGCACGGCACCCAGAAAATCTACCTGATGGATGCCGATGGCAGTAATGTGCGGCGTTTGACAGACGGAGAAGGACTGGACTCCTGGCCAGCCTGGCGCCCCGATGGCCGCTGGCTCGCCTTCGTCTCCCACCGCAGTGGCAATTACGACATCTGGGCCATCCAACCCGACGGCCAGGGCTTACGGAACCTGACCCAGCACCCCGCCCATGACACCTGCCCGGCCTGGAGCCCCGATGGCCGCCAACTGGCCTTCATCTCCACACGTCACGGCGGCAGCGACATCTACATCATGAGCCTGGAAGGTCTGCTTCCCCCGCCGTCCGACAAAACACGCTAACCACGCAGCTTGACCCGCTTCAAGAACCACCCACGCACCTCACCCCGCTTCAAGGAGGGGGGAGTGGCTCACTGTGCCACCCCTTTTTACCACTCCCCGGTTACCGTGTACTTCGCGCGACAGGCACACTCCGGTCACTGGTCACCGGTGTACTCCGCCGGATTGTTGGACAAAAAGCCGAGGGAGTATCTCCCTTTGTGGGCATCCCAGACATCCTGCGGAAAAGGAGCGACCGACGGCACATCGACTGGCCGGCGCGTTTCGACATGTCCATCGGCAAAGGCGACGTTCCCGACACCGGCGAAGCGGAAATGGGCACAGTTGACCCCCCAGCGGGTGAAGGCGTTGGTGCCACCAAACGGATTGGGCACATAGGGAGAGCCGAAGCTGTCGAACACCTCCTGCAATGTGCCATCCGGATTGAGTTGCACCTGCTCGGCGAAGAGGAACGTCTGGCTGGTGGGCAGGTGATGCAGACTTTTGTTCTCCACGTGGCGGTTGTAGGCGTAGCCGCGTGAGAGCATGCCGACGGTGGCCCGCACCGGGAAGCCATCGATCCCCGGACACTTCGCTACTTCCGTGTTGTTCTCGTAATAGTTGGTCAGAATCCCGCGGGTCGGATCGACACTGACGACCTGGTGGGTGGTGCTGCTGTAAGTGACCAGGCCGTACCAGAACTGGACGGTGTAGGTGGGGCTACCGTCGGTATAAACCGAGCGGGGGGGCAGCTTGCCGTGGGTGTCGTGGTAATTGTGACAGGCCAGGGCCAGTTGACGGATGTTGTTCGCCCCTTTGATGCGGGCCGCCGCCGTTCGCACCTTCTGCACGGCCGGCAGCAGCAGCCCGATGAGGATGGCGATGATCGCGATCACCACCAGCAACTCGATGAGCGTAAAAGCAGGGGCATGCCTGGTTCGCCCTCGGGGCGGATGGCATGATGGAACCGCCCTGTGGGGATGGGGCTGCCGGTGGAATAGGACTCCGGGGCAACACCGCTTCTCCAGCCGGTGGCATCCCGGTCTCCAAAGGCCCACCGCGAGGGTTGCATAGCATCGACGCTCCATAACTTTGCTCCTCCCGCCGGTGCCGGGCGGGGTTATGCCGGAGCGGACACGCCAGGTACACGGAAAAGGTAGCAGAAAAACGGGACGGGGCCACGCACCGTGCGTGGCACTGGATCTGTTACCACCGACCCGTCCGGCAACCTGGGTCCGAGGCTCCGAACGACTTTGATCCTGACGGGCAGGTCTTCTGGCTTTCGGCTCGTGACGAAGCGGCGACTGCCTTCCCATGACAGGCGGTCACAGTGGCTGGTTGTGCCACCGCTTCTGGCCGATCACAGCAGCGGCCCTGCGCCGGATTTGCACCGGACTTCCCTGTTGCCTCCCCGCTCGGGCAGACCAGAGTCGGGGAACCCGTCAGGGCATTTTTATGTTATGCACCTCGCAGCAGAGTTGACCAGAGCCTCAGGGAGAGAGACCTCTGGTCTGGTGATCCGAGGCAGCGTCCTGGGAAGAACAGGCAGCATCACCAGGGGGAAAAAAGCAGACATTCAGGAGCGGGAGTTGGGGTCCGAAGGCGGTGGAGGTGTCGAACGCAGAGCGACGGCGAAGAGGAAGACCGCCAACGTGGCAAACAGCGCCAGACCTATCAGTTGGGCGCCGAGGACCTCGTTGGGTTCCCACACCAGCTTGCCCGTGCTGTCGATACTGCCGAACAACTGCGCGCCCAGATTGACGGCCGCCACCAATTCATCCGAAAAGGCAAAGAAGGCGACGATCAGACCGCAGAGGGTTCCTCCGGCAATATAACCACTGGCCAGCAACACGCCGGGACTGGTCTCGGCTGCTGCTTCGCGGGACGGTTGGCCCCGGAGTCGGTCGGTCAGTCCCCGCAGCAGTCCTCCCAGGAATATGGGAACGGTGGAGGCCAAGGGGATATACATTCCCACCGCCAAGGGCAAGGCTGCTACCCCCATCAGTTCCACCGCCAAAGCAATGAGCGCACCGATGAGCACCAGCCCCCATTCCAGGGTGCCGCCGAGAATTCCTTGAATGATGTTGGCGAACAGATGCGGTTGCGGTGCGGTAAACGCCGCCGGTGCGGGGGAGCCGTCATCCATGCGTCGGGATTCCTGGGCAATGGGCGTGTCGGTCCGGTAGCGCACCTTCCCCTGTTCATCCACCAGGTAACGTCCGGGCCGCACTTCCGCCAGCCCTTGAGCGGGGTCCGCTGGATAGTCTCCCCGTCGCACATGGACCACGAAATACTCCTGCGGATCCTCCAGATACGGCTTACCCGGTCGTTCCCGAGGGGCATCGGGAGGAATGGTCAGGCGGCGGTCGGGCAGATTCTGTCGGCTGTAGTGGGTACCAGCGGCGTTGAGCAACAGCATGGTAAAACCGATGACCAAGGCCGACGAGATCGCACCCAAGAGAATACCCCACTGTTGCTTGTACGGGGTGGCACCGACCAGAAAACCGGTCTTCAAGTCCTGAGACGTGGTGCCGCCGTTACTCGAAGCGATGCACACCACCGCGGCGATTGTCAAAGCGGTGAGCATAGCCGAGGGACCGCTACGCCCTAGAAGCACGAAAATCAGGCACACCAACAACAGGGTAGCAATCGTCATCCCCGAGATGGGATTCGAGGAGGAACCGACTTCTCCTGTCAAGCGGCTGGAGACGGTGACGAACAGGAAGCCGAAGAGCAGGATCAAGGCTCCTCCCAGCAAGCCTTGCAGATTCCAACCCAGACCCAACTGGGGAATGGCGGCCAGGGCACCCACCAGCCCCAGGCTGCCGAAAAGCACTACCGTCATGGGCAGGTCCTGTTCGGTACGTAGGCGGGCGGTGGTCCCATTCTGTCGGCTGCGACGCAGGTCGCGCAACCCTCCCTGAATCGAGGCGAGAATCAGCGGCAAGGCCCGCAGCATGGCGATGATGCCCCCGGCCGCCACCGCCCCAGCCCCGATGTACCGCAGATAGGTCCGACCGATCTGACCCGGACTCATGTTGCGGATCAAGCCGGCGTTGCGGCTATCCTGAGGTTGCTCGGCGGCCCAGACGGCCGGAGAAATCGGCTCAGCCAGCTTCTCCCCGAAGGTGACAATGAGCGGTCCGAGCACCCAGTAGGAGAGGATCGCCCCCGCCATCATCAAGCAGGCGATGCGGGGCCCGATCAGGAAGCCGACGCCCAGCAGTTCCGGAGCCAGTTCTCCCGATACCTCGGCTCCTTTCAGGCCGGTGCGGGTGCCATCCGCCTGACGTTGGGACAACTCCACCGCCGGTTCCGACGCCCACAACTTCCCCGCCGCCTGGAAAAACTTATAGACAAAGGCCAGCCCGAACCCCACGAATACCATCCGCGCCGTCGCACCGCCTCTCTCCCCGGCGATGAGGACTTCGGCACACGCCGTCCCCTCCGGGTAGGGCAAGCGGCCATGCTGCTGCACAATGAACGCGCGCCGCAGCGGGATCATCATCAGAATGCCCAACACCGCTCCCAGCACCGCCACGGTCATCACCCGGATCGGGTCCATCTCGAAACCCAGCAGCAACAGCGCCGGCATCGTCACTCCCACCCCGAAGGCGATGCTTTCCCCCGCGCTGCCCGTCGTCTGCACTATGTTGTTCTCCAGAATCGTCGCCCGCCGCCAGCCCAAGGCCCGACTGCACGCCCGGAACAACGTCACCGACAACACCGCAATCGGCACCGAGGCCGACACGGTCAAACCCACCTTCAGCACCAGATACAGCGACGAAGCCCCGAAAATGATCCCCAGCACCACTCCCACCACCACCGCAGGCAGCGTAAACTCCGGTAGCGACTCCCCCGCAGGGATGAAAGGGGTAACACTCCCCGGCGCTGCCGATCGCGCAGATGAGGATGAACCGGACGACGACTCCGAAGACACGAAACGACTCGACCCCGCAGACTCCACCATAAACCACCTCCTGTTCCGCTCATCCCTACACAACCGACCATCGTTTGTCCACTTTTCCCCATCGGCGCACGCCGGATATGTCGGCGCACGCCGGATATGCCGGTGGCGTTCGCAGAATCTCCATCTCGCGCCCCGGCTCCTTTTGGTCCTGGGCTGGCTGGGGTGGGCTGGTCACGAAGGCTATCTCCTGCGGACCGTTTCGGATTCCCCGCCTCCGCATGCTGGGGCAGACGCTGGGTCAATCCCTCCTGGCCTTATTCCTCTTGCCCCTTCGATTCGTCTTGTTCCTTCCCACCCTGCGAGGTATCAACGGTACGCCGTACCGCCAACAGTCCGGCTGCCCCATTCGAGGGAGGGTATGCCGGGGTAAAGATCGTGATGCTGGTTCCAGAGGATGACGTAAAGGGGATGACTTAAGGGAGATGACGATGTCAGCAGAGCGGAGGTGGGTTATGGGGAGCGGTTGGCGGTGTTGGTCCACCGGGGTGGTCCTGGTGCTGGGCCTGGCGGGGCAGGGTTGCAGCAATGCACCGCTGGCCGGCATACTGGACTGCTGTTTTCCCAGCAAATTGCAGGCACCGGCAGTGCGTCCACCCCTCGTAGGTCCCTCACCGGCAGGTCCCTCGCCGCTGGGCCCACCTTCGGGAGGACCGCCAGCCGATCGCTTGCCACCTCCTGCCGACCTGACCCCCGGCTCTCGAGGATAACGAATCTGTGGGCTTGACTCTGCAGCCACCTGAGGTGAGAGCCACCTGTTATTAGGGAACTGGATAACGAACCTGGGGGGGCTTGCTCTCTGCAGCCACTGCGGCATCTGCTGCTGGAACAGCGGAATCACCGGTTCGCTTGAGGGTTGTCTGTATCGACGGGTTGGATATCGGAAGGGTTGCAACAGACGAGGATGGGAATGGGAATGAGAATTGGGCAGGGAAGGGTTGGGCGTCTCAGGTCCGGGCGGCGGCGGAGGTGAGTCCCGGCAAGACCTGATGGATTTCCTCCGCCAGAGTCAGCCAGTGGGTACGCCACTTCTGGAACGTCTTGCGCAGAGCCGGAATCTGAGCACGCAGCGATTTGATACGTCCATCCAACCCAGGTTGCAAACGGGACCATGGCTGGGGATAGTGACGTCGCAGATACTTGGCCAGTTCTTTGAGCCGGTCGGCACCCACAGCGGCATCCTGGAGCGCTCCGAGCACCTCCTGGAGCTGTTCCAGAGCGGGATAGAGCGAACGTTGGAACCATTCCGGAAAACAGGGAATGAAGATTTCCAGGGCGTAGCGAAGGCGTTTGCCGCAGATACGCACCTGATGCAATTCCGCGGGTTGATTCGGGTCGGCCAGCACGCTCTGATGGAACTGGGTAAACAGAGGGTGGAACTGCTGGAGGGCGAAGGTTCGCAAGGGTGGGCCTCTGTCGTCCCGGCTGTCTTCTAGAGCTTCGAGCAGTTCGGTGGCCGTGTCGGTCAAGGCCGGTCCATCCTCCCCGGCGGTTTGGCTCAACTGGAGCTGAGCTGCCTGACGCTGTCCCAGACCGTAGCCCAGGAGGAAGTCGGCAGCCGGACGACCGCTCGGCGTGTGCAAAGGCCGGGCCTCAGGCAAACTTAGGAGGAAGACATCCCAGTCCCGGGCCAGACCGGCAGCACGCCGGAGACGCCGGAGAAGGCGACGCACCCGCCGCCGCAGACGATTGGGCAACACCGCGCGGAAGACCCGCAAGGCCGCTCCCGCTCGACGCGTGCTGACCCGCAACTGATGGACGTATTCGATATCCTCCTCCGCCCGCTCCACGGCCAACGGCAGATAATGCTGCACCACGGCCAGACGGATGCTCAGCACCTTGTGCGCTGCTTCCATCACCGGCATCGTGGGAGTCAAACCTTCGATCCATTTGCCTTCCGCCATCACCATGGACCCCGCAAAAAATCATCCGGTGGTCTGCTCGTGCGGCATTCGGGTCATCCTCATCCCCCTCCTGGGCCAGCCGACTCCCTTCTCTGCTGCCACCTGCGTTCTTTCTCCCCGGATTCGAGACAGGACAGCAGTTTCGGGGCGGGAAGGGAGCTTCTCTGCTGCCAATGTGTTCTTTCTCCCGGGATGACCCCGGTCGCTGAAGCATTATATCACAGCCTGGGACGTTCTATCACAGTCTGGGGCGTGAGCAGGCGGAGCATGCCGAGGCTGGTGGACGATCCCTCCCTTCAGGAAGCGTAAAGCTGGGCGATTTCTGCCTGGGTAGCGTGTCGGCACTGCCAATCGTGGATGCGACCGATTTCCTGGATCAACTCCTCCAGACGTTGCCGTTCCTGCTGCACCTTGCGGAGCACGTTATCCAGCACAGCCAGCCAGTGGGTCCGTATCTGCTCGTGCAGAAGCTGTTGCAGCCTTTGGGCGATCCGGTATCGCAATCCCTGCCACTTCAGGGGAAAGAGCAGATTCAGCAGCAGGTGCAGGGTAACCACGACCAGCAGAGGTACCAGCAGGACCAAGGCCAGTTGGAACAATCCCGGCACTTGTTGCCAGACGATGAATTGCCACAGGAGGGTGGCGGCAGTGGCGAGGAAGGCCAGTTCGGGAGCATAATTGGCGATGAGGACAAGCAGGAGGCGGAGCAGCCGGCGCGGTCCGCCGGATTGGTGGAATTCCGTCTCGACCTGCCGCACGGCCTGGAGCAAGGTCTGCTGCAAGTCACGCTCCAGCGGGGTGGAAGGAGTGGCAGCATCCAGAGCCTGTTGGAACAAGGGGCCCGGCAAGCCGAGTTGCTGGGCGGTCAGGAGCAGCCGCTGGGGCAGTTCCCGCAGAGGCTGAGCCTGCGGGGTGGCAGCGCTCGAATAATTCCAGCCCCAGGCTTGTTGCAGAAACGTCGCGAGTTCTTTCGGTACCTGCGAGGCCTCGGTGGTCTCGGTGGACGACAGCGCGGACCAGGCACTCCGCCAGGGATGACGGAACCGACTGCCGCTTTCGCGAAACCACTGGGTGGCCCACAGATAGGCAGCCATAAAACCGCGGAACCCACGATGCTCACAGTTGCGGAAGTAGTGTTCGATCTCCGTCCGGTACTGTTCCACCATCCGGAGCAGGACATTGGCTTGTTGTTCCGCAGCCGTTTGCACCTGGCGTTCCCATTCCCGCCGCAAGGCAGGCAGCGAAGGCTCTAAATCGGTCGGCATGAACTGACGGAGCGTCTGAGTGAGGGTTTCCAGCAACTGTTCGATCCCTCGGGCCTTGATCGCCTCGATCTCGCGGCGGGTCAACCCCCATTCCAACCATTCTTGCAATTGCCGGAATTGCTCATCGGGGGGCAGATGCGGAGGTGATCCCCCTTCCTGGTGCTGGTAAGCTTGCAGCCACAAGTTGGCGGCGGTGCGGAACAAGCGGGGGCGTTGGAAACCTTCGGCCTGCAAATCCCGCAACCAGTCCTCATCGGGCCGGCGACCGTATCCTTCCTCGGTCAGGCAGCGATCCCACTTGTTCAGCACGAAGGCAAAGGCCCGGCGGTGCCGATGCTGCCGAAACAATTCCCAACCGAGTTGATCGTGGTATTTTTCCTGCGATCCCACGTACAGAACAATGTCGGCGATCGGCAGGATCCGGACCAGCTTGTCCCGATGCTCCGGCACATTCGAATCCAGGTCGGGAGTATCAACCAGGACTTTGTAGCGCAGTGGCTCGCGATCGTGGGGAACCAGGCGGCACAAGCGTAAAGCGGGGTCGAGACGTTCCGGCCGGACCGAGTGATGCAGGTAAACCACCGGTTCGCGGGTAGTCGGGCGTCGGATGTCGGCGGGGGCAATCGGTGAGCCGGCCAGGGCATTGAGAAGGGTGGATTTGCCTACTCCTGTTCCCCCCATCAGGACGATCAGCAATAAGGGGTGTTCGGTGGCCAGTAATTCGATCTGGCGGCGGAGATCGTCCAGCAGGCTCGCCAACTGGGCTTTTTGCAGAGCCGGCAGTGGCCAAGGATGCGGTTGCTCCAACCACTGGCGGACGGTCTGTTCCAGGGTGCGGAGCAGGGCAGACAAGCTGGGGAAGAATTGGGTAGGGTCGAGCGTACCGTCAGAACTTGCCGGGGTCGAGAAGGTTGCGGGGACCGTGGCGGACGCGGCTGCAGCCTCGGCGGAGGCAGAGCTGCTCGTGGCCTGCGGGGAAGAGGGGGCAGACTGGGACGTTGGCTGACTCATAGCTCCTCCCAAGCACCTGGCGGTTGGTCCGGACAGAGGACCATTGCCGTTATGGTCAAGCGGGTGGCTTCTGGGACGGACGGCCGAGACCGGTGGCTGCGGGCGGAATGCGATCCACCAGAGCGGTTTCGAGCCGGCTGAGTGCGGCGGGCGTGTGCTCCAACACGTGCTGCAGCTGGGCCAACGAGGTGCCGGCATGTACCGGCCACTGTTGCAACCAGGATTCCAGCGGTCCACTCAGCATCTCCCGCAGCTGACGGGAACGTTGTTGCCGCAGACGCCGACGCAACCCCTCGATCTGGGCTGTACCCAGCCATTCCACCACCTGGTGTGTCAAGGACAGACTCAACGGGACTAACAGCAGATGATACCAGTTCAGCGGCCAGGTCAGGTAAACAATTCCGGCCACGCCAGCCCCATCCCAGAGCAATTTGGTGTAGCGGAGGAGAGCCAGCCGTCCGGGCCGGGCCTGCCACCACTCCAACAACTGACGGCAACTATCGGCCAACTCTTGCTGCTGGTGCTGTTGGAATTGCGGGCATAGCTGGTGCCACTGCTGTTCCCAGGCCGGCAGCAGTTCGGTGGGGAAGCGGCGAGCCAGGTCCTGCCAGAAGGGATGGCGGTCCACACGACGTAAGGTTTCGGCATGCAAGGTGTCCCGCCAGGCAGCGGCTGCCTCGCGCAGGACTTCCTCCTCAGGGGGTACCACCACCGGGGCGTGCGTCCAACGGCGGCGGACATAATTACGGGCTGCCCGATACGGGGTCCGCACTACCCACATCACCGCGCTCAGCCAACGGCCGGCTGCAGGCAATTCCAGCAGTTCCATCCAGGCATTGCGACAATCTTCGACGACCTGGAAACGCTCCACTTCAAGATATTCCGCCTCATACCGCCGTTCCATCGCCAGACGCAATTGGTGCACCAGCTGTTGCCATAAGCGGAATTCCTCCAGTTCCTGCTGAACCTCCTTTTGCAAATGGGTGACCAACTGCTGCATAAAACGCAAGGCATACAGGACGTGATGCTGGCGGACCTGCTCGGGTCGGGCAATCACCGCCGTTACCTGCTCCAGCAGAGCCTGACGGTAGGGCTTACCTGCCCCGGAGGGATCCCGACGGGCCGTCCCCGGCAGAAACGGCAGCACCACTACGGGCACTTCCGGGAGGGAACCGTCCGCCCGGCGGGGCAAGCGTCCGAGCACTTCCTGACGGAAATGGGCCACGAGTTGGTCGGCCTGCTCGGTCGGCACCTTCGTCAGTACTGCGATCACCGGTTTGCCCAGCCGAACCAGCAGGTGCAGAAACTGCGTCGGCACCAGATCATTGTAACGTTCATCCGAAGTCACATAGAGGATCAGATCGGCCAGACCGGCCACTTCCCACACCCGGCGGATGTACCCTTGAGCAACCCAAGTAGTGATATCCGGACAATCCCAGACAACGCACTGCCGCAGCGGTTCCTCCACGGATGATTCCACCTTGCGGATCTGATAGATATCCGTGTCCACATCAGCACGACAGGGATCGGACACCGGTTGCAACCCACCCAGAAATCCGGGCGACTGAGGCCAGACGTTCCGTACTTCCCCCCACACGAACGCCGTTGGGTGCCGGGTGTACCCTGCTTGCGGATTGGTCTCGGCCAGGGATTGACCCAGCAGGAAGTTGACCACCGTACTCTTGCCCGTCCCCGCTCCTCCGACCGCGGCGATATGCAACGGCACAGCGGGACTCCCTTCCAGGAAAGGGCCCACTACGTTCCGCAACACAGCAGACGCCAACGCGATTTCCTCGGCTACCGCACTGGCAGACTGACGGCGGACATATGCCTCCAGCCACTTCCAGGACTCGGTCAGTTCTTCCACCAGTTGCCGTGCTTCTGCCACCGCCATCGCTGTCATCCGCTCACCCCGGCTTGCTCCAGCCTGCGTGGTTCTTACCTTATTGCTTGCTTTGTTCTTGCGCCGACCATATTTCTTGCTTTGTTCTTGCGCCGACCATTGCCATATACGTATATACCATCACCATAACCTGTACGTATATACTATCACCATCACCATAACCTGAACCGGGATTTTCTCCTCGGGATGTATAGATCATGCCATAACCCGAACCAGAACTTCCTCCTCCAGTTGCACATATAATACCATA
>Ga0209017_10002658_pt1 | contig 11120 bp, 8 predicted proteins | sample YNPBryunderm2012_FD_185812 | JGI IMG/M metagenome (GOLD analysis project Ga0209017, IMG submission 185812) | Anoxygenic and chlorotrophic microbial mat microbial communities from Yellowstone National Park, USA - YNP Bryant MS undermat 2012... ... | reverse complement strand
ACTCCCTGCTCTCTACGCTCTACTCGAACACCCCACACCCCACACCCCACACCCCACCCCTCACTCCCCACTCATTCCTCGAAGGGGAACCAAGCCAGGTCGCGTCCCAGCATCAGCGCCACGCCGTCTCGACCTACCGCAAGCGCGCCGGTGGCTGATTCGACCAGAGCGCGCCAGATCGTCTCGCCCGTCAGAGTGGAACAAAACAGGTGCTGATCGCTGAGGGTGATTCGCCGAATCTCGCCTCCAGCGACTTCGACGAATCTCAAGACACGGTGACGGTGTCCGGCGGATTGGGTGAGGGGGCGTCCTTTGAGGTCTAGCGCGATCAGGCGTCCGTCGAGACCAACCACGATCAAATGATGGCCGGCGACGTGAAGGCCCCAGGATTCCCAGGGAAGGGGAGTTTGCCAGACCACCGAACCATCCGCAGCGTGCCCTCTAGCCACCTGCCCACGTCGAGCCAAAGTGATCCAGGCCACCGAGGAAGCGGTGGTCGCGCCGAGTTGGTGCATGCCAGGGGCGGCGACGAGCGCCAGGGGTTCGCCCTGGTCGTCGCGGAACTCGCCAACCCGGTTGCCTCCCGGTCCCGTCACCCGGAGGAGGCCATCGTCGCCGGTCCAGGCGGTCAGGCCGTCGGCGGCGATCGCCAAGTCCTCAACTCGGTGGTGGAGCTCGGTACGCCAGACCCAACGGCCCGCCGTAGTGGCTCGTCCGATTCGGTCGCACTCCATGACCACCGCGACGCCGTAGGAGTCGGGTTGAATCGCCAGGTGGCTGAGTTGCACCAGGTCCAGATCGAGGGGGTGAACCGTGCCCCGTTTGAGGTCCACCAGCGCCAGGGAGCGGTCGGTCGCCGCGGCCATCCAGTGAGGACACGCCTGGAGAAGTCGGCCCGACCCATGCAGTTCCGGGGTGCGGCCCCGACGTTTGCCAGTGAAGTCGAACAGCTCCAAACGATTCGAACGGCTCATCAGACCAATCCGCGGCGGTTGGTCCAACACCGCCAGCACGGCGGTTTCGGCCTGAAGGTCGTCGGTGGCGACCGGCACCCGCCAGGCGGGACGCCTCATCCGGGGTTCGGTCGCTGCATTCAGCCTGGAGGCGGAGCGACCACGAACCGGTCCAGAGCCGACGGGGGCTGAAGTCGCCAAAGCGGATGTCTCCGCGCGGCCGGCAACCCTGGGACGAAGCGCCCGGGAGATGGGCGCGCGACCATCGAGGTTCAGCCGGGTCAACTCTCCTTGAGGGGTTCCGTAAATGACATAACGTCCCAGACCATCCATCTCCAACGCCTGGATCGAACCATCAAGACGCAAGCGTGTGCGAATACTGCCGGCTCGACTCAGAACGATCAACTCTCCTTCGTGAGTTGCCGCCGCCAGGCAGCGGCCTGGCATGTCGCACACCGCGTGGGTGACGGTTCCGCCCACTTGGTAGGCCCCGTCGTTGCGGCCCCGCCCGTCGTAGCGCTGAATCCCCAGGTTGTGACAGCTTGCCAGAATCAGATCGCCATCCCCATCCACCGCGATTCGGCCCACCCGCGCTGTGGAAAAGGTCTGCCATCGAACCGACGCGGCCAATCGACCCGCTTGAGGCTCGTTCAGGTCCAGTTCCAGCAGGGTTCCTGCGCTGGTGGCCGCCACCAGCGCGGCCCGCCCCGGGATGAATGTCAGTTGCGTTGGTGGTTGGTGGCCATCATAGGTGCCCGCCGCGACGCCGTAGCGCGAGTAAAACGCGATGCGACAGCTTCGCGAGCTGATCGCCGTATAGCGGCCGTGCGCGTCCAGAGCCACGGCGACCGGGTCGAACACGCAGGCGCGATCCTTGACGAGTCCCAGCCCTTCATCGAGGAGTTGAAACCGCGCTCCTCGCATAACCACCGCGATCCGGGAGCCGTCGCCGCTGATGGACGCCGCCGCGATCGGTTCGGGCGCGCGAACTTGGGCGAGCCGCTGGCCATGCGCGTTGAGCAAAATAACCAGGCCCGACTCGTCCCAGACCAGCAAACGCTCCGGCTCCGGCGCGAACGCCATGCCTTGGAGTGGGAAATCGGTCAGGTGGGACCACGCTTCAATCGGGTGGGGTGAACCTCCGCCCTCCGAACCTGGATCGTTCAGGTCGTCGTCAACCCAGTCAGCGGCCGATGCGGAGTTGAACGAAGACATCGGGGCGGGTCAATCTCTCGGAAAACCTCGGCCGGGATTGGCGACCATGCCAAACGAAACGGCGTGTCACCGCGTTTGAACCAAACAAACCGGGTTGCTCGGGATCCCTACAGTTGGAACCCCCGCTCTCAAGTGAGTTGAATCCGTTGATAAGGTGTCTCCAAAAGCGGAGACCGCTTGAGGAGGGACTCACCGCGCAAGAGAGATTCGACGCTCCCGACCCCCGCATAGGAAGTGTGTAGGAAGATTTCAAAAGGTAGCCGCGACCTCACTCCATTTGGAGCCAAGTGTCGCGGCGCGGTGGGTATGGTATGAAATGAGAGATCCCTCGGACGAGAGGCATTACGATGCGTTGAGGGAGTCAAGCAACTCGGCGACGACGAGCCAACCCCAGGCCCACGCCGACCGCGCCTAGCACACCCGCCAGAGCCAACGTGCCTGGCTCGGGAATCACGTCGCCGTTGGCAGGGATGACGAGAAGAATGCCGTTGGCGATCGTCACGTCGAAGTCGCGGCCAGCGGAAAACGTGAGGCGAAACCCGCCGATGTTGCTATTGTTGAAGATCGAGCCGCCACCCGAAAAACCACTGATCGGCAAGAAGGCGTTGGTTAGGTTGGTCACGCCCGGCAGGTTGAACGTTCCCGAATCGTTGGTCGTGCCAGTGCTGTCCACCACCGCGATTGTGACAGTGAAGTTGCTCGACGTGATGTAGCTGAACGAAAAGCCCGTCGCGCCGGCCAGGTTCAGATTCAAACCAGCGCTGGGCAGCGGACCAGTATTGAATCCAGAAGTCCCGTCATACTCCAAGGCGAAAATCGCGTCGGCGCTGGAGTTGCTTTGGAAATCGGCGAACCTGGGGGAGCTGCTGGAATCGATAGTCAGAGTTCCCGAAGGAACCGGGAATCCAGAGGAACTATTCAAGACCGTCACCCGAGCATCGCGAATCCCGCCAACCACGCTGGCGGAGGCGCTCAGGGTGTTGCTGCTGCCAACGCCTGACGCGGTCAAACCTGCCAAGGCGGTCGAAAAATCGTCCAACACCAAATCGGCATGCGCAGCGGGAACGCACAACGAAAGGACGGTCAGACCGAAGGCGAAACGGATCATGGAGCAATCACTCCCGTATAGTTCCAGGAAATAGCAGCTCGATCAACGCCGTCCGACTGAGTAAACCTGAGGACGGAATGAATAATCTTCCGCGCCACAAGAGGTGGTCGCGGTCGCGGTCTGATAGAGTCGCAAGGAAGAAAGAAGAAGCGACCTTCTTTTAACGGATTCCTGACGTCAGCGTGACGTTTGGCGACCCGTCCGAGTACATCGCTCATAATATCGCACCGATGTATTCCGAAGGTCAAGAGAAGAAGAGGAGCTTGGGGGATTTTTCGCGTAGAGTTTTCCCAGCCCTCCTCGACCTTCACTCTACCATGAATCGGAAAAACGAGAACAAGTTCTTGCAAATGGTTTGAGAATCCCCCGATTCGCTTCACCCTCTCCACTCTGCCATTATCCGAGGTTGACGTGACGAGCGATTTAAGGCGATCGTTGTTTCAGGGTCTGGTTAGGCTGGACGTGGGGAGAAGAACATGGGTTGCCGTTGGGGCCGCGGCGCTCATGCTCTTGATCGTGAGCCAGCTCCCGACGCGCCTGGTTCTCACCACTGCTCTACCTCCAGGGAGTTCCGCTGCCATGTCTGACTCCTCGTCCGCCACGACCCGCTTCCCCGTCTCCAAGACTGACGAGGAATGGGCCCAACTCCTCTCTTCAACCCAATTCCAGATTACCCGCCGCAAGGGGACCGAGCGTGCCTTCACCGGCGCGTACTGGAACACCAAGACCCCCGGCACCTATCTCTGCGTCTGCTGCGGTCAACCACTTTTTTCCTCCGATCATAAGTTCGACTCTGGCACCGGCTGGCCCAGCTTCTTCCAGGCGATCGACCCGGCCGCCGTCGTCACCGAGGAAGATCGCAGCTACTTCATGGTCCGCACCGAGATTCTCTGCTCTAACTGCGGATCTCACCTCGGTCACGTCTTTGAGGACGGTCCGCCCCCTACCGGCCTGCGTTACTGCGTCAACTCCGCCTCGCTGAACTTCCAACCCCGCTGAACGGATTCCAAGTCGTGCTCTCTCGTCTGACCCCCGCTCAGACGGCACAATCGGTTCCGCCCGAACCAAGTCGGTTCGGTTTTTCCAAATTGACCCGACGAATCCCGCATGATCGTCCGAAACCCATTCCCGCAAGGCGAACAAGCGAACACGATGAACTTGATTCAAGTGGCACTCTTGACCAGGAGTGAACGGATCGTTAGGATCGTGACTGCTGTCGCGTTGGGAATCCGGAGATCGGTCGAGACGGGGGACGTCAGCGAGTGGGACGATGAGGATGGTGAGGGGGGATGATTTGAGGCGCTGAACGTCGATCCAACTCCACACCGTTGAATTTTGTCCCGTGTTCTTTTCCTTCGTTTGAGGCGTCGATGTCCGAGTTCATCAAGTACGACGAGTTCGCCAAGCTGGAACTGAGGGTGGCCAAGGTGGTTGAAGCCCGCCCCCACCCCAACGCCGACAAGCTGTTGCTGCTGACGGTCGATGTCGGCGGGGAGACCCCCAAGCAGATCGTGGCCGGAATTCGCAAGCATTACGCACCCGAGGCGTTAGTGGGCAAGCTGATCGTGGTGGTTAACAATCTGGAGCCGGCGATCCTGCGGGGCGAAACCTCCGAGGGGATGCTGCTGGCAGCCACCTCCGGTGATAAGGTCATTGTTCTGACCCCCGACGATCCCACGTGTCTGCCCGGTTCAGTCGTCAAGTAGGCCAATCGCGCGACTTGAACGGGATGGACCTGGTTGGACCCCCACCGCCTCGGCTTGGTTTGATCCGCGACCCTTCGCGGTGTGACGCAACGGGACGAGTCGAACCTCAGCGACTTAGGGCGGGGCGGAGCCATGTTGCTCGAAGTGTCGGTCAAGAACCTCGCGTTGATCGAAGACGCGCGGGTGGAGTTGAAACCCGGTTTGTGCGCCTGGACCGGCGAGACCGGCGCGGGCAAAAGTTTGCTTTTGACCGCGCTGGGGCTGGTGATGGGAGCCAAGGCCAGTCCCGAACTGGTCCGTGAAGGCAAGGAAGAGGCGCGGGCTTCGGCGGTGTTCGATTTGTCCGATCCACTGCTCAAAGGAGAGGTCGAGGCGGTCCTGGGCGGCGAGATCGAGGAGGAGACCTTGATCGTCACGAGGCGTCTGGGGGCGCAGGGACGTAGTTGGGCTCATGTCAATGGCGTTCCGGTCACTGCAGCGACCCTCAAGGCGTTGAGTGGTCATTTGCTCGATCTTCACAGCCAACAGGATGCCCGCGCCCTGGCCGACCCCGACCGCCAGCGCGGTTGGTTGGATGCCTTCGGCAAGCTTGAACCGCTGAGGCTCCGTTATTGTGAAGCCCGCGCGGTCCATGCAGCGCTGCTGCAACGCCGCCGCGAATTAGTCGAATCCGCCGAGCAGCGCGACCGCGAGCTGGAACTGCTCCGTTTCGAGTGCGAGGAGCTGGCCGCCGCCCGTCCCGTGGTCGGCGAGTACGAAGAGTTGCAACGCGAGGCGCGACGATTGGCCAATGCCCGCCGATTCCGCGAGGCGGTCCAAGGGGGTCATCATTGGCTTTACGAAGCCGACGGTTCGGCAGTGGAACGGATTCAGAAGGTCGCGCGCGACCTCCATCCTCTCAGCGCTGACGCTCCCGAACTCGCTGAACTCGCCGAGACCCTGGAGCGTCTGGCCGACGAGACACGCGAAGCGGCCTACGCCCTGCGCTCGCTGGGACGCGCCTGGACCGACGACCCCCGACGCCTCGACGAGATCGAAACCCGCTTGGCCCTTTACCGCAAACTCGCCGGTCGCTTTCGCCGCGATCCCGACGAACTGGCCGATCATCTGGTCCACCTCCAACACCGCCTCGACAATCTGGAACGTGCCGCCGCTGACCTCGACGCGCTGGACTCCCCCCTCAACGCCGCCTGGAACGAACTGCGTCAGACCGCCGCCGACCTCTCTGCCGCCCGCTCCAGGGCCGCCCGCGTCCTGGCCCGCGATGTCCAGAACCACCTCAAAGACCTCGCGCTTCCCGAGGCGCGCTTGACCATTGAAGTTGCGACCGCCCCGCTGGGCGACAACCCCACCATGCCCTCGCCTCCGGAACACGGTGTCGATCGGGTCGAGTTCCTTTTCGCCCCCAACCCCGGTGAGCCGCCCCGCCCACTCCGCAAAATCGCCTCCGGCGGCGAACTCGCTCGCGTCACCCTAGCCATTAAGACGGTTCTGGCCGACGCCGACCGCGTGCCCACGCTCATTTTCGATGAGATCGACGCGGCCGTGGGCGGACGCCTGGGCGCGTCGCTGGGTCGCAAGCTCAGTGAATTGGCCCGTCATCATCAAATCATTTGCGTGACCCATATGCCCCAACTCGCTAGTTTCGCCGCTCATCAGTGGGTCATCCGCAAGGAAACCCGCGACGGTCGCACTCTGACCACCATCACCGCGCTCGATGAAACCGAACGGATCGAGGAACTCGCTGCCATGCTTCGGGGCGACTCGGTCGCCGACGGCACCCGCCGCGAAGTCCGCGCCATGCTCGCCGAGGCCCGCGGCGGCTGATCCCCAGCCCAGCGCGACCGCTTGGAGGTTTGGCTCGCGGCCCGCTTTTTTGGTCGTTCCATTTGATGCTCTGTGGGATTGTTTCTCATCAATCTCAATAGGCGTCGGCGGAGAGGACTTCACCGCCGGATCGGGTGGCCAAACCGCGCCAGACCGGCAGGGCCACCGTGTTTTTAACGAAACGGACCGAGCCGTCGGCCAGCAGCGCGTTGACACCTCCGGGGTGGTTACTCCGCGCTGCCTTCCACCCCCGGATGTGGGCGTGGAAGCAGTCGGGTTGAGGATCGTTGGGCAAAAGGACGTGGTTGTAAATCGTGCCGTCGGTTCGCCCGATCGCCCAGCCGTAGTTGCGGTTGCCTCCCCATGGGAAGCTCGAACTGATCGCACAGGTCTCGGCCGTGGGACGAATCAACGGAGGAACCGCGTCGCCGAGTTCACGGTGTTGGGTGCGGGGATCGCCAGACGCGCCTGGAGGGACGCTCGTCACCCCTGAGCCAATCAAGGTTTCAGCCACCGCCACGGTTTGAGAAAGGCCGTCGGTCACCTCGGCGAAGCGGACCACCGCGCTGATGAAAATCACGCCGTTGGCAAACGGCGGAATCGTCGCCCCGTCGTCAACCAGCCCATCGCCCGCGCAGCCGGAATAATTGAACGGTCGCAGCATCGGGTCGAAAATTCGCTGAGCGTTGGGGTCGCTGGGGCAAAGATAGGTGGCGACCGCCGTTCGGGTAGCGGTGGTATTGGCCGGTTGAATCGGAGCGTTGCCGTTAGCGCGCAGCCCCAGGTCGAAGTTGAGCGCGGCCAGCAGACTCGATTGCTCGAGAAATGGCAACAACCGCGCCAACGCGCTGAATTGATACACCGGACCCTGCGATGAGGGAGGAAACACCCCATGAGTCGATTCGTACAAGTGAACCGCCAGCCCAATCTGCTTGAGATTGTTGACGCACTGGGCCCGTCGGGCTGCTTCGCGGGCGGCCTGCACCGCCGGCAACAACAGGGCAATCAGTACCGCGATGATGGCGATGACCACTAGAAGCTCGATCAGGGTGAAGCCCTGACGAGTCGTCAACGACATCGTTTTTCTCCGGAGAAGCGTCATCAATGGTTCCTAAGGATGGAATGAAGTCTGTTTGGCCGTCGCCCCAACTATGTGGGAAGATGTCGAGTCGGTTGGTTTGACCACAACGCGATTCTTGCCGTTCACAGCTCCAAGTTCAACCCATGTGACGATCGGATTTCGAGAATCGCCCTTCGCTCTCTCCACGTTCTCAATCGGGTCTGGTGTTGGTTTGGGGTTCGCGGTCGTCCTTATGCAACCGCAACCTTGGTTCGGGCGGCTCGTGAGTTGCCTCGGTAGGGTCCAACGGCGGCGGTGGAACCGGCACACCGCGATAAAACTGTCGGTTGTTCAGCGAGCCGATCCGGTCGGTCCAGGGAGCGTCGCCGTTGGACTTGATCCGCTGGCGGGCCACCGCGTTCACCTTGCTGTCGAGGTCGTCGATGTAATGGAGAATCAACGCCTCTAAGGTTTGCGGCGGCTTGGGCGCGCCGAATTCCTCCCGGCCGTGGTGGGCGAGGATCGCGTGTTCCAGCAACAACAACGTCTCCTCCGGCACGTCGCCCAGCCGCCGCGCCGTCTCGCGGACCATGTCTCGACCGATCAGCACATGACCAATCAGCTTGCCTTGGATGGTGTATTTGGCCTCAACCGGGTGGTAATCCAGTTCAAACAGCTTGCCAATGTCGTGCAACACCGCCCCGGCCACGATGATCCCCTTGTTGAGCGGGGGATTGAGGTTGTGGTAGTAGCGCGCGTAATGTTCTGCCAAAAATCCGGCGATCCGGGTCATGCTCCAGACATGCTCCAGCAAACCGGCGGTGTAATTGTGATGAAACGACTGGGAGGCCGGCATCCGCATGAAGAGACTCTGATGCTCGTCAATGATCGCGTGAACCAACCGCCGCAACGGCGGTTCGTCGATCGCCTTGTCGATCACCGCCCGCACATTGCGCAACAAATCCTCCGGTTCCCGGTCGGACGACTCCACTAGCTGAAAATAATTGTAGCCATCCGCTACGTCGGAATCGACCACCGGGCGCGCATCGATAATTTCAAGCTGAAATCCATATTTGACAAGATGCTGGCCTTTGACGTGCAATCGAAACGCATCCCCCTCCCGCCAATTGGCGGCCACTTCTCGAAAGGCGTTGGACCACCACAGCGGAGCCAGACGCTCGACGTAACGATCGCGGAACACGCACTTGACGAACGGATTGCCGTGACGGTCGGTCCCGATCTCCTTGCGCGACAAGGCGGCGAAACAGATCGCCTCTTGGCCATGCTGAAGCTGAGACAACGGAATGATCGGCGGATTTGCGTTTGTCACCGTAGACACGACTTCACCCCTCCCAATCCCACCTGGGTACGCCCCCCCGCCACCCCCGTCCATTCCGTCGTCTTCCACACCATCCTTGGTTGTTCGTCGCGCGGGCAGGATCCGCTTGAGCGAATCATCCGTCAACCGGGTGACAAAACCTTACCATGACCGGATGTTGCGTCCAACGCTGTTATTACGTTCACGCGGACTTGAGCGGTGGGGGAGGGGAGATCGGTTGGGCGGCGGGGGTTGGGATTAATCGACGCTGAAGGTTATCAAGAGGGCGTCGGCCAGGTCGGGCGAGCGTCCTAGCCGTCGCCGGGTTTCGCGTTTGTCCTCCAGGGCGAGTTTGGTGCCGACCAAGCGGTACCTCAGCGCCTCCAGTTCTTCACGCAGGTTGGGCCACCAGGGTTCGGGGGGGATGACGAAGGGAAGCCGACTGGCTTGGTTGGAGCGAGCGGGACGCAAGGCGGGACCAAGGGCAGCGAAGTCGGTGGGGTCGTCGTCGGGGGGAAGGTGCCAGGTTTGGGTAGCCGGGTCGAAGCGGTCGCCATCCCAGACCACCCGCGTCGCGGGTTCCCCGCCGGTCATGGCGATGGGATCGAGGCCCGGGTAGCTGGGATCGAGTCGTTGACGCAACCGCCAGCCACACCAAGCACGATGGTTGAGAAAGCCCGCGCCTCCCGAAGCCGCGCCGAAGATGGCGCGAGCGTGAACGAAGCCGGGACCCTGGCGGGCTAGCCGTGTGGTCAATTCCGCGCCCAGACCTGCGCCATCGTAGAGGATACGTTCGGGGGCGATGAGGTGTTTACGCGCCAGACTGGCGATCAGGGTGGCGGCCTCGTCGGGGGCTAGGCGGTCGGAGGCGATCAATTCGCGGATGCCGCCCTCGTCTCGCACGACGATCGCGGTGCGGTCGGCACCGACTCCGGCGGCCAGGTCGCAGCCCAGCACAGGCTGCCCGGGGGGGTTCTCGTAGGTTTGCGAACGTTCGAGAGAGGCGGCTTGGTCGAGCCAGCCTGGTTCGATCAAGGCGTGGACCGCGACGGTGGGAAACACCCCCTCGACGTGAGACAGCCACAAGGGGGAGCCACGTCCCCATTGCCGCTCCGCCTCGCGGATGAAGCCGCGGTCGGCCAGGCCGCGTGGCGAGCGTTCCAGGTTGATGTCGGGTGAGGCGGTGGAGGGAATCGTCAGCGCCACCCCCCGTGCATAGTCGGGAATCGATGGGTCGGACGCTTCGGTCAGCCCCCGCTGATGGAGTTTGTGGAACACCGTGCCGGGCGTCAGCGGGTTGCCGCAAACAAACAGCTTGCGGGGGTTGAGTGAAGTCAGAGCCTCCCACGCCTCCGGCTGGACGCCGGAGGCCTCGTCCACCACCACCATCAAATCGGCGTGATGACGGCCCGCGAGCCGTTCCACGCCGCGGGTAGCGATTCCCAGACAGCCCCAACCCTCGGCGGCCAATCGCCGACCTGGACCGACCCGCAAGCTGAACGGTGTGCCCCGATCCGGACCCACTACCATCCCCGGCAACCCCAGCCCGCGCCTCCGCGACGCGGCCAACGCTTTTTGAAGCTCTCGAAACAACACGGTGCCAAGCAATCCTTGACTCGGCGCGGTTGCCACCACGAGCGAACCGGGATGGGTGTACAACCACCACAAGGTCAAGCCTGCCGCCAAATAACTCTTCCCCACCGCGTTGCCGGTTGCCACCACCACCGATCGTGCCCGCGTCAACGCCAACGCCGCGCGGCGTTGACCCTCCCAGTAGTCGGGACGCCCCAACGCTAAACGGTTGAATCCTACCGGGTCGTCGGCCAAACAGCGTAACGCCCGCGCCACCATCCCCGCTGTCGATTCCTCGACCATCAACGGGGTTGCAAGCGTCCTTATCTCCTCTTTCTCTTTCCGCATGTTCGTTCCCTCT
>Ga0209017_10002657_pt1 | contig 11123 bp, 5 predicted proteins | sample YNPBryunderm2012_FD_185812 | JGI IMG/M metagenome (GOLD analysis project Ga0209017, IMG submission 185812) | Anoxygenic and chlorotrophic microbial mat microbial communities from Yellowstone National Park, USA - YNP Bryant MS undermat 2012... ... | reverse complement strand
TAGCAGTGGGCCAAATGTGCAGGAGTGGCGCCATGACCGCCGAAAAGCCGCTGATCTTTACCATTGGCCACTCGACCCATGCGCTGGAGGAGTTCGTGACGCTGCTGCGGGCTCAAGGCATTACAGCTGTCGCCGACGTGCGCTCGCAGCCCTACAGCCGGCTGAAACACTTCAACCGCGAGAACCTGGCCGCGGCGTTGAAGGCGGCCGGAATCCGCTACGTGTTTCTGGGCCGAGAACTGGGTGCACGCCAGGATGTGCCCCAGGGCCGGCAAGAGGGTGGCGCGTCCTACGACGCAATCAGCAGACTGCCGCAATTCCGGGCGGGATTGTCGCGCCTTTGCCGGGCGGCGGTCAGCCACAGGCTGGCCATCATGTGCGCCGAGAAGGAGCCGTTGGACTGCCACCGGACAATTCTCATTTGTCGTCACTTGAAGCAATTAGGCTTTCGCATCTACCACATTCTGGCCGACGGCACGGTCGAGGAGCATGCATCGACTGAGAAGCGCCTGGTTCGCCAGAGCCGCGTCGAGCGAACACTGTTCGAGCCTGATTTGACGGACGAGGAAATACTTGAGCGGGCCTACCAGAAACGCGCTGCTCAAATCGCCTATCGCCCCCTACCAGAAGAGGTGTCGCCGTGAAGGAGCCTGCAACCGCCCAGCCCAGCACTGCCACGCTGTTTACCATCGGCTTTAAAAGAAGGTCGGCAGAAGATTTTTTCGAGACGCTGCGAAAGGCAGGCGTTGTGCGAGTGGTGGACGTGCGGTTGAACAACGGTTCCCAACTTGCGGGCTTCACGAAGAAGCGAGACCTCGAATACTTTTTGAGGGCGATCGCCGGCATCCAGTACTTCCATGAACCCCAGTTCGCGCCGACCAAGGAGATCCTTAGTGGTTACCGGAACAAACAGCTCGCTTGGGAAGAATACGAGCAGCGGTTCCTGGTCACCCTGCAACAGCGGGATCCGGGCAAAAGATTCAGCTTGCAAGACTTCGATCGCGCATGTCTGCTGTGCAGCGAGCCGACCGCAGAACAATGCCATCGGCGACTGGTGGCCGAGTACCTGAAAGGAATTTGGGACGCCCTGACCATCCAACACCTGTAGCTTGCAACAGGTCACATGACGCGACTGATCTGCCTGGCCAACTCGTGGCGTCCCGGCGGGCGATGTATCGCGGGAATCGACGCCGAGTCGGGGGAATGGGTCCGCCCTGTGCCGCCCGGCGGAGGCCCGATTGCGGAGGGACGCACCCGCGTGGCAGGCAGGCTTCTTCTGCCCTTGGACGTCGTCGAGATCGAGCTTGCGCCGCCGACGTACAGCACGCGCTTCCAGCGCGAGAACCGCGTGGTGCTCAACTGGAAATGGCGCCTTCTCGGGCAGGTCACGCCCTCGGAGGTGCTCAGGTATTGCAGCAAGGGGCGCACCGTGCTGCACAGCAGCGGCAAGGTAGTCGAGCCGGCCTACATGGCACGGCTGCCTCCGAAGGACTGGGCATCGCTGGACTTGGTCCGTGCGACGAACGTGTCGTTCGTGCCCGACCCCCGCAAGGAGAATCGTTGGCAGGTCAGCTTCTCAATGGTACGATTCTCAAGGAAGTACTGCTTGACCCTGACAGACCCTGAAGCGACACGGCGGCTCGAAGGCGGCGGGCAGGTCCGTTCCGAGTGTCTGCTGACCGTCAGCCTTACCGAACCGATTGCCATGCACGGCATGCCGGCCCTGTGCTACAAACTTGTTGTGGCGGTGATAGAACTGTGAGCGGCCAGATGCAGTCGATTTGAAATCTGCGAGGCTCGACGCTTAAAGCCTTCGTTATGACCTTCGTAAACTTTTCGCTGCTGTTTGGCGGTCTGCTGGTCGCGGTGCCGATCGTGCTGCATCTGGTGATGCGGCAGAAGCCGCGGCTGCTGGAGTTTCCCGCGCTGCGCTTCATCCAGAAGCGGCACGAGGCCAACCGCCGACGGCTGCGCTTGCAGCACCTGCTGCTGCTGTTGTTGCGAGCCGGGGTGATCGCCTTTCTGGCGTTCGCGCTGGCCCGGCCCACTGTGCAGTTTGCCGGTTCGCTGGGCAGTCAGGAGGCGCCGGTGGCCGCGGCCCTGATCTTCGACACAGCGGCGCGTATGGAGTACCGGCAGGACAATCAGACCCGATTGGAAACGGCAAAACGCCTGGGTCTGTGGCTGCTAGGTCAACTGCCGCCCGACAGCCAGATCGCCGTGCTCGACGCCCGCCGCGAACCGGCCCACTTCCAGGTGGAGCGTGGAGCGGCCGAACAGCGTATCAAGCGGCTTGCGGTCACCGCCAACGCCGATTCGCTTACCGACGTTGTAGAACGAGCATTGCGCCTGCTGGAGCGCAGCGAGTTGCCGCGCCGGGAGGTGTACATCTTCAGCGATCTGGCGCTGAAGGCCTGGCCGACGGCAAATGCCGCCAGGCTCCACGATCTGAGCACTGCCGTGCCCGGCACCACCATTCAACTGATCGATGTGGGCGTTCCGGAACCCAGCAACTTCGCCCTGGGCGAGTTGCGGTTGTCGTCGCAAGTGCTTTCCAGCCGGGGGACGCTTACGATCCAGTGCGATCTGCTGCGGATGGCCGCTCCATCGGAACCAGCCAGCCAGCAGCGCAGCGTGGAACTGTTCCTGCTGGACGAGAACCGCCAAGGCGTCAAACGCGCAGAACAAAGCTACACGGTCGAGCCTGGCAAAGGGGCGCAAGTGGAGTTCAGTCTGGGGGCATTGCCCGGCGGCACCAATCAGGGTTATCTGCGGATCGTAGGTCAGGACGGTCTGGCAGCCGACGACGTGCGGTACTTCACCGTGGCCGTCAAGCCGGCCTGGCGTATTCTGCTGGCTGCTCCCAATCCGGCGCAACGCTACGCGCTGTTTTTGCGCGAGGCGCTGGCGCCGACCGAGCTGCGTAAACGTGGCCACGCCCGGTTCGATTGCCAGGTCGTCGACCTGCGCGAGCTGGCCAACATGAACCTGGAACAGTATGCCGCCGTTTGCTTGTTGGATCCCACTGCGCTTGAGCCTGGAGTGTGGCAGAAGCTGGGCGATTTTGCGGCTTCGGGACACGGGCTGGCGATTTTTCTGGGGCGCAATGCCCGGCCGCTAGAATCCTTCAACCAGCCGCTTGCCCAAGAGTTGCTGCCCGGCAAGCTGGCCCGGCAGGCGCGCCGTCCCGACGGCGACTGCTATCTGGCGCCGCGCGATTATCAGCATCCGATGCTGGCAGGGTTTGCCAGGCTCGCCGGGTCCATCCCCTGGGAAGCATTGCCGGTGTTCCGTTATTGGCAGTTCGAAGGGCTTTCTCCACAGACCAGCGTGGTAGCCTCGCTGAGCGACCAGTCGCCGCTGATACTGGAACGACCATTGGGAGCGGGCAGAGTAGTGACGATGGCTACCCCGGTTTCCGACCGACCGGCCGAGAACCCCTGGAACCTGCTGCCCGCCGGCGGCGAACAAGCCTGGCCATTCGTGATGCTGATGAACCAGTTGATGTTTTACCTGGTGGGGGCCGCCGACCAGCAGCTCAACTACTACGCGGGCCAGACTGTGTTGCTGGCGCTGGACCCCCAAGAGCACCGTCGCAACTTCTTGCTGGTGGCGCCCGACGCTACCAACTTCCCCCTGATTGCCGAGTCCAACCAGCAGCATCTGGCGATAACTGCCACCGAGCAGGTAGGCAATTATCAGGTGCTGGCCGGCGGAGAGGAGTCGGGCGTAAGTCTGGGTTTCAGCGTCAATCTGGCCCCGGAGCAAACCGACTTGACCCGCGCCAGCCAGACCCATTTCGACGAGATATTCGGGCCGTTTCCGTACAGCATTCGCCGGGACCGAGAGGAGATCGTCCGCCAGATCAGCTCCGCCCGCGTCGGCCGCGAGTTGTTTACTCCCCTGATATTGCTAGTGGCCGCACTGCTGCTGGGCGAGCACCTGGTGGCCAACCGTTTTTACCAGCAGTAATCGCGCCTGAACCCGTTCGACGCTCGACAACCGCCAAGGCAGAGATGTATAAAACCACCAAGACACCAAGACACGAAGTCGGGCAACAGTTGCCAATCTGCTGCTTGCGAAAAGACTCGTCGGGAGTAAGCTAACCGTTGCACAGCGCATCTGCTGCCTTCCTGTAGAGATGCTCGGTGTGCGTCGGACAAGCGGCGCGGCGGCAATAGGGTCGGGTTTGCAAGCCGACGGAGATTTGTGCGCGGGCTTGGCGACTCCTGTCTCTTGGTGCTTTATGGCAGGTGCGTTTCTCGATTGCAAAGCATTTATCAAACAGTGCCGGGAGGAAGACAATGGGAGCCAGCACTACTTCGATCGCCGTGCGGAGGCCGCTTTGCGGCATCGGTTGTTGGGCTGCCATAGCTTTGGGGATGCTGGCCGTGGGGCAATCGCTCGGCTCCGCGGCCGAAGCTGCACCGCGTCCCAATATCATCTTCATCCTGGCCGATGACCTGGGCATCGGCGGCGTAGGCTGTTACGGGGCCGCGTACAAGACGCCAAACCTGGACAAACTGGCGCAGACCGGCATCCGCTTCGAGAACTGCTTCGCGGCTCCGCTGTGCGCGCCTTCCAGGGCGATGTGCATGACCGGCCGCTACGGGTTCCGTACCGGTGTTGTAGATAACAGCACCGGAGCCAACGCGCACCCGGACAAAGAAGTTTCCATCGCCCGGCTGCTCAAACAGGTCGGCTACGCCACAGCCGTGGCAGGAAAGTGGCGGCAGCTTGCCCATTTCAAAACCAAGGAGGATGCCCAGCGATGGGGCTTCGACGAGTCGGTGGTCTGGGGGCTGGAGTCGGGGATGCCCAACCGCTACTGGGACCCGGTCTTCTACCGCGACGGCCAGCCGATGGAAGGTCTTTCGGGGCGTTACGGGCCGGATGTTCTGCACGAGTTCGTGGTGGATTTCATCGCCCGGTGCCGCGAAAAACCGTTTTTCATCTATTATCCGATGGTCCTGATTCACAGCCCCATCCTTCCCACCCCCGATACCCCCAATCCGCCCGGCAACAAGCGCGATCTGCTGGCCGATAACATCGCCTACATGGACAAACTTGTAGGCAAGCTGGTCGATCAGTTGGAGCGGCTGAAGCTGCGGGAGAAAACCCTGATAGTGTTTGTAGGCGATAACGGCAACGTGGGCGGTGGGGTGCTCAACGGCCGGGCGATCGACGGCGGAAAAGGCTCGATGAAAGAAGGAGGAAGCCGCGTACCGCTGATCGTCAACTGGCCGGGTACCGTTCCTGGCGGCCGGGTGTTGAAAGACCTGGTCGATCTGACCGACTTCTATCCCACGTTCGCCGAACTGGCCGGCGTGGAATTGCCGCGCGGGGTGACCATCGACGGCCGCAGTTTTGCACCGCAATTGCGCGGCCAGCCCGGCAATCCGCGCCAGTGGGTTTACGTGCAGCTTGGCCAGAAATGCTATGTGCGTGATCAGCGACTGAAACTGACCGACGACGGACTGTTGCTGGACATGTCGGACGCTCCATTCGCCGAAAAACCTGCCGCCGACACTCCCGAAAACGCCGCCGCCCGCGAGAAACTCCAGTCCGTGCTCGAGGACCTGCGCCGTCAGTGGCAGCCCATTGATGCGCCGAAGCCAAAACCAAAAGCCAAACCGAAGCCGGCCGCCGGCAAGAACAAGCCATCGGCTCAAACCACCGGGCAAGCGAAGCAGGGCGGTTGAAACCCAGTTGGGCACAATCGCCACCGGTATGGGCGAACTTTACAGAAGTGCCGGTGCTGCCAAAGCTCGCCGGTGGCATCGACGCGCCGAAAGGCGCTACCAGCGCACCCGGATCATTTTTTGCCGCAGACACGTATCGTTGCCTGCACTTCCATTTCTGGCGGTAACCTGTTGTCAGATAACGGGTTCTGGCAGTAATGGTTTCTTCTTGCCAGGCATGCACTGAAACATGTTGCCAAAGCCGCAAAACTTTTTGCCTCTTCGGGTCGTCTTAGTGTGTGAACCAGCGCGGGCTGCGCTGGGCAAGTGTATCGGTAACCGGCAGTGACACCGTAAGGTAGTCTGGTAAGGTAGCCTGTTATGGCGGTCGGTGGATAATTGGGAGCAATGCCATGAGAGTCCGTTTTTGGCTGGCTTTGGCAGTGGTGTGCGGGTTTGTGGTCGTGGGGATGAATGCTGCGGAAAAAGGCCCCATGACCCGCGAAAAGCGCCAAGAGCAGTGGAAAAAAGTCGAGGAGGCGGTCAGCAAGGGCCTGCCCCGCACGGCAATCGAGCATCTGGAGCCGATCATCGCCGGTGCGATGGCCGAAAAGGCGTATCCTGAAGCCATCAAGGCCATCGGGCGGAAAATCGCCCTGGAGGGAACCATAGAAGGCAACAAGCCGGAAGAGAAGATCGTCCGGATGGAAGCCGAGATCGCCAAGGCCCCCAAACCGATGGTGCCGATGATGGAGGCCGTGCTGGCCCATTGGTACTGGCACTACTTCCAGCAGAATCGCTGGCGGTTCATGCGGCGGACGGCCACAGCCGAAGCGCCGGGCAAGGACATCACTACCTGGGACTTGCCGCGGCTATTCGCCGAGATCGATCGACACTTTACGCTGGCGCTGTCGGCCGCCCCGGAGCTGAAAAAGATCAAGGTCTCCGAGTACGACGACTTGCTGGTCAAGGGCAACATGCCCGATAGCTACCGGCCGACGCTGTACGACTTCGTGGCCCACGAGGCGCTGGCTTTTTACAGCGCCGGCGAGCAGGCCGGCGCCAAGCCGGAGGATGCCTTCGAGATCGCGGCCGATAGCCCCATGTTCGCCCCGGCCGAAGAGTTCCTCAAGTGGCAGCCGGAGACCACCGATACCGACTCGCCCAAGTACAAGGCCATCCGCTTGTATCAAGAGCTGTTGCGGTTCCACGAAAAGGATGAAGACCGCACGGCTTTTCTGGACGCCGACCTGGGCCGGTTGGTGTTCGGCTACAACCAGGCCGTCGGCGAGGAGAAGAACCAGCGCTACAAGGACGCGCTGAAGAAATGGGTCGATCGCTGGGGCGATCACGAGATTTCGGCACGGGCGCGCTACCACTGGGCAAGCGTCTTGCAGAGCGAAGGCGATCTGGTCGAAGCGCACAAACTGGCCAAACAGGGCGCGCAGGCGTTCCCCAACTCGGTCGGCGGCCGGATGTGCCACAATCTGGTGCAGCAGATCGAAGCCAAAGCCTTGAATATCGAGACCGAGCGGGTGTGGAACCAGCCCTGGCCGACAATCGCTATCAGTTACAAGAACCTTACCGAAGTGCATTTCCGCATCGTGCGCGACGATTGGGTGCAGCGCATCGAGACTCGCAACGGGCGGCCGGAATGGATCGATGCAAACGACCGCAAACTGCTGCTGGCTCGCAAGCCGGACCACGCCTGGTCGGTCAAAGTGCCAGCCACCGAAGATTTCCAGATGCGAACCGAGGAAGTGCCCGCGCCGGAGGACCTGAAGCCGGGCTTTTACTTTCTGCTGGCCAGCGCTCGGGAAGATTTCGGCGAAAAAGACAACGTGGTCTCGTGCACCGATGTATGGATCAGCAATCTGGCATTGGTAACACGCTCGCGTGCGGACAGCAACCGGATCGAAGGGTTCGTGCTGGATGCCAACAGCGGCGAACCAATCGAGGGCGCTGAGGTCCAACTCTGGCAGAATGAGCGCGGAAAATACGTCCGCGGGCCGAACGGCAAGACCGACGCCAACGGACTGTTCTCCATTGCCGGAAACGAGCGTGCTGCCCATGCACTGCTGGTGACGCACAAGGAGCACCAGCTTGCTTCTTCCAGCGACCAGTACCTGTCGCGCGGAGGGTTGCCACGTCCTTACAGCCGCACGGTGTTCTTCACCGACCGCTCGCTATATCGCCCCGGACAGACGATCCGCTACAAGGGCATTTGCATCGCTGTGAACACCGAGGCAGACGAATACAAAGTGCTGCCCGGCGAGAGGCTTACGGTGATTTTCGCCGACCCGAATGGCAAAGAAATCGCCCGGCAAGTCCACCAGACCAACGACTACGGTTCGTTCAGCGGCAGTTTTACTGCGCCGCGCGATCGGCTGACCGGCCATATGACCATTCGCGTGGAAGGGCAGCCAAGCGGAACAGCCAGCGTCAGGGTGGAAGAGTACAAACGACCCAAGTTCCAGGTAACCCTCGATGCCCCCAAGACCGCTGCCAAGCTCAACGAAAAAGTCAGCCTCCAGGGCAAAGCGATGGCATACACTGGTGCGGCCATCGACGGCGCAAAGGTCCGCTGGCGCGTGGTGCGACAGGTACGTTTTCCGATATGGCGGGATCGATTTTCCTGGTGGTGGCCGATGCCTCCAACACCTTCGCAGGAAATCGCCCACGGCATAACCACCACTGGTGTTGACGGCAGCTTCACCATCGAGTTCGTGGCCCGGCCCGACTTGAGCGTGCTGGAAAAAGACGAGCCGATCTTCAACTTCACCGTTTATGCCGACGTGACCGACACGGCCGGTGAAACACGCTCGGCACAGCGGGGTGTCAACGTGGGCTACACCGCATTGCAGGCGTCGCTCAGCGCCGCCGATTGGCTCACCGAAGACAAACCGGTGGAAATCACCATCACGACGACTACACTGGACGGCGAAGGTCAGAAGGCCGATGGTTCGCTGAAGGTCTATCGCCTCAAGCAGCCGGAGAAAGTGCAGCGGCCAAAGCTGCCAGGGCAGTACTACCCGGTGCGGGAACTGCGCCGCGGCAAGCCGGCAGCCGAGCCTAAGGCGGATCCTTCCAATCCCGATTCCTGGGAACTGGGCGAAGTGGTTGCCGAGGAAGGTTTTACCACCGACGGCGCCGGCAAGGCCCGTTTCACTGTCAAGTTGACGGCCGGGGCGTACCGCGCGACGCTAGAGACCCAGGACCGCTACGGCAAGAAGGTCACCGCCCGGCTGCCTCTACAGGTCCTCAAGCCCGACGCCAAACAGTTCCCCATCAAGATTCCCAACCTGGTGGCCGCGCCGAAGTGGACGCTGGAGCCGGGCGAGGAGTTCGTGGCGCTATGGGGAACCGGGTATGACAAAGCGCGGGCGTTCATCGAGATCGATCACCGTGGCAAGTCGCGGCAGGCATTCTGGACCGAACTGGGGGCCACGCAGCAGGCCGTCAAGCAGAAGGTCGAAGAGGCGATGCGCGGCGGCTTTACGCTGCGGGTGACGATGGTCCGTGAAAACCGCGCCTATCTGACCGAGCGGCAGGTTTCCGTACCCTGGAGCAACAAGAACCTGTCGGTCAAATGGGAACGGTTCGTCTCCAAGCTAGAACCAGGCCAAAAGGAGACCTTCACCGCGATCATCACCGGCCCGGACGCCAAAAAAGCAGTAGCCGAAATGGTCGCCACGCTATACGACCAGTCGCTGGATGCATACTTGCCGCACACTTGGATGCAGGCCTTCGGCGTGTTTCGTCAGGACTACTCTCGCATCAGCAGCCGTTTCGAGAACATGCTCAAGCGGTTCAGTCACCTGCACGGCTCTTGGCCGCAGGATTTCAAAGACACGACAATGACCTATCGCTCGTTCCCCTGGGAGCTGGTGGCCAACTTGTGGGGATATGAGTTCTTCGGCAAAGGGGGAGGGAGGCTGTTGGCCGGCGCTCCGCCCGCTCCGGGCGAAGCCCGCGACTTCGCCCGCCGGGCGGCCAACCGTATGCCTGCCGATGAGCTGCAAAACGCTGCGCAGGATCGGCGACAGGAGCTTCAAAAGCAGGCTGGCGAAGGCAAAGGCGAAGGCGGCGGCGAAGGACCTGCCCCGGCAGTGGACCTGTCGCAGGTAACCGCACGGGCCAACCTCGAGGAAACCGCCTTCTTCTTCCCGCATCTGGTGTCCACCAAAGAGGGCGAGGTGCGGATGGAGTTCACCATGCCCGAGGCCCTGACGCAGTGGAAGTTCATGGGCTTTGCCCACGACGCCGCCCTGCGCGCCGGCTATCTGGAGGACAAGGTGGTCACGGCCAAGGACCTGATGGTACAGCCCAATCCGCCGCGGTTCTTGCGCGAAGGCGACGTGCTGTACTTTACCGTCAAGGTAACCAACCAGTCGGCCGCCGCGCAGAAAGGCAGCGTGCGGTTGACGCTGGCCGACGCCCGGACGCTCAAGCCACTCGACGCTGCGTTGGGCAACACGCAGCTCGACCAGACGTTCGACATCCCCTCGAAAGAATCGCGCAGCTTCTCCTGGAAGCTGACCGTGCCCGATGGACTGGGGCCGGTCATCTACAAGGCCGTAGGTAGCACGGGCAGGCTATCCGACGGCGAAGAAGGGATGCTGCCGGTCTTGTCGCGGCGGATCATGGTCACCGAATCGCTGCCGCTTCCGATCCGTGGCCCGGCCACCAAGAAGTTCACCTTCGAGAAGCTGGTCAACGCGGGCAAGTCGGACACGCTCCGGCACGAGACGCTCACGGTTCAGATGGTCAGCAACCCGGCCTGGTACGCCGTGATGGCCTTGCCATATCTGATGGAGTTCCCGCACGAATGCACCGAGCAGGTCTTCAATCGGCTATACGCCAACGCTTTGGCGCGGCACATTGCCGCCAGCGATCCGAAGATCCGCCGCATCTTCGATCAGTGGAAAGGCACTCCGGCGCTGGACAGCCCGCTGGAAAAGAACCAGGACCTGAAGGCTGTGCTGCTGGAGGAGACGCCCTGGGTCCGCCAGGCGCAGGCCGAGAGCCAGGCACGGCGCAATGTGGGGATACTTTTCGACGACAACCGGCTCAACGACGAGATCGCCCGCAACCTGCAAAAGCTGGCCGAAATGCAGCTTGCCGACGGCGCCTGGCCGTGGTTCCCCGGCGGCCCGCCAAATGACTATATCACCCTGTACATTACCACGGGGTTCGGGCGGTTACGGCACTTGGGGGTGAAGATCGACGTGGCCCCGGCCATCAAGTCGCTGGAGCGGCTGGATGCCTGGATCGACCGCATCTACCGCGACATTATCAAGCACGGCAAACCGGAGGAAAACCATCTCAGCCCGACGATCGCCTTATATCTGTACGGGCGGAGCTTCTTCCTGGAAGACAAGAAGATCGACCCGAAGCATAAAGAGGCGGTCGATTACTTCCTCGACCAGGCCCGCAAACATT
>Ga0209017_10002654_pt1 | contig 11130 bp, 8 predicted proteins | sample YNPBryunderm2012_FD_185812 | JGI IMG/M metagenome (GOLD analysis project Ga0209017, IMG submission 185812) | Anoxygenic and chlorotrophic microbial mat microbial communities from Yellowstone National Park, USA - YNP Bryant MS undermat 2012... ... | reverse complement strand
GCAGGAATTTTACGGCCAGTGGACCCGCTGGGCGGGGCGCACTTCATTGAGCGGCTCACGCTGGAACTCGCCCGCTCAGCGCGCCAATGGATAGAAGAGGTGGAAGCGCTGGGCGGTATGCCCGCCGCAATTCAGGCCGGATGGCCTCAGCTCCGCATCCAAGAAGCCGCCGCTAAGCGCCAAGCCCGCCTCGAAAGCGGGGACGAAATCTGGGTCGGCATCAACCGCTTCCTCGTGCCCGATGCCCCACCACCCCCTATCCTCAAAATCGACAACCGCGCCGTACGCGAGCGCCAAGTAGAACGTATCCGAACCGTCAAAATGACCCGTGACGAAAGCGCTGTCCAGGCCACCCTCCAGCAGCTCTACGAGGCCGCCGCCTACAAGACGGACAACCTTCTCGCCGTAGCTATTAGGGCGGCGCGGCAGCGGGCCACCCTCGGCGAAATCTCCGCCGCCATGGAGCGGGCCTGGGGCCGGTACGAGCCCACCGCCCAGATCGTTACGGGTACCTACCAGAAGCAGTTTGCGGGTACCGACGCCTGGGAGGCCATCCAAAAACGTATCCAAGATTTCATTCGGCGGTATGGGCGGCGGCCCCGCATCCTGATCGCCAAAATGGGGCAGGACGGGCACGACCGCGGCGCTAAGGTGGTAGCTTCTGGCTTGGCTGATCTGGGCTTTGATGTAGACCTCGGCCCCCTCTTCCAAACCCCCGAAGAGGTCGCCCGCCGCGCCATAGAAAACGATGTGCACTTTATCGGCATTTCCTCTCTCGCCGGCGCCCATGACACCCTCGTGCCCATGCTCATAGACCTTCTCCGAACGTATGGCCGCAGCGACATCCCCATAACCGTGGGCGGCATTATCCCACCCGATGACGTGCCGGCCCTACTGGAAGTGGGCGTCAAAGCCGTCTTTCCACCGGGCACGCCCCTTTTCGCCATTGCGCATCAGCTTTTGGACCTCTATGAGGACCCAGCTCGCCAGACTGTGGAGCGAGTTTGAGGTTTATAGCCTCAATCGCCTCATTGGGCGGGAAGCAGAATCACAAAAACGTCTTTTGCAGGCTCTCCTAAGGCAGGGCGCTCAGACGAAGTTCGGCCGGGAGCATGGGCTCAAACCGGGGCTGAGCTATGAGGCCTTTCAGGCGCAGGTTCCCCGCTATGCCTATGAGACGATGTGGGCGCGCTACTGGGAGGCCGCCTGGCACGGCGAAGCCAACCAGACCTGGCCCGGTCGCCCCGCCTACTTCGCCAAAACCTCGGGCACCACTGCCGGCGCCAAGTTCTTACCCATCACGCCCGCAAGCGTCCCCACCCATATACGGGGTGCCCGTCTTGCTTTGGCCTTCTACATAGTCAATAGCAGCCGGCCCGCTTTCGTCAACGGCCGATGGCTCTTTCTATCGGGCAGCCCCGCCCTGGAAAAGACCCCCGCTGGTATCCCCTACGGCCGCCTTTCCGGTATCGTGCACCATTGGGTTCCCGCTTACCTCACCCGCAATCGCCTCCCCTCCTACGCCATCAACATCCTCGAAGACTGGCCCCAAAAAGTAGACGCCATCCTCCACGAAGCCATGCCCCTCCCCCTCACCCTCCTCTCCGGCATACCCCCCTGGATCGTGCAGTTCTTAGAAAGACTCCATACCCTCTCCGGCAAAAACGTACGAGAAGTCTGGCCAAATTTGCAAGTTTATGTGCATGGCGGCGTAGACTTTCGCCTCTACGAGGGGCAGCTGCGAGACCTGATGCCAGGCGTGGACTTTGTAGAAACCTTTCCAGCGTCGGAGGGGTTCTTTGCGTTTCAGGATACAATGGATCGAGAAGCGGGGCTGCGGCTCTTAGTAGACAATGGGATTTTCTATGAGTTTGTTTTGCTGGAAGAGGCAGATAAACCTGAAGCCCGACGCTACCCGCTATGGGAGGTGGAGGTGGGGCGCAAGTACGCCATGGTCATTACCACAAATGCGGGCTTGTGGGCGTATGAACTGGGCGATGTGGTGGAGTTTGTATCGTTGCGGCCGTATCGGGTGCGCGTGGTAGGGCGCGTGAAAAATCACCTCAGCGCCTTTGGCGAGCATGTCATTGAGGCCGAAGTAGAAGGGGCCATAGCCGCCGCCGCCCAAGCTGCCGGCGCCCAGGTGGCTGAGTTCACCGTCGGCCCCCGCTTAGAAAATCCCCCCTGCCACGAATGGGTCATTGCCTTCCTCACCCCTCCCAAAGACGCCCAAACCTTCCTCACCATCCTGGATACCACCCTGCAAAAGCTCAACCCCTATTACGCCGACCTGCGCCGGGGAGAAATCCTACACCAGCCCCTCCTCCATACCCTCCCCCCAGAAACGTTTTATGCAGTTCTCGCCGACCTCGGCAAGCTCGGCGGGCAAAACAAGCCCCCCCACCTCAAAAGCGACCGCAGCCTCCTGGATCGGCTTCTACCACACGCCCAACCCCTGCAAACCACCGTCTCATGAGGTTCCCCCAGCCGATGCCTTTTTTCATATCCCCCTCCTCAGCCCAAGCTCCACCAAACACAAAATCCTCCTGCCGCTGGGCTCGCTCACTGGGAGGTACAATACTCAAGGCGCTCCTCCTCTCCACTTTCCTCTGGGCTGTCCCGCTAAGGGACACCATAGCCGACCTCGCCATTTACACCGTGCAGTTCTACCGGGGACAAAATACGCTCGCCTTCCCCTACCTCGGCCTGAACGAAAACCAGGTGCTCACGCTGGAGTTTGACGAGCTACGAGAGGGGGGCGCATCCGACTTCTGGGTACGTATCCAGCTCTGTAACCGCCATTGGGAACCTTCCACCCTGCCCCTCACCGAATACTGGCCAGCCTTCCTCTCTGACCGCATCACGGAGTTTAGCCTTTCCGTAGGAACGCGCGTGCCCTATGTGCATTATCGCTACCAGCTCCGAAATCTCTTCCAACGTAGCGGGTTTTATGTGATAGAGGTCTTCCGAGACAACGATCCCGCCCGCTTAGTCCTGCGCCGCCGCTTCTACGTCGTGGAAAACGTCGTCCAAATAGCACCTGATTGGGGTGGTCAAGTCGTTACCGGCGCCCGACAACGGTTCCAGTCGCTATCCTTCAAAGTATACCCCCGCAGCCTCCAATCCCTCCAAAACTACCAGGAGTTATTTTGCGGTGTCTTACAGAATGGCCGCTGGGACCGGACGAACCTCAACCTCCGTCCCACCTTTCTCGGCCAGAACTACTTAGAATACCGCTTTCAGCCGGGCCTGGACATGGAGGCTGGGAACGAATTTCGCATGCTGGACCTCCGGAGTATCTTGCGACGACGCAGCTTTCAGGTAGAACGCACCCTCTGGAGCGATTCGGGCATCGTCGTGCTCCTCTCCCCAGAAAGGCCCCGGGCCAATGCGGTGTACTTCAGCCAGATAGACCTCAACGGGCGGTTCCTCATCCAAGTGCAAGACCTCCCCATAGACACCACCGGCCGATGGGCCGGCCGGGATGAGCTTAGCGCCACGCAAGCCGACTACTTCTGGGTGGAATTCCGCCTGCAGGCCGATAAGTATCCCCAGCCCGTCTACGTCGTGGGCGGCTTCATGGGCTGGTCACCCGACCCCCGCTATGAGCTCTACTACGATGAAGCCCGCGGCGAATATCGCCGCCGCATCCGCCTCAAACAGGGCGTGTATGACTACCTCTACGCCCTCTATGACCCCACCTGCGCCTGCTTCCGCCCCGAACCCCTTGAAGGAAGCTACTTCGAGACCGAAAACATCTACCTGATTGTAGTGGGTTACCGCGGCTTCACAGACCGTGAAGACCGGGTGGTAGGACACCGATGGATTGGCGTGTACGAGTAAGGGATGCCCCCAAGCACGCTACCAGTCCGTTGTGCAGTGTCCGAATCGCATATACACGGGACCGCCGAAAAATCCCTCCCAAACACCTCCTCCGTGCCGTCGGTGGTTCGCTCAAGGCATGGGTATCTTTGCCCTGCCCGCCATAACTTTGGAAAATGGCACTCCAGCTCGTAGAATGCCCCCGCGATGCTTGGCAAAGCTATCCGCATATTGTCCCCACCGAGGTAAAGATAGCCTATCTCTCCGCCCTCCTCGAAGTGGGTTTCCACACGCTGGACGCCGGTTCCTTTGTCTCGCCGAAGGCCGTCCCCCAAATGGCCGACACCGCCGAAGTCTTTGGTCGCCTCCCCTGGCAGGCTCACCCCCAAACCGGACTGCTCGCCATCATCGTCAATGAAAAGGGCCTCCAACAGGCCATCTCCCACCCCGCGGTGAAGTACGTGGGCTACCCCCTCTCCCTCTCAGAGACCTTCCAGCAGCAGAATGCCCGCCAATCCGTAGCCGAAGCCAAAAACTTCATCCCTCACCTCGTACGAGCCTGCACCAGCGCAGGCAAAATCCCCGTCGTCTACCTCTCTATGGGCTTTGGTAATCCCTATGGCGAACCCTACGCGCCAGAAATCGTGGTAGAAATGGGCGGCTACCTCCAAGAGGCGGGCGTCTCTATCGTTTCCATTGCGGATACCGTGGGCATAGCCACGCCGGACGATGTCTATGCCACCTGCGAGAAGGCTGTCTCCAGCATAAGCAATGTGGTCTGGGGAGTTCATCTACATGCCCATCCCCACAATGCCCACGCAAAGGTAGCGGCAGCCTGGGAAGCAGGCATCCGACGTTACGATAGTGCCTTAGGCGGTTATGGGGGATGTCCCTTCGCTGGCACACCCCTGGTCTCCAATCTCCGCACAGAAACCCTCTTGGAGTTCCTCCGGGAGCAGCTTGAGACGCTACCCATTCGGGAGGAAGCGCTATCTCGGGCACAGGCCCTTCTGCCAGAGGCATTTCCGGCGGGGTAAGTTTGACAGGCGAGGCAGCGCCTGCATGACCACCCAAACTCCCTGCGGGCTACGCTGAGGCAGCCCTCCAGTAAAGCAGCGTGCGGCTACCATGCAGGCAGCTGCACGCCGAAGATAGCCAGACAACGAAAACTGGCGGCCTATCCCACCCCCACTCCCCTCCCCATAAGCGGGGATAGTTCCACCCCCTTTCGCATGTCAAAATGTTTTTACCTTTGCTCTTGGCACACATGCGGTGGTTATTTGTGGGGCTGGGCGGCTGGCTTTGGGCCCAGGCATCATCGCCCGTATCCTTGCCAGAGATTGAGCAGCAGCTGGCCAAAATAGGGCCGATAATCCTCAACCACGAGGACATGGCCCTCAAAGACTCCCTCAATAAGGAGTTCCTCGCCCTCTGGCTCAAAGCTTTTTCTGTCGCGGAGGCCTTCTCTTATCCGTTTGATTCTGTCGTTACCGTATCTGACCTCTGCCCGCCCGATAGCGCCTTTCGCATACTCAGCTGGCAGATAGTGGACTTTGAGGAAAGAGACCACTACTACTATGGGATTGTTGTCCGGCGCTGGCGAAAAGATAAAAAGTCTCCTTGGCAGGTTCGCGCCTACGTGCTGAAGGAGATTCCTGATGTTCTTCAGGAGGATGACATTGAGCGGCGGACGCTGGACCACACGCAGTGGGTGGGTGCTTTGTACTATCACCCTCGGTATAGTAAGCATGGGGTGCTGCGATACGAAGGCTGGGTGAAGGTTCCTCGGGGTCGCCAAATCGTCAAAGAAAAACTCGTGTATTATGTCCTGCTGGGCTGGAATGGCTATGATAAGCGGCGCAACTTCAAAGTCATTGAGACGATATTTTTTGATCCGAGGCAGCCGGAGAAGGTGTTTTTCGGGGCGCCGGTGATATACTCGGGGCCCGTTCCGAAAATGCGAGTTCTTCTACCGTATAGTGAAACGACGCCGCTCAGTCTTAATAAAGGCTGGTTTGTGCCGAAGCAAGGTAGTCGGCGTCAGATAGAGGCGATAGTATTTGACCATGTGAGCACCGCTGGGCGACGCTCGCAAAAAACCCTCTGGGAGGACCCCCGGCCGTTCTTTGGGGCCGATGGCACGTATGATGCGCTGGTATTTCTAAAAAAAGGCCTTTGGGAAGGCCGCCGGGGCATCCTGGTTTATCGCCGCAACGTCATCCCTTACGCCCCTGAGATAGAACACTACGACCCCAAGGTCATCCAGCGCCAACGTGAGGAAGCCATGCGCAAGCTCCGGCAGTATGGATTCTCGCGTTAGGTTTTCCTGGCGGTATGTTATCATTGGGGGGTACATTTTAGTTACCGCTGCCCTGCTCTCGTGGCCTTACCGTTCGCCTTTTCCCCTCTCCGCTCTTCAGGAGAAAGTCTGGCAGTACGGCGATCTTTATGCGCCGTTTTCGTTTCGGGTAGAGCAGGAAGAGAGCGAAGCCGCAACCGCCCCAACATCGCCAGGCCAGCTTGTCTTCCGACGGGACACTTCCCGCCACCCCACCCTGCGAAAAGTCCTGGATAGCCTCTCCCGCCACCTCTCCCCCGAAGAAGCCCATGTTCTTCGGCAGGCCTTCCTCTACGCCTACCGCTATGGCTATGTAGACATGCCCCTGCCCGCGGATGCCTATGGCACTGCGCTCTTGCATTATGCCCCCCAGATAGAGGAAGAAGTCCCCCTCCAAGCCTTAGTGGATAGTCTCCGCTTACGCCAGTGGCTCCTGCGCGAATTTCCCCAGGCTAAGCCCCTCTGGCCCCTCATCAAAAGTTCCTTTCCCCCAGACTGCCAGTACGACCCCGCCCTGACCCAAACTTACCTCAAAACCTTCTCCGAAAAACCCGACACCTACGCCAACATCATCCAGAAAGGCCAGCTCATTATCCGCCAGGGCGAACTCATCACCCCAGAAAAATCGCAGTCCCTCCAAAGCCTCGCCCTCGCCTACCAGGAAAGCCACGCCCTCCATAGCCGACTCCTCCGCTTTGCCGGCACCCTCCTCCTCATCTCCCTCATCACCCTCCTCGCCCTCTGGTACCTCTACATCTCCCAGCGCCTGACCAAAGATAACAACCGCACCCTCGCGCTCATCCTCAGTATCTACCTTTTCACCACCATGCTCGCCGTGGGCATCTCCTCCATAGAGTCGCTCTTCACCCTCCAAAATATCCCCCTCTACCACCTCATCCCCCTCGCTATCGGCCCTATGCTCCTGGCTATCTTCTTTGATGACCGGGTGGGCTTCATCTCCGCCATCACCATCAGCGCCCAAATAGCCCTGATCGTGCCAGAACCCGTGGAGTTCTTCTTCGTACATGGCCTCAGCAGCATGCTCACCGTCTTTCGTCTGCGGGCCGTCCAACGCCGCTCCGACATTTATCGCGCCCTCATCCTCTTAGGCTTAGGCTACACCATCTCCTACCTCGGCTACCACCTCTACCGCCATGCCTCCTTCTCCCTCGCCTGGGAAGGCCTCCTCCTCCTCTACATCAACGCCGCCATCTGCCTCGCCGCCTATCCCCTCGTCTACCTCTTCGAAAGACTCTTCGGCGTCAGCTCCGACATCAGCTTCCTGGAGCTCCTCAATACCCATCACCCCCTCCTGCGAGAACTGGCTCAAAAAGCCCCAGGTACCTACCAGCATAGCCTCGCCGTCGCCATCCTCGCCGAAGCCGCCGCCAGCGAAATCGGCGCCCACCCCCTCAAAGTCCACGTCATGGCCCTCTTCCACGACATCGGAAAACTCAAAAACCCCTCCTACTTCATCGAAAACCTCGCCGCTATCACCCAAGGCGCCATCTCCAATCCCCACTTCCATCTCACCCCCAAAGAAAGCGCCCAGCTCATCAAAGCCCACGTACCCGATGGCATAAAACTCGCCCGCCACTACCGCCTCCCCGAAGAAGTCATCGGCGGCATCCAAACCCACCACGGCACGACTCTCATCGCCTACTTCTGGGAACGCCACCGCCGACAAAATCCCCACGCCACCGACGAGGCTGACTTCCGCTACGACGGCCCCCTCCCCCGTACCAAAGAAGAAGCCATCCTCCACCTCGCCGACACCCTCGAAGCCAGCACCCGTGCCCTACGCGACCTCACCCCAGATAAGCTCCGAACCCACGTCCGCCAAATCATCGCCCAGCGCATCCAAGAAGGCCAGCTCCAACAAGCCCCCCTCACCCTCACCCAAATCAAAACCCTGGAAGAGGTCTTCTACAAACAACTCCTCTCCCAGCACCACCAGCGCGTCCAGTACCCCGCACCAGCCCCAGCACCAGCCGTGAGTAGCTAGCCGCACCCTCCCCCCACAAAGCTATTCTCAACACACCTCGAGCAGCTTGAGACACGCCTAAAACCTCAGCTCATCCCTCTCCCTATCCCACCAGACTCCTCGGTGTGCTCCGCAGGTTGCCACCAGAGCAGCCCATAAACCCAGCAAGAAGAACCCCGCTACACTTCCTCAAATTCCAGCCATAGCGTTACCGGGCCGTCGTTACACAACGACACCGCCATCTTCGCCCCAAACTCTCCCGTCTCCACAGGGATATCCGGCGCTTGCCGACGAAGCTCTTCCAAAAACGCCTCATACAAGCTCCGTGCCTGCTCAGGCGGCGCCGCCCCAACAAACGACGGCCGAAAACCCTTCCGTAGCTCCCCGTACAGCGTAAACTGCGACACCACTAAAAGACCTCCCCCCACCTCCCGCAGCGATAAGTTCATCCGCCCCTCCTCATCCGAAAATACCCGCAGATTCACCAGTTTATGCGCTGCCTTCGGCAAAAGCCCCGGCGTATCCCCCGTCCCAAAACCGACCAGCACCAAAAGCCCCTTCTCAATCCGCCCCACCAGCCAATCCGCCACCCGCACCTCCGCCCAAGAAACCCGTTGGACTAACAGCCTCATGACCGCAACCTATCAACTAATCGCTCAAATAACGCTAAATAGGTATGATACCGACTCTGCGCCACCTCGCCTTTTTCTACTGCAGCCCGCACTGCACAGCCCGGCTCATCTATGTGCAGGCAGTTGCTGTACTTGCAGGCACTGAGCCGATCCCGCATCTCAGGAAAGTACTGCGCCAGCTCATCCCGCCCAATCCCCCCCGGTATCAGCTCCCCAAAACCCGGCGAATCTATCACCGCCCCTCCAAAAGGCAAATCATACAATGCCGTATAGCTCGTCGTATGCCGCCCCTTCTGGGTAAGCTTCGCCAGCGGCTGCGTCCGCAGATTGAGACCCGGTATCAGCACATTAATAAGGCTGCTCTTACCCACGCCACTTAGCCCCGTCAAAAAACTCACCTTGTCCCGCAGAACCTCCCTAAGCGCTTCTACACCATCCCCCTGCGTGCTGGATACTTCGCGCACATCGTATCCCAAATCCCGATAAAGCCTCATCATATAAGCTCTCCTTGCCGCCGCCTTAGGAGAAAAACGCAGGTCGGCCTTGGTGAAAATCAGCCCAGCAGAAACCCCATACGCTTCACATATCACTAAAAAACCATCTATGTATCGAAAAGGCGTAAAAGGCTGCTCCGGCGTAACCAAAAGATAAGCCTGATCGACATTCGCACATAGAATGTGCAAACGATAGGGATTGTGCGGGTCTATCCGAACAAGCCAGTTGCGCCGCGCCTCCCAGTCGTGAATCACAAACCGATCGCCCTCCATACCCCCCAGCACCCAGTCCCCCACCGCCACCGGCAACGTATAGGGCGCCTCCGACAAACGGTGCTTCCCTCGCAGGACGGCCGTCCGCTCCTGCCGCCCTTCCACAACCCGCACATACAAATGATCCCCCGCCGTCCGAATCAAAAGCGCTTTCTCCATGTACCTTTGCAAAGGTGCGAATTTTAGTTACCGGTGCAGCCGGCTTCATCGGCAGTCATACAGCCCGCCTCCTCCTCGACCAGGGCCATGAAGTCATCGGCCTGGATAACCTCAATAGCTATTACGCCCCCCTCCTCAAACTGCATCGCCTCCAAACCCTTCAAGCCTATCCAAACTTCCGCTTTTACCCCATAGACCTAAGCGATTATACCAGTCTCTCCGCCCTCTTTGATCTGGAAAGCCCCATTGACGCGGTCCTCAACCTCGCCGCGCGAGCGGGCGTCCGCGCCAGCCTCCAAGAACCCCTTCTCTACCATCACACCAATGCCACCGGTAGCCTCCACCTCCTGGAGCTCCTGCGGCAAAAAGGCTGTACCCGCTACATCTTAGCTTCCACCTCCTCTCTCTATGCCGGTACGCCTCTGCCCTTCACCGAAGACCAGCCTGTCAATACCCCCATATCCCCCTACGCCGCCTCCAAAAAAGCCGCCGAACTTATGGCCTATACCTACCACTATCACTACGGCTTTGATGTGGCTATCCTGCGCTATTTCACCGTCTATGGCCCCGCCGGTAGACCCGACATGAGCATCTTCCGCTTCATCGAGTGGATATATCGGGGGCAGCCCGTCCAGCTCTTTGGCGACGGCTCCCAATCTCGCGACTTTACTTTCGTAGAAGACGTTGCCCGAGGCACCATCGCCGCCCTCCAAGTAAAAGGCTACGAAATCTTCAACATCGGCGGCGGAAAAGCCCCAACCTCCCTCAAAGACGTCCTCGCCTACATCGCCCAAAAGCTTGGCAAGCCTGCCCACATCCAGACACACCCTTTCCCAAAAGCCGATATCCTTCACACCCAGGCTAACATCTCCAAAGCCCGTCGCCTCCTGAACTGGGAGCCCCAAACAGACTTCTGGGAAGGCCTCGACAAAACTATCCAGTGGCACCTCCAAAACCGCCCCCTCTTAGACAACCTTCCCCTCCCATGACCCGCGCCCTGTATTTTGTTCTACCTCTCACCCTCATGAGCCAAACCCCTCACCATGACCCCCTTTACAAACGCCTCCAGCGCCTGTACCTCCTCTCAGTGCAAAACGCTACCTACCTCCAACCCTTCGAAGACACCCTGCAGATTCTGGCAGCTCGCTACGGCCCGTATCCCACCATCCAAATGTACCGCTATGGGGCACTCGCCCTCAAAGCACGTTACGCCACGAACCTCCTAGAAAAGAAAGACTACCTCTACGCCGCCATCGCCAGCATGGACGCGCAGGCCGCCCGCACTCCCAACGACCCCGAAGTCCGCTTCATCCGGGGATCCTTCTACTACTACCTCCCCTTCTTCTTAGGCAAACGCAAAGCCGCCCAAGACGACATCCAGACCCTCGTCACGCTCTTAGAGACCCAAACCCAAGACCTTACCCAGCT
>Ga0209017_10002645_pt1 | contig 11155 bp, 7 predicted proteins | sample YNPBryunderm2012_FD_185812 | JGI IMG/M metagenome (GOLD analysis project Ga0209017, IMG submission 185812) | Anoxygenic and chlorotrophic microbial mat microbial communities from Yellowstone National Park, USA - YNP Bryant MS undermat 2012... ... | reverse complement strand
TCTGGAGGGCCACGCTTCGTCGTGGCCGCGCTGGGCTAGCGCGCACGCCATATGCGTCATCCGGCATCTGGAGGGCCACGCTCCGTCGTGGCCGCGCTGGCAGCGCCAACGGACGCCACAGAGCGCGCCCCTCCATCTGACAGCAGCGCGCCCCTCCATCACCTCCATTTGGTCGCGGAAGAAGCCCGCTTCAAGTAAGGTTTCGTGGTGCATGGGGGCCGTACGGCCGTTTTGGCTGCCGGCCGCAGTTGTGCTGCTGTGCCTGTCGATTGCAGCCGTGATGGTTGCGTCGCAGGCTGCGGCGGGCGAGCCGGAAAAAGCCGCACCAAGCGCGGCGCAGGAACCTTCCCAGCAACCTGCTGCGAAGAAAGTATTTCGGGCGGGGGCGGCTGCCAGCAACATCACGCCGATGCTCGACGGCGGGATCGTCGGCGGCTGGTCGTCGCCCAAGGCCACCTACATCCACGACGAGCTGTTCGCGCGATGTCTGGTGCTGGATGACGGCGACAGCCGGATCGTGATTGTGGTGGCCGACAACATCGGCCTGCCCCGCGAAGTATGCGATGAGGCCAAGAAGATGATCCGGGAGCACACTGGCATTGCCGAGGATCGCATTCTGATCTCCGCCACGCACACGCATTCCTCCGTAGGCGCGCGGCCAGCCAATGTGCTCAAGCCCGACGACGAGTACAGCCCCTACGCCCGCTTCGTCGCGCGGCGAATATCCGACGGGGTGCGTCGGGCCGTAGCGCATTTGGAGCCGGCGCAGATCGGCTGGGGCACTGTGGCGGCGCCGGAACACGTGAACAACCGCCGCTGGTTCCTCAAACCGGAGGTGAAGCTGGTCAATCCGTTCGGTGGTTTGGACAAAGTGAGAATGAACCCTGGCGCCGGAAGCCCGGACCTGGTCAAACCGGCCGGCCCGGTGGACCCGGAGGTATGCTTCGTTTCCGTCCGTTCCACCGGCGGTCGGCCGATCGCCTTGCTGGCCAACTATTCGTTGCATTACGTGGGCGGCTTTCCGGCGACACATATTTCGGCCGACTACTTTGGGGTGTTTGCCGATCGCATCCAGGAGCTTTTGGGGGCAGACCGGATCGACCCGCCATTTGTGGCGATGCTTTCCAACGGCACAAGCGGCGATGTGAACAACATCAGCTTCCAGAAACCGCGTCCACCCCGCAAACCTTACGAGCAGATGCGCTACGTGGCCGACGACCTGGCCCAAAAGGTCTTCGGGGCGCACAAAGACATCGTCTGGCACGACTGGGTGGGGCTGCAAATGCGGCAGTGCGCGCTGGCGTTGAAGGTGCGCAAGCCGACCGCGGAGCAACTCGAACGTGCCAAGGCCATTCTGGCCGGCGCGCCGGTGATACCAGAGCGTCCGCACGAGGCCACATACGCCCAACGGATCATCCACCAACAGGAGGCCCCGGAAGAGATTGCCGTGGTCCTTCAGGCGGTCAAGATCGGTCAGTTGGGCATAGCGGCGATTCCCTTCGAGGTGTTCGCCGAAATTGGCCTGCAAATCAAGCAGAAAAGCCCGCTGCGACCTACATTCACTATCTCGCTGGCAAACGGCAGCTACGGCTACCTGCCCACGCCTGCACAACACGAACTGGGCGGCTACGAAACCTGGCTGGGAACCAGCAAAGTGGAAATCGAGGCTTCCACGAAAATCGTGGATGCAATATTGGAGATGTTCAAGGCGATGCAATAAAGCGCTGCCGGCGATTGTGCCCTTTCTGTGCTTCTATTGATCCTCGCAAAACCAAGGGACGCAAACGTGCCTGAATACCAAGGAGTTTAGTGTCTCTAAAATTTGCAAACGGGAGCCACAAGGCCACGACGGAGTGCGGCCCTTCAAATATCCCGAAAGCATGCACGCAAAAAGCGCACACGCTATGCCTCAAGGGACTAATCGGCGGCCACGGTCCGAGCATGGCGAGCCACACTCTGTTTTGGCCGCATTTGGCGCTGCTCGTTTACACCCATCCACTAGAACAAACCAAACCGAAGACCACCAACTATCGCAACTCCAGAGCGCGGGCACCTGAGCACCTCCCGCCGGGATGTTTGCCACAGCGCCGGGTGCGCTGGGTCGTTGCGGCGTCGCCTTGATGGATTTCCACGTCGCGACCACTACGATATACTGTTCTGCTTGGCCAACCTACCTCCACTTCCTACACGAAAAGACCATAATATGCCTGACAAACAATTCACCCTACTCGAGCTATTCGATAGCGGCGATGCGGCGCTTTACAACTTCCCCACCCGGCGGCCCGGCCCAGAAGGGAAACTACCCCTGAACGAGGACATCCTGCTACATCGCCCCAGCGGCTACGCATTCGGGATGTCGCAGGATGCCGGCATGGGATGGCCTGCCGAAAAACTGGACGCCCCGCAATTCGTCCTCTTGAGCACGATGGGCGGATTGCGGGACGATCAGGGGCGGCCGCTGGCCTTGGGTTATCATACCGGACACTTCGAGCTCAACCAGGCCTTGGCGGCAGCAGCCGAGCAGCTCCGCGCCTGCGGCGCCATTCCTTACGCCGGGTATTGCTCCGATCCCTGCGACGGCCGCACGCAAGGTTCGCCGGGAATGTACGACAGCCTGGCTTACCGCAACGATGCGGCAATCGTCTTTCGCCGCCTGGCACGCTCCATTCCCGCCGCACGTGGTGTGCTGGGAATCGCCACTTGCGACAAGGGATTGCCGGCGATGATGATGGCTCTGGCAGGCCTGCGCCACCTGGCCGGAGTGCTGATGCCCGGTGGAGTGATGACTCCGCCGATGATTCCCGAGGACACTGCCAGCATACAGTCAATCGGGATACGCTACGCCCACGGCTTGATAGACCTGGAAACAGCCGCACAGATGGGATGTCAGGTGTGCGCCTCGGCCGGCGGTGGATGTCACTTCCTGGGAACTGCCGCTACTTCGCAGGTAATCGGGGAAGCTTTGGGACTTACACTACCTCATGCGGCGCTTGTGCCATCGGGACAACCCATTTGGACCGACCTGGCCCGTCGCAGCGCAAAAGCCTTGCTTAACATGGCCGCGCGAGGCATGACGCTCGGCGACGTGCTGAGTGAAGATTCGCTGCACAACGCGATGGTCGTTTTCGCAGCCTTCGGGGGTTCCACGAATTTGCTGATCCACCTGCCGGCGATAGCCTTCGCCGCCGGCTTGCCACGTCCCTCATTGGAACAGTGGGAGGCAGTCAACCGTTCTGTGCCCCGGTTGGTCTCTGTTCTGCCTAACGGCCCGAAATATCATCCCACCTTGTTCGTGTACCTCGCCGGCGGAGTGCCCGAGGTGATGCTCCATCTGCGCAACTTGGGCTTCCTTCGTCTGGATGCAATGACTGTTTCGGGAACTACCGTGGCGGAAGTGTTGAGCTGGTGGGAGCAATCGCCGCGGAGGGAAGCCCTGCGAGGGCGCCTGCGGCAACAAGAAGGCATAGACCCGGACGATGTCATTCTTTCCCCACAGCGGGCCAGGGAGCTTGGCATCACCAGCACGATGTGTTTTCCTCGAGGAAACCTTGCCCCACAGGGATCGTGCGTCAAAAGCACCGCCATCGACCCGACCATGCTGGACAGCAATGGCGTGTACCGGATGACTGGACCTGCCCGGGTCTTCACACGCGAAGCCGACGCTATCGCGGCCATCAAGCGCACAGGCCCAACCGCTATTCGCCCGGGAGACGTAATGGCTCTGATCGGCCGCGGCCCGATGGGCTCCGGCATGGAAGAGGTTTTTCAATTGACGTCCTTCTTGAGGTACATACCGTGGGGAAAAGAAGTGGCACTGATTACCGACGCCCGGTTCTCTGGCGTAAGCACCGGGGCCTGCATAGGCATGGTGACGCCCGAGGCGCTGGCTGGCGGCCCATTGGGGAAGCTGCGTGAGGGAGATCGCATCCGTATCGTCATCGACTGCCGCCGGCTCGAGGGAACCATCGACCTGGTCGGCGACGCCAACCGTGAGTTTACCCCAGAAGAGGCCGCGCGAGTTCTCGCCGAGCGGTCGCCGCACCCTCAGCTTTCCCCAGACCCCCTGTTGCCGGAAGACACGCGGCTGTGGGCGGCATTGCAGTACGTCGGCGGCGGGCCTTGGGGTGGATGCGTGTATGACCCTGAGGAAATCATCCGCCGACTCGCCTGAGCACCAGCCGGCCTTAACGTGCGCCGCACAGACGCCATCAGAGTCCCTTGGCCTCGGCTGCGCACTTGAGCACGCGCCGATACACGGCGGCCACGCCGGAGGCCATGCTGCGGTCGGAAAACATCTCCTGCTGGCGGCGCCACGCGGCCAGACGCAAGGCCGTCCAGGAAACCTCCCCCGTCGTCAGCAATCTGATCCCATTGGCCAGCGATAACGGATCACCCGGCGGAACGAGGATTCCCTCTTGCCCATGGCGGATCGCTTCCCCGACGCCTTCCACATCGGTGGCCACCACGGGCAATCCGGCAGCCATCGCCTCCAGCACTACCATGGGCAGGCCTTCCCCGAACAGGCTGGGCAAAACGAGCATATCCAGACGCACCAACTCGGCAGTGACATCCTGCACAAACCCGTGCCACCGGACGTCATCGGTCAACCCCAGCTCCGCCGCGGAGCGCTTGATCTGTCTTTGGTATTCGCAGTCCTCGAAGTTCCCTATCGCGTGCAGGGTAAATCGAACACCTTGCTGTTTGAGCAAAGCCAGCGCTTGCAACAAGACCTCGATTCCCTTGCGAGGACGAAACAGTGCTACCACGCCGATATTCCAATTTCCCTGCGGGCAGGGCCTTTCGGGCAGCCGCGCCAAGGCGGGAACGCCATTGTAAACGACGGTGATCCGCTGCGGGGCGAATCCTTGCGATTGCATGTGCCGGGCGAGGCTTCCCGAGACGGCTATCAAATGCGCAACACCTGCCAGGCTCCAGCGTTCTACTGTTGCAGCAATGCGATTGAGCACCGGCCGAGTGGTGTTGCGCGCCGTAGGCGAGTGGACGTGATACACCATCGGCAGCCCGGCCAGCAACGAGGCAATCCGTCCGACCATGGCCGTGCGCACGGTATGCGCGTGGATCAACCGGTATCGCTCCGCTTGAGCAATTCGGGCAATGCGCACCGCCGCACGCAAGTCGCCCCGAAACGCCATCGGCACGTTGTATATCGGGGCCTGGCTCTTTCGGCTGGAAGCAAACTGCCCGGGCTTGACACAGGCAAAGGCCAGGTGGAAGCCTTCTTCCGGCAGCCGAAGGGCCAGCAGGTCCTGCACGCGCTCCGCCCCGGCAAAATACTGTCCGGTTATCAGATGCAACACGCCAATGGTTTGCCGCTCTTCGACCGCAAACTGCCCAGGCGAAACTTCGGGATGGCCGCGGGCGGCCGGATACTGTGGCGTTAGATCGCAGGAAGCACGCGGCGTTTCGAGAAATGACGACATGGGCTGCAAACCGACAGGTTGTACAATGTGGTCGGTCGGCGCGGACTATCGAAGAAAACTGGTGCGCCTCGCTGTTCAACAAAGCAGCGGCTGGTACTCTAACGAGCCTATGCGGCGTCATCCCACGCCGCTGCGTGCCGATGCGCCCGTGCGGGCCTCGTCGCCGCTATACCGTGGCCGCTTCCTCGACACACAAACGCATTGTTTGCTGAAGTTGTTCGGGCAGAAACGGCTTGGCGATGAAGTCCTGGGCGCCCTTGCGAATGGCTTCGGAAATCATTCGCGTCTGGTTCAGCGCACTGACGACGACGATCTTGGCATTCGGATCGTACGCAAGGATTTGCTCCAGGGCGTAGGTGCCGTCGCGGCCGGGCATGACGATGTCCAAAGTAACAGCATCGGGACGGACGGCCCGATACTGCTCTACGGCCTCTTCGCCGGTGCTGGCTTCGCCCGCTACGACCCAGCCGTCGTTGACCAGCGTCTCGGCGATCATTTTTCGCATCAGCAGCGAGTCGTCCACGATCAGCAGTCGTTTGGACATCGCAGGGTTCCTCCGACTTGTTTCACTGTTCAGCACAACGGATATGGGCAATCGGTATTGTTTTCACGCCGTCTTCGGCCGCACACGCCCACGACCGATTCATCCGGCTTTCAACAGCCGCGCGGAACCACTACACGAACCACTACACGAACCATCCAAGTAAACATAGACCCAAGTTCGGCCGGTGTAAAAGACCTGCTGGCTCCTGACGTCGGTGCGCCCAGCGAAGGATCGTCGCCTTACGCACCTAAAAAGTGAAGGTTGCGCATCTTGGGGTTCTTACGTTTTTGCCGTCGGTCGTTTTCGAGCCAGAATTACCGGATTTGTTTGCGCGGCTGGCACAACTGCTTTGACTGGCGCAGCCCTGTTTTCCTCTACCAGGCAACCTGTGCCCAGAAACTTCATCGCCGCACAGCAATGCCGACGACCGGATAGATAAGGGGGCAAACTACTCGCCTGCCATAACGCTGCTGCGGCCGCCGGTGCAGGAACAAGACCATGTTGCTCGACATTACTCGCAATCAGTTCTTTTACGCCGGTCTGGTCTTGCTGGCGCTGGGAGTGCAGTTTCGGTACGTCGAGGCCGTGCAACTGACGCCCGAGTTCACCCAAATGATCGGCCAGGGCACAGGCAGTCCCACAGCGGCAGTCAATACCATCGGGCAGTCGCTTGTACAGTCCGAACGCCCGATTCTTGCGGCCACCGTCCGGCTGCCCGATTGGCTGGGCTACTCGCTTATGTCGATCGGCGCCGTGCTGGTTTTGCACGCGATGGCGATGCGTGCCCCCGGCGGCGGCTGACCGGCGAAACCCTTTGCAGGCGGCAAGCTGATCTGGCGACCAGCGGGCGACGCCCGATGCGACCGCTGGCTGCACGCGAGCAGCGTTGCTCTGCGGCATGCTATGCGGGGCGTGCTTAGCTCTGCTTCTGCCATTTTCCCAGCACTATGCGAACCGGCACAGCACGTCCTTTTTCCCGATGCTTGACATCGCCGGGGGGGTAATTATGGTGTCCAAGCTACGCCAGGTAGCTTTTCGATCTTTTGGGTTTTTCTGTCCCACTGGGGCCGGTAAGCGCGGGAAAAAAGGGGCGAAAACCCAAGGGCACGGAAAGAAGCAATTATTCAGAGGTTCCCATAGTCTGATCAACAAAAACAGAGGAGACATTATGAAACGACTCACTGGGCCTATCACAGCGATTACCACAGTGGCATTGCTCGTTGCAGGCGAAGGCCTTCAGGGAACTGCCAACTCGGCCGATATGTCCCAACCGGTCAAGGTCTTCATCCTAATGGGGCAGTCTAACATGCTAGGCATGGGGAAAATCCAGGGGATGCAGGAAGGGACACTGGAATATGCGGTGAAGGTAAAGAAAAAGTATCCCTACCTTGTGGATGAAGCAGGCAACTGGGCGGAGCGACACGATGTCCGATATGTCCGCGTCATGCAGGGCCGCGGCGGCAGCGGCATGCAGGTATTCAACAATGAGTGGATGACTGTGGCCAAATGCAAAACGATCGGCCCGGAGTTTGGTATCGCTCATTTTGTCGGAGACGCCCTGGACGCTCCGGTGATGCTTCTGAAAAGTTGCATTGGCAACCGCAGTCTCGGTTGGGATCTTCTGCCTCCGGGCAGCGAACGGTTTCAGGCGGAAGTTACCGAGAAGAACGGACAAAAACTGGTCAAAGTATTTGCGGGCTACAAGGACCGTCCCGATTCGTGGGTCATGGACCCGAGCAAAGGCCTGGCGACACCGCCGCCGCCCTGGTTGGACAAAAACGGCAAACCGATTGAGTGGTATGCGGGCAAACAATACGACGACGACACTTCCTACGCAAAGAAGGTGCTTTCCGAACTCGACAAATATTGTCCCGGTGCAAAAGGCTACGAAATCGTGGGTTTTTTCTTCTGGCAAGGCGATAAAGATCGGTACAACGCTGTCCACGCCAGCCGTTATGAGGTCAATCTGGTCCGGTTCATCAAACAGTTGCGCAAGGATTTCAACGCCCCCAGCGCGAAGTTCGTCCTCGCCACCCTTGGTCAGACCAAGAAAGGCGACGGCGGCAACGATGGCATGATTCTCAACGCCCAGCTCGCCGTGGACGGCAACAGCGGTAAATACCCCGAATTCAAAGGCAACGTGGCCACGGTTTATACCAATCCCTTGTCGCACGGCGGCGCGTCCAATAACCACTACAACGGCAACGCAGAAACCTACATGGATGTGGGCGAAGCCATGGGCAAGGCCATGGTCGAACTTCTCAAAAACAACCCATAATCACCGGCCTTCGGAGCAAACATGTGCCGTTCCAAAAATCAAACAGTCATTTATTACAACTTGTTTACATACAACAAGTTACGATTGTGATGGGCTCGGAAACTTGCTTATCTTGACTTGATAACTTTTTCGCAGAGAGTGTCAAAACCTTAAGGAAGTGCCATATGAAGCATTTCCCTCGTGTATGTTCCCTCGGCGTCTGCATTGTTTTTCTTGCCCTTGGTCACACGTTCGCTGCTGCCCCGAAGCCCGAGCCTGTGGCGCTAACGGCCGAGGGCGAAAAACTCCAGGCCCGTTATGCCGCCCAGTTGTCTGCCCTACAGGCAGAGATCAAAAAGATCCTGCCTTTTGTGGATCAACAGAAGCTCGCCGCGCTACGGCAAGCGCAGGAAATCGTGAAAAAAGCGACCGCCGAAGCCACGGCGGCCAAACAGGCCTTGGAGAAAGTCCAAACCGCCAAAGCGTTGGTCGAACACGCCAAGGGCAAATGGATCGCCGGCGCCGAGAAAGGCATTGCCCAGGCCCAAGAGGCGCTGAAAAAAGCGACCACGGACGCCGAACGGGCCGCAGCCCAGAAAGAACTGGCCAAATGGCAGGCCAACAAAGAGGAAGGCCTGAAGGCCCTCAAGGAGCGCCAGGCCGCCTGGGAACGCGCAAAAGCCGAGGAACCCAAACTCCTTCAGGCCAATGCTGCCGCGCAAGCGGCGTTGGAACGGGCGCGGGCCGTCGAACGCGACGCGGCCAAAGCCGTATTGTCAGACCTGATGCCGTTTTTGTCGAGCGACCGATGGGACCCTCTGCTCGTCAAGTGCGTCGTGCTGACCGAGGCCACGCCGCGCGGTCTGGCCGCATTTGCCCAGCAGGGGAAGGAGCAACAGACGCTGGTCGAAAACCTCCTGAGCGACATCTCGCTGATGAAACAGATGCTCGAAGCGGGCGGCGCCCGTGAGGGGAGGTACGGCCAGGCGATGCAAATCTACACCGCTATTCAAAAAGCCAGCTCCCGTTCCCGGGATGGCATTTTTCAGCGATTGGCCCTGGGCATCGCATTAGAACATGCCGTGCCGGTGCCGCAACGCAACGCCGTCGCCAAACCCGATGCTCCCACCGTGGTGGACCCCGTGAAACGGTACCTCCATTACGAAAAAGCGTATCTGGACGGCGAACTTGACCCGGCCTTTCCCAACATGACCGCCTGGGAATGCCGTTACATTGCCAACTCCGACGCTCCGGATCACGTGTTGGCCTGGGGCCGCCAGATGTTGCGCAATTACCGTCCCGATCACATTTTCAACCCCGATTACGCCTGGCGGTATTCGGGAATTGTTCGAACCGACGTTGCCTACCGTCATTCCAACGAATACACCGACTCCGATTCGCTAGAGTTTTATCAAAACGTGCTCAAACATGGCGGTCTTTGCGGCCGCCGTGCGTTCTTCGGCCGATTCATCGTGCGCGCCTTTGGGCTGCCTGCATGGGGAGTCACCCAAAAAGCTCATGCCGCGCTGGGACGCTGGACGCCCTCAGGGTGGGTTGTGAATCTCGGGGCCAACTGGCAACACAGTTGGTTCGAAGGGCGATCCGGCCTCGATTTCCTCTTGGAAACCCAAGCACGCAAACATCCGCGAGAGTTCCAAAAGGTCTTGCGTGCCCAATGGGTCAGCACTGCCCTCGGCGAGCCGAAATACAACAGCATGAAGAACATCCCCGGCGGCCTCTGGGCCATGCTGGCGCATTTTGAACAAGAAATCATCGTCGCCGAAACCAAACCGCCCCAACTGGCCGCCGTCGGCCAGGAACTGGCCGAAGCCAACGAATCCGCCGAAACCAAAGCGATGGCCGTCGTCAAAACGCCCGTGACCGACAAGGACAAAAAGATTCTCGTCGCCGCCGATGGCACCATCACCATTCCGGCGGCAGCCTGCAACGGAGTCCAGACGATGAAAAGTTTCCTCGGCGGCCTCCAGGCGTTTTGTGGCGGTGCCTTTGACTGCACCGTGGAGGCGCCCCGCGGCGGCAAATACACGCTCAGCCTCCGCGTGGTGCATGTCCACGACGAGGAGCCTCTTTCTCTGACCGTCAACGATGCCGGCTCTCCGGTGGTTGCGGTCATTCCATTTACGTGCGGCCAATGGGAACAGACCGCCCCCGCGACAATCACCCTGGTCCGAGGGAAAAACACGCTCCGGTTTGCCAAACCCGCGCGCGGTTTTACCTTCAAGGAGATCACGCTCTCGCCGGTGCACTATTGATCTTCGCGAAAGGTAGTGACCGGCTGATAAGCGATTTTTCTGGCCGTCCGTGTCGCCACGTGTTGCGAATGTCAATAAGTCCGGCCGCCACGATCACAGGGCATCATCCGCGCGCTGATGGCCAGGATCGCCGAATCGGAAACGCCGATCGCGGAATTTAAGGCGGACAGTGCCCAGTTGAACGGGCGTATCGAGTAGTCGGATTGCCAAGCAAAAGGCAAGACGCCGCAAAACTCCGCACTGCGACCGAAGCGCGCAGCATTGCCCCACGCTGGGCGCCGCCTTGCGTAATGGCACCAGAACCGGGGCTGCGCCAGGCCGAGCAAGTGTTGACGCGGCGTTTGGAAGACTTATTGACCTTCGCAATACGCAGCGACACCGGCCCAGAAAAAACCCTAAATCAGCCGGTCACTGCCTCTTGCTAAAATCAATAGGTGTTTGGGAGACTATAATAGTGCTTTGCGGCCGAACTTGTGCGCGTTATGCGCGCGTGTCTTTCGGCGACCTGGAGGGTTACGCTCTGTCGTGGCGATGTGCCCATTGTCCGCGGACGCGACCGCAGCGCGTCCCTCCATTAGTTTGAAGCCATTGCCGATCGCAATACCGAAAACATACAAGGGCCACGCTCTGTCGTGGCCGT
>Ga0209017_10002642_pt1 | contig 11167 bp, 10 predicted proteins | sample YNPBryunderm2012_FD_185812 | JGI IMG/M metagenome (GOLD analysis project Ga0209017, IMG submission 185812) | Anoxygenic and chlorotrophic microbial mat microbial communities from Yellowstone National Park, USA - YNP Bryant MS undermat 2012... ... | reverse complement strand
CACCGGCACTCCTGGCTTCCCCGAGGGCATTCCCCGCGACAATCTCACCCTGGCGATCATGGGCACGCTGATCTTCGTCGGTGGATTGGGCATTCCCGTTATCGCCGACCTGCTGATGTACTACCGTGAGCGCCGGCTGTCGCTGCATACGCGCCTCACACTGATCGTGGTCTCCTTCCTGGTGATGAGCGGCACGCTGGGCTTCTGGTTGGCCGAGATCCGCGGCACCGGCGCCCTGGCCGGAGAGAACCCCCTGCGCGCCCTGCTGATCTGCCTGTTCCAGTCGGTGTCGGCGCGCACCGCCGGCTTCGTGGGCATAGCCCACTTCGACGAACTGACCGCCCCGAGCCAGTTGCTCATGGTGACGCTGATGTTCATCGGCTGCGCCCCCGCCTCGATGGGGGGCGGCATTACCACCGGCACATTCGCAATTATGACCATCTCGCTGTGGAGCTACGCCCGGGGGCTGCCCACGGCGCAGTTCGGCGGGCGCTCCCTGGCCGCCGGCACCACGCGCAAGGCGGGCGCGGTGTTGACCGTCAGCCTCTTGATCACCCTGCTGGCATCGTGGCTGATAGCGATGACCCACGACGCGCCCCTGGAGCCGGTGGTCTTCGAGGTGGTCTCGGCCTTCGCCACCTGCGGCCTGAGCCTGGGCCTGACCACGCAGTTGAACCTCTTCGGGCAACTGGTGATCTGCCTGGTGATGTTCTGGGGGCGCCTGGGCGCGCTGACGATCGTCGTCGCCATCGCCGGGCAGCAACAGCGCACGCAACTGGTGCAGTATCCAGAGGAGCAGATTCTGATAGGATAGGGAAGGCCCGGCGGGGCCTGCGGCTCCCGCGCCCTGCGGTTCGCGAGCCGCTTCCGCCGGATGAACAAGGTTGTTCCCGGGAGGGCGCAGCCCGCCCAGACCCGCCCACCGGGTGGGGGTGGATGGGGAAACCTGGTTTCCTTATCCCCCTGCTCGAGGGCTGCGCCCTCCCAAACCCTCCCGCGGGCGGAGGTATGGGGAAACCAGGTTCCCCCCATCCCCCTGCGTGAGGACCAGGCCCTCCCACGGGCAGGGGTGTGGGGAAACCTGGTTTCCCCACACCCCTGCTCCAGCAGCCTATGTTCACGTCAGGAGAGTAAAGAAAGGTGATACCGGTGAGCGAAAGCGTCTATGATGTGGTGATCATCGGCTCGGGGCCGGGCGGTTATGTCGCGGCGGTGCGGGCCAGCCAGTTAGGTATGCGCGTGGCGCTGGTCGAGTCGGGGCCGCTCGGCGGCGTGTGCCTGAACGTCGGCTGTATTCCCACCAAGGCCTTGCTGCACAGCGCCGACCTGCTCGATGAGGTGCGCGACGGGAAACGCTTCGGCATTGGCGTCGAGGGCCTCAGCTTCGACCTCGGGGGGGCCATGAAGCACAAAGATGCCGTGGTCAAGGCCAGCACCGACGGCGTGGGCTATCTGATGAAGAAGCACAAGGTCGAGGTGGTGGCCGGATGGGGCCGCCTGGCGGGGCGCGGCCAGGTGCACGCGCGCCTGAACGACGGCGGCGAGCGCACCCTGACCGGCAAGCAGATCATCGTCGCGACCGGAGCGCGCCCGCGGCCCTTCCCCGGCGTGGAGTTCGATGGACAGCGGGTGCTCTCCTCCACCGACGCGCTGCGGCTCACCGCGGTGCCGAAGAGCCTGCTGGCAATCGGCGCCGGGGCGATCGGGGTCGAGTTCGCCTCGATGTACCGCGCCTTCGGCGCCGAGGTGACCCTGGTGGAGGCGCTGCCGCGGATCGTGCCCAACGAAGATGAAGAGGTCTCCGCCGAACTGGCCAGGGCGTTCCAGCGCCGGGGGATCAAGACGCTGGCCGGCGCGCGCGTGGAGAGCATTGACGCCGGGGGCGAGCAGGTGGTGGTGACGCTGACCGATGCCGGGGGCAAGGCGCAGCAGATCGCCGTGGAGAAACTCCTGGTCGCCATCGGCATCGCGCCGAACACTGAGAACATCGGCCTGGAGGAGGCCGGTGTGCGGCGCAACCCCCGCGGGTTCATCGAAACCGACGGCTACATGCGCGCCGCCGATGGGATCTACGCGATCGGCGACTGCGTGGCCGCCACGCCCTGGCTGGCCCACAAGGCCAGCGCCGAGGGCGTGCTGGCGGTAGAACATATCGCCGGGCTGCACGTGACGCCGCTGGATTACCGCAAGATCCCCGCCTGCACCTACTGCAACCCCGAGATCGCCAGCGTCGGCCTGACCGAGGCCCAGGCGAAGGAGCAGGGCTACCAGGTGAAGGTGGGCCGGTTCCCCTTCTCGGCCAATGGCAAGGCGCGGGTGCTCGGCCAGAGCCGCTTCGGGTTCGCCAAACTCGTCGCCGACGAGCAGTATGGCGAGATCCTGGGCATGCACCTGATCGGCCCCCACGTCACCGAGATCATCGGCGAGGGAGGGCTGGCCCTGACCCACGAGGCCACCGGCGAGAGCCTGGCGCAGACCGTTCACGCCCATCCCACGCTGCACGAAGCCATCGGCGAGGCGGCCCACGCCCTGGTGCACGGCGCGGCGCTCAATCTGTAGGAGCGATTGGCCGCGCCAATCCCGCGGCCCTACGCCACGCCACTGATGCCCTCCGCCTCCTCGCGCATCAAGGCCCACAGGGCGGCCACATCGGCGTGGGTGGTCGGCTCGGCCCCGATGCTCACCCGGCACAGCCAGCGCCCGTCGAGCACCGCCGGGGTCAGAAAGGCCGCCCCTGAAGCATTGATCCGCCCGACCCAGTCGAGGGTGTGGCGGTCGAGGGCCTCGCCTTCCAGCCCCGCCGGCTCGTGGCGCACACAGACCGTTTGCAGGTGGACGGTATTGAGCAGGCGCCACGCCGGCGTCGCGCGGACCTGTGCGGCAAGCCACTGCGCCGCGGCCAGATCGCGGCGCAGCCGGGCGCGCAAGGCTTCTGCGCCCTCCAGCCGCAGCAGGAACCAGAGCTTGAGGGCGCGGAAGCGGCGCCCCAGCGGAATGCCCCAGTCGCGGAAGTTGGTCACCGCCCCATCGGTCGCCGTCTGCAAATAGCTCGGGTTGGTGGACATCACCCGGATCAGGTGCTGTGGGTCGCGCACGTAGAAGAGCGAACAATCGAAGGCCGCGCCGAGCCATTTATGGGGGTTGAGCACCAGACTGTCAGCCCCCTCGATGCCCTGCCACATCCAGCGGCACTCGGGCAGGATGAGCGCCGAACCGGCCATGGCCGCGTCCACGTGCAGCCACAGGCCGCGCTCCTGACAGATGGCGGCAATCGGTTCGAGCGGGTCGAAACCGGTGGTGGCGGTGGTGCCCGTCGTCGCCACGACGGCGCAGGGCCGGCGACCGTAGGTCAGGTCGGCGACGATCTCGTCGGCCAGCAGATCCACGCGCATGGCGTGGCGCTCGTCGGTGGGGATGAGCCGCAGGTTGGAGCGCCCGAAGCCGGCGAGCAGCGCGGCCTTCTCCACCGAACTGTGGCTCTCGGCCGAGACGTAGACGGTCAGGGGCAACTCCTCGGCCTGCAGCCCGCCACGGCTCTGGCTGTAACTGGTGCTGCGTTCGCGAGCGCAGAGGAGCGCCACCAGGGTCGCGGTGCTGGCCGTGTCGTGAATGACCCCGCGCCACGCCTCGGAGAGGCCGAGGAGCTGGCGCATCCAGTCGGCCATGTGCTCTTCCAGCTCGGTCAGCGCCGGGCTGGCTTCCCAGTTCAGGCCAAGCTGGCCCAGCCCGGTGCTGAGCAGGTCGCCGAGGACCGAGGCCAGGGCGGCATTGGCGGGGAAGTAGCCGAAGAAGCGCGGGTGCTGCCAGTGGGAGAGACCGGGGAGGATGATACGCTCCAGGTCCTCCATCAGCGCAGCGAACGGCTCGGGAGCCTCGGGAGGCGCAGCGGGGAGCTGGGCGCGGATCGCGCCGGGGTTCACCCGCGACCAGACCGGCAGCTCGGGGAGGCGCTCGCGATAGGCGGCGATCCAGTCGATCAACGCATGGCCCGCTTGTCGAAACTCATCGGGGTGCATATGCGGTTCCTTTCTCACAAGGCGTCCATGCGGCTGCGCCGCACAACAGAGGGACGTACCAAGACCCTTGCTGGGAGGATCCAGCCCTATGATAGCCGATATTGACCGAAGGTACGCGCGCGCTTTCCGGCGGGGAGGCTGCGCCTCCCCGCACCCCTCCAGCGTCCTAACGTGAACATGGGGGAACCCGGTTCCCCCATTCCCCCGCCCGCGAGAGGGTTTGGGAGGGCTACGCCCTCGAGCAGGGGTAGGGGGAAACCGGGTTTCCCCCTACCTCAGCGGACGCGGGCCGGAGGCCCGCGCACCCAGGCCCCCACCCGCGGGCGGGTGTGGGAGGGCTGCGTCCTCCCAGGAACAACCGTATGTTCATCCCGGATGTATCGTCAAGCATCCGCCAGGGCTTGACATGCGGCGCTCCGCCTGCTATCATATAGTGTCAAGTATACACTAATTCCTCCAGCGGCCCGTCCCTTCAAGGAGGATACGATGCGAGCAGAGCAGCAGCGCACGGCTGAGGGCATCCTCTTCACCGATCAGTACCAGTTGACCATGGCCCAGCTCTACTTCCGGGCCGGGCTGCACGAGCGCCCGGCTCAGTTCGACCACTTCTTCCGGCGCTACCCCGACTACGGGATGCACGCCGCTGGCTACTGCGTGGTCGCCGGGCTGGAGTGGCTGCTGAACTGGATGCAGGGAGCCCGGTTCCGTGAGGAGGATCTGGCCTACCTGCGGTCCCAGCGCACCCGCGCCGGCGCGCAGCTCTTTGCCGACGATTTTCTCGACTACCTGCGCCGTCACGGCCATTTCGAGGCCATCAGCCTCAGCGCTATTCCCGAGGGACGGGTGGTGCATCCCGGCATCCCGCTGAGCGTCGTGCGCGGCCCCCTGGCCATGGCCCAGATCCTGGAGACAGCGCTGCTCAACCAGCTCAACTACCAGACCCTCATCGCCACCAAGGCGGCGCGCATCCGTGAGGCGAGCCGGGCGAGCATGGTGCTGGAGTTCGGGCTGCGCCGGGGGCAGGACCGCGGCGCCAACGCCGGCACCCGCGCGGCGTTGATCGGCGGGGCCGATTTCACCTCCAATGTGGGGCTCTCCAGCACCATGGGACTTCCGCCCAAAGGCACCCATGCCCACTCGCTGGTGCAGGCCTACCTGGCCCTGGGCCAGAGCGAACTCGACGCCTTCCGCGCCTTCGCCGAAGTCTACCCCGACGACTGCATCCTGCTGGTTGACACGGTGGACACCCTGGAGAGCGGCGTTCCCAACGCCATCCGGGTGTTCGAGGAGCTACGGGCGAAGGGCCACAAACCGGTAGGCATCCGCCTGGATTCGGGCGACCTGGCCTACCTGGCCATCCAGGCGGCGCTGATGCTCGACCGGGCCGGCTTCGAGGATACGGTGATCGTGCTCTCCAGCGACCTGGACGAACTGGTGATCTGGCAGATCCAGACCCAGATCGCCGCCGAGGCCGGGCGCTACGGCGCCGATGCCGACGCGATCATCCACCGGCTGGTCTACGGCGTCGGCACGCGCCTGGTCACCTCCCATGGCGAAGGCGCCCTGGGGGGCGTGTACAAACTGGTGGCGATCCACGACGGGACGGACTGGCGCCCGGCGATCAAGATCGCCGACTCGCCCGCGAAGATGACCACTCCCGGCCTCAAGCAGACCTGGCGGCTCTACGACCGGCGCGGGTTGGCGACCGCCGATATGATCTGCCTGGACGAAGAGAACCCGGCGCGGATGGAGCAGATTGTGCTGCGCCATCCCATCGAGCCATCCATGTTCCGCGTGCTCGAGCCGGCGGCGCTCTCGGCGATGGAACCCCTGCTGGTCGAGGTGCTGCGCGAGGGCCGGCTGGTGTACGAACTGCCCTCGCTGGAGGCCATGCGCGAGCGTCGCCGGGCCGACGTGGAGCGGCTCGATGCCGGCGTGCGCCGCATCGTCAACCCGCACATCTACCACGTCTCGCTCTCGCAGCGGTTGTGGGATTTGAAGCAGGAACTGCGGCAACGCCTGGAAAGCGGCGATTAGACATGGTTCAAACTCACGTGACAATCCAGCCTTCAGCTCCACGGCTCTCCAGGTCTAATGGTCTTTGAATACATAATCCGCTCTAGCCCGCGCAGGCGGGCTTCGCATTCTGTAGCCGAGGGCTTTAGCCCCACGGCCAGCCCGGCATAGCGGATGAATTTCTCAAAGACCATCAGACCTGGTTTCAGCAGGGCTATGCGGTATAGTACGGTCTCGTGCCGAACTGCCCCCTCCCTCACCCTCCCCCGCTGGGCGAGGGAACCGGGCTCCTCCCCCCAGCGGGGGGAGGCGGGGAGGAGGGCGGAACGCTGCGAACGATGAATTTCCTACGAAATGTTCTGTCCGCCCTTAACCATGCAGGGAGACGGGGATGGAACGGACGCGCATCACCTATCGCATCGCGCCGGAGGACGCCGGGCTGCCTCTGCGCGACCTGGCAGCGCGCCTGGCCGGCGCGGCCGGCGCCACCGCGGCGGCCCGGGGCGGCGCCTGGCTCGACGGGCGCCGGGTGAGCGACGCCGACGCGCTGGTGAACGCCGGTTCGGAGCTGACGCTGCGCTTTCCACCCGCCGACGGCTATACCGAGGTGAGCATCACCGCGGAGGATCTGGCCTACGAGGACCCCTGGCTGATCGCCGTGCACAAACGCGCCGGCTGGCACGTCGGGGCCACGCCCTGGGACGCCCGCGGCAACGTCCTCGCGGCTCTGGCCCGTTACCTGGCCGCGCGTGATGGCGCGGCGCCGCCGCTGCACCTGGCCCACCGGCTCGACCGCGACACCACGGGCCTGCTGCTGGTGAGCAAGGCGCCCGCGGCCAATGCCGCGTTACAGGCCGCCTTTGCCACGGGCGAGGTCGCCAAAACCTACCTCGGCCTTTGCGCGGGCAGGCCGGCATGGAGCGCGATTGAGCTGCGGACCGGCCACGGCCGGGCTGCGGGGGGGCGCTGGCGCCTCTACCCGCTGGAGGCCGTGAGCCAGACGCTGCCCGCGGGCGGCGGGCGCGTGCGGGAGGCCCACAGCAGCTTCCACGTGGCACGGCCCCTGGACGACGCCGCGCTGGTCGTTGCCACGCCCCACACCGGACGCACCCACCAGATCCGCCTGCACCTGGCCCACCTGGGCCATCCCCTCTTCGGCGACACGCGCTACGGCGGCCCGGCCAGCTACGCCGGCCAGCCGCTGCCCGGTCATCTGCTGCATGCCGCCGAATTGCGCCTGCGGCACCCCATCACCGGCGCGATGCTCACCCTCGCCAGCCCGCCGCCGCCGCTGATTGCGACGCTCGTGTAACGCTACCAAAGCATTATAGAGACCCGCAAGCTCGTGAGCGCTGATGGTCTTTGAGCAATTCATCCGGTCTACCGGGCTGGCCGTGGGGCTGATGGTCTTTGAGAAATTCATATACCGGGCTGGCCGTGGGGCTGAAGCCCTCGGCTACGGAATGCGAAGCCCGCCTGCGCGGGCTATACCGGATTATGTATTCAAAGACCATAAGCCCTCGGCTATGGGATGCGAAGGCCGCCTGCGCGGCCTCTACCCGTTTTAAGTCTTAAAACTCATAACATAGGCTGGTGGCGCGGACGTTCAGCCCGCGCTCCCGGGCCGTTTTCATCGGGCGTGGTGCGCCATGCGCATGACCGTCTAACGTGAACATGGGGAAACCAGGTTCCCCCATCCCCCCGCCCGCGGGAGGACTGCGCCCTCACGCAGGGGCATGGGGGAAACCAGGTTCCCCCATCCCCCCGCCCGCGGGAGGGCTGCGCCCTCACGCAGGGGCGGGGGGAAATCGGGTTTCCCCATCCCCCCACCCGGTGGGAGGGTTTGGGAGGGCTGCGCCCTCACGCAGGGGGATGGGGAAACCGGGTTTCCCCATCCCCCCGCCCGCGGGAGGGTTTGGGAGGGCGTAGCCCTCCCAGGAAGTATGTTCATCCCCTCGATGTGCGGCGCAGCCGCGTGGACGGCTGTGCGCGCGCCACGTCAACGAGCGCGCTTACCTGCTCATGCCCCAGGCGATCAGGAAGATCATCGCCGTGATCTCCATTGCCCGCACGCAATCGGGAATCACCCCGCGCCAGAATTCCTGCTGCCCCAACCACCACCAGATCCGATTCGCTCCCGCGCGGAGGCGCACATGATCTTCCCACCGAGCCAACTGCTCGACGCGAGCAAGACGAAACAAACGGCGCGTGTGAATGACGATGGTCGAGGCCCAGACCCCGGCCATCATCAAGTGCAACAGCAGCGGCATCGATTGTAGCTCCTCCTCGACACGATAGGCCCCGTACGGCTACGCCGCATCCCACCGGGACGCACAACGCTGGTTCCTGGAAGACTGCGCCCTTCCATCCCCTCCCACCGGGAGATGGCGTGGGGAAACCTGGTTTCCCCACACCTCTACTCCACACCAACAGAAAGGTGGTTCTTGCGAGGGCCACGCCCTCACATCCCCTACCAGGCAGGATGGCCCTGGGGAGAGGGGCCGGGGGACGCGCATCCCCGACGACAAACCTGTCTGTTCTTAGTATGCACCGACTTTGCCCAGGAAGGCAAGGCGCTATTTGATACTTCAAAGTTCGCCAGGGTGGTACTACTGCGTGTTAGGAGATCTGTACTTGCCGGATGCGCGCCGTTGGCGGCTGAGGGTATCGAAACGGCGCTTGAGGGCAAAGGCGACGGCAAGAGAGAGGATGGGAATGAGAGACAGGCAGAGGAAGGCGAAGAAGATGGCCCGTGAGCCGCGCCCGGGCGTTTCTTCGGCGCGATCAGGAGGCGCCTGGCGGAGAGGCGCGCCGGCAGGCGCGTCAGGGGGCAGCGAGAGGCCCGTGCGCTCCGCCGCCACGAACGGCAGCGCCGGGGCCGCCAGGCGTCCGGACACGCCTTCGTCGCCGGCCAGCAGCGTTGCCGGGGCAAGACCGCACAGGGCGACCAGGATGAACAGCGCCGAACGCGCAACGTGAGGAAGCATACGGGAAGGCGGACAGGCGCTTAACGCTGGCATGCGCCATCATCACAGGCATCGGTGCGCCCGCCGAGGAGGTAGCGGTTCTGGGCGACCCAGGCATAGACCGGGCGGGCGAAGAGCATGGCCCCGGGAAGGCGCATCAACTCGCCGAGGCCGCGCAGGCTCGGCAGGCGCAGCAGGGTTTCGCGCACCGCATCGGCGCCGCGGTAGAGCGTGCCGTCAGGCGCCACCAGATGCACCTCCCGCTGCGCGTCTTCGGGCGTGACCTGCGGAAAGCGCGCGCGGGCCTCAGGTGAACGCATATCAAGCACTTCGATCCAGCCGGCATCGTTATAGGCCTCGATCCAGCCGATCTGCCCGGTGCAGATGCGGCAGGCGCCATCGTAGAGCAGCGTGTAGCGGGGCATGGTCATCGTGTGTAAGCCTGTCGTAATATACGCAGCTTGGGCGTATCAGGTTCCTGTCAGTACTATATCATCACACGCCGGCTGGCGCAAAGGCGCCTCCTTCCCCGGGGAATCCTGCACATTCGCTTCCGGCGCGGCGCATCTGGACGTGGTGCAGCCCGGGTGGGAACGGCCCGCCCGGGCATAGACGAGAGGAACGAGCTATGCGACAACGACGTATGCTACGGTTCGCCGCCGCCGGGTTCGCGCTGACCCTGGCGCTGGTGCTGGGGATGTTCGCCTATACCTCATCGGCTTCGACGGCTTCGTTCGCGATTTTCAGCGACCGGCCCCCGGTTACGTGTGACCGCGTGGGCATCAGCGCCCCCGCGGTGTTCCAGGGCGGGCGCTTTCAGTTCAAGTTGTCGCGCTACTGGACCGAACCGGTCGAGGTGGACATCTCCTTTCCCGATGGGCGGCTCTTCACCGTGCCGGCTGCGCGGCTGCTCGACGGCACCATTGACCAGGTGATCAACAACCCGCTTGCCAGCCAGGCCCTGGCCAACATTGCCGGCGAGGTCTCGGCGGTACTGACCGTGCCAGGCACCTGGCCCTACGGCTGCTACTTCTTCACCGGGCGCGGCCTGCTGAGCGGCAAGGTGGCCGGCGCGGCGCTGGTGGTGGTGCCCGGAGGCGCGCCGGGGCCGAACCCGGGCCCGGCCTTCGCGGCGGTCACCCGCGTGGGCAGCAACGAAGCCAGGGGCGTGCAGGGTTCGCGGGTGGACATCAACGGCGGTGGTTTCAGGGGCGGCGAACGGATCGACATCTGGATCACCGCGCCTGATGGGACAGTGCTCAACTTCCCCCCCGGTCCCCCGATCTTCGCCGACAATTCGGGCGACTTCCGCGCCGCCTTCACCTTCGACGGCCTGAACCCGGTGGGGACCTACCAGTTCACCATTCAGGGCGCCGAAAGCCGCTACCGCGTCATTACCCCCTTCACGCTTACCTCGCCGCCGGTGGTGCAGACCGGCTGGGCCCGCCTGCGGGTAGCTTTCCCGCCCGACCAGGCCGACCCGCAGCGCAGCGCCTTCGAGGTGCAGGGCTCACTGTTCTTCCCTGGCGAGCGAGTGGACATCTGGATCACCCTGCCGGACGGCGCGGTGCGCGGGCTGCCTTCGCAGTTCGCCGATAACGTGGGCGATTTCTACGCCGTGGTCTACCTCGACGAGCGCCTGCCGACCGGGTTTTATCAGGCGACCGCCAGAGGCAGCCTGAGCGGGCACCTGGTGATCACTACCTTCACCTTGCAACCGGCCATCCCGCAGGACACCATCTTCAATCCGGTGCCCGGGCCGGAAATCATCGAGAGCAGCAGCGGACTCGAAGGCCCGCCTCCCGCGGTGCTTGACCCCTTCAACCAGGGCACCATCGGGGATCGCCTGCCGTAGTCCTGCGTCCGAGCCGCGTCGGGCCGAAGCATTGGCTGCGCCAGTGCTTCGGCCCCACCGGACGAGGGCCACCGCCACCCTCGTCAATACGGCGCAATCGCGGTCACCACCAGCACCATCACGAGAAAGCCAATAATGGCGAAGCTGAGGACCTGCGTCAGCCGGCGCCGGTTTTTTTTGTTCATTGGCATATCTCCTTAGGCATCGTTCGTAGCAGATGTACCGTTCGCAGCGCTCTGCCCCCCTTCCAGCCTCCCCCCGCTATCGTGAACATACGCCCTCGGCGAGGGGCGTGGGGAAACCGGGTTTCCCCA
>Ga0209017_10002641_pt1 | contig 11169 bp, 8 predicted proteins | sample YNPBryunderm2012_FD_185812 | JGI IMG/M metagenome (GOLD analysis project Ga0209017, IMG submission 185812) | Anoxygenic and chlorotrophic microbial mat microbial communities from Yellowstone National Park, USA - YNP Bryant MS undermat 2012... ... | reverse complement strand
TCGGCGGAGGTCGAGGCGATGGTGGCGGAGCTGAACGCGACGCTCCGTCAACGCGAGGCGAGCATCGAGCAATTGACGAGTCAGCTTGAGACGCTTCAAAGCGAGTTGACCAAGGCAAGGACACGGTTGGAGAAGCTCGAGGCACCCGAGGACGGCTCGGGTTCAGGGGGACGAAGCCGCGAGGAACTCAAGCGTCAGTTGTCTGAACTTGAACAAGTCCGCACCATGTTGCAGGGCCAGGTGGTTCAACTCAGCTCCGAACTGCGCGAACGTGACGAGCAAATCCGCCAGGCCGAAGAGTTGATCGCCGCCGTCGAAAAGGATCATCAGGTCAAGCAAGAGGCGATCGACGCCTTGGAGGCCGAGGTCGTTCGTCTCAGCAACTTGGCACAGGCGGCCGACCCCGAAGCCCTCAAGACGGTCCAGACCGAGCGGGACCAACTCAAGCAACGGTTGGCCGAGGTCGAAAAGGCGTTGCAGGAGGCACTGGAGACCGTGGAGGCCGCGGAGGCTGCCGCCGCTGAACAAGACGGCGCTGGGGGAGTCTCTGAAGAGGATTGGCACGCCACCCTGGCCGAACTCGAACGGATGCGCGATTACTCCAGCCGTCTTGAAAGCCGGGTTGCCGATCTGGAACTTGCTTTGGAACGCGCTCGCCGCGAGGCTGAGGCCACCACGCCCCAACCCGAGGCGCTGGTTCAATTGGAGCGCGATCGTCAGGAATTGGTCGGCGAGATTGACCGGTTGAACCGAGAACTCCAGGAGGCCCGCAAGGGAACTCAGGAACTGGCACGGTTGCGGTCGATCGTCGCCCGGATGGCTGAACGCGAGAAACTCATCGAGGAGCTGCAGGCCCGCGAGGCCCGTCTGATGGCCGAGGCCCGCGAGGAGCGTTCTGCCTTGGAGGACGAAAATCGCGTCCTTCAGGCCCAGCTTGCCGAAATGGAAAAGGAACTGGAATCGCTCAGCGAGCTTCGCTCGGCGGTTCACGAACTGGAACAAACCCGGATTCGCCTCGTTCAGGTCCAGGACGAGGCGCGTCGAGAGATCGAGCAGATCCGATTCGCTGCCGATCAGGAAATCGCCCGATACAACGAACAACTGACCGAACTGCAAACCCGTCTGGCCGAAGCCGAGGCCAATCGGGCGCAGTCGAATCTCGATGGCGGTCTGACTTCGCTCTCCTACTCCGGCAGCACCGGTTTGACCAGCCTGACTAGCACCTCCACCGCCGCCAATCTCTCGGCCGACATCAGCATCGACGCACGGATCCGTGAGTTCCGCCGCTTCCTCGACGAGACTCACGAGAAGGAAAAGGCCCGCCGTCCTAAGACTAAGAGAGGGCTTTTGAGTTTCTTCAGCGGCAAGAAGTGAGCCGCCTCGCGTCGCGGCCTCTCGCGTTGTGGCGGTCTCGCCGGCGTATTCGTCATGGTCGGGCCCCTCTTGATCGCCTCGCCGCCAAACCCGATCGTCTTCGAGAGGGTTACCCTGGACCAGCCCGTCTTGAGATGGGAACGTTCAACAAAGATCCCGAGTCTTTCGGAGGCGGGAATGCGACCACGACGGCAAGTCCTCACCAGGCGGTTCACGATCCAAACGACGATGACAATGACGATGGGGATGGTCATTTGGCTTGTGGTAGGTGGATCGGTCGAAGAGCCGGTTAGTGCGGTCGAGCAACTGCGTCCGCCTGCGTTTCGAGCCGCCCAGCCACAACCCCCCGAGACGGATCCTCTCTCCACCGCCGGCGGCTTCGTCATGCCGGACGACGCCGCGGCCCGCGCCGTGGAAGTTTCCGACCGCGACGGCTTCAAGCCCAACCCCAAGTGGAAACCGCTCGGTCAAGCCCTCTGGTTCGATCCGGCGGAGAAGCGGCTGATCCTTCGCGCTGAAGTTTGCCTCCGCGAAGGAGCGCTGGAACATCTGCTCTGCCTCAGACGCACCAAGGAGCATGAGTCAATTCTCACAACCCCCGCCACCCCCAAACTGATTCAGGCCGGTCTGTTGCTCACCGGAGCCGAACCCGGCGGAGTGGTGCGCTACGAACCGAAGTTTCGCCCTCCCCACGGCACTGCCATGGCGATCGACCTCGAATGGAAGGATGACCAAGGACGGTTGCAACGTCAGCCCGCCCAAACCTGGGTTCGGAGTTTGAAGGGCGACCTTCTCCACGAGGATTGGGTCTTCGCAGGCAGTTCCACCTACACCGACCGCGAGACCGGCAAAACCTACTTTGGAGGAGACGAGGGGGACCTCATCACCGTGGTCAACTTTCCCACCGCCATCCTCGACCTACCGATTGCCAGTTCCGCCAGCGACCAAGATCGTGTCTTCGAGGCCAACACCCCCGCGATTCCTCCCAAGGGCACTCCCGTCACGCTCTACCTACGTCCCAAAACCGTGGCCACGACCTCGTCACCCTCGAATCCCAAGCCCGCCGCCGACCCCGCTAACCCCACTCCCAACGACAAGGATCAACGGGATTGATTCAGGCCGCTGGGTCTTGGCTGTTACGAATGGACTTCCTTAAGGCACTCCCACACCGATCGACCAGATTGTCATCCGGGAGATCGGGGTGGTTTGTTTGTTTGTTTGTTTTGGCTAATGACAACGATCCAGCCGCGTTCGTCCCCAGCCATGCTCACGATGAGTCGGCGGAGAACACGCCAGCGTAGACCATCCTCGTGTCACGAGGCCAGGCGAGTGCGGGTTCTCAACTGGCGTTGAATCGCCCACCCTTCCCTTCGCCGCTCCGCCAGGTGGTGTGGTTTCCCCACGCGCCTCGCCTAGGTTGAGGAACGGGTTTGGGCACGCTTCATCGCGTCGAGCAGGGTCTCGACGCTGGGACGATCATCCGGTCCCCGCCCCACCCGCCGCCAAACTAACTGCCCCCGTCCATCTAGAACCACGTTTCCCCCCCCTTGATAAATGTCCTCGGTCGGCCGGCGCGGGCGGTATCCCCGCGCGATCAGGACCGCCGAGCGTGCAAGAACGCCCGGCGTCCAGACCCGCCACCAGGGTAGTCGATCGATCCCAAAGGCATGATAAAGCCGCCGCTCCGGATCCGAGACGATGGGCATCGGCCAATCCCTCTCGGCCCGAAACGCATCGATTCGCCAGCCGTCGGCGAACGAGACCGCGATCACCACGCCTCGCTGAGCGAGCTCCTCAAATCGCTCCGCCACCTGAACCAGGTGGTCTCGGCAAGGCAGTCAAGCCAGGTGACGGAGGAAGATCCAGCAAGAGGGGCGATCCCCAATAAAGTCGCGGAGCCACTCCCAACCACCCGAGCCACCCACTCCGCCTCGCCCGAGACCCCAGCGTTCCCAAGGATCGCTGTTTCTCTTTGCAGACTCCTCGTTGCGTTGCGTCATCATTGTGTCCCTCACTAACCGCCTCAATGACCAGGTTTTGCGACTCTCAGGAAAAACTCGGAAAAATGTTTCGAAACGAGGTTTCTGAATCATTCCGCCTTTGCTAAAAAATGGCACTTCTCATCCCAAGATCGGGTTGGGAATTGTGAATCCGAACGGGATAACTCTAAAAAAAGCGATGAAACAGCTCAACCATTTCTCAGACAGGGATTATCGACAGCGTCTTCGAATTGTCAAAGCGACATCGTCGCCGTCGAGATCAACTTTCTCCCGCCTTGTCAAAGCCCAGACCGATTCCCGAGTCAATGTTTCGCCGTAACTCGAATTGCGAAAACAGGTTATTGTGAGAGGACACTCAGAGGTTACGAAATGGTCTTCTTCAATTCCGAGTTCGGAAACCCTGTTCCCGCTCGAACAGGTTTCCGAAAAACGAAACGAAATTCCAAATTTTTTTGGAAAAATTCAACACAGTTTGGGAAAACTAAGAGGAAAAATCGCTATAGACAGGTTATATTGAGGGAAAGGAATGCAAACTTTGTAAGGGATAGTTAAAGTTGGGAAATTTTGCGTCTTGTTTGGGGAGGGACTTGAGACGCGATGGGAGTTTCAGCTATGTTGGGCGACATGGGATTTTCAGAGAACCTGAGACAGATTTGCGCGTTGCGCGGAATCGACCAGGGGACGTTGGCGGAGAAGGTCAACGTGTCCAAGTCGTCGATGTCTCGCATCTGGAACGGCAACCAGGAACCCAAGATCAAGTTGGCCTACGAGATGGCTAAGATTCTGGAGGTTCCGTTGGACCGTCTGGTAAGCGAGGAAGGGGTGGAGTCTCAGGGCTACTTCGAGCATTTGACCGAGGAGGAGATGCAGCTGTTGAGGATCGTTCGACGCCTCGGGCTGCAAGAAGCGTTTAAGCGGTTGCTGATGATCGGGGGGACCGCACCGACTGGGTCGGTCGGGGACCCCGAAGGACGCGACGAGGGAGGGGGGGAGACCCGACCTGCGTCCCGCACGGTTTGAACTCCGGAGGTCTTCGGAGCCACGCCGCGCCAGGGCAACGCCAACGCGACCGGGGAATCCAATCAATCGGGAGTGGGCTCTGTCCGCTGGGGACGGCCGCCGATATGATCCCACGGTGTCTTCGACTTCGGTTCGGTGGACGAGGGGTCCGAGTCCGAACCATCCCACGACGACTGGAAGAGAGCGCGACGGCATTGAGTCTCGATTCGGTCGAACGTGATGCAGTCCTCGTCACGCGCGGGCTGACCAAGACTTATGGTTCGGTTCGGGCGCTGCGCGGGGTGTCGTTGGAAGTGAAGCGGGGCGAAATCTTCGGCTTGCTCGGTCCCAACGGTTCGGGCAAGACCACGACGATCCGCATCTTGTTGGGGATGCTCCGCGCCACGGCGGGCGAGGCGCGGATCGCAGGTCTGGATAGTTGGACTCAGAGCGTCGAAGTGCGGCGCCTGGTGTCGTTTTTGCCGGGGGAAATCCGCCTGTTTGGCCATTTCACCGGCCGGCGGATGCTCCGCTTCCTCTCGCGTCTGCGTGACGGGGTGCCGTATGAAGCCGCCGTGGCTTTAGCTGAAGGCCCTTTGGGTTTGGGGCCGGCCCTGGACCGCAAGGTACGCGGCTACTCGACCGGCATGAAGCAGAAACTGGCCCTGGCTCAGGCATTCGCAGACCCGGTCGAAATTCTGATCCTCGACGAACCCACCTCGGCGCTGGACCCTTCGGCCCGTGCCTTGGTGCTTGATCTCGTGCGTCAGGCTCGCCAACGCGGCCAAACCATCATCTTCTCCGGTCACGTCCTTTCCGAGGTCGAAAAGGTCTGCGACCGGGTGGCGATCATGCGTACCGGGCGGCTCTTGTGGGTCGAGGACCTGGCCCACCGCCGCCGTGGTTACCGCCTGCTCCTCCTGCGGTTCGCCGATCCCCAGTCAGTCCCCACCTCCTGGCCGGAGCACCTGGAACTCCAACTCCGCGAGTGGGTCGATCCCCGCACTGTCTTGATGGAACATCGAGGCGCTCCTCCCCCCCTACTCGACTGGCTGGCCCAAACCCCCCTCATCGACCTGGCGATCGGAACCGACGATCTCCAAAGCCTTTACGATCGCTACCACGGTCCTAACGCCCTCTCTGACGACGAGGTCGAGGACTATAACCCCTGGCGCTCCCTCCCCAGCCACCACGAGACCGCCCGTCCCAACGTTGCCAACACCAACATCCCACGCGAGGATTTGGTCGCATGATGGGCCTCCATCGCGCTCTGCTTGTTAAGAACCTGAGCGAGTCCCGTTGGCTTCTGGGACTCTCGGGCTTGGCCCTGTTTGCATTGAGCATGATCTCGGTTTACGCCTCGCACCTGCAACAACAAGAACTTGAGCAGCTCCGCGAATTGGCTGAGACCCAGGCTCGGTCGATGGAGTCGGATCAGACGGCGATTCCTACCGACGAGGAGATCAACGCGGCTTTGGGTCGGGAGAACGCCTCGCGTCTGCGACGCCTCGCCAGCCGCCTCCGTAATCTGGAAACCCCCAAGTTCGAGATTCCTCCTCCTGCCGAGATCGAAATTCGGTTTTGGCAAACCCCGGGCGTATTGTTGCCCTTCATCCTGTGGGCCATTGCGCGGGGTTCAATCGCCGTGGCGGGCGAAATCGAGCGCGGGACGCTGGACCTCGTGATGTCCCGGCCGGTGAGTCGTTTCGATTACCTCGCGGTTCAGGTGAGTTCGTTCCTGGTAGGTATGTTGATCCTGTTGACGCTTTTGGTGGGCGGCAACCTCGTGGGGAGTTCCGTGTTTCCCACGACCCCACCCACCACCCTCGCCCAACTCCTGAAAGCCTCCGCCAATCTCGCCGCCTTGACCTGGACCATCTATGGTCTTACCTTGATGTGTTCCTGTTACGACCTAGTCCGTTGGCGGCCCAACCTGATCGCCGCCTCCTTCACCTTGGTCAGCTCAGTGACTGCGGCGCTCGCGCAGATTCGTTCGCTCAAGGAGTTCAAGCCCTACCTGGAAAACACCTCAATCTTCTCGGCCTACGACCCGCTCGACGCCGTCAAGGAGGCCGAATATCTGGGCAATTCGCTGGTCATTCTGGGAGGTTTGGGAACCCTTTTCGTCGCGCTTGCGTTCGTTCTGTTCCTGCATCGCGACCTTCCTTCCAATTCCTGAACATCAGGTCCATCCGCAACTGCGCTCACCTGTTCCCTCCCCCCTTCTCCTCCCTCGTTGGGAGCCGTTTCAATGGGTCTCGAAGCCACCAACCATGCGTTGCACCACCGCGAGGGTTGGCGTCCCACGTCGGTTGTCTGGGCCAATCTCAAGGAAGGGGACGTGACCCGCCTGGAACCCGTCGCCGGTTGGACCGTGGCTTTGGTTCGTCACGGGGACCAGCCGGTGATCCTAAGCGATCGTTGTCCGCACGCCGGCGGCTCGCTGGGTCGTGGGTGGGTGGAGGATGGCGAATTGGTCTGCCCCCTGCACCGTTGGCGGTTTCGCCTCCCTGATGGAGGCTGTTCCAACATTCCCGGCGAGCGTGTCGAACGATTCAACGCCCAGGTGCGGGCGGGGAGGGTTTGGGTTCGGCTTCCTCCTGACCTGGAGGCCGGCCCCTTGGATTCGACAACCTTACCAGAGGAAACCGATCCGCGACCGTGAGGCCCGTGGGCGTGCCCCCTGCCCCTCCCGCTCCCCAGAGGCGAAGGCTGCTTCGATCCACCGGCTCGGTTTGGGCAAGTGCGTCGGTTAGTACCGCGTGCCAAGCTTGGATCGCATCGCGGAGTTCCAACGTGTCCAGCAGACCGTCGCCGTTGCGGTCGGGTTCGAGGGATGCGGCCTTCGGGGCTTCGGCGACAAGCTCGCGCCACCGCGCGACTTCGCTCGACGCCGTCTCACGACCATCTCTGTCGAGACACAACAGGGCGGCGGCGGTGAGAAGTCCATGACCCAGGCGATCCGACTCCCGCGCGTCGGGTTCAGGGGCGATAGCCAGCAGCCAACCCAATCGGGCGGGCGTGACCGCTTGAACGAAGGCCCGTCGCCAAGTCTCGGTGTCCATCCCCGGAACCGCGCATCCATCAATCATCAACCAACGTTGGAGCGCAGCCATCCCTTCCAACCGAGCGATCAGATCGTCCAACTGCACCACATCGCCCAACTCTGCGTCGAGACTCGGCGTCAAGGGAAGAACCATCTGGCCCTCCACCCACGCCAACCGTCCGACCAGCACCAAGGCCACCGTGTCTTGTGGGCGGTTGCGGCAAGCCCGCGCGACCTGCTCTAGCGCCTCGAAGATCGCCGAAGAACTCGCGGCCTCGTCGGTCAGCAGGATCATCTCGCCGCGTTTTCCCTCGCGGGTGGTTTGGTTCAACACCCGCGCCATGCTTCGCGCGTCGCGGACCGCGTGCTTGAGCGGTGGGCGAAAGTTCGTTGCGTTGATTCCCACTGCCACGACGTGACGCCGACCCTCCGCGTCGGTCTGATTCTCCGTTTGGGGATGGTCGATGAAGACGGGCTCGGACATCCCATCCAGGCCACCCGCGTCGTGTGTGCGGGCGATCACTTGAAACAGATTCGATCCCGCGATCAGGTTGACCCGCTTGAAGAAACGGCCGGGTTGTTCGGATGATGGCTCCATCGCATCGATGGGGGTTCCATTATGCAAAAGCTGAGGCGTCGGCCCGGCGGGTTCGATCCAGGCCTCCAACGTCACCTCGTTTGGCGAGAGAGTGTTCGGGCCGGCGGGGACTACAGCGAGGCGAACCGCCGGAGGGGAGCCCCATCTTCTCAGCGTCGGTCGATCGGGGAAGGATTGGCCCGCCAGCAGGTCGGCGAGCAACCCGGGGGCGTGGAACCGCCGTTCCAGATGAGGCGGAGCGATCAAGTCATTCTCGTCGAATTGACGAAACCGCATGATCGAGTGCATGGAGTCGGGGCCGTCGAATCGGCCGTCGGGCGTCAGCGCCAACCAGTCCTGGCAGGTGTCGCCTTGAGGCAAGATCATCCCAAGCGGTTTGGAGGTTTCGACCGACCAGAGACGAATCGCCGCGTCGTCGCCCGCGGTGGCGAATCCGTTGGAGAACGGCCAGGCGGCCACGGTTCGAACCGCCCCGTCGTGACGCCAACCTGGTTGGCGTCCCCGTTCGCTGCGACCACCGCGACTTCGATCCCACACCTCGATGCGGCCTCGTTCGCCCACCACCACCACCGCGTTGCCCTGATTGACCACGGCCAGGTCCAGCGGCTCAAGAGTCGTCGCGCCAAGACGGCGGAGCGGCTCCGGGGTGGCGTCGAGACGTTCCCAAACGAAGAGGTCGCGGGCGTGGTTGGTTTCGGTGGGAAGCGTTTCGCTTTGGGGTTCCGCGAGCAATGCCAGCAACGGTGGCGATCCCTGGTTTCCTGACGCAGGGCCAGTCCAGGCTGCAACCCAAACCGAGCGTTCATCGTCAAACAAGTCGAGATCGGCTTGGGCGACCACCTCGAATTGCAAAACGCCGTCCGGTGTTTCCTCACTTGAAGCCACCAGAACAGCACCCTTCGCGTCGATCACGGTCAGGCGATCGTTGGCGACGAACATCATCCCCAGCGGCGGCGATTGACGTTGAAGGTCGAGGTTGGCCAGCAAACGCCCCGTAGCTCCATCCCAGACGGAAATCTCGGGCGTGTCTCGCCGCGTTCCGGCGATTCGACGGCCATCCGGCGCGATCGACACCGCGAACCAGTCTGACCCCTCGGTGTTCGCCAACGTCTCCAAGCGCGTCTGATCGGCTTGAATCTCCACACGTTCAATCGCGCCGGTTCTCCGATCCACCAGGGCCAGCAACTCGCCGGTTTCGCTCATGGTGCCCGCCGACCAGACGCCGGGAAGGAGGCGGGTTCGTCCCAACGTCGGCTCGACGAGCCAAGCGGTTCCATCCTGGCGGATCAACACAACGCGCGAGCCGTCGCGGCTGGCCCGCAGCGTGACGATTCCATCTCCTTGGGCAGGTCGCCAGGCCGTCAGTCGCGCTTGGAGCCGCGCGGCCCCCGGACGGTTGCCTGAGAGACCCGCCCCTGCGTCGGGCGTGTCCTCCTCCAGAGACCAGACCCACAAGCCTCCTGAGCGGTCGCCCACCGCCAGTCGAGAGGAACCTACGGCCAACGCTCGGGCGGCGACCTCGAAGGAGGAACGGGGAGCCTCCACCGCAATGGAGGTCGCCTTGCCGTTGCAATGGTCCCAACGCCAGACCAGCGGCATGGCCGTTTCGGTCAGACCGACCAGCCAGCGCTCATCCGGTGAGATTCGCAGGCGTGTGAGTTTTCGGGCAGCCGTTTCACCCCGCTCTTTGCTCTCCCCGGCCACTGAATCAATCCCGGTTGGAAGAGGGCGGGGCGTTCCGGGTTGGCCGGCGGGTCCAAAACGCCAGGCTTGACCACCCGCGGCGACGAATCCCCCCTCTTGATCGAGCAACAAATCCAAGGCGGGAGGCAGGCCGCTGAGTCGCGTCACGCGGGGTTGACTCGCCGATTCCGAGCCGCCGGTCAGGTCGATCAACCAGACGCTTCCCTCTTGGTCGATCCCACCTAGAGCCGAGCCGTCGGGCGCGATTGCCAGCGTGAGAACCTCGTCGAAGGCGATCACACTTGAGTCCAATTCCGACAAACGACGCAGACGGATCTCTGCCGCAGCTGTGTCGGATGAGTTGTCGATGGATTCGAGAAGATGCACCCCCTCCTCGCCAACGAGCGCTCCTACGATTCTCCGGGAGGCCGCCGGGAACTCCCCGCCGCGCTTGCGCCGCGGGTCAATCAGCGCGAACCGGCGGATTCGATCGGCCAGCTTGCGTGAGGGGACCGCCGCTTTGCCGTCGGTGTTCCAGGTCCAGAGCCGCAACTCGCCGCGATCGTCGAGTGACAAGCCGCGCGTGCCGTCGGGCAAAACCCCGACCTGGACGATCCCGGATTCGTGGGCGGGAGGTTCGGCGAGGTTGAAGACCGCGTCGCTTCCCAGACGGTGAACCTGGACTCGGCGGCCCAGGTCGCCCCCGATCAGACTGACTCCATCCCATGACAACGCGAGATCAGTCACGCCATTGATGGGATCGGCCCAGACTCGGCTCAGTGTCAACTCGCCAGACCCCTCCACACGCCAGACGCGAAGGGTCGAATCATGCGAGCCGCTCATGAGAAAGCGGTCGTCGGGGGTCCACGCCAAGGCAGTCACCGCGTCGGAATGGCCGCGTTGTGGCAAGGGTCGAGGCGGTTCCAGCGCGTTCAAAGCTGATGGTCTTAGGCTCACGTCGAAGGGGACCGCGCCGACGCTCCAAAGCGTGCGTCCTTGTGTGCGCCAGGAAGGGTCCATTCGCACCCGCGCTAGCAGTTCGGCGGGAGAGATGGGGCCCGTTCGTCCTTGGGTAGCTCGCCTCAGCGCAGCGACCAACGAGTTGGTCCGCGGCTCGTCGGACGAAGGAGACGCGGTGATGGGTGTTTGAGTCATCCAGACGCTGATATGGGGATGAATTGCGACCGATTCCATCCAACGCAGGAGGGACGGGTCGGATTGGTCGGCAGTGTGCGACGAGGCGTCCACCACGAGTAGCACCCGTGCCCCACGTCGGGCGAGTTCGGCCAACGCGGAAGCGGGCATCCAAGCAGTTTCGGCGTGATCGGACCGGGTGTCGGAGGCGATTAGCACGGCGCGAGGTGAGGACGCTGCTGTAGGTGCGGGGTTGGGGTTGGGTTGGGCGGTTTGGAGGGGTTCCAGGCCGCGTGGTCCGACCCAGCCGGGTTGACCGACGAAATGAATCCAGA
>Ga0209017_10002636_pt1 | contig 11191 bp, 11 predicted proteins | sample YNPBryunderm2012_FD_185812 | JGI IMG/M metagenome (GOLD analysis project Ga0209017, IMG submission 185812) | Anoxygenic and chlorotrophic microbial mat microbial communities from Yellowstone National Park, USA - YNP Bryant MS undermat 2012... ... | reverse complement strand
AAATCGTCAAAAGAGTTGAAAACTTTTCGTTTCAGTATCCACAAGCGGATCGAAGGGGGTGCAACAGATGAGAGATACGGTCAGAATACAAGTACTGCTTACGTTTCAGTATCCACAAGCGGATCGAAGGGGGTGCAACTAAGACCGTGCAACCACAATCCAGCATCATCAGGTCTGTTTCAGTATCCACAAGCGGATCGAAGGGGGTGCAACACGACCTCACCCGCCGACGCATACGACCTAACCTAAGTTTCAGTATCCACAAGCGGATCGAAGGGGGTGCAACTAAGCTTTCCTTACGACAACGTATAAATCGCCAATTTGTTTCAGTATCCACAAGCGGATCGAAGGGGGTGCAACTCAATACCGTTTGCAAATCCCGAAATGGAAGTAAATGTTTCAGTATCCACAAGCGGATCGAAGGGGGTGCAACTGAGGATTTGGACTAAACTAAAAAAGATGACCAGGTGGTTTCAGTATCCACAAGCGGATCGAAGGGGGTGCAACAGCCGTTTTTTGCCCGGTTTTTTGCCGTTTTTTTGCTCTCAGCATCATTTCGGGCGGTTCTGAAGCCTTTTTTCTAATTTCAATTATATACACATTCATCCCGTTTTCGCAAATCGTTAATGGCTTGAAAAAGGGGGGAGTTTTGCGAAAATCACCCGCCCGGGGCAACATCGTTGCAAAAACGGCGAAATTCGCACACCACACATTGGGCATATTTGCGCGCCGGCGGCGGCAGCTGCTCCCCCTGCATCACCTGACGCATCTCGTGCAGGGTTTTTTCCAGCTTGCGGCGCAGGGCAGCTGAAAAGGACACCTCAACCGCCTTGCGCAGCGGAATTTGGTAGATAAATCCACGCCGGGCGGGGCGGCCGCTGGCTTCTTCCAGCAGCAGGGCGTAGGCGGCTAGCTGCAGCTGCACATGAGCGCCAACCGTGCGGCTGAATTTGAAGTCCACCGGTATGACCTCGGGCGGCTGCTCTTCATCCAGCCAGATGACCATATCCACCACGCCGCGCAGGCCCAGCCGCGCCGAGCTGAGGTGCAGGCGGAATTCTTTGCGCCCATTTTCCAGCCCGTAGCGGCTGAAGGCGCGGCGCAGTTCGCGGCTTTCTTCCAGTTCGCCTTCCTGACGGCCAACTTCCATCAGGTAGGTGGTGGGGCGCACATCCGGCAGGCAGGTCAGGTAGTACAGAATGCGCCGGCAGTAAATCCACTGTTTGAGGTCGGTGACCATGAGCGGGGCTTCTTCATCCCGCCGGCGCAGGCGCGCCTGCAGTTCGTACAGGTCTTCTTCGGGAATTTCGACAGGCATGGCTCAGGTTTCCTTTGCGGTTTGATCAATGACTTTGCGTTTGCGCCAGTCCTCATTGCAAATGGGGATGAGCTGCACATTGCCGGGCTTTTTGCCCAGAATGCGGCGGATTTTTTGGAGCAGTTCATTCTGCAGGCTGTTGGGCAGCCAGCCGCAAAAAGCGCTGTATTGAATGCGGTCAAGACCGTAATCCAGGCAGGCATCCGCAATTTTGGTGCGTTTGGCGTCATCGGGGATGTCGTAAATCAGAATGAGATTGGGAATTTTCTCCTTCATGCCGGTTACCACGCCAGGGTGAACGGCTGGTAGGCGGGTCTTTCGCCGCGCAGGCAGGCGGCCAGGTGGCGCGCCTGAATTTGAATCACATTGCGCAGCAGGTGGCGTTTGTTTTCGTATTCCACACTGCTTTCCAAACGGTTAAGGATGGCTTCGGCCAGCTGACGGCGGAAGTCCTTACTCAGACGGTTGTCTTCGTCCTGTGCAAAGGGGATGCCGCGGTTGGCCATGCCGAAGATGGTACGGTCCACCACGACGGCGCGAAATTCTTCGATGAAGTCGAGCGTCATGGAAGGTTTGCCGGGCCGGTCGGCGTGGAGAAATCCGGCGTAGGGGTCCAAACCGGCCAGCACCAGGGCGCGTTCAATTTGACCGTAAAGAATGCCGTAACCGTAATTGAGCGCCGAGTTGACCGGGTCGGCGGCGCCGCGCCGCAAGCGGCCGGGAAAGGCGTATTTTTCGGGCAGAATTTGGGTTACGGCGCTCCAGTAGCGTTCGGCGGCGCGGCCTTCAATGCCGAGCAGCTGATCGCGCACGGCTTCAACGGTCAGGCTGCCTTCCCGAAATTCGGGCAGGGTGCGGTACTGGGCCAGTTCCACCAGCTGGTCTTCAATTTCCAGGGCAGTGCGGCGCAGTTCTTCGTACAGTGTGGGCTGAGTTTCTTTGCGGTACTTGGCGATGTACTTGAGCAGGTTGGCCTGATTTTGTAATTTACCGCTGCCCATGGCCAGAGCCATATCCAGGCCCAGGGTGGTATCGTAGGCGCGCAGCTGGGCGCGGCGGGTGGCAATCGTGCCGGTCAGGCCGGCGCTGTAGAGGGCGGCATAGGGGCTGCCGCTGCCGCTGACAAAAAAGATGGGGATGCCGCGCTGGGTGCATTCGCGGATGGCGTCGGCGCTGAGGCTGACGCCGGAACTGGCGATGAGGATGGATTCGAGATGGACGAGGGGGGCCTGGGTAAGTTTCTGCTCGCCCTTGGTGACGATGATACGTTCACTGTGTTTGCCGATGAAGGCGCCAAATTCATCCACGATAAGGTGCTGAATAATGGGCATGGTTTCCTCCATTTCGTATAGTCATTGGATCAATAGACCGATTCATCCCCCACCGGCCGCACTGCCGGCCGTTTAATCGAAATCCTCTGCCTGATCGGCGTCCGGCGGGCTGGGGGTCATCCCGCTGCCCGGCAGCTGCAGGCCGAGTATTTCGTCGTAAGGCAGGCGGACGACCGGCGGCAGGCGTTCATCCCCCTCCATGACCACGCCCATCTGCCGCAAGCGCTGCACCTGCCACCAGCCCAGCGGCACCAGCAGGCGGTCGGCATCCGGGTAGCGGTACTCCTCCTGAGCCTGAATGTACTCGTCGTACAGCGCTTCGGGCAGCACCTCCAGCGAATCGAACAGGCGGTTGAACTGCCCGGCGAGGGCCTGATCGGAATGAAAGGGCTTGAGGGCGGCGAGGAAGTTTTCCTCAAATTCCTGCAATGAGGCTTCAAAGTCCTGTTCCCAACGCGCCAGCAGGCTGTCCTGATAGACCTCATCCAGCCAGCCGGGCAGGGCGCTTTCATCCAGCAGCAAACCGTTGGGCCTGGCGCGGGCGGTGCGTTCCTTCAGCAGGTCGAGCGTGCGGGAGATTTGCTCGCGGGGGTGATAGACGTAACCGAAGACCTTTTCATCCTGAGTGAAGACGTACAGGGCGGCCGGGGGACGCAGGCCAAGCCGGTTGATCCGTCCAAAGCGCTGCAGCAGGGCTTCCAGCGGGGCGGGGTCGCTGTACAGTACGTCCAGGTCAAGGTTGAGGCTGACTTCCACCACCTGAGTGGCGACCACCACCAGCGGCTGACGGCGGCTGCCCAGCCCGGCCGCCTGAAGGATGGCGTTTTCGTGGCGCAGGCGGTCGCGCATGCAAAAGCGGCTGTGCAGCAGAAAAAGGGGAATGCCCGGCGGCAGGCTGGAGCGCAGCCGTTCCCAGACCTGCTGGGCACGCTGGACGGTGTTGCACACCACCAGCGCCTGCAGGTTTTCCGCCTGCACGCTGCGGCAGATGCGCTGCAGGTTTTCTTCGTCCAGCAGGCCGCCTTCCAGCAGGTGAAGGCGGTGGCGCTGAAAGCGGCGGCAGAGCTGCGGTTCGGCGCGCAGCACGGGGGGGTCGTTCAGCCGCTGGCGCAGCTGGCGGCGCAGCATGTGCGGCAGGGTGGCCGACATGACGAAGAAACGCGCGCCGTAATGCTGCGCCAGAAACTGGATGGTGGCCGCAATCATTCCCAGACGCCTGGGCTCGTAAGCGTGCATTTCATCGAAGATGAAAGCCGCTTCGCTGAATTCGGCGAGCAGGGTTTCGTAACCTTTGAGTTGAAAGGATGCCTTGAGCATCTGGTAAGGGCTGAAGACGCGCAGCGGGTAGTAACCGAGCGCGGCGCGGTCGTTCAGCTGGCGCGCCAGGCGGGCGGCCTCCTGCGGGGTGTAGGATTGATCCATCAGCCGCTGCATGAGGGCGAGGCTGCTGCGCCCGTGCAGCAGCCCCACCCGCCCGGGCAGCAGGGCATTCAGGCGGTCGAACATGGCGTTCATGCTGGCCTGAAAGGGCAGGGTGTAAAACAGGCGCGGCGGCTGCTGATGGGCGGCCCACAGCAGAGCGGCTTCGGTCTTGCCGCTGCCGGTGGGGGCAATCAGCAGCGCGCTGCCCGGGGTTTGGGCGGCGGCCTGCTGGTGGGCGTACAACTGAAAGCTGCCTTGCGAGAGCCTGCGCAGCTCAGCCAGCAGAGCGGGGACGGCTTCGATGCGGGCGGGGAGCGAATCGCTGCCGGCCGAGGCGAGGTGGTCGGATTGAATCATCAGGCCGCGCAGTACAATGGCCGGGCGGAAAACCGGCGCCATCTCCTCACGGCTGCCGGCGCGGTAGGCCTGTTCCTCCCATTCCAGCACGGTTTGCTGAATGGCCTGCAGCCGGCGGCGGATGCTTTTGGGCTGCAGGCCGGCCTGTGCCTGCCGCAATTCGGGCAGGGAGGGAATTTCCACGCCGCAGGGGCGCAGGTCGAGCGCGTCCCGCCAGGCAGCGGCGCAGGTTTCGATCCAGCGGTAGAGGAGGGGGATGTCGGCGGGGTCGAGCTCCTCGAGCATGGCGGGGAGCGGGTCGCTGTCTTCGTCCGGCGGGGTGCGGTAGTCGTCCAGTTCGTGCCAGTCTTTGTGATGGGTGGCAACTGCGGCGGCGAGCAAAATTTGCTCATCGGCTTCCAGATCGGCGGAAGCCCAGTCCACAAAGGCGAGCGAGAGCACCTCGTGGCGGTAGTTCCAGCGGCGGGCTTTGCCGCGCAGCACCTGTTGAAAGCCGCGGGCGGCTTTGCCGAAATCGTGCAGCCAGGCTGCCCAGAAGAGGATGTGCCACAAACGCGGTACACCCAGGGTTTGCGGCAGATGGGGGCGCAGGTGAATCAGGTCGGCCAGCCGGGCCAGGACCAGCCAGGTATGCTCCGCCAGACTTTGACCGGCGGAGCTGCCGGGCGGAGGGCTTTTTGCCCAGAGATGGTGCAAACCTTGCGGCTGGCAGGGGGGCAGCACGGCTCAATCCTCCACCCAGGTGTGAAAGACCAGCCCGAGCGGGTCATCCTCGATACGCGGCTCGCCGGGGTCGGCATAAATGGGCGGCAGGGCGGCATCGGCAGGCAGCATTAAATTGCGGGTATGAATGCGGCGCTGCAGGATGAGGTAGCGCTCGAAAAGCGGGTGACGCTGGCGGGTGGTATCCAGCCAGCGCGGCATGAGCACGCTGCGCCCGGCCAGGGTAAAACGGACGAAATCGTAGGGCAGCAGCGTGTTTTCAAAATAGGCCGCCTCAACCGGCTCGATTTCCAGCGTTTCCACCTTGCGGTAGGTGATCAGGTCCTGCGAGCGTCCCAGACAGGCGGCGTAACGCGGGCTGCGGAAGGCGCTTTCCCATTCCGGGCGGTTGAGGTAGAGCGTCAGGCGCGGAAAGAAGAGGATCTCACGTTTGAGCGGGTTGGCCTCGCCTTCCAGCGTTTTGGGGGTGTTGGGAAAGCCCTTCAGGCTGCCGCTAGCGGCGGAGAGGATGTAGGTGGTTTCCAGTTCGGTGTGTTTGCGCCGGTAGGAAAAGCGCACCGCAAAGCGCACGCCGCGCGGGTCGAACCACTCGCCCAATGCGCCGGCAATGTGGCCGTAGAGCGTGGCGGGCGGGGGCATCTCGTAGGTGGGCTGCACGCCGATCATGTAATAGGGGTAGCGGAAGGACGTGGTCAGCCCTTCGGCGGTGATTTTCAGGACGCGCATGGGCGTGCCTCCTGTGCGGTTCATTCCAGCCACTCGGGGTGGCTTTCCAGCGCCGAGCTGAGCGCCTCGAAAGCGCGGCGGGGGTGATCCACGTGCAGGCGGCCCTGCCAGGCGGCCAGGGCGGGGCTGTGCTGCAGCGCGTCCAGAAGGCGGCTGCGTTCGGCATCCTGAAAGCCCTGCACCCAGCCGACGTACACATCCGAGAGGATGTCCTCGCGGTGGACGGTGAGGGCTTCTTCCAGGGCGGGCAGGTTGAGCGCGGCGCGCTCGCCCTGACCGGTGAAGATGTGGCCGAAGATGTGGTTGCCGCCGCGGGTTACCGCCAGAAAGACCACATCCGGGCTGACATCGGTGTAGTGCAGGGTTTGTTTGGCGCCGCCGCTGAGCGCCGCCAGGCCGCTGAACAAAGCGCGCACGCGCTGCAGGCGTTCGGCGGTCGGCAGGCGGTAGGCTTTGAGCGCCGGCAGGTGCTGGAGCTGCTTTTGTTCTGCCAGGCGGATGCGCGGCTCATCCAGATTGAGGTAGCCGGTGCGGTCGGCATAGGTAAAGGTGCCGGCGGCGTTGAGATCAAGCGAGAACAGCCCCTGCAGCGTGGCGCGGTAGAACTGATGCTCGTGCGGAACGGGGTCGCCCTCCTGACGCGCCATGACCCCGAAGTCGTTGATCAGGCGAACCGGGCCGAGCGAAACCAGGGTGCTGACGCGGAAGGGGGAAACGCGGGTGACCGTTTCGGCGGTGGGGGTAGCGTTGCTGACCAGCCCGCTCTGTTCGCGCTGCTGAACGGCTTCGGTCTGTTTTGAGGGAGCGCGCATGTAACCGAACAGGTCGTCATCCCAGTAGAGGATGGGGTTGGCGTCGGTGTAGGCAATTTTCTTTTCGCGAAAGACGGGCGAATTTTGCCATTCGGCAACCTGTTCGCGGATCGTTTCGCGCAGCCAGTAGCGGAAGGCCTGCGCCGAAACGTAGGGGTAGGCGCCTTCGCGGGTGTTGATGGCTTTCACGCCGACGGCGTTATCGGTCAGGCTGCCGGGGATGTTGCCCAGATTGTTGAGGGCCGAGGCGGGGGCGTCAATCAAAATCAAACCGGTGACGAAAGACATGGCTGAATTCCTCCTGTGAATGGGTGAAAGGATTGAGTATTTTGGGTTAATCGGTTTCTTGGGCGGCGTCTTCTTCGGCTTCGGGGAGTTCTTCGGCGTGCTGCTGCAGCCAGCCCTGCGCGTAAAGCCGTTCCAGCATGCGAATCAGCACCAGATCGCGCCCCAGCCGCCAGTCGCCGTTGGGAACGTCCTCATACTGCTCAAAGACGTTCAGGAATTGATCCAGCCCGATGAGCGGCGGGTGCTGGTTACGCACCTGACGGGCCGAGGCACGAATGAGCGCGGCGCGCACCTGTCCGTAATTGCGCGCCATCCAAAACGTGTTGAAGAAGGAGCGGTCGTTGCTTTGCAGCACATATTGGGCGAGCTGATCGCCCAGCGAGCGGATTGAGTCAATGCGTTCTTTTTCCATTTGCATCACCTTTCTTAAGAAGAGTTCGGTCAGCGACCAGGAAATGAGGTTTGCCTCGCGGCGGGTGTCGTATTCGGTGGTGGGGTCGAGTTTGTCTTTGCGGCTGGCCGGGCGGCGCAAGAAGTAGCGGCGGATGAAGACGGGCGCCGCATCGGGCAGGCTGAACAGGTCTTCGTAGAGCCGATTGTAGTGCGGCTGATCCTCGCCCCCGCTGCGGGGAAGCTGCCAGCCGCGCTGCACCAGAGCCTCCCACTGGGCGCGGTAGGCGGGGCCGGCGGCGGCGCGCAGGAAAGCGCCCACTTCGAGGGGCAGCGGGTAAATTTGCAGCTCGGCGCCCTGTCCGCTGTTGGTGAAGTGGTAGGCGGTCAGGGTGAGGGGTTGGTCGGCGGCGCGGTCTTCCGCCTGACGGACGGCGGCGAGCAGCAGGTCAATCAGCAGGGTGCGCGGGTAATAGGGGCTGGTTTCGGGCAGCTTGGAATCGCCAGCGGTTTGTGCCAGCTGGATATTCCGGCGGTTGATTTCCAAAAAGGTGCGCGCAAAGTAGAGCAGCAGAGCGGGCGAATCGCTGTGGACGGCCAGCAGCCGTCCGTTCACCTTGGCGCAGCCCAGCGGCAGCGCCTGCACGGCCAGCATGCTCACCCCGGAAAGCGGCAGACCGGCGTCGCCGTAGGGGAAGAAGTTGATCACCCCCTCGCCGGTGAGCAGGGGCAGGTGCTGGCGGTAGGCACGTCCGGGCGGCAGTTCGCCTTTGACATCGTAGCGCACCTCGGCGGCCGGCCGGCTGTTGAGCGGGTCGAGCTCCCCGCTGGCGGGAGCATTGAAGGCGTACAGCGCGGCATCGGCATAAATCACGCGCTTTTCGGGTTGTTTTTCGTAAGCCGGCTGGGTGAAACCCGAATTGGGAAAAGCCACCGTCAGGAAGGACTTGAGCGGGTTGACCACGTAGTTCTTCTTCATGTAGTCGGCAGCCGCCTGCAGGTCGGCCGGCTCCAACTCGGCGGGATGCTGTTTGCGGGCAAAGGCGGTCAGCGTCGCCAGCCCGACATCGTAAAATGGATGACCGGTATATTCCAGATTCAACGGCATGAAAACCTCCTGTGAACCAATCCCCACTGAAGCGGCCAAAGCGGCCGAAAACAACGAACTGCTTTCATTATATAGGATTTCTGTGCACGGACAAACAGAAGAAATACCTAAAAATGCTTAGGAATTAATACCTAAACGTTACCGTCAAGGGTGAGAGAAGTTCATCCTGACCGGTCATTTCTTCCTGGCTGTTTGCCCATCCAAACATTCTTTTTCTCAGCCGGATTGGGGTTATAATCCACTTGGAGGTTTGAGCGGTGAAAGAAGGATGGCTGGATGAGAAAACGGCGCCGCGCGGTTTTCCGCCGGTCGCTGAAAGCCTGCCGCAGGTGGTGGAGCGGCTGGTGCGCGAACTGCGCCCGTATAAAATCATTTTGTTCGGGTCGTACGCACATGGCAATCCGACGCCCGACAGTGATGTGGATCTGCTGATTATCATGGATACTGACTTGCCGGCGGCGGAGCGTTTTTTGCTGGTTTCTCGATTGATGCGGCCGCGTGCCTTTCCGGTAGATCTGGTTGTAAAGACACCCGCAGAAGTACAGGCTGCTATCCAAAAGAAAGATACCTTTTTGTGCGAAATTCTAACAAAAGGCAGGCTGCTCTATGAGCGAAAATGACTGGCTGGGTTTATGAGTACGTTCCGAAAATTCGGCATCCATTTGGCTTGCGCAAGGGCGGGTTTTTGGCTAAACTGGTTTTGTTTGGGTTTGTTTTCTGAATCGGTGATGTAATTACAAAATGTAATTTATGGGTGATCTTCTCATTTCCACGCTTAGCAGCGAGCCGCAGGGGGTTACCTGGCTGTTGGATTGGCTTTTGCAGCAGGGTTACCCGATAGAAGAGGTGGTCGTCATTCATACACAGGCGCAGCCCATTTTGCAGGCGGCGCAAACTTTGGCCGGGGAGTTTCCAGTTGCCTACCCGGGGCTGCGTTTGCGCCTGGTGGCGCTCAGCGAAAGCACCCGCCCGGTGCTGGATATTGCCACGCAGGCCGATATCTGGGCTTTGCTGCGCGCGCTGTATGCGCACATTCGGGCGGCGCGCTTTGCCGGTCAGCGGGTACACCTCAGCCTGGTGAGCGGGCGTAAGACCATGGCGGTTTTCGGCATGGTGGCGGCGCAGCTGCTCTTTGGGCGCGAGGACCGCATCTGGCATATGATTTCATCGGCGCCGTGGGGCGGGGCGGTCAAGGGACTGCACCCGGCGGCCGAGGCCCGTTTTACGGTGGTCGAGGTTCCCTTTTTGCGCTGGGACGAGGCGGCTTCAGCACATCTGCTGCTGCAAGAATCAACCGATCCATGGGAGGCGCTGCGCCGGCACGCTCAGATCAGTGACGGGGAGAGCCTGCGCCGCAAGCGCGTATTTTGGAACGAACGCCTGACGGAAGCTCAGCGCCGAGCGGCGGAACTGCTGGTGCGCGAGGGGCTGGATAATGCCGCGCTTGCCCGCCGGCTGGGAAAAAGCCCGCGCACGGTGGCCAATCAACTGACGGCGGTGTACCGCGCCTGCGAGGGCTGGCTGGGCATGCCGGTCAACCGTGCCGTGTTCATTGCCGAGTTTGCCCCGTTGTTTCGCGGAGAGGATTAGGAAAAAGTTCCTAAGAAAAATTGGTCATTTTTACCGTAGCGGCGGGTCACGCCTTGCGGTAAAGTATTCTAAACCGGAGAAAGGAGTAAAGCATGCGGAAGGTAGCAATTGAGTTGATGACGGTAACGCCGCTGTTTTTGGGCGGCAGCGACCCGCGCAGCGGTCAGCCGCCGGAACTGCGCCCGCCCTCGTTTCGCGGGGCGATGCGCTACTGGTACCGCGCCGCGCTCGGCGGGGTGGTGGGGGATAAAAATCTGGATGCGGTTCGGGCATTGGAGGAGGCCGTGTTTGGCAGTACGGACAGCGGCTCGCCGATCAGCCTGCGCATCAGCGGGAACTTAAAGTGGTCTCTCCACTCCATTCTGCCGCATAAGTCTGCCGGGCGCAGAAACGCTTTTGATCCCGGTCAGACCTTCCGTTTGACGATGAGCGCGCGCCCAACCTGCCCGGATTTGATCTGGGCGAATGCCTGCATGGCGCTCAACCTGGCGCTGACTTTGGGCGGGGTGGGACTGCGCTCGCGACGCGGCATGGGCAGTTTGCAGGTGGTGAAAAGCAGTGACCCCTTGGTACCGGTATTTCCCAACTCACAAAGTCAGATTGAAGGGTTCATACGCCTGGTTACCTGCTCTGCAATAAGACAGGTTGAAACTCTGGCAAATCAATACGGCTATCCAGCAAAAGGATTGCCAGATTTGCCTACCGAATTTCCCTCTGCAGCCATGAATGCCGAAATACAATTGTCGAGCCAAATCAACGCCAGAAATGGGGTAGAGGCTGTAGCCGACCTGATGCGCCGCTTCCCCAAACAAAGCTGGCTGGGGGGGATTGAACCGCGTCAGGCTTCGCCGGTGTGGGCGAGGGTGTTCAAAACCACGGAAGGATACCATCTTCTGTTCACCCTGCTGCCAGCAAAACTGGCGGGCAATACTCATAATTACACTGAACTGCGAAAATGGCTGAAGATGGGCAATGTAGTGGGGGTGAAAGGATGGAACCAATGACAAATACGATGGATAAAGCCCTGGCAATCTTCACCTTCTCGCCGGTGCAGTCCTTCATCAGCGAAGCGCGCCGCGCCGAGGACCTGTTCAACGGCTCGGCAATCCTCTCGCGGCTGGCGTAT
>Ga0209017_10002635_pt1 | contig 11198 bp, 9 predicted proteins | sample YNPBryunderm2012_FD_185812 | JGI IMG/M metagenome (GOLD analysis project Ga0209017, IMG submission 185812) | Anoxygenic and chlorotrophic microbial mat microbial communities from Yellowstone National Park, USA - YNP Bryant MS undermat 2012... ... | reverse complement strand
AGCGTGGCCCTCCAGGTCACTTGAAAACATGCGCGAGATCACTTGAAGACATCCGCGCAAAGCGCGCACAAGATCAACCATAGGGGACTATTGGAGCGGTATGCCGGGCAGGGGCGGAGTGTCGCTGGGCGCTAGTACGCAATCGTTCTCGTCGGTGCCAGCGCACAACTGCTGATGGGAATTGAGGAACAGATGGTCGCCGTTCGGCAAGACCGCGGTGGTGATGAACTCTACCCGTCCATCCTCGAAAAGCACGTTCTGACCCAGCCCGCCGTGATTTGGACCGATACAGCCCGGGTTGAGCAAATCGGGAGCATCGGCCAGCACGGCGAAGTTGCTGCGATTGCGGTTGCGGTTGTCGCGATACGTCCCGCCAGAAAAGAACCCTAAAGCATACGCGTAACTTCCGCCCATTGCAGAGCGCATCACAGGCAGTTGATCATTGCTTGCCAGTAACAGCTCGCTCAGCGTCGGGACGCGGAAGTTCGGCTTGGCGGCCTGCGGCGAACCGGGGCACACGACGCGCGTTGTGTCAGGCAGGTACTGCTCTTGCAGCAGTGTGGGCGCATAAATGCCAGCGGCTGCCAAACGCCCTTTGGTCGGTATGCGGGGGAAGAAGTGGTTATGACGGTCGCTGTACTGCGTCAGCGCAGCCCCTAGCACACGCAGATTATCCTGGCAAGCGACCACTTGCGCGCGGAAGCGAGTATGCTGGATTACCGGCACAAGCACTAATACAGCGGCCAGCAGCACCGTAACGATGACCGCTGCGTCGCTCCAGGAAAACAGCCAGCCAGGCGAAGCACTCGGGGAGCAAACGTCCGTCGGCACATCGACAGCCGGTTTGCTGGCCTGGGCAAAGACAAGCCGACAGGTTCGCTCGGCCAGCCCGGGCGGCGGCGTATGAGTCCGACGCAGCCGGCTCAATGGTTCCAGTTGACGCTGCAAAACATTCAACCGCTCGCGCAACTGGGAGTCTTCTTTTAGACGGGCCTCCACGGCGTCGTGCTCGGCCTCGTCCAAAGCCCCAAGCAAATGCCCGAGCAATTGCTCGCCTGTAATGTTAATCATGACCTAGGGCGGGATAACATGTCTTGAAGCTTTTGGATGGCGGCATGTAGCCGGCTCTTGACCGTCCCCACCGGGATGCCCAATACCTGGGCCGCTTCCCGATACTTCAGTCCCTGGAAGTACACTAGCAGTATCAACTGTCGGGCATCATCGGGCAGCGCATCGATTGCCCGACGCACCAGCAACTCCTCTTCAGCCGCTTGCGCCTGGGCGTCTGGCGACCGGTGAGGACTACCCAGCATTGCGCTTAACGCCTGGTTGCCTTCTCCGCTGTCGGTTGACGTATAACGGTCCAGACTCGTGTTCTTGAACTTGCGATTGCGGCGCTGGAAATCGATCGCCTGATTTGTGGCCACCGCATACAGCCATGGGCGAACCATGCGCCCCGGTTCAAACTGGCTGCACTTCAGATGGACCGCCAGGAAAGTCTGCTGGAATACGTCCTCGGCGTCTTCGTCGTCGCCCAGGTAATGGCGCAGGTATCCATAAAGCTCCCGTTCATACCGCCGCACCAGCTCTTGGAACGCCAGTTTGTCCCTTGTGCGACGGTACTCCAGCAGGAGTTTTTCGTCCGTCCAGTCGGCCCGTGCGCTCGATCCTGCAACACGCGGCCTGATTTGTTCCATCGTGCCGTTCATTTTTGCTACGCAATCGGAGTTTTGTTTGTTCGGCAGCACCGTCTGCCTACAAGATGTCGATGCCAGCAGCTTGCCTGCTATGCTTAGCAACAGCCAGTTGCATTGCCCACAAACAGGAGGCTACAAACCTTTTGCTACTTCCTTCTTCATAAATCCTTTGGAATTAATATTTTACAACTATTGATGAGGAACCCCACCGGGCGAAAGCTCGTCGTTGTCCAGCGTCGGGCAGACGATTAACCGGCGACCGAAAGCCCGTAGTTAGACGCTTTATGCGGTGCCAGTTATTCCCTAAAAATCCGATAAACCGCTTGCTATCCGGCTGGTTGCGTTACTCAATCTACGTGCGTGTGCAATCCCCGTGCCGTACCCGTAAAAAACAGAGTTGCAGAGAACATGGACATAAGTTCACATGCGCAAGTGCTGACCCGGTTGGTTGTTGTGCCGATCGTATCGGTCGTAACTCCTTTTACGCCCGAGAACTAGTGCGCCGCGCGGGACTGAAAAAAGTTTCAATCGCCTTCCAACGATTGCAACAGACGACCGATTGCCAGCGGCAAGCCATCTCCCTTCCGTAACACCCTCCCGCTCAATTAGATCGCTGAGCGATCGGTCAACTGCCAAAATGACAGTTGCCAGATGCACCAGGGTTGCGGCGCGCGTCGTCAGATTGACAATTCAGAGCGGCCAAATTGTGGTTGCAGCCCCGCTGTTTGCAATACGCTTGCAGTCAGAAGTTCTTGGCATCCGGCAGTTTCGCGGTACCCGGTTCCGGCCTGCCGTGCGAGCAACCGCGCACTCACTCTGCCAGCCGACGGAGGCATTCGTGTAGATACTCGATGCTGTCGCGGGCTAGTCGCTCCACACCTGGGCTGTAGTCGAATACCTCCACCGACACCCAGCCGTTGTATCCCGCCCGGCGTAGTGCCGCCAGTATGGGCACGAAATCCAGTTCGCCGAACCCCGGTCCTTGCCGGTTGGCGTCGTTGGCGTGGAAATGCGCAAGCAGCGGGTGATAGCGATCGATCAATTGTGGAATGGGGGTTGTTTCGGTGGCCATGGCCTTGCAATCCAGATGAAGCCGCACATGCGGCGAGTCGATGCGATTGACCAGGTCCACGCCTTCCTCGGTAGTAACAAGAAAATTCCCTTCCAGCGGCCCGAGCGGCTCGACGGCCAGGACCACCGCGTTGCGCTCCAGGGCGGGTAGGAAGCGAGTTATCACGTCGATGGCGTAATCGGTGGCCTGTTCGAGCGTCACGCCAGGCAGCAAATTGCGTTGCTGGGGCGAACCGAGCACCATCACTTTTCCCCCAAGCTCAGCGCACAGATCGACCAGGTGGCCGAAATACTCGGCCGTCCGGCGGCGCACTTCGGCGTCGGGACTGGTCAAGTGAAAACCTTCGGTCCTGGCCAGCAGCCAATGCAGCCCGACCACCTCCAGTCCAGCAGCCTCGGCCAGTCGCCGAACCTCAGCGCGCTGTGAAGGGGTGATTTCGGTGGCATATCGGGCGAGGGTAAACGGGGCGATTTCGATGCCCGTATATCCACACTGCCCGGCAAAGGCAAAAGCCCTGTCCAGCGGCCAGTCCTGAAACGTCTCGTTGCAGATGGCGAACTTCATTGCACTGCGCCTTGCTGAGTTGTGCCTTGCGCGGGCTGAAGTGCGTCGATTCTGCCCGCAAAACGATACACTGATGGCCGTTTCTTTGCAAAACGGTCCACTGATGCACGCTAGTGGTATACGGAAAGCAAACCCCGACAGTCTCCTGCCGCAAGACGCGAACGTAGCGCCGACGGTCGATACCTAGCGCATCGGCCCAGCGCTGTACGACGGCTCGGGCCGCGACACTGGCCGGCACAAAGTCCGGCCGCGCGCCGTCGGCCGGCGGTCATCGCAGTTTGATCGCCGACAGCGTGTATGGCTTGTCGAACTTCGTGTTTTTCAGCCCGGGCAACGGCATGTCGAAGTTGGCGATTATCATTTCGTTGCCGCGTAGCAGCACTTCGCAGGGCTGGTCCAGCAGGCCGTCGGAACCGTCGGTGTCGTCGTTCTCCCACAGCACGCTGACTTTGCCGTCCAGCGTCACCACCTTGATAGCATTGCACTGCGAGTCAGCCACGTAAATCACTTTCGCTACCGGATCGAAAAACAGTCCATCGACGCAAGGCAGTGCCGGATCGCGGACAAACACTTTCGTGGTCGCTTTACCCTGGGCGTCGAAGCTGATCTTGAACATCGTGCCGTCGCCGAAGTTGCCGGTATAAAGATTGCCTTCGTGGTCGAAGGCCAGACCGTCGGCGCCGGCCATCTCATTGCGTTTGTTCGGTCCGGTTTGGCACTGGGCTATTAGATGCGGATCGTTGGGCGCCGGCTTCAGGCGCACGCACTTGTCAAACTCTTCCAGCCGGAAGCGATACACGCCGCTTGCGCCGGGGCGATCGGGCAGGTCGAAGAACGTGTCGCTGACGAACACCTCGTTGCCGCGCCAAATTACCGCGTTGGCCAGCTTGAAGCCTTCGACTACCACATCGGCCCCCGCCGCCTTGCCATCTTTGATGTTGATGCGAACCAGCCGCGACTTGTAGTTCTTGTCGTAAAAGTACTGATTGTCGGCTACGTACAGGTTGCCATCAGGGCCGAAGGCCAGTCCCATCGGGCAGCCGTAGCCGGTATCCGGATGCTTGGGCATCAGGCAGAACAGTTCCCAGCGATTGTCGGGCGTAATCTTCAGGATTGCCCCAGGGTGCTCCTTTTTGTTGAAGTTCGGGCACGACAGAAAGATGTTGTTGGTCTTCGGGCACAATGCCATGCCGTCGGGGGTGTTGTACTCCTCTGGCAACGACAACAACAGCCGCGGGCGATATTTTTCATCCGGCCTCTCGGCGCTCTGAGCGCCACGGCCTGCGAGCAACGAACACGCTGTCAGAAATACTGCCACTACGCTGCTAGCTAGTCTCATGGATCGGTTCTCCCAGGTAACCTTCCGCCACGCCGATTGCCCATCAGTGCAAACAAACACGTGTACAACTCGGCATACCAGCATCAATCGAGATAACAGGATAAACCACCCACGTGGCGGAAGCAACTGGCCGCGCGCCAACACAGGTACCGTGACATTGCTGGGGCGAATCACTATAATCGAACTTGGCTTCTGAAGGGGGACTAACAGGGCCGGCGCTGTCGGTTCGGGGCGGCACGGTGTGGGCGCGGGCATGCAGGGCGAGCGAGTGCGCATTCTGCTGGTCGAAGACGATCCCAACTATGTTTGGGTGATGCAAAACCTATTGGGCGACCGATGGGATGGCCCGTTCGAGCTTGTCCACGTGGAACTGCTCTCGGCCGCTTTGGAGTTGTGTTCCCACGAAAAGTTCGATGTCATACTGCTCGACCTGGCGCTGCCTGACAGCCGCGGTATGGAAACCTTCTTTGCCATGCACGCTGGAGCGGGCGACATCCCGATCGTGGTCTTGACCGGTCTGGCCGACGAGACCAAAGCCATCAAGGCCGTGCAAGCCGGGGCACAGGACTATCTGGTCAAAGGCCAAGTGGATGACAATCTGTTGGTGCGGTCGATACGCTATGCGATCGAGCGTTCGCGCCGGCGGCGGGCGGAAGAGGCCCTGCGCGATACGACCGAGGAGTTCCGCGCCGCGCAAGAGATCCAGCAACGGCTGTTTCCCACCGCGGCGCCCGGGTTGCCAGGCTTCGATATCGCCGGTGCACTCTACCCGGCTGCCGCTACTGCCGGGGATTACTACGATTACATCCCCATGCCCGACGGCTGCCTGGCCATTGTCCTCGGCGACGTCAGCAGCCACGGGATGGGGCCGGCGTTGTTGATGTCCGAGACACGCGCTTGCCTGCGCACGCTGGCGCAAACCCACTCGGACGTTGGCGAGATACTCACCCGCGCCAACCGCGTGCTGGCCTTGGACACCCGCGATTTCCATTTCGTCACCCTGGCCATGGCCCGGATCGATCCCCGGCAGCGGACGTTGGTCTACGCCAGTGCCGGGCAGCGCGGCTACTTGCTGCACGCCGCCGGAAACGTCACGGTGCTGGACAGCACCAGTCTGCCGCTGGGTGTGCATCCGGACACTATCGTACCCACCGCGCCGCCGGTCGATCTGCACTCCGGCGAAATCGTGATCTTCTTCACCGACGGCGTGGTGGAAGCCGAGTCGCCCGGACGGGTTCGGTTCGGTGTCGGACGTGCACTGAACGTGATCCACAGCGAACGGTCCAAACCGGCCCGTCAGATTGTCGAGGCTTTGCACAACGAAATCCTCGGTTTTACGCGACACGAACCTCACGCCGACGATGTGACGATCGTGCTGGTGAAAGTACTGTGACGCCACACGGCGCAACACCTTGTCAACTTGGCAGTTACGACTCCAATCCGAAGTTGGCTTCTGCCAGCCGGGAAACTGCGCGGTCAGCTTGACGGACGCCCGTCGGCGCCATGCGGCTTCGTCGCAGATAAACTAGTCGTTTACGGCGCAACTTGTGCGCGTTTTGCACGCATGTTTTCAAGTGATCTGGAGCGACTGTGTTGTATCTCAACTGGAGGGCCACGCTCCGTCGTGGCCGTATGCCCAGCGCTGAGGGACGCGACTGCGGCGTGTCTCTCCATTTGGTTTCGGCTGTATATTGCGTTAGGAGGGTATGCCAATGCAAAGACTGATTACCGCTTTGGCGTGTGTGGCCCTAGTTGGGCTGGTTGCGGGCGTCGCCTCGGCCGAGTTGTGCGAAAAGTGCAAAGACCGGATGTACATCATGGTCATCGGCGAGTGCAGCTCCTGTGGGGGCACCACGGCAAGCAAGGCCTTCAAGCTTTGTGCCAAGTGCAGTCAGGAACAAGGCAAGTGCCAGCATTGCCTCGCGTCGCTGCGGCCGGCGGCAGAAGCTCCCAAACCAGAGCAACCCCAGCAGCCGGCAAAGATCGATCTGTCCCGTTCCGGCGAGTACAAGCACGGCAAATGGCGGTACGTGCTGACCGTGTCGCTGCCCGGCTTCAAACGCGAAAGCCGCGAAGGTCGGCTGGAATACGATGGACAGGCCGTTCCGCTGGGAGAACTGGGCGACTACTACGAGACTCCCTGGGGCCGGATGACCTTCTTCCCCAGGAAGATCCTGCCGGTTGGCAATAACGGTTGGATACCGCTGCCGCCAGACGAAAAACCCAAGGGCAAGTTGCTCGTGCCTCCGGGGCTGACGGTGCCGGTGGGCGAGGCCGACAACGGAAAAAAACTTTCGCTGAAGCTCGATCAGGTGCTGGTAATCACTTTGCCCGGCAATATCACTACCGGTTATAGCTGGAACGTCGAGCAGATCGGCGGCCAGTCGTTGCGGCAACTGGGTGAAATCACCTATGAGCCGAAGCCTTCACCGCCGGGCATGGTAGGCGTCGGCGGAAACTTCGTGTGCCATCTCCAGGCGGTCCAGCCGGGCAAGGCGACCGTCAAGCTGGTTTACAAGCGACCTTGGGAAAAACAGACCCCGCCGGAAAAGACCTTCACCCTGGAAGTTGCAGTCGAGAAAGATTGACCGCCGCAGCATCGCCCAATGGGCACCAACTCCGTTTCGGCACCATCTGCCCGTTAGTACGCAGTGCGCGTGCATGCTTGAATACCGATTCGGCTTGAGCATCTACTGATGTATTTGAGTACCGGTGGCCCTTGAGTCCCAAGCGTTTTTAAGTGCCGAGGGCTTTTCAGTACCAACACCTGACAAGCACCAATGCCCGAGTTGCCCGAAGTGGAAACCATGCGGCGGGCAATCCTGCCGGCTGTAGGACGTAGGATCGTAGCGGTAGTTGCGCCCCGTACCGGGCTCCGCCCGATTATCATTCAGCCACATCTACCACAACTGCGGCGCCGGTTGCAGGGCCGCACCATTCGCGGCATCGGCCGATGCGGCAAGAGGCTCGTGCTGGAGCTGGACGATACAGACCGGCTGGTGATCGAGCCGCGGATGACCGGGCTGGTCTTGCCGGACGAACCTCCTGACCGGGCACACGTCAGGCTTGTCATCCGTCTGGCCGGTGAACAAACCGCAAAGCACCGCGTGCAAGACGGGAGCCGAGCAGTCTGCTCGATCTATTATTGGGATCAGCGCGGGCTGGGGGCGGTACGTTTACTGAGCCTGTCGCAGTTCCGGCAACTATGCGGTCCGGCGCGCATCGGCCCCGATGCCCTGGAGATCTCCGCCCGTGAGCTTCAGCAGCGCCTCGGCCACAGCCGCCGGCAAGTGAAGGTGGCACTGATGGACCAGCAGGCCGTGGCGGGCATCGGCAACATATATGCGTCGGAGATACTGCATCGGGCCGGAGTGCATCCGGCCGTACCATGCTGCCGGCTAGACGATGGCCAATGGCATGCAATAGTGAAGGCCATGCGCAGTGTCTTGCGTCAGGCGATTCGCTGTGGCGGCTCGACGCTCCGCGACGGGACCTACCGACGTTCGGGCCGGCAGCAGGGAGGGTTTCAACAGCGGCATCAGGTATATGATCGAGAAGGGCAGCTTTGTCTGCGCTGCCGTCAGGCGCGGATTGTCCGCTTCGTTCAGGCGCAACGATCGACCTACTTCTGTCCGAACTGCCAGAAGTAAAGTCTTCTTGCGTATCGCGTGTGCACTCTGCGCGCATGTTTTCCGGCGATCTGGAGGGCCACGCTCCGTCGTGGCCGTCTCCCTAGCCATAGCGGACGCGACCGCAGCGCGTCCCTCCATAGACTTTGGAGCCATTGTCGATCGCAATACTCAAAACATACAAGGGCCACGCTCCGTCGTGGCCGCACTGGCGCTGCTGATCGGACGGCCATCCGTGAAAACACGCCGGACGCCAGCGCAGCGCGTCCCCCCAACAGCGCCATCTGGTTGCGGCAGCAGGCCGCGTCAGGAGGAAAGAGCCATGGAACTTCAACGATTTATGAACCCTTTGATCTTCGTCAGCTTCCTGTTGGTCTTCGGGTTGGCGGGTTCCTCCACGGCGACAGCAGTGGAACCGGCGGATCCGGATTTGATTCCTGAGGCTCGCAAGGTGCTCGATTATCTCCAGTCCGTTTACGGCACAACGACGCTCACGGGCATGGCCAGCTACGGTGGCTGGCGGCCCGTTTATGAAATGAGCGGCCGCGCCCCGGCCATCTACGGCAACGATGCCTTCGGCTGGAACAAACCGAAATGGGGGCCGAGTTACTGTAATGTTCTCCAGAAAGCGATCGACTCCGCACGCGACTGGTGGCTGGTGCAAGGGGGCATTCCCCAACTTCAATTCCACTGGGGCAAGCCCGGCGATCCCAACGGTTCGGCCTGGGTCGGCGGGAACAAGGGCACCGGCCCGGTGGACATGGGCCGGTTCATCACGCCCGGCACCGCCGAACACACTGCGGCCATGGAGGACTTGAAGCGCACCGCCGACTATCTGGAACAGCTCGCCAAGGCGCGAGTGCCCGTACTATGGCGGCCGTTTCACGAAATTGACGGTGGATGGTTCTGGTGGACCGACAAAGAGCATCCCCAGAACACTGCCGCGGCGTGGCGGATGATGTTCGACTACTTCGTCAAACAGCGGAAACTCCACAATCTCATTTGGGTCTATAGCGCTGGCGTCCATTGCGGCGCTTACCAGCAGTGGCTTCGCAAGGAAAAACGCACCCCAACACTGGCCGACGAAATCGCCTTCCGCAAACGCTACTATCCGGGAGATAAATATGTGGACCTGGCGGGGATCGACATCTACCCGAACTCGGCCCAAGGCTACGGCAATCCGATGAATGATACCTACCCGAAGGCTTATCAGATCATGAAGCAAGTCGCGCCCGGCAAGATTCTGGCCCTCTGCGAGACGGCCGCCCTGGTGGACCCGGAGAAACTGCACAAGGAAGGGCCGGGCTGGTTGTATGTGTTGCCGTGGTTCGTCGGTGGTGCCAATCCGCCGGACTGGATTCGCCACTCGTTCAACCATGTGCAGTATCTCACGCTGGACGAACTGCCGCCCCTGGGCACGCACAACGTGGCGCCCCATGTACGCCTGCTTCACCCCACCGACGGTGCGGGAATTGGCAGCAGCGTGGAGATCAAAGCCGTGGCCGGCGACCGTAACGGAAACTTGAAGGATGTAGAGTTCTTCCTGCTACCCGGACCGTGGAAAGACTGGGCGATGCGCGACCGCAAGGACTTTGAGGAATTGCTGCCCAGCGCGGTCAATCTCGGTGCCGGGCAGCTCACTGCCGGCGGCGAATACACTCTCACATGGTCTGACATTTCACCCGGCCTCTACGATCTTGTGGCTGTTGCCCGGGATACCGAAGGCATGCAAACCTTCTCCAACGTGGCCCGCGTGGTGGCCGGCGTGAAGAACCTGGCCCGCGGGAAAACCGCCACCACTTCTTCAGGCCCCAAGTCCGGCCCTGAGAAGGCATTCGATGGAGACTTGTTCCAAGGATGGAGTGGCGACAAGCAGGGGGAGCAATGGCTCGCGGTGGATCTGGGGAGCGAACAAGCGTTCGGCGCGGTCACCATCACCTGGTGGAAAGCCTATGCGCGGACGTATGCGGTCGAAGTGTCCCCCGACGGCACCCAGTGGCGGGAAGTCTTCCGCCAGCCGAAGAAGAGCGGCTACATCGGCGACACGGACGTCATCCGCTTCCCGCCCGTAAAAGCCCGTCACGTCCGACTCAAATGCATTGAGCGTGGAACCGACTGGGGTGGCTATACCGTGTATGAGCTGGGTGTCTACGAGTCGGTGCCGGAAACGACGCGGGTGAAATAGCAATGTGGTTGCCGGGCGAGACACCTGCGGATCACACTCGTGGAACAACGCGCCGAACGCGTCGCCATCTGGAACCGCAAGATAATGTCGAGGGATTGTGGGATCGTCTGCCTGCGTTACGCTATGGGGTTTGAAGACCGACGTGGTGGCGGGCGACGGACGCCATCCGCTGCTGGAGTGGCTGGGCGGGTGTTACGCCGGCAACTGCAAGCATCGCAAGTCCAGCGGCGGTATTTGCAACAAGGTCGAATATCTCCAGGTTCCAGGCAATCATCCTGTTCTGCGCGGCGGCAAGGCATTGTCGTTCCACGTGCAGTTGTACTGGAATATCCGCTTTGACAACAATGCCGCTGTTCCCATTGCCATGTGCCTGCTTCCACCCGAAGAACCGAAACCGCAAGCCTTTGTCCGGGCCTTCAAGCGCATAGACGGCGTCCCTTTTTCCGGACACGGGATACATGAGTCTGCCCATCTAAGTCAACTCCGGCCTCAACGTGTGTGCATCTCGATTGTAGGTGGAAGACTTGGTTGGGTCAGCTTCGGGGAGGAAGCGTACCCATTTTCCGGCCCAGAAGTGCAATATCTTGGTGCCACTGCAATATCTTGGTGCCACTGCCAGAGCAGTCACCCGACGAACCGCCCGCAACGAAGTCGATCCGTTTCATCCCAGGAGAGCCTTCCGGGAGGGACTAGTAGCGCCTGAAAACCAGGA
>Ga0209017_10002634_pt1 | contig 11199 bp, 9 predicted proteins | sample YNPBryunderm2012_FD_185812 | JGI IMG/M metagenome (GOLD analysis project Ga0209017, IMG submission 185812) | Anoxygenic and chlorotrophic microbial mat microbial communities from Yellowstone National Park, USA - YNP Bryant MS undermat 2012... ... | reverse complement strand
CAGGACTCGTTACAATAATTAGTCAATCGGATCACTGTAATGTGTGGATCGGCCCCCATGGGGAGTGCCACGGGAACGAGCAATGGGAGAATCCGTATTGAGCAGGCTGGGCCAATGGATCTCGAATACCCCCCTGCGCTCCCTCGACCAAGCTTATGAGGCTGCCCTGCGCATTAAAGCCATTGAGGATCAATACTTCCAGGGAGGGTCCATTGGCAGCAATGGGCAACACGGCCAGAATGTCAGCCGCTACTTTCAGATTCAACTGCGCCGGCAGCTGCGCCAGATCGATCTGCGTTTGGCAGAGTTCAGAGCCAGCAGCGCCTTTTCTCGCCTGCCGGATCCCGAGCAAAATGGCAGCGGCCCTACTTCTGCCCAAGATAAAGCTCAACAACTCCATGCCGCTGAGGCCAATGTTTCTGAAAGCAGCAGCGAAAACTCCGAGAATGGTTGCCAAAGACGAGATCTTTCCATTTTGGAGAAACTGCAGTTTATCGATCAGGTGACTTCTCGATACAAACGCCCGACCAGAAAATCCCAACCTGTCTCTGCTTCAATTTCCACTTCACCTGAGCCTCTCGAACCGCCAGAACAACCTACCTCAACCCAACCCAGTTCTCCTGATGTCTCTGTCAAGGCAGGCTCCGGCAATGGCGCTGCCCCGGTCGCTTCCAAAGCTGCGATTCTGCCCCGCTCCATTCTGCGCACGGCCAGCCAAATCCGCCGTGAGCTGAGTTCCCAGGCCGAAGAGGAACTGATCCAGGAGTATCGCGAGGCTCGCACTCGCACACTGGTATCGATTCGTTTTCTGTTGTTGTTGGCCATTTTGCCTCTGCTCACCCAGATCCTCTCGAAAAACTTTCTGTTTGGGCCATTGGTAGATCACTTGCAACAACGGGAGCCTGCCATTGTGGCTCTGAGCCACGAATTTCAAGAAAAAGCCCTGACAGAGTTCGAGTTTTTCAAGGAAAGAATAGAATTTGAGCGAGCTTTGCACCATCAATCTCCAGAGTGGGATCTGGAATCAGCAGATCAACTGTCCATGAAGGCAGAGGAACTGCTGAAAAAATATAGCCGTAGGAACTCGGAAGGCTTGAAGAATATCCTTGCTGATTTGCTTTCGCTGCTGGTGTTTGGCTGGCTTATCTTTGTTGGGCGTGAGGAAATCGAAGTCCTCAAGTCTTTTTTGGATCGTCTGATCTACGGTCTCAGCGATAGTGCCAAGGCTTTCATTATTATTCTCTTTACCGATGTGTTTGTCGGTTATCACTCTCCCCACGGTTGGGAGGTGCTGCTGGGTAATTTGGCTGCCCATTTGGGGGTACCGGAGAACCGCGATTTTATCTACGGCTTTATTGCTACTTTTCCGGTTTTCCTAGATACGCTTTTTAAGTATTGGATCTTTCGCTATCTAAACCGTGTATCGCCGTCTTCGGTGGCCACCTATCGGGCTATGAACGATTAAGGGTTCGCAGTTGCATTTCAAACTGGGTTGAGACGCTTCCCAAGCGCTCCTTGCCGCTGCCGTAACCATCCACAACCTCTCTCAGAGGAAGAAAGAAGTTGGGGATCGACCTGACGAATCGTTTGATTGCCATTTGAAGCAACCGTAATTCGAGTTTCCTGAGTTAGCTGGGCGGGCGCAAGGATTGTCGATGGCAGAACCCGCAGACAAACCAACGCTCCAATTCGGCGGCAGGGGTAGGACAGCGGCAGGCGGGGCAAGGGAACAGGTTCTCCTGGGTTTGTTGTTGCTTCACCACTCTGGCCCAGCGCTCGAAAGCCACTTTCGGGTCGGAGGTGGGCTGTTTTGGATTGGGGCTGCGACAGGATCCAGGGCGTTGTCCATCTTGGTCTGCTAGGCGGGGAGCGCCATAAAACTTGCTGGTCAGCTCCGCATCAGGATGGGGGGCAGCCGGGCTGGATCCCTTGTGCCAGGCACCAGAGCTGAAGCGGATATCGCTGAGGGGAGATTGTAGCCGGCTGTTGAGTTTCCTGAGAATGATCTGGCGTTGCAAGGTTAAGTTTTGTGCCCAGGCCGGGGTAGAGGTGGCCACCTGCAGCACCTGTCGGCGCAGGCTGAGAGGATAGGTTTGGGCGGCTACGGCCTCTCCGACGAGTTCGGGCCAGAGCTGCCGCAGGGTTTGCATTTGCTTCAGTTCAGCCCAACGGGGATGGCTGCCAAAGCTTCCCAGTACCTCATCTAACCGCTGCAACATGGTGTCGATAGGGTGTCAATGGCAGGCAATAGCTTAGGAAACACCATTTTGGTCTTCCGGCGATTGAGCCGCTTCTTTGAGGGCAGAGTGAATGGAGTCGGTATCGGGCAAAGAAGGGGATCCGCCATTTTGACTGAGGGGGGCAAATCCCTCTAGGCTGCGGATATGAATATCTTGTTGCGGGAAGGGGATGCGGATCCCACGTCGCCGAAACTCAGCCTCGATTAGGAAGTTTAGCTCGCTGATCAAGACAAACTGATCTTGAGGACGGTTGATCCACACCAGCAGCTCAAAGTTAAGTGCAGAAGGGCCAAAGGACTTGAGCCAGACTTGGGGGGCAGGGCTGCTCAACACCCGAGCATTTTCTTTGGCTGCGCTGAGCAGAGCTTCGGTAACCAAGGCGGTATCGGAGCCGTAGGCCACGCCGACCGGAATGTGGATGCGACAGCGGGGATCCCGGTAGCTCCAGTTCACCACCTTTGATTCGGTAAAGCGGGAGTTGGGCACGATCACAAAGATGCGATCCAGGGTGCGCAAGACGGTAGCCCGTGGCCCAATGCGCTCCACCGTGCCGAGCAAGTTGTCCACTTCCACCAGATCCCCGATTTGGATGGGGCGCTCCAGCAAAATGGCAATGTAGCTGATGTAGTTGTTGGAGAGGTTTTGCAAACCAAAGCCGATCCCCAAACCCACCGCCCCGGCAATAACCGCCAAGGAGCCCAGATTAAGGCCGCTGAAGGGCAAGACCAGAAGGATGCCGAACAGGGTCAGGATGTACTTGAAGATGGCCGCCGAAGACTCTTGGGTGCCCAGATCCAGCCCCAGGCGTGCCAAAAAGCGCTGCTTGAAGCCAACACTGACGTAGTGGGCGCCGGTGAAAACCAAGATGGAGAGGACGAGGAAGACCAGCAAGCTGGCAATCGAAACGCTGGAGTTGGGCAGAGGCTGGGTGAGAACGCCCAGAGCCGTGGCGACCACACGACCCAGGCCCAGGTAAAAGGAGCGCTGAAACGGTCGCAGGGCAGGGATGAAGCTGATGCCGCGATCCAGCGAGATGCCGGCGATGAGGATTGCCCCCACGCCCCGCAGCAGCATCCCACCCACATCAATCCAGGTGCCCCAGGTCTCTCCGGCCTTAAGCTCCAACCAGCGTTGCAAGCGGGTTAGGCTGCGGTCGAACAGCCGCCAGAGAAAGAACCCCACCACCAGGGTGGCGATCCCTGCCAGGAGGGTCAGAACCAGCACGCGCGGATCCTGGGCCCGCTGCAGAGCCAGCAGATCTTCGCGGTAATCGGCAATCGCTTGCTCCAACCGCCGCGCCCAACTGTTGGCCACCAGACGCACGTCATTCAGGTTCACCTGACCCGGTGCCACCCTGCGCTCCGCGGCAGCATCGGCATAGGTGACGGTAAACAAATACCGTTGGGTGGCCTCAAAGCGGCCTCTTTCCCCCAGGCGTAAGATGTATTGCCCATTGGCATCCTGGGCCACCCGTACCTCTGGCTCCGGCAACTGGCCTTCTTCCAGAAAGCGCTCGATGATCGCCCGAACGTTGTCGGCCCGCACATCGCTGGGGTAGTCTGCCGTCTGCAGGCGGAACACCGGGATGTTCCCCACCAACACCTCTGTGCCCTCTTGGCCGGTCAAAGGGATCCCGACTGGGCTGGGAGCCGGAGCAGGGGATCCCTCAGGAGTTGGCGCTTCAGCCGGTGTGGGTCGGGGATCGGCCAGGAAAAAGTTGGGATCCCGAAATTCAAGGGCTTGAGCCAAGGGGATCCCTGAGGAGGCAGAGGCGACGGCAGGGGTAAGCCAGAGACCTATCCCCACCGTCAGCCCAACCCAAAGAGCTGCTCGCTTAAGTGGGACGGAGTCCTGCATGGCCGGTTTGGTACGAACGCCTATCGATCAATTGGGGATCCCTGGTGCTGCCCCGCAAGCTCATGGTGGCACAAGCCGACCTCAATTTTGGCCGATCTGAGCAAGGATTTTAGGTGCCCTGAGAATGGCCCAGAAGGCGTTGACGCAGCTTTTTGATTCTATCTCGCAGCTCGGCGGCTTCCTCAAATTCTAGGTTTTTGGCGGCCTCTTTCATCTTCAGTTCCAGTTGGCCGATCAGCTCTGGAATCTCGGAGAGAGGAATCTCCTGCGCAGCTTGAAAGGCTTTTTCCAGATCTGGGTCGTTAAGTTTGCGGGAGATGGCCAAAAAAGACAAGATGGCATTGCTGTTTTTCTTGACAATGGGCTTGGGCGCGATGTTGTGTTGGCGGTTGTATTGCAATTGAATCTCGCGGCGACGCTGGGTTTCGGCAATGGCCCGGGCCATGCTGCCGGTCATGGTGTCGGCGTACATCACCACCGTTCCACGGACATTCCGCGCTGCCCTCCCAATCATCTGAATCAGGGAGCGCTCTGCTCGCAAAAACCCTTCTTTGTCAGCATCCAAAATGGCCACCAAGGAGACTTCCGGCAGGTCTAACCCTTCCCGCAGCAAGTTAACTCCTACCAACACGTCAAAGGCCCCTTCTCGAAAGTCTTGTAGGATTTCAATTCGCTCAATCGAGGTGATCTCGGAATGCAAATAGCGAACTCGGATCCCTCGCTCCTGGAGATATTCTGTGAGATCTTCTGCCATCCGTTTGGTGAGGGTGGTCACGATCACCCGTTCGGCAGGCCCCTGCTGAGAGCGCTCCAATCGCAAATAAATTTCTCCCAGCAAATCGTCCACTTGCCCAGCCGTAGGGCGCACATGCACCTCGGGATCCACCACCCCAGTGGGCCGAATCACCTGTTCGATAACCCGACCGCTGCCCTGCACATAAAACTTCAAGGTCTTGCCATCTTCCACCCGGGTTTCAAATTGGGCCTCGCTCTGCTCCAGTTCCCAGTTGCCGGGGGTAGCCGAAACAAAGATACACTGATGAACCTTGGCCCAAAATTCTTCGGCTTTGAGGGGGCGATTGTCGAGGGCGCTGGGCAGGCGAAAACCGTGATCCACCAGCACCTGCTTGCGGGCACGGTCGCCATTATACATGCCGCGAATTTGGGGCACGGTCACGTGGGATTCATCCACCACCAGCAGCCAATCGTTGGCCTTGAAATAATCCACCAAGCAGGCGGGGGGCTCTCCTGCTTTGCGCCCTGTTAAATGTCTGGAGTAGTTTTCGATCCCATTGCAATAGCCCACCTCCCGCAGCATTTCTAGGTCGTAGCGGGTGCGCTGCTCTAGGCGTTGGGCTTCCAGGAGCTTGCCTTCTTTGCGAAAGAAGGCCAGTTGCTCTTCCAGTTCTTGCTCGATATTGAGGATCGCCCGCTCCAGTTGTGCTTCCGGCGTTACAAAGTGCCGAGCAGGATAAACTCTGAGGGCGCTGAGGCTGTTCAAAATCTCACCTGTAACCGGGTCGATTAAGCGAATGGCCTCGATCTCATCCCCAAAAAATTCGATGCGAATGACCCGATCCTCATACGCCGGCACAATTTCCAGCACATCCCCTTTGAGGCGAAATCGCCCCCGCACCAGCTCCAGGTCATTGCGCTCGTACTGGATGCTGGCCAGATCCCGCAGGACATCCCGTTGGTTAATCTCCTGGCCGACTTTGAAGGGGATGGAAGCCTTCAGGTATTCTTCTGGCATGCCCAGACCATAGATGCAGCTCACCGAGGCCACCACAATCACATCCCGCCGTTCAAACAAGGAGCGGGTAGCCGAGTGCCGCAGCATATCGATTTCATCGTTGATGGAAGAAGATTTGGCAATGTATGTATCGGTGCTGGGAACATAGGCTTCCGGTTGATAGTAGTCGTAATAGCTGATGAAGTATTCAACGGCATTGTGAGGAAAAAGCTCCCGCAGCTCATTGCACAGTTGTGCTGCCAAAGTCTTATTGTGGGCCATCACCAAGGTGGGCCTACCCACCTGCTGAATGGTATGGGCGATGGTAAACGTTTTGCCGGTTCCGGTTGCTCCCAGCAAGGTTTGAAAACGATGGCCTTCTGAAATTGACTTCACCAAGCCGGCAATTGCCTTAGGTTGATCTCCGGTGGGTTGATAGGGAGAAACCAGTTGAAACTCTGACATGGGTTTGACTTTCGGATGGGCCTAGATAGCTGCCGGGCTGGTCAAGGCAGGGCTGATCTGCACGTTGGTTTGGAATGGTGGTGCGGATCACAAAGGCTTGTGGGGTGCCTCTAAACTTGGCCGCCTGCTCAGCGGTGGGCTCCAGCTGGCACACCAGGGTTAGCCTCTGTTCCATGGTAAGGTTTTATCATGCAGGACTGAGGGCAGCGCTTCTTCACTAGGCCTGTTCATGCCAGCAGTGCAGAGCAGTAGGGCCTGGGTGTCCGCGCCATGTCTCCCTCGGTGAAGAGATGAGATATGGGACGACGGCAACTCTTGCGCGGGATCCTGATTGGGCTTGGTCTTCTGGCCGCCATGGTGGTGTGGGTTGTCGTATGGCTGCTCACCCGCAGTCCGGTGGCTTTGTTGCTGGCCCACCCGGAGCTGCCGCCAATTGTGGGTTTGGCCCCTCGCTCCGCACAAGCGCTGCTGGTGTTGGCTGTTCCCCTGGACGAGGTGCAAGCGTTTTGGCAAGCGGCAACTCCTGCCCCCCAGCGACGCGCTGCCCGTCAGCAGTGGCAAAAGTTTTTCTCCCCTGAAGGCCCAGGCTGGCTGGGATCCATGCTGGCCGGGGGATCCCTTGATTTCGAGCGGGAGGTGCGGCCCTGGCTGGGGAGGAGCACCCTCTTGGCCAGTTTGCCGGAGTGGGGCACCTTGGTTGCCCTAGAAACGCGGGATGCGGCAGTCTCTCAATTTGAGCTGAACCTGTTGTGGGAACGGCAGAGCTTGGCCGGGAGGCCGGTGCAGGTAGACACTTACAAGGGCATTCAGGTGGTGTCTAGCCCGATTCCGGGCCTGCAGGGGTTCTCGGCAGCCGTTTTCGGCGAGCAATACGTGTTGTTGGCGGAGCAGTCTGCTGCCATTCGGGCTGCAATCGATGCTTGGCAGTTGCCGCAGTTGTCTCTGGTGGCTCAGCCTCTGTTTCAGCAGGTCATCCAGCCCTTGCGGGAGGCGCATGTGGGTTGGGCCTTCTGGCAAAATCCAGAGGCGGTTTCTCCAGACGGGCTGACGTTGCAGGCGGTAGGGCTGGGGTTGGGGGTAAACTTCCGCGGCTTGGTGGCCGAAAGTGCTGCCCTCTGGCATGCGCCCGCTGGCTTCTCCTTGCCGGCGGCAGAAGCCTTTCGCCCGCAGATCCTTCAACATCTGCCGGATGAGACCTTGGCGCTGGTTTCCGGAGAGAATCTGGCCTCAGTTTGGCAGAGCCTGGGGCAGATCCAGCCCCTAAATCCCCTGGGGTTGCGGGTGGATCCCGGCCAGTGGCTGCAGCGCTTGCAATCTCAGGTGGCGCTGGACTGGCAGCGTCTGTTGCCGGAACGGGGAGAGTTTGCCTTTGCCCTTTTGCCCGGCGACGGGGATCCAGCCTGGCTGTGGGTCGGTAAGCTGCCGGATGAGTCGGTCGCGACAGCGGGACGGAGTCCTTATTTCGACTTGGATGAGCGGGCACGCGCCCAAGGCTGGCAGGTAATCTCTCTGGCAACGAAGCGCGGCACCGCCACTGCCTGGGCCCAACCGACCACTCCTGCGGGGGAGACGGAGTCCTTGCCGTCAGAACCCCCGCCGGTCGCGACAGCGGGACGGAGTCCTCACCGCTCCACCCATCGACCGGAGATCCCCGTGTTGGCAGGGGAGCGGCTGGAAGTCAGCGGGAAGGGAGGATCCGCGTCATTGCAGGCGGCAGAGGCTCTCCCCCAAACGCTGCCAGGGATCCCGCTGCCGGCACAGGTGTATCATGCCGATCGCAAAGGCTATTCCTACCTGGCTTCTTCTCTGGCGGCTCTGGAGGCGGCCCTTGCGGATCCCCCCTTGAGTGCAAATCGCGCCTGGCGCAAGTTGGTGGCTTCCCTGCCCCACCGCAATTTGGGCTATGGCTATGGATCCCTGGGGTTGCTCTTGGAAAGCGAGCTGCCCGACCCGGTCGCGTCAGCGGCGCGGAGCGCTAAGGGATCCCGCTGGTCATCCACGCGCTTTGCCTTCGCCACCACAGCCCTAGCGGTTTCTGAAGCTCCCTACCCCGATCGGGGCTGCCAGATTACCCAAATGGGCAAGCTGTTTTGGGAGTGGCATTGAGGGTCAGACTATCCAGGGATCCCGACAGTTGGCGTGGATGTATTTGGCCAGGTAGACCTGGTTGCCTGTTTCATTCCACTCCACAAAGTCGAAGATTTGGGTGAGCAGCAGCATTCCTCGGCCCGACTCTTCGGTTTCCAAGATGTTATGTTGGCATCGGTGGAGCTTCTCTTGGGGACAAAAGCCGGGCCCTTGATCTCGCACCAGCCATTGGTAAAAGGGCTCCGAGCTGGCGTACTCGATGATCACCTTCTTGTTGGGGTCGAGGCCGTTGCCGTGGCGGACGGCATTGATGATTGCTTCCTGTAGGCCCAAACGTATTTCCGCTCTCCAGGCAGGAGGGACTTTTGAGATCAAGAGATCGAGGACAGGCTGAGTGTAGAGGGTGGAGGGAAAGCTGATAACGCTCCAGGAGCAGTGGGCGGGTTTGAGGGAAAGGGCAATCACGGAGGCAGTCTTCCCTGGGGCACGGCACTCTGACCCCATTCTAGCAATCCCATCGGGGTCAACCCCAGCAGAGGTGCGGCAGGAGCTCGGCAAGGGGACTTTTGCCGTACCATCTTGAGTGGTAAGTCTCTTCGCGGTTTTATGGCGATCAAGGTTGGAAATAAGGTCAAAGTTCGCTCTGTCCAGGATCGCGGACAAGAAAACCTCAGCGCTCTGGTGGGCAAAGAGGCTGTGGTGCTGGCACGGCGTGTGGTCGATGGCAGCGGTGTCGGCTACATTCTGGAGTTTCCCGATCGCTCTCGACATTGGTTTTTCGAGAGTGAACTGGAGGTGCTCTAAGCCCCTGTCTGTGTTCTGTTGTCTAGAGGGTCGGTTGGTGGCTTCTCCTCCTCATTTGACTCGCCGTTTGCTGGCCCGCCAGATGGCCGCGCAGGTGGATGGCCTGACCGTGGAAATGGCTGCTGCTGCTCTGGAGGCTATGCTGGACAGCATTAGCCAATGCCTGGCCCAGGGGGGATCCGTGCGGCTGGCTCGCTTTGGCACGTTCTCGCTGCGCCATCGTCCCGCCCGGCAAACCTATCATCCGCGCACCAAGGCCCCTGTTCACATCCCGGCTGCCGATGTGCCTCATTTTGTTCCCAGCCCTGAGCTGGGGCGTCCAGCTGGGGTTCGGGTGTCCAAGTCTGAGTCCGCGGGATCCGTGTAGGGTAGCTGCAGAATGACCGTCCTGCTGTGGTTTCGCACCGACTTGCGCCTGCTGGATCACCAGCCGCTGACGCGGGCCTGCCAACAGGGATCCCCTTTGATCCCCTTGTATTGCTTGGATCCCCGCCAGTTCGGCGAGACTTCCCTTGGGCTCCGCCCCAGAACCGGCCCTTTCCGCGGTCAGTTTTTGCTGGAGAGTTTGGCAGATCTGCGGCAGCAGTTGCGGTCGCGCGGCTCGGATTTGGTGATCCGCCAGGGACAGCCGGAACACGTGATCCCCACCTTGGCACAGGAGTGGGGGGTCGAGGCGGTCTATGCCCATGAAGAGGTGGGCACCGAGGAGAAGGAGGTGGCGGCTGCTGTTGAGCGGGCTTTGCGGTCTCTGGGGATCCGGCTGCAGGTTGATTGGGGCCATACCCTCTATCACCCTGAGGATCTCCCCTTTTGTCTCTCGCAACTGCCGGAGCTGTTCACCCGCTTTCGAAAGCAAGTCGAGGGGAGCACCCCCATCCGGGATCCCTTGCCCATTCCCTCGATCCCCCCCCTGCCATCGGGTTTGGATCCCGGCCCTCTGCCCACCCTGGCCTCGCTGGGGCTATCTTCACCTGCTAGGGATCCACGGGCCCGCTTCACCTACCTTGGCGGCAGCACTGCTGCCCATGCCCGCCTGCAAACCTACTTTTGGGATCTGGATCGGCTGCGCATCTACAAAGAAACCCGCAACGGCATGTTGGATCCCGACGATAGCTCCCGGCTTTCTGCTTGGTTGGCCCTGGGCTGCATCTCCCCTCGCACCGTCTATGCCGAGGTCAAGCGTTACGAGCAGGAGCGGGTGCGCAATGAGTCCACCTACTGGCTGGTGTTTGAGCTGCTGTGGCGGGATTATTTTCGGTTTATCTTGGCCAAGCACGGCGCCAAACTGTTCCGTCCTTCTGGGATCCAAGGGATCCCCATCCCTTGGCAGCAGGATTGGCCGCGCTTTCAGGCTTGGTGTCGGGGTGAGACGGGCTACCCCTTGGTGGATGCCAACATGCGGGAGCTGGCGGCTACCGGATTTATGTCCAACCGGGGACGGCAGAATGTGGCCAGCTTTTTGACCAAGAACCTGGGCATCGACTGGCGCATGGGCGCTGAGTGGTTTGAGTCGCTGCTCATCGACTACGACGTGGCCAGCAACTACGGCAATTGGAACTACACCGCCGGCGTAGGGAATGATGCCCGTGGCTTCCGCTACTTCCACATCCCCAAGCAATCTCGCGAGTACGATCCCAAAGGAGACTATCTGCGCCACTGGTTGCCGGAATTGGCCGGGATCCCGGGGGATAAAATCCACGAGCCCTATCGCCTCACTGCTGCCGAGCAGAAGCAATTTGGAGTCCGATTGGGGGTGGACTACCCTCGCCCACTGGTGGATTTGGAGAAGTCTCTCGCGGCCAACCGACGGGTTTACGAAGCTGCCCTGGCCTGCCGATAGGCATTGCCTTGTCTGGGGCTTCTTCCCGAGAGGGGGCTGAGGGGATTTTCTGAGGCGCAGTTCCGGCCCAAGAGTGCTATTCTAGTTAAGCACTATCCTGGCTCAGTAGCTCAGCGGTAGAGCAGGGGACTCATAAGCCCTTGGTCGCGTGTTCAAATCACGCCTGAGCCATC
>Ga0209017_10002628_pt1 | contig 11212 bp, 10 predicted proteins | sample YNPBryunderm2012_FD_185812 | JGI IMG/M metagenome (GOLD analysis project Ga0209017, IMG submission 185812) | Anoxygenic and chlorotrophic microbial mat microbial communities from Yellowstone National Park, USA - YNP Bryant MS undermat 2012... ... | reverse complement strand
CCTGGGGCCCCTGGTGAGCCTCGAGGTCCCCGGCGGGGCCCTCTCCGGCTTCCTGGGCCTGGGGTACCAGGCGGGCTTCCACCTCGCCTGGGGAGCGGGCTTCCGGCTCTACCTGGAGCCCCTGGCCCTGGAGGTCTCCGCCTCGGACCGCTACCCCTTCCTCCTCGCCCTCCTCTACCTCTGGTAGCCCCGTGCGGCGGAAGCTTCCCCTCGCCCTCTTCTCCCTCCCCGCCCTCTTCACCCTAGGGGTCTTCGTCCTCTATCCCTTCTTGGACGTTATCCGCTTCTCCGCCTGGGACTGGTCCGGACTCTCCGAGCCCAAGCCGGTGGGCCTCAAGAACTACCAGGACCTCCTCCAGGACCCCGCCTTCTGGGGAAGCCTCTGGGTCACCCTGAAGTTCATGCTCCTGGCCCTGCCCCTCTTCGTGGGGCTATCCCTGGCCCTGGCCGTGGCCCTGGAAGGGGCCCCTTACGAGCGCTTCGCCAAAAGCCTCCTTTTCCTCCCCGGCCTGGTGACCCTGGGCGGGGCCACGCTTTCCTGGTACACCCTCTTCACCCCCGAGTACGGGGCCCTGGCCCAGTTCCTCCCCATCCCCCCCTGGGACCGGGAGGGGTTCTGGGCCCTGGTCATGGTGGTCCTCTTCACCCTGTGGCGGCACCTGGGCTACGGGGTCCTGGTGGCCTCGGCCCGGCTCAAGGCCATCCCCAAGACCCTCCTCGAGGCCGCCTACGTGGACGGGGCGGGGCCATGGGAGGCCTTCCGCCACGTGGTCCTGCCCCTCATGCGCCCCGCGGTGCTCTTCCTGGTGGTGGTGGGGACCATCCTCTCCCTGCAGTCCTACGCCGCCGTCTTCCTCCTGACCCGGGGCGGGCCCTACGGGGCCACCCGGGTCCTGGGCTACTACCTCTACGAGACGGGCTTTGAGAACTTCCGCCTGGGCTACGCCGCGGCGGTGACCGTGGTCATCCTCCTCCTCACCCTCCTCTTCGCCTACGCCCAGCTCAAGCTCCTCCGTCACGGGGAGGAGTAGCGGTGGCGGGCCAACTCCTTCAGGTGCCCCTCAAAGTCGGCGTTCAGGAAGAGCCTGCCCTTGGCGTGGAAGAAGTAGAGGTAGGGCCGCCCCTTTTCGTCGGTGCGCACGGGGTTCAGCACCGCCAGCAATGCGGCCCGCCCGGGGTTGGCGATGGGCCCCGGGGGGAGGCCCCGGTAGCGGTAGGTGTTGTAGGGGGAGTCCACGGCGAAGTCCCCCGCCCTTCGGGAAAGCTCGGGAAGGCTCTTGCCCAGGGCGTAGGCCACGGTGGGGTCGGCCTGGAGGGGCATGCCCCGCTCCAGGCGGTTCAGGAAGACCCCGGCGATCTTGGGCATCTCCGCCTCGCTCCCCGCCTCCACCTGGACGATGGAGGCCAGGGTGACCCAGGCGTGGACCGACAGGTGCCGCTCCTCTAGGAGCCGCCTCACCGGGGGGGTGAGCTCGGCCTCAAAGCGGCGCAGCATGGCCCGCACCACCTCCTCGGGGGTGGCCAGGAGGTCAAAGGTGTAGGTGGCGGGGAAGAGGTAGCCCTCGAGGCCCTTCGCCTCCACGTAGGGGGGCTTCAGGGCGCCGGGGTCCTGGGCCAGGCGCAAAAACCCTTCCCCGTCCAGCCCCGCCTGGGAGAGCCTCTTGGCGTAGTCCACCGCCCGCTGCCCCTCGGGGAAGGTGAGGGTCACGGTGAGGGGCTTCTCCCCCCCGGTGAGGGCCCGGGCCAGGCGGAAGGCCCCGTCCCCCTTGAGGCGGTAGACCCCGGGAACGAGGCGCCGCTCCCGGCCGGAAAAGCGCAGGTAGGCGGCGAAGAGGGGTCCCGAGCGCACAAGCCCCGCCTCCTCCAGGACCCGGGCCACCTCCACCCCCCTGGCCCCCCGGGGGATGCGCACCATGGCCTCCTTCCCCGTGGGGCCCATGAGCCAGAGGGCGTAGAGGAGGAGGAGGGCGAAGGTGACGAAGAGGGCCAGGACCCCCCGCCAGAGCCAGGTTCTAGACCCCTCGGGCAAGGTACCCCTCCAGAAGGACCACGGCGCTCATCTCGTCCAGCTTCCCCTTATCCTCCCGCACCCGCCTGGGGGCGTGGCGGAGCCGGGCCATGGCCGCCTTGGTGGTGTAGCGCTCGTCCCAAAGCTCCACCTCCACCCCCCGGGCCCTCAGGGCCTCCACCAGGGGGAGGACCCGCCCCGCCTGGGCGCTCTCCTTGAGATCGGTGCGGAGGGGAAGGCCCACGATGAGCTTGGCGAGGCCCTCCCGGCGCGCGAAGTCCAGAAGGGCCTCCACGTCCTCCTCCAGGCTCCGGCGCACCAGGTACCCCCGGCCGAAGGCGAAGGGCAGGCCCTCCTCCCCCACGGCCAGGCCGATCCTGGCCTCCCCCACGTCAAGGGCGCCCAGCCGCATAGCGCACGCTTCGGTCCGCCAGGACCACCCCCAGGTAGAGGAGGGCCACCCCAAAGGCCCGCCCCGCCTCCTCGAGGCCCACCACGCCCAAGCGGTTCAGGGTGCTGGTGGAGGCCAAAACCAGGGCGGCCAGGAAGATGGGGGCCGTCCCGTAGGCCCGCCCGGGGTTTTTCCGCCAGAAGAGGAGGGTGGTGTAGAGGGCCACCCCCGCCAGGAGGAGCGTACCCAGGAGGTTGAAGGGGATGGTCCAGAGCCTGGGCGAGGTGGGAGCGGGGGGCGGGAAGGCGGCCCCGGAAGGGGTGTAGGGCTCGGGGAGCCGGGCGAAGTCCAGGGGGGCCGTGGCCACCAGATAAAAGCCGTAGAGGATCAAGGGGGAAAGGAGGAGAAGAAGCCCCCGGGCGGCCTTGGGGTTCAGGAGGGCCAGGCTCCCCAGGCCCAAAAAGGTCACCCCGTGCATGGCCCCGGTGAAGTACCAGAGGCGGTAGAGGAAGGGGCTCCAGGCCCCCTGGAGCCGGGCCAGAAGCTCCGCCGAAACCCCCAGGGCGAAGAAGAGGAGGCCCAGGGCGTAGAAGGCGTTGTGCAGGGAGGGCCGGAGCCTATAGCGGCTGAAGGTGAGGGCGAAGAGGGCCCAGGAGAGGGCCACCGCCAGAAAGCTTAGGAGGACCATGCCCCCATTCTACGGGAGGAGCCCGGGCAGGGCCGCCTTGGCCCGCTCGGGGTCCAGGCCCCCGCCCTGGGCCAGGGCCCCCTTGCCCCCGCCCCGCCCCCCGGCCCGCTGGGTGAGGGCCTGGAAAAGGCTTCCCGCCTCGAGGCCCCGCTCCTGGGCCCCTTTGGAGAGCTTCAGGACCGCCTGCCCCCCGGAGAGGACCAGGGCCACGTCGGCCCCCCGGTTCACCAGGTCGTCGGCGGCCTGGCGAAGCGCGGCCATGTCCAGGCCGGGAAGCTCCAAAGCGGCCCACCTGAGCCCTCCCTTCTCCTCCAGGGCGACCCCGCCCCCACCCAAGGCGGCCTGGACCAGCCGGGCCTTGAGGCTTTCCACCTCCTTCTCCCGGGCCTTGAGCTCGGCGAGAAGCTTCTCCAGGCGCTCCTCCAAGGCGGCCTCCCCCACCTCCAGCCTTTCCGCCAGGGCCTTCAGGCGGGAGAGCGCCCCCCGGGCGAAGCGGATGGCCCCTTCCCCGGTGACGGCCTCTATGCGGCGCACCCCGGCGGAGACCGCCTCCTCGCTCCGGATGAGGAAGGCCCCGATCTCCCCGGTCCTCCGCACGTGGGTGCCCCCGCAGAGCTCCTTGGACTCGAGGCCCGGCACGGGGCTCCCCTCCACCCGCACCACCCGCACCACCTCCCCGTACTTCTCGCCGAAGAGGGCCATGGCCCCCTCCTTCTTGGCCTCCTCCAGGGGCAGGTAGCGCCAGGTGACGGGGAAGTCCGCCATGATCCAGCGGTTCACCAGAAGCTCTATGCGCTCAAGCTCCTCTGGTTTTAGGGCCTCGGGATGGGTGAAGTCAAAGCGAAGCCTATCCGGGGCCACCAGGCTTCCCGCCTGGCGCACGTGGGGGCCCAGAACGGCCCTCAGGGCGGCGTGGAGGAGGTGGGTGGCGGTGTGGTTCCGCTCGGTGTCCCGGCGCCTGGGGTCCACCACCGCCCGCACCCTCTCCCCCACCCTAAGCACCCCCTCCTCCACCCGCGCCCGGTGGAGGAAGATGCCCCGCTCGGTCTTCAGGGTGGTCTCCACCCGGGCCCGGCCCCCGGGCCACTCCAGAAGGCCGAAGTCCCCGATCTGCCCGCCCCCTTCGGCGTAGAAGGGGGTCCGGTCCAGGACCACCTGGACCTCGGTGCCGGGGCCGGCCTCGAGGAGGCTCTCGTCCCCCGCCAGAAGGGCCAGGACCTGGGCCTCGGCCTCGAGGGTGCCGTAGCCCAGAAACTCCGTGGCCCCCCGCTCGGCGTAGAGCTCCTCCAGGACCTGGGCGCTTCGCTTGAAGATCTCCCGCTCAAAGGCCATGGCCGCCCGGGAGCGCTCCTGCTGCTCCTCCATGGCCCGCTTAAAGCCCTCGGTGTCCACGCCATAGCCCCTTTCGGCGGCGATCTCCACCGTGAGGTCCAGGGGGAAGCCGTAGGTGTCGTAGAGGCGGAAGGCCTCCTGCCCCGGAAGGACCTCCCCGGGCTTCAGGCCGGAGAGGAGGGCGTCAAGCCGCCTCAGGCCCCCCTCCAGGGTCTCCAGGAAGCGCTCCTCCTCGAGGCGGATCTGCTTCTCCACCGCCGGCAGGTTCTCCCGCATCTCCGGGTAGAAGTCCCCAAGGAGCTCCGCCACCACCGGGGCCAGCCGGTGGAGGAAGGGCTCGGCGAGGCCCAGGAGGTAGCCGTGGCGCAAAGCCCGCCTCAGGAGGCGGCGGATCACGTACCCCCTCCCGGTGTTGGAGAAGGTAACCCCGTCGGACAAGGCCGCCACCACCGCCCGGACGTGGTCGGCGATCACCCGGTGGCTCACGCTCTCCTTGCCCAGGTAGGGCCTGCCGCTCAAGAGGGCCACCCGCTCAATGATGGGGTAGAAGGTGTCCGTGCGGTAGAAGTCCTCCACGTCCTGGAGGATGGCGGCCACCCGGTAAAGGCCCATGCCGGTGTCAATGTTCTTCTGGGGCAGGGGCTTCAGGATCCCGGGGCCGGGGATGGGCCCCTGGCGGTCGTACTGGGCGAAGACCAGGTTCCAGATCTCCACGAACCGGTCCCCGCTCCCGGTGTTGGGGCCGGTCTCGTCGGGGGTGCCGAAGGCGGGCCCGCGGTCGTAGAAGATCTCCGAGCAAGGGCCGCTAGGCCCGTTGGGCCCGTGGGTGATGGCCCCGCCCGGCCAGTAGTTCTCGTCCTCGCCGAAGCGGCCGATCTTCTCCTCGGGCACCCCCACCAGGTCCCGCCAGATGGCGTAGGCCTCGTCGTCGTCCTCGTAGACCGTGACCCAGAGGCGCTCGGGGTCCAGCTTGAGGTGCTCGGTCAAAAATTCCCAGGCCCAGAGGATGGCCTCTTTCTTGAAGTAGTCCCCAAAGGAGAAGTTGCCCAGCATCTCAAAGAAGGTGTTGTGGCGCCCCGTGCGGCCCACGTTCTCAATGTCCCCCACCCGGAGGCACTTCTGGCAGGTGGTGATCCTGCGCCACTCCCGGCCCCCGAAGATGGGTTTGGCCCCCAGGAAGTAGGGCTTTAAGGGGGCCATGCCCGCCGAGGTGAAGAGGAGGGAAGGGTCGTTCTCGGGGATGAGGCTAAAGGAGGGCAGGCGCAGGTGGCCCTTGCTCTCAAAGAAGGAAAGGTACTTCTCGCGGATCTCCGCCGTGCGCATGGCTTTGATTATAGGCTCTGGCCGCCCGGACGTGGGGGCCCCTTCCCTTAAACTGGACCCATGAAGGTCCAGATGCGCCGCTACACCCTGAAGGAGGGGGCCAGGGAGGCCTTTCAGCAGGTCTTCCTCAAGACCATCGTCCCCCTGCGCCAGGCCTTGGGCTTCCAGGTCCTTGGGGCCTACTGGCTCTCGGAGCGGGAGTTCCTCTGGTTCGTGGCCCACGAGCGCTTTGAGGAGGCGGAGAAGGCCTACTACGAGCATCCCAAGCGGAAGGAGATCAATCCCCAGGCCTTTTTGGAAGCCATAGACACCCGCTTCGTGGAACGCCTCCTGTAGCCTGGGCCACGCCCCTCCCCGCCTCCCGGGGTAAGCTTGGGGGGTGGAGGTCTTTTACCTGGTCCTGCGCAACCTCATGGCCCGCCCCGTGCGGAGCCTCCTCACCCTCCTGGGGGTCCTGGTGGCCACCAGCAGCATGGTCCTCTTCCTCTCCTTCGGCGAGGGCCTGAGGCGGGCCCTTTTTCAGGAGCTTTCCCGGGTGGGCCCCGCCATCCAGGTGGTGCCCGAGGGCACGGAAGGCTTCGGCTTCTCCCCTTCGCCGGAGATCACCCCGGAGACCTTCCAGGCCCTTTCCCAGGCGGGGAAGACCCTGGGGGTGCGGGCGGTCATCCCCACGCTCCTCCTCACCCGGGGGGGCTTTGACCCCAACACCAGCTTCTTCTTCCAGGGCCTGCCCCCGGGCGTGGCCCCGGACCTCCTCTACCCGGGGGTGAAGGCTAGGGAAGGCCAGCTTCTCCCCTCGGAGAAGGGGGCGGTGGTGGGCGGCAGGATCGCCAAGCGGAACGGGCTTTCCCTGGGAAGCTCCCTGCGGCTTTCCCCCAAGGTTACCCTGAAGGTGGAGGGCATCCTGGAGGAGGCCGGGGGCCTGGCCGACAACCTCATCTTCGTCCCCCTCCCCGTGTTGCAGGAGGTCCTGGGCACCAGGAACTTCAGCGCGGTTCTGGTAGCCCTGAACCCGGGGCAGAAGGCGGAGGAGGTGGCCCGGGCCCTGGAAAGGGCGGTACCCGGAGTGAAGGCCCAGACCACGAGCGAGGTCATGCGCTTCGCCGAGCGGGCTTTGCGCATCAGCGACCTGGTGCGCTTCGGCATCAGCCTGGTGGCCCTCACCGTGGGCGGCCTCCTGGTGGCCAACACCGTGATGATGTCCGTCTACGAGCGCATCCGTGAGTTTGGCGTCATGCGGGCTCTGGGGGCTAGGCGGGGCTTCATCTTCCGCCTGGTGCTCCTCGAGGCCCTCCTCCTGGCCCTCATGGGGGGCCTTCTGGGCCTTGGAGTGGGAAGCCTGGCCTCCTCGGCCATCAACCTCTACACCGTGGACCAGGTGGGCCTGGCCCTCTCCGCCATCACCCCCAGGCTCGCCCTCTTCGCCCTGGGGGTGGCCCTAACCCTTGGCCTGCTGGCCGGTCTGCTTCCCGCCCACAACGCCAGCCGCATCCCGGTGGTGGAAGCCCTGGGGAGGGTGTAGATGCTCAGAGCCGAGAACCTGACCAAGCGCTACCGGCAAGGGGAGAAAGAGGTGGTGGCCCTCCAGGGCTTCACCTACGCCTTTCCCAAGGGGGCCACGGCGGTGGTAGGGCCTTCGGGCAGCGGAAAGACCACCCTCCTAAACCTCCTCGCTGGCTTTGACCTGCCCACGGAGGGCGGGGTCTTCCTGGGGGAAACCCCCCTCCACCGCTTCTCCGAGGACGAGCGGGCAGGCGTGCGCCTCAGGCACATGGGCTTCGTCTTCCAGCAGTGGAATCTAATCCCCACGCTCACCGCCCTGGAGAACGTGGCCTTTCCCCTCCTCCTTTCGGGCTGGCCCCAGGGGAAGCGCCAGAAGCGGGCAGCGGAGGTGCTGGAACAGGTGGGCCTGGCCCACCGCCTCCACCACCTGCCAAACCGCCTCTCCGGTGGGGAGCAGCAAAGGGTGGCCCTGGCCCGGGCCCTGGCCCTGGACCCCGAGATCCTCTTCGCCGACGAGCCCACGGGCAACCTGGACGCCGAGAGCCGGGAGCAGGTGGCCGCCCTCCTCTTCGCCGCGGGGGAAGCCCGCACCCTGATCCTGGTCACCCACGACCTGGAGCTGGCCCAAAGGGCGGGGCGGATCCTCTACCTCAAGGGGGGGCGGCTCCTCCGCGAGGAGGCCCTCCAGCCCGCGGGGACCTAGGGACATTTCCCCCACCCTTCCTGTGGCACAATACCCCCCATGGGCAAGCGCATGGTGGTGGTGGGTGGGGTGGCGGGCGGGGCCTCCGCCGCCGCCAAGGCCAAGCGGGAAAACCCCGAGCTGGAAGTGGTGGTCTACGAGAAGTCCGGGTGGGTGTCCTACGGGGCCTGCGGCCTGCCCTACGTCCTCTCCGGAGAGATTCCCCGGCTGGAGAAGCTTGTGGCCCGCACCCCGGAGGAGTTCCGCAAGCAGGGGGTCATGGTCCACACCCGGCACGAGGTGGTGGACATAGACCCCTCCCTCAAGACCCTCACGGTCTTTGACCACACCGAGGGGCGCACCTTCCAGGACCGCTACGACCACCTGGTCCTGGCCACGGGGGCTAGGCCCACCATCCCCCCCATCCCCGGCACGGAGCAGGCGGGGGTCTTCACCCTGAGGAACATGGAGGACGGGGAGGCCCTCCTGAAGGCCCTCGAGGGGGCCAGGCGGGCCGCCATCCTGGGGGCGGGGTACATCGGCCTGGAGGTGGCCGAGGCCTTCCGCAAGCGGGGCCTGGAGGTCACCCTTCTGGAGGCCCAGGACCGGCCACTGCCCCACTCTGACCCCGAGGTGGGCGCCCTCCTCAAGGAGGAGCTGGAGCGCCACGGGGTGGAGGTCTGGACCGGCGTCAGGGTAGAGGCCTTGCGGGGCCAGGGGCGGGTGGAGGCGGTGGAGACCTCGGAAGGGGTGGTGTCGGTGGACCTGGTCCTCTTGGCCACCGGCATCCGGCCCAACGTGGAGCTGGCCCAGGCCATGGGGGTGGCCCTGGGGCCCACGGGGGCCATCGCCACCGATGAAAGGATGCGCACCAACCTGGAAGGGGTCTACGCCGCCGGGGACGTGGCGGAGAGCTTCCACCAGGTCCTAAAGCGCCCCTACTGGCTCCCCCTGGGGGACGTGGCCAACAAGCACGGGCGCACGGCCGGCGCCGTCATCGCCGGGAAGGAGGCCCGCTTTCATGGAGTGGTGGGGACGGCCATCTTCAAGGCCTTTCGCCTGGCGGTGGCCACCACCGGGCTCTCCCTCGAGGCCGCCCGCAAAGAGAGGTACGCCGCCAAAAAGGTCTTCATCCAGAGTCGGGACGGCGCCCACTACTACCCGGGAAGCCAGCCCCTCTTTGTGGAGCTGGTCTACGAGGAGGGGACGGAACGGCTTCTGGGAGGTGCGGTGGTGGCCCATGGGCACGGGGCCCTGCGCATAGACGCCCTGGCCACCCTCCTTTCCCAGAACGGGACCGTGGAGGACCTCCTGGCCCTGGACCTGGCCTACGCCCCGCCCTATAGCCCCGTCTGGGACCCCCTCCTCATCGCCGCCCAGCAGGTGCGCTAAAGCGGTGTAGGCAAAGTCCGGGCACACCGCCCAACCGTGTGAAGCTCCGGGCCTTACACCCTACACCACAAGGGCCTCCACCCCCAGACTGGCCCTTGGAGGTGCCGGATGGAACCCTTGAGCATGCTGACCCCGGAGATGCGGCAAGAGGCGGAGGCCCTGAGGCGGGAATGGGCCACCAACCCCCGCTGGAAAGGGGTGAAGCGGGACTACCGCCCCGAGGACGTGGTGCGCCTCAGGCCCAGCGTCCTGGTGGAGCACACCCTGGCCAAGCGAGGGGCGGAAAGGCTCTGGCAGCTCCTCCACGAGCGCCCCTACATCCACACCTTCGGGGCCTACACCGGGGCCATGGCGGTGGAGATGGTGCGGGCTGGGCTGGAAGCCATTTACCTCTCCGGCTGGCAGGTGGCCGCCGACGCCAACCTGGCCTGGCAGACCTACCCCGACCAGTCCCTCTACCCCGTGAACTCCGTGCCCCAGATCGTGAGGCGCATCAACAACGCCCTCATGCGGGCGGACATGATTGAGCGCTCCGAGGGCAAGGTGACCCGGGACTGGTACGTGCCCATCGTGGCCGACGCCGAGGCGGGATTCGGCGGAGCCCTAAACGTCTTTGAGCTCACCAAGGCTATGATTGAGGCGGGGGCCGCGGGGATCCACTACGAGGACCAGCTGGCCTCGGAGAAGAAGTGCGGCCACCTGGGGGGTAAGGTCCTGGTGCCCACCGGTCAGCACATCCGTACCCTGCAGGCGGCCCGCCTGGCGGCGGACATCCTGGGGGTGCCCACGGTCATCATCGCCCGCACCGACGCCGAGGCCGCCACCCTCATCACCAGCGACATTGACGAGCGGGACAAGCCCTTCATCCTCAAGGGCGAGCGCACCCCCGAGGGCTTCTACCGGGTGAGAAATGGGATTGAGGCGGGCATCGCCCGGGCCCTGGCCTACGCCCCCTACGCCGACGTCCTCTGGATGGAGACCTCCAAGCCCGACCTCGAGGAGGCCCGAAAGTTCGCCGAAGCGGTCAAGCGGGAGTTCCCCGACAAGCTCCTCGCCTACAACCTCTCCCCTTCCTTCAACTGGAAGAAGTTCCTGGACGACGAGACCATCGCCAAGTTCAACCGGGAGCTGGGGGAGATGGGCTACAAGTTCCAGTTCATCACCCTGGCGGGCTGGCACACCCTCAACTACTACATCTGGGAGTTGGCCAAGGGCTACAAGGCCCGGGGCATGCCCGCCTTCGTGGAGCTCCAGCAAAAGGAGTTCCTGGCCCAGGCCCAGGGCTTCACCGCCGTGAAGCACCAGCGGGAGGTGGGGGCCGGCTACTTTGACGAGGTGGTCCTGGCCCTCACCCAGGGCGAGGCCTCCACCCTGGCCCTCAAGGGCTCCACGGAAGAGGCCCAGTTCAACGAAGCCGTCCACTAGGCCAGAAAGCTCCCGCTCCCCGGAGTACTCCGGGGAGTTTTCCGTGTGCACAAAAGCAGGCAAAAGCTTTATAGTGTAAACGGGATGTCAGATGCGAATACACCTTGGCTCCGTTACCTAGAAGACCTCCGCCCCCACCTCCGGGGCCGGGACCACCGGGGCAAGAAGGGCTCCCTGCGCTGGCTCGAGGCCCTTATGGCCGAACGGGGCGGACGGGCGGGCACCGTGCGCAACATTCTCTACAAGGACCTGGGAAGCCCCGAGGAGAAGGAGCGCCTCTACAAGGTGATCGCCGACCTCTACCGGGAGGCGGGCCTGGAACCCCCATCCCCCCCGGCGGAGCTCTTTTTGGAGAGCGCCCGCAAGGCGCTAGGCCGGGACAAAAGGCGCATCTTCCGCCGCTTCCTCAAGGAGCTGGAGGCGGGGGGCAGGCCCCAGATGGTGGTGGTGGGGGGGCCCGCCACGGGG